>Ga0247836_1000178_pt1 | contig 116316 bp, 99 predicted proteins | sample LaCruzMarch2015__4_FD_187116 | JGI IMG/M metagenome (GOLD analysis project Ga0247836, IMG submission 187116) | Freshwater microbial communities from meromictic Lake La Cruz, Castile-La Mancha, Spain - LaCruzMarch2015_14m | ecosystem: Environmental > Aquatic > Freshwater > Lake | place: Spain...
GGGTGGTAATTGCATATATCTTGATAGCTTGAGAACCTTCAAAATAATGCTTTTTCACCCAGTTCTTTTCTTTTCTAAAGGGATAAAGTCCAGCTAAGAATCTAGGTACCGCTTTTTTTTATTAAAAAATCAAAGCTTCAGCACAATCTTGCCCTGGTTGCGATTAGCTTCCATGTATTGGTGCGCCTTGGCAACCTCTGTCCAGGGAAAAACTGTATCAACTACCGGGAACAATTGGCCACTGGCAAAATGAGCCCAGGCCATCTCCACAAATTCATGCGTGAGTTTCGCTTTGTAGCTTAGCGTTCGCGCACGCAAGGTAGATCCGTTGATGCTCAAACGTTTCATCAGTACCATTCCCAAATTGATTCCCGGTGCCTGCGCGCCACCCATAATGGCCAGTAGCACCATGCGTCCATCCATGCCCAAGGCTTGGAGATTGCCTTCCAGGTACGATGCGCCTAAAAAATCCAACACCACGTCCACTCCCCTACCCTCGGTCAAGGTTTGAATCCTTTGTGCAAAATCTTCGGTTTTATAATCAATGCAGTACTCGGCTCCTAAAGACTTGCAAATGGCGTGTTTCTCGGCAGAAGCAGTCACATAAGTTTTTGCGCCAATCAGGCGTGCCAACTGAAGCGCAGCTGTACCGACGCCACTGGCCCCGGCATGAACCAGAACGGACTCGCCAGCCTGTAATTTTGCAATCCAAATTAAGGCCTGAAAGGCCGTCAGGAAAGCTTCGGGAATAGCCGCAGCTGCAACAAAATCAAGATTTTCGGGAATGGACATCGCCAGGTCTTCGTTTATCACCGCATATTCCGCGTAGCCTCCACCGGCCAAGAGGCCACAAACCCGGTCGCCAATTTTCCATTTTTGGACTTTTGAACCCAGTTTTTCAACCTCCCCGGCTATTTCAAGTCCCAAAATCGGGCTTTCGCCAGCAGGCGGCGGGTATTTGCCTTCGCGCTGCAGCAAGTCTGCCCGATTGAGAGCAGTAGCTTTAATCCGAATTCGAATTTGATATTCTGAGGGTTCAGGAGTAGGAAATTCCCCAATGTACAATTGATCGGGAGAACCGAATTGATGGAATTGTATAGCATGCATGGTGGTGGTGGTTGGGGCGACCCTACGTGGTCGCCCTGGTGCTGGGGTAACCGCAAGGGTTACCCCTACAGTAAATGCCCCATGAATTCTTGCTTGATCCGCAAGTATTCCCGGTTATCCGCATTGGGTTCGATGATGATGGGGATGCGCTTGATTACCTTTACAGAAGCATTGTCAAACGCTTCAATTTTATCTGGATTATTGGTCAGTAAGTTAATTTCGCTTACGCCCAGGTCTTCCAGCATTTCGATGGCAATGTCGTACTTGCGTACATCTGCCTCCAGACCCAGGTGAAGGTTTGCGTCAATTGTATTGAAACCCATATCTTGCAGGTTGTAGGCTTTCAATTTGTTGATGATGCCGATGCCTCTTCCTTCCTGGCGCAAGTAAAGCACGATTCCGCCTTCTTTTGCTGCTTTTCCCAGAGCATAAGCCAGTTGAGCTCCGCAATCACAACGCTTGGAGCCAAACAAATCACCAGTAATGCATTCGGAATGCAAGCGGGTGAGTACAGGAGCATTCAAATCACAGTGTTCACTAACCAATGCCAGGTGTGGCATCCAGTCTTCGGAATCTTCTGCATATGCCCCCATCCTAAAATTACCCCAGGGGGTAGGAATCAATGCTTCCGCCTGACGTACCAAGCGTTTTTCTCTTCTCTTCATGAACAACTATTCCTCCTCAATTATCGGCGATGCCTACATTTTTAAGGAAATCACAATATTGTATGAGCAATGAACAAGTGTTGTGTGCATTAGGTTTAAGAGGCAAAGATAAGATAATGTAGATTCCACAAAGGCGAATTTCAATTATTTCGATTTTAGCTTCGAACAATAATTTTTCTCTTTTGTTTATTGACCTAAACCAAATTTATTAGTATGAAAAAACACTTACTAGCTTTAGCGCTATTGCTTATTGGCAGTATGTCGCTTTGGGCACAGCGGACGATCACAGGAAAAGTGACGGACGACAAGGGAGAAGCTTTGATCGGAGCCACCATCCTGGTCAAGGGTACGGTAAAGGGTACCATTACCGACCCCGAGGGGAATTTTAATCTTGCAATTCCCGATGAAGCCAGTATTCTTCAGGTCTCCTACACAGGGTTTCGCGCCAAAGAAGTCACACTGGGCACAGAAACAACATTGACCATCATCATGGAAACCGACGCCATTGGTCTCGATGAAACGGTGGTGGTTGCTTATGGAACGCAAAGCAACCGTTTTCGGGTACAAAGTATTGGAACTGTGACTGCGGAGAGCATCAAAAACGTTCCATTATTGGGGCCACAACAACTCTTGCAAGGACAGGTAGCCGGGGTTCAAATGACCAACATGTCGGGTGTATTGGGTTCAGCAGCGGCTATCCGGGTTCGTGGCCCATCTTCAATCAACGCAGGAGGTAATCCACTTTTTGTGATCGATGGGGTTCCGCTCAACGACCGCGATTATTCAGCAGCACAAGGTGCTGGAGCAGGTTTGAACCCTTTGAATGACATCAACCCCAATGACATTGCCTCGATGACGGTACTAAAAGATGCCGGAGCTACCGCAATCTATGGTTCACGGGGTGCCAACGGGGTCATTCTGATTACCACGAAAAAAGGAAAAGCGGGTACCAACACCGTGAATTTCGATTATTTCACGGGCATATCCGAACCAACTTTTGTATTGGATATGATGAATGCGGATGATTATCGTGCTTACCGCAAAGCTTACGCCAATGTGACTGTTCCCGGTGAAGGTGGTTTTGATTGGCCTACAGAAGTACGCCAAACAGGTCGGATCAACAACTATACGTTGAACTTGTCTGGGGGTAATGACAAAACCCAATACTACCTTTCTGGTAGTTTTTTGAACCAAAGCAACTACGCCATTGGTAACGATCTGGATCGGATGAACGGTCGATTGAACTTCAACCATACCTTTTCAGACAAATTCCGTTTTGGCGCCAACATAGGTATTTCCCGAATCGTTAATGACCGGATCGGCTCTGACAACAACACTTTCGCACCATTGACTTCGGCGTTCTTACAGTTGCCTACCGTGAAACCTTTTGATGCTGCGGGCAACTATGTAAATACTGGTTTTATCACCAACGTGTTGGCATTGGAAGCGCTGGGCACCAACCAACTGGTGACCAACCGCACTTATGCCAATACTTATTTCAAGTTGGATGTATTACCTGGTTTGTTTGCGCAGTCTGACTGGGGAATCGACTTGATAGACATCCAAGAAACCACTCGTCAGGCCAATGTCAATACTCCAGGTGGTTTGGCCTCAAACCGTTTGAGCGACGACAACAAATGGCTGACCACCAACACACTTAACTTTGATCGTCAATTTGGCGACCTGGCCTTGGGTGCAGTAGCCGGTTTTAGTTTCGAAACGGCGCTATACGATTTTACGTTTGTAGAAGGCCGGAACTTTTCCTCCGACGCCCTACGCAACGTTTCATCTGCGGCTACCCCAACTTCTACTCAAAACAACCGCAGCCAGTGGGCTTTGAACAGCCAGTTTGTACGGACCAACTTCCGCTATAAGGATCGCTACATTGTGGAAGGTTCGGTCAGACGTGACGGTTCTTCCCGTTTTGGATCTGAAAACCGTTACGGTACCTTCTGGGCGGTGTCCGGTGGATGGGTGGTATCCGAAGAAAAATTCATGAAAAGTTTGGGCTTCCTCAATCAGTTGAAATTGACCGCAAGCTATGGTTTGAATGGTAACGACCGGATTGGAGATTTCCCATCCTTGGGTTTATTTGGTAGTGGTGTGGCTTCCGATTACTCTGGCGGTGCAGGTTTGCGCCCTACCCAAATTGCCAACCCCGACTTGAAGTGGGAAACAACCACCCAGTTGGATCTGGGGGTTTCGATTGCCGTTTTAAACAATCGGGTCAGTTTGGACGTCAACTATTATCAGAAAAAGACATCTGACTTATTGTTGGACATTCCACTGCCTTTGTTGAATGGTTTCGCCAGCATTACCCGCAACGCGGGTGAAATGGAAAACCGGGGTGTAGACATCACCTTGAATACTGTCAACGTCAAAACCAAAAAGTTTGAGTGGAAAACTAATTTCAATATTGGTTTCCTCAAGAACGAAGTGTTGAGTCTACCGGATGCTACTAAAGACTTGGACGGTCGTCAATTTGTAGGGACAGCGCTACAGCGAGCCATTGTTGGTCATTCCATCAGCACCTTTTTTATGGTGCCTTACAAGGGGATCAACCCAGACAATGGCAATGCTGAGTGGATTGCCCGCAATGGCAGCATCATCAATACAGTGAGTCCAAACGAACGGCAGATTGTAGGTGACGCTATTCCTGATTTCACCGGTGGTTTTTCCAACACGATTAACTACAACGGTTTTGATTTCAACGTGTTTTTCAACTTCACTTATGGCAACTCCATTTATTTGGGTGATTTGACCTTCACCGAGAACCCGATCGGTGGCTTCAATTATGCGCGGAGAGTAGCAGATTACTGGACTGAGAGCAATCGCGATGCAGCATTTCCTGCCGCAACCAGTGCAACCCGGAATGTATTCAGCCAGTCTTCAACGCTTCACCTTTTGGATGGTTCTTTCATTCGTTTGCGCAACATCTCTTTGGGTTATACGCTGAAAGGCAGCCAGTTGAAGACCAAGGCATTCCAGAATGTACGCTTGTACGTAATGGGGCAAAACCTGTGGACACTTCGTGCAGAAGGCTGGGAAGGCCGTGGTCAGGATCCTGAAATTGCGGATGCAGGCAACAGCAACCTCCGCCAAGGCCAATCCTTTTTTACGCCACCACAAGCTAAGATGATCACCGGTGGTTTGAATATCACGTTTTAATCATTCCTCTAAAACACAAGCAGAATGAAAATATTTGCTAAATATATGTCGCTGATTGCCTTGTTTTTTGCTTTCAGCGCTTGCGACAGTGAGTTGGCTATTGAGCCTGAGCAATCCCTTTCGCCCGAAGTTACTTTCAGCAACGAAGCTGGGGCGCAAGCAGCCTTGTTAGGCGCCTATAGTGCAACTCAAAGTTTGGACGTTTATGGCGGCCTCTCCTTTGTGATCAGCGAGTACATGACTGATAATGTACGCTTTGTTGGTTCTTTTCCTACCCTTCAGGAAATCAACAACTACGTTACCATTGCGAGTAATACCAATGTCCAAGGGATGTGGGCAGCACACTATTTTGCTATTCTTGCTGCCAATGCCGTCATTGACAATGTACCCGGTGTAGTCGACCCAGGTTTTACTGATGCTGAACGCAAACAATTCATTGCTGAAGCAAAATTTATCAGAGCGTTGACTTATTTGCAATTGGTTAATTTGTGGGGGCAGCCCTACCAAGTCAACAATGGCAATACACCTGGCGTTCCATTGATTCTTTCTGGTGGTGCCTTAGTGGGAGAAATCGTCAAGCCAGCCAGAAATACGGTTGCAGAGGTGTATACTCAAATTGAAAAAGACCTCACCGAAGCCTTACCCGATGTGGTAAACAACTTTGCAGTAGCCGATCAGACCCGTGGCCGGGCGACCAAAGGTGGCGTGAATGCACTCCTGAGTCGGGTAAGTTTGTACAAGGGAGATTGGGCTAAAACCATTCAGTATGCGGATGCTATCTTGAATGGGAACAGTGTTTATGCCCTTGCTTCCGACTTTACCTTTTACGATGCAAATACCAGTGAAGACATCTTTACCATTCAGATGACTTCTACCGACAACTCCCGTACTGGTGCGGGTGGTTTGGGCGGGTATTACCTGCCTGCTGCACGTGGTGGTCGTGGTGATGCCCCTATGTCAGCAAGCATCATTGCGGCTTACGGTACCGGCGACAAACGTTTAACCAGTTTGTCTTTTACGGGTACCGATGCGACTACGGTAAGCTCTACATTTACCAACAAGTACAAGGATGGTACAACCAATGCGGATAATGCGCCTGTCTTGCGGGTAACTGAAATTTTACTCAACAAAGCAGAAGCATTGGTAAAAAGTACGAATAGTGTCAATGCCGATGCCATCACACTGGTCAACCGCTTGCGTACCCGCGCCGGATTGACGCCATTTGAGGCAGCTCAGTTTGCGGATGCCAATGCACTGATCACGGCTATTCTCAATGAGCGCCGCCTGGAATTGGCTTTTGAAGGCCACCGCCGGATGGACTTGCTGCGCAATGGATTGCCTTTGCGTACATCAGGTGCAACCGGTCCAATTTCCAAGCCTGGTGATCCAAAAGTGATTTTACCAATCCCTACACGTGAGATTGATCTGGGTGCTGCTCTACCGCAGAATACAGGTTATTAATCGAGTATAAAACGCACAAAAAAGCCCCGAGCAGATGATTTATCATTTGCCCGGGGCTTTTTATTTTTTCATCGTTCCTAATTAATACCCTCCTTCCTTAGGAGCTGGTGGATCTTGCTCTACATCACCAGGGCCGGCAATGCGAAACTCTGCACGGCGGTTCATGTAGCTGGAGCTGGTGGGTACCAGATTGTCCGCTGATCCTTTCCATTGCAATACAAAACGGCCACGTGCTACCCCATGGCTGGTAACCAGGTGTTCGATTACGTTTTTGGCGCGATCGTAAGACAATTGATTGTTGATGCTTTCAGAACCTGTGCTGTCAGTGAATCCAGTCACGACAACGCGGATGCCTGGATTGGCTTTCATCATGCGGCCCACACCCGCCAGGTTGCCGTAATCAGAGTACTTGATTTGAGCGGTAGAGGCGGGAAAGTGCAACATTGGCAAAAACCATTCCGCCGCGCTGGAGCGATTGTCGGCAATTTGGTAGTTTTGCAGCGCTTGATCAATCAGCTCTTTTACGCGTTCTTCTGTAACTCCGTTTCCACTTCCACCAGGCCTGCCGTTTCCGCCAGTTTGGGGATTCGTAACCACTCCGGTTTCATCCACTTTTTCATTGGCCTGAGGCATGTAAAAGGGTTCTTTGTCGATGTGATCAGGAACGCCGTCACGATCTGAATCCAGGGTGCGGCCTTTGGTATCGACCATTGCGCCTGCTGGCGTATTGGGGTCTTGATCAATGGCATCGATTACGCCGTCGCCGTCTTCATCTTTGATCAAACCGGAAGTACGCTGATTGATTTTGTCGTCAATAGAATTCAACACCCCATCGATTGGGTTGATCCAATACAAGGGTTCGGTTTTGCTGGAGGCATTTCCCAGGTTGAAATTGATGGACAAATTGGTAAAGGAAATGACATCGCGGAAGTTGGGACGATTCGGTACAATGTTGTCAACCAAGTCGGCACGACCGCCAAAAACCATAAAAGCCTGTTCTTCCAATGCAATGTTGATTTTTTTGGCCAGGCGGAAAGAAATACCTCCGCCCATTCCCATGTGGGGAGAAAATGCTCTTTTCAGGGTATCAAATTGCCTTAGATTATCCTCACTTTTGAAGGAAGTAGCGCTAAATGAATTGACACCTGCACCTGCCAGGATATAGAGGTTCGTATTGCGTACCGGTTTGTCCCATCTCAAACTATTGAGGGACATTACGCCATACATGGTTCCAGACATCCATTTGGTGTTGAAATCTCTTTCTACGTTTGTGGCAGCGTTTTTTCCCTTTAAATCAGCGTATAAAAAGTCTGCTCTAAGCGAAAAAATGTAATCGGTTGCTTTGCGAATGTGAAATCCTACTGCGTAAGAAGGAACAGGCTTGACGTCACCGCCCACAATGGCTCCGCCACCATTCAAACCAAATTCAATCATGCTTTTGGGTATCGCCAGTCCAGATGTTTTTGGTTTTTCTTTGGCTGGTTCTTCTGCATTTTCCTTGGCTGGCTTTTCAGTTTTCTCTTTTTTCTCCTTGGGAGTCTTGTTTTTCTGGCCCCAAACCAATCCGGCGCAGAAAATCAGGAGAATCATTAAAATAGTACGTTTTTGCATGGTTTTGGATATTAAATCAGTTAAGTATTGGGATTATATTGGTTGCAACCATCTAAACAATGATCGGTACAACCTATAAATGATGCAAAATGATTCCTAGACAAAGTACTAGACTTCAGGTGATGTGGCGAGGCCGGGCAGAATGGTTTACAAAAACATACAGCTTTCACCTCTCCGCACATTACGCGAAGGTAAACTTTTTGTGAAAGGTTTTCCGGCCGAGGAGGCAAAAAGGCCTTGATTTAAGTAGAATATAACTGAAAAATGACCATGCTACTATCAGGTATCAAAAATAGAGTTATTTTTTTTTCTTACCAAGGTTTATATCTACTTAAACGATTATGCAACAGATATTTTTACTATTTATACTCTTAATTCTAAAAAAAGTCACTTTTTTAACCTTCTAAGGGTGCTTATCCGACTTCGCTTTGTAACTTTCTGCCTGTATTTAGCACACAATACGGTTTTATGCTCGACAACTGGCTTAGTCCAATCTCTTTAGGCACCTTAGCTCTACCCGATTTGAAAGAAGATCAATTGGGGTCACGCATGCAAATCTATACTGAGGGAAAATTTCCATCCTTACAGGGCATTCAGATCGCCATTCTGGCCTTGAATGAAAGGGAAGGATTGGCTTTGCGCAAAGCACTTTATCCCCTGAGTTTTCCCTTTGAAGGTTTACATGTTGCTGATTTAGGCACGATTAGAAAAAGTACGGAGGAGTTTATCATGCCCGTTTTGATTGAATTGCATGAAAGTGGAATTTTGCCAATTATTGTAGGGACTGATCCTGCATTGATGCAAATTCAATACAAGGGCTTACAGCACGAGCTGCAGCACATCAACATGGTAGCCATTGATGAAACCATCCGTCTGAGTATCCCCGAGGAAGGCGCAAAGCCAGATTTATTCAACGAAATTGTGTTTCAGGAGAAATCCAAGTTGTTTAACTTGGGTATCATCGGTTGCCAAACCCATTTTATCCTGCCAAGTACTTACCGGTTGATGGAGGAATTGCATTTTGATTACATCCGCCTGGGTACGGCCAAGACAAATCTGTCGGAAGTAGAACCCATCATTCGAGATGCCGATTTATTGGGATTCCAATTGGCTTCGATCAAGCAAAGTGAAGCTCCGGGGCAGGAAAATGCAACGCCAAGTGGGTTTAATGTAGAAGAAATTTGCCAACTTAGCCGGTATGGCGGTATGAGTGAAAAAGTAAAATCCTTTGGCGTTTTTGGTTACAAAGCGGCGCTTGACCGCAAAGCGCAGACTGCCAATGTGATTGCTCAAATGATTTGGTATTTCCTGGATGGGCTTCAGAACCGCAAAGGCGATTTTCCGGTTGCAACGGACGGCCTAACCGAATACATCGTTGAGTTAAAATCCCTGGATTTCACGGTTACTTTTTGGAAAAGTCAAAGAAGTGGACGCTGGTGGCTGCAAGTTCCCGTTAAAACGACTAAAAAGCACCAGAGACATCGTTTGATTCCTTGTTCATACAACGATTACAAGATGGCTTCTCAGGACGAGTTGCCAGATCGACTGGTAAATGCGTTCAAACGATTCTTATGAGGTCACCCCTGGCTTCAGGAAAGCAGTTTTTCCAAAGCCATTCCCCGGGAGCCTTTGATCAAAATAGCTGTATTTTCCCAAATTTGAGCAGAAAACCATATTTTCAGATCTGCACCATTGGAAAAATGTAAGCAGTCGAGTGCGTGAGCTGCTGCTGCAAAATTGTTTCCGACCAAAATCACTTGATCCAGGTTTAAGCTCTTGGCCAATTGTGCCACTCGTTCGTGTTCAGATGGGGCAGCATCGCCCAATTCAAACATATCTCCCAAGATGGCTACCCTCTGTTGGGCCGCACTTTCTGCAAAAGAACGCAGCGTAACTTCCATGCTACTAGGGTTTGCATTGTAAGCGTCCAATAAAATGGAATTAGATCCCCAGGGAATGACCTGGGATCGGTTCATATTGGGGTTGTATGACTCAATTGCCGCCTTGATTTTCTCACCTGGCACTTTAAAGTACTTGCCAAGGGTAACCGCCGTTTTGATGTTTTGGAAATTGTGGATCCCCATTAGCTTGCTGCTCGATTCTATCAACTGCACGTGGTCGTCCAAAAAAGCAACCCGAATAAACGGTTGCAATTGTAGCAATTTCACTTCATATGGCTTGTGCTGCGGATCAGGTACTTCGCTTAGTTCATAGTAAATGCGTTTTCTGACAACCGCAGAAAGATCCACCAAAAATGGCTCATCATTGTTGACAAATGCAAGTCCGTCTGTTTCTGCCAGGTAACGGTAAAGCTCCGACTTTCCTTTCTTTACGCCCTCTATGCCTCCAAATCCTTCGAGGTGAGCTTTGCCGATATTCGTGATTAGACCGTGGGTAGGCTCCGCGATTCGGCACAATTGATCTATCTCGCCCTGGTGGTTAGCACCCATTTCAATGACTGCCACTTCGAGTTGTTGATCTAGTTGTAAAAGCGTCAGCGGCACGCCAATGTGGTTGTTGAGGTTGCCTTGGGTGTAATGGATGCGGTATTGGCTGCCAAGCACGGTGGCAATTAATTCTTTGGTTGTGGTTTTTCCGTTGCTTCCCGTGATGGCGATGATGGGAATATGCAGTTGCCGACGGTGATAACGCGCCAAATCTTGTAGCGTAGTGAGCACATCATTAACCAGGATGCAATGGGATGTTTTGGCCCAATCCGGGTCATCCACTATGGCATAACTTGCTCCTTTTTCGAGGGCCGCCTGGGCATATTGATTGCCGTTGAAATTTTCGCCACGCAGGGCGAAAAAAATACACCCTGGTTCAATCTTTCGGGAATCGGTAGATACTGCTTTGTCTGCGTTTACAAACAGTTGATGAAGGCTTGAAATTTCCATGTCGTTTTGATGCACGCTGTTCAGAGGGGCAAATTAATTAAGGTTTCGCATAAAAACTTTGCTTTTCCCAGACTTAATTTCGGAAAGTTTTCTGAAAAAAAAAAGCGGTAGAAGGCGCACCCTCTACCGCTTTTAACCCAATCATAAATCAGAATTTATTTGAAACGACGGTCTACCCGTCTTTGTTTTACTTTAAACTGGTTGCCACCTGCCTTATCGTTGGTTGCAGAACCACCCATGCGGCTCATGGCGCAACGGAAACCAAGAGTACGGTCAGCATCATCTTCATCCTTGAAGCGGCGAGCACCTGGAGAAAGCCAAAATGCGCGATCTGCCCAAGATCCACCTTTGTATACGCGCGCTTTGTCGCTTACCAAAGTATGGATTTCAAAGTCGTAATATGCTTCTGATTCTTTGTCACCATCGCGGTAATTCAGTGCGTCTCCACGGCGGATGTTGTCTCTGGTAGCCAATTCATCATCCTTAAGGGCACGGAATTTCAAACGACCCAAACTGTCTTTTTCAACTGGACGGCCATCTTCATCGGTTTCAACCGTTTTGAATTTGTTACCGCGTACAGGGTTCAAATCGTGGTTGTCAACATCACGAAGCGATTGGCTGGTCAAGGGGCGGTAAACATCGAATACCCACTCATTGACGTTGCCCGCCATGTTGTACAAACCAAAATCGTTGGGCAAAAAGCTGCGTACAGGAGCGGTTACGGCAGCGTTGTCGTTCAACTTACCGGCGATACCCATGTAATCCCCTTTGTCCTTTTTGAAGTTGGCCAACATTTGACCCTGATATTTATCGTGCTTCTGGTAGCGTACAGTTTGACCATTCCAGGGATAGTTGCGGCGATCTGTGTAGTTTTCGTCGCCTTCAGCAGACTGGTTGCCACGCAAAGCCAATGCTGCATATTCCCATTCGGCTTCTGTTGGAAGGCGGTATTCTGGCAACAGGATCCCATCTTCAAATCGTGCTGGACGCTCTTCGCCAGTACGGAAGTCTTTCAGGTTTTTGCGAATGTTGCCTTCGTACTGTCCTACCAGGTAGGAGCCAGTGTTGAAGCTGTCATCGTCTTTTTGTTCGTTGTTTTCATTGAGGATACCCCGCTTGATCAACAACATTTCGTTCACCCGGTCTGAACGCCAAAGGCAGTATTCAGAAGCTTGCTTCCAGGTAACGCCTACCACCGGATAATCATCAAAAGATGGGTGACGGAAATAGGTGTTTACCATTGGTTCGTTGTAAGACAAATCGTCGTACCAAACCATGGTATCCGGAACTGCCTTATGGTAAACTTCAGGATAAGTTTCTCCATAAACACGGTCTACCCAATAGGTATATTCACGGTAGTCGATGTTGGAGACTTCCGTTTCGTCCATATAAAATGAAGACACGGTAACCCGACGAGGAACGTTGTTCCAGTCATACATTACATCTTCCTGAGAAAGACCCATGGTGAATGTACCACCCTCGATCGGAACGAGATTAGGGCCAGTGATTTGTCCCTCGTAATTCAGCTTTTCGAAGCCTCCCCACTTGGTATCATTGTAATTCCAACCTGTGGAGGAAGAAACGTCCTTGCTCTTGCAAGAGGTAAACACCACTGCTACTACAAGGAGGTAAGCGCCAAACTTCAACAATTTTTCCATTATAATTGACCAATTTTTTTAGAGAAAAAACCAACCTGAATTGGCATTGGATCTAAATTCTTTTGCTTTATACCGAACGAAAGGTTCTACGAATTAGTATACGGTTGTGAATTTTTTGTCCAATTCAGCCATATTTTAACGAGCGCCAAAAATAGGTGAAAATTTTATCTAAAGATTTGAAAACAATCATTGATGTCAACTTTTTTGCGCCGACGTTGATTGGCACGACTTTCGTCCAGGGTAAAGGACAGTGATATTTCGTGGCTTCCTCCAGTACGACTCAGGGATAAATTGGACAAGGTGACATCGTAACTGTATCCAATGCGCAACACCCCATACCGATAACCAATCAAACCAATCACCGCATCGGGGTTCTTTCCGCTGTTGCGGTACCAGGCTCCGGCAAATACCGGCCCAAAGCCCAAATATCCTCCCAGCATCAACTGTGAAAATCCAGCCTGGTTTACAAAAAGAACATTTGGGGCAAAGAAGGAAGCATGTCCATTGCGGCCATTGCCTCCCAAATCAAATTGAGCACCACCATGCACTGAAAAGCGCAGCGGATGCCCCACCAAAAATGCGGAATTTCCTGTATTTAATAAGTTTTCATTGAAATTATTGAGGTGCTGAAGGGAAATACCGCCGTAGAATTTTTTACTGAAGGCCAAAATACCCGCTGAAAAATCGAGTTGATTGTTGCCCAGGTTACCAGGCTGAGTTTCTTCAGTTGAATTGCCTTTTCCGGAACTGCCTAGTCCATTAATGGGATCGAGCTGATCACCAAAAACCAATTTATCCCAGGCCAATTGAGAGCGAAATGCACCCGCTTCGATTCCGAATTTGAGCGCAAGGTCATCATTGGCCTTGATTTGGTAGCTGTAAAACAAACTGAGTTGCCGGGTTTGATAAATGCCATTGCCTGCATCATCGGCAGTGATGCTGGCACCGATACCGCTGTTCAAAAACGGCAGAGCCTGTTCATAGGCAATGGCATAGGTTTGATATGCATTTGGCCAGGAGGGCCACTGGTTGCGGTGGTTGAGCAGGAAACGGGGCGCGTGCGAAACTCCGGCAAAAGCAGGATTGAGGTGCAAAGGCGCTGCAAAAAATTGACTAAAGATGGGGTCTTGAGCATGAATTTGAACAAAGCTGACTACAAAGAGCAATAAGAGTAAATGTTTTCTCATCATGTATTTTTTAGCAGTTCAGTCAACATTTCGGCAGCTAAGCGTGTCAATCAAAAAGTAAGGTAGTGCATTTGACAATCCGAAAGCCTGATTAAGATTATCTTTGGGCGTTCACTGCGCTACACACCTGGGCAATTGAACGAAAGAAAATTACTTTAACCAACATTCAATTATACTGCGGAAACGTTTGAAATTTATGAAGAATTTCGCGATTACCTCCATTTTGGTATTATTCTTAGGTCTGCTGTACGGCAATTCTCCACTTTTAATCAGGGAAACATTGCAATGGGAAGCAGAAGGTACGGTGATTTTACCAAAACCCCACCTCAAAGAGCGCTGGAGTTTCAAAGGGGCTGTATTTGGTAAAACGCAAGTTGAACAGCCTTGGTACGTCAAAGAATTTGCTGTGGATGGGCCAGGGCGATTGGAAGTAGAACTGCTCAATGTGCGGTGGGAAGAATTTCCTCGCCCCCCTCAATGGCAAACCGAATCGGTAGGAGAAAACATCCAGTTTTTCCAACAGGTTGAAAAGGAACGCCAGCAGTTTTTGGGCAAAGTCTACTTTGTACCGATTATTCGCAGAGGAGGGCAGTTTTTGCGGGCCGTAGAGTTTGAGATCCGGGTAACCTTGCGTCCGGAAGCCACTCCTGAATTGCGGAGTGATCCATTTACCGAAAATTCTGCCTTGCGGGATGGACAGTTGTACAAATTTTCGGTCACTCAAACGGGAGTCCATCGTTTGAATTATGATTTTTTGAAAAACCAACTCAAAATTGACGTCGATAGAATCGATCCCCGCAACCTCAAAATTTTAGGACAGGGCGGTGGCATGCTGGGGATGGGTATCGCTGAAACACGCCTGGATGATGCCATCGAAAACCACATTCAAATAGTTGGCGAAGAAGATGGTCGTTTTGACAGCGGAGATTACATCCTTTTTTATGCCGAAGGGCCCGATCGCTGGAATTTCCAGGCCAGTACCCAAGGATTCAATTTGACCAAAAACATTTACGATAGCCGAAATTATTATTTCCTCAAAATTGGTTCAGACAAGGGACTAAGAGTTACCCCCCAGACCTCAGTGAATGTAAGTGCTTATACGACCAATACTTTTGACGATTATGCCCATTTAGAGGAAGACAAGGTCAATCTCCTGGAATCTTGGGAAAGCAACTCCAACAGTGTGAGTGGATCCGGACGGAGTTGGTTGGGCGATCACTTCCGGGTGGCACGGGAATATACCTACCGCAAGGCGTTTAATTTCCCGAATCTTGTGGTAGATCAAGATGTAAAAGTCAATGCCAGGATGGCTTTACGCGCGCTGGATCGCACAACCTTTACGCTGGATTTGAATGGAAGTGTCTTAAAAAGTGAATCCGCCGAGAATGTATTTTATTTTGACGGATCGGCAGCTTCAGAGGTGGAATACGCCAATTGGGCCGAATTGCAGGGCAGAATCCGGCTCAGCCAGGATGCCATTGACGCCATTGTGCGGTATCCCCTGGTCAGCGATGGCAGTGAAGGTTGGTTGGATTACGTTCAGCTGCAAGTCCGGCGCCGCTTGATCATGAGTGGCGATCAAATGGGCTTTCGCGATTTGAATACCTTGAATTTTCCTGCTGCAAATTACGAGCTTGGCAATGCGAACGCTGATGTTCTGGTTTGGGACATTACCGACCCTCAACGCCCGAAACTGCAAGAAGGTACACGCAATGCCGCGCAGTTTACCTTTGGAGCAACGGCCTCCGGGGTATTGCACCAATTTGTGGCTTTCAACTCTAAACAAGGTTTTCTGAATCCCGTGGCAATAGGAAAAATAGACAATCAAAACCTGCACGGCTTAAAATCTGCCGATTTGGTGATTGTATACGATGCCGCAGGCGAATTTGGGGATGCCGCCCAAAAGCTGGCCCGGCATCGCCGTGAATTCTCCAAAATGGACGTTCAGGTGGTGCGGGTAGACCAGATTTATAACGAGTTTTCTTCTGGCCGACTGGATCCCAGTGCCATTCGCGATTTTGCCCGGATGCTTTACCTACGCGACCCCCAATTTCGGTACATGCTGCTGGTTGGAGATGGTTCTTTTGACCAACGCGATTTGTACAAGTATGGCAACAATTTCATCCCCACCTTTCAGGCAGAGTCCTTTAATCCATTGTATGCCTTCCCTGCCGACGATTTCTACGGCATTGTAGAAAGCAATTCCCCTGCGGATCCCCTCAATGGCCGACTCAATGTAAGCGTGGGGCGACTCACGGTGCGCAAACGCGAAGAAGCGGAACAGGTAATCGAAAAAATCATCAATTACGACCTTTCTCCGCAAGCCATGAGTGACTGGCGCAATCGGGTTCTTTTCGTTGGAGACGATGAAGATGGCAACCTGCATACTAGCGATTGCAATGAAATAGCCCAGGAGGTTGCCGAAAAATACCCCTCCCTCAACCCGGATAAATTTTTCCTGGATGCGTTTCCTCAGATCGCTTCTGCCGGAGGCAATTTCTATCCCGCAGTAAATGAAGCCATCAACAATGCCATTTTCAAAGGCACCCTGGTCATGACCTATTTGGGACACGGCGGCCCCAATGGCTGGGCGCAGGAACGGATTTTGCAGGTGCGCGATGTCCAAAACTGGACCAATTTTGAGCGCTTACCCTTGGTAGTTACCGCAACCTGTTCGTTCACAGGTTACGATGATGCCACCAACTCTACCGCAGGAGAAGAAGTACTGCTCAATCCCCGTGGAGGAGCAGTTGCCCTCTACTCTACTGTCCGGGCAGTATATGCCTCTGAAAATGCGTCATTGACCCGCCTGGCACTGCTGGAATTGTTTGGCGAAGGCCCCGATGCCACCATCGGAGATGCCATGCGCAATGCCAAAAACCAACTCAGTGGAGGTACCCTGGTCAATTCGCGCAAATTTGCTTTGATTGGTGATCCTTCCATGCGACTGGCCATTCCGAAGTCCAGCATTCAAACCACCACGATCAATGGCAAGTCGCCACAAAACAATACCGATACCTTGCGCGCGCTGCAAAAAGTATCGGTAGAAGGAATGATCACCGATGCACAAGGTGCAGTGTTGAATGATTTCAATGGCGTGGTTTATCCTACCGTGTATGATAAACCATTTCGGGCAGCTACTCTGGGTCAGGATCCTGGTAGCCCCAAGGGTTATCAATTTGAGGTGCAAAAAAACGTAATTTTCAAAGGACGGGCCAGCGTGCGCAATGGCAAATTCAGTTTTACTTTTGTAGTACCCAAAGACATCAATTACGCTTTTGGGCTGGGCAAAATCAGTTACTACGCAGCCGATACCGTCCGTATGAAAGATGCGTCTGGGGCTTACAAAAAAGTAACCATTGGGGGCAATAGCAGCGCCGGACTTTCCGACAACCGCGGCCCGCAAGTAGAAGTGTACATGAATTCACTGGATTTTGTATTTGGCGGCATCACCAGCCCTGACCCGCTTTTGCTGGTCAGTCTGAGCGACGACAACGGCATCAACGTAGTAGGGAATAGCATTGGCCACGACCTTGAAGGGGTGCTGGATGAAAACACCCAAAACAGCTTGTTGCTCAATGACTTTTTTGAATCCAAACTGGATGATTACACCAAAGGGGAGGTACGTTACCCCATCTCAAGTTTGGCAGAAGGAACGCACAAAATCAGGGTCAAAGCCTGGGACATTGCCAACAACTCCAGCGAGGGCTATACCGAGTTTGTGGTGGCTTCATCCGCCGATATTGCGCTCAAACACGTCCTTAACTACCCCAATCCATTTACCGACCGCACCTGTTTTCAGTTTGAGCACAGCGCCAACAACCAACAAATTGATATTTTGGTGCAGGTGTATACCATTTCGGGTAGGCTGGTTAAAACCTTAGAATCTTCCGTTCTTTCCGATGGTGCGCTCCGTCAAGGGGATTGCATTGAGTGGGATGGACGAGATGATTACGGAGACAAATTGGCGAGGGGCGTATATTTATATAAAATTAAAGTCAGAGCAAATCTGCCGGGTGGAAGTACCCTCAAGGGAGAAAGTAAATTTGAAAAATTGGTTTTGCTAAAATAAGATTGCCATTTTTTCGTACAATGAGTAAAATACTCTATTTTTTTAACGAAACGATAACTACTAATGAGAAAACGGCACGGTGTTTGTTTCCAGCTTAGGGTGTATCGATTCAAAAGATTTTTAAACTAAAAATCTCATGAGGAACTTAGTACTTCGTTTGACAGCCATTATGGTTTTTCTTCTTTCTTTTACAGGCATTATCAATGCCCAATGTTTCCAGGATGCCAGTGGAAAATTTTTCAATTCCGATGGTACGCCATGTACCAACACGGTAACTTCAGCGGTTCCTTTCCTGCGGATTGTGGCCGATGCCCGTTCTGGCGCGATGGGAGATGCAGGGATTGCCATTTCCGCAGATCCGAATGCCATGCACTTCAATGCATCCAAATTGGCTTTTGCGGAAGATAAAATGGGCGTGTCCGCCACTTATACGCCATGGTTGCGTTCTTTGGGACTCAACGATGTCTATATGGCTTACCTTACAGGATACCGCAAACTGGACGATGAAGGTTTGCAGACCCTGGGATTTGGTCTGCGGTATTTTTCACTGGGCAGCATTCAGTTTACCGACATCAACGGTACAGCTTTGAATACGGGTCGTCCCAATGAATTTGAAGTAGCTATTGCTTATGCGCGTAAGCTGACCGAAAAATTCTCAGCCGCAGTGACGGGTAAGTTTATTTACTCCAATTTGGCTGCGGGCAACGTAGTGGGTGGAGACGTAATTGAACCTGCCATTGCTTTCGGAGCAGATTTTTCGATGACCTACAAAACACCCATCGAATTGGGCAACAATGGCGAATCTGACCTTACTGTTGGTCTGGCCATTTCCAACATCGGCAACAAGGTGTCTTACACCAACAGCAACGATCGGGATTTCCTTCCTGCCAACTTTGGCCTGGGAGCTGCCTGGACGCTCAATCTGGATCAGTACAACAGCTTGACTTTTACTGGCGATGTCAATAAGTTCCTGGTACCCACTCCTTGTCAGGGAGGGGCTGCTTTGTGCGATACGGACAATGACGCCAAATTGGATTACAAGCAACAATCTCCGATTGCAGCGATTTTCTCTTCATGGGGAGATGCACCTGAAGGAGTTTCGGAAGAACTCCGGGAATTCATGTTTTCGATGGGCGCTGAATATTGGTACGACAAGCAATTTGCCGTACGTGCTGGTTACTACAGCGAAAACGTGCGCAAAGGTGCACGCAAATACCTGACCTTGGGCTTGGGCTTGAAATACAATGTATTCGGCTTGAACTTCTCTTACCTGGTTCCTACCACCAACCGTCGCAATCCACTGGACAATACGCTGCGTTTCTCGCTGTTGTTCAACTTTGCGGATGTGAATGAGTAGTCAGCTATCAGCAGTCAGCTATCAGCTTTGAGCAATCAGCCGTCAGCCTATCACAATTTCGGTAGCTGACGGCTGATTGCTGAAGGCTCAAAGCTGACAGCTGATTGCTCAAAGCTGATAAAAAAATTGCCGCAAACCGATAAGCCGGATTCTGTTCTGTTACCCGAAGGCACCAGCCCCTATCATTTATCTAGTCCCGTCCTTGCGACCGGGATCCATCTGCCTACCCTCCCCAACATTTTTGCAAAAACAAAGCGAGCAGCTCTGCCGGGCAAGCCCGATTGAGGTATACTTGACATTTCAACCCACAAGGTTTATCCACACCCAATATTGCTATCGAGCCGCGTGCGCTCTTACCACACGTTTTCACCTTTTCCGCCCCAAAGGGAGGTAGTTTCTTTTCTGTGACCCTATCTGTCTGCTGTTTCAAGCCGAAGCTCAAAGCAACAGCCCATCCGTTAGATGGTGTGGCGCTCTACGTTGTCCGGACTTTCCTCACGCTCATTTGCACGAGCCCGCGATAGAGTGGTTTGCGGCAAGCAGCAAAGATATGAAAGAGATGCGAACCTCGCACTCAAAACATAAAACCTCCCCGACTATGCAACCTTTCCATCAATAATCCGTATACAACACAAGGCACCAACGCCTGTGGTTTATTTCATGAAAAAGCAATTGCTAATTACGCTGGGCATTTACACCAGTGGGTCAATTTGTCTCAGCATTCTTGCCCTGATCATCAAGTGGGTAGTCAATGGCTACGGAGCAAACTGGAACCTGGAGCATCCCTATTTTTTGTATTGGCAAAGCTGGGGGATCATGCTGGGCTTGAGTTGGCTGCTGATTGGCACGTTCATTTGTTTGTACCGCCTGGCCAAACTACCCCGTCGCTGGAGCATTCCCTACCGTCAACGCCTGAGTTTGATGGCCTTGAGCTCGCTCAGTGGAATTTTACTCCATTTGGCCATGGGCTTGAATTTTTCACCAATCGTATTGCCCCTGCTCACCTTTGCCAGTTTTTTGTTGCTCGACATGTATTTGGATGACGATGAGTTGAGTTTAACCTGGATTTTGGTAACCCTGGTCATGTTGGCCGGAGTGGGTGCCGGATTTTGCGCAGCAACTCTTGAAGTAAGCAGATCACAATTCCCTTTTGTCTTTACTTTATTTGCCAACTTGTTTTTGATCATCATCGCTCATTTGCCGTTCTGGGTTTTCAGCACGGCGCGCCGAGAGGGTTTAAGTTGGGGATTGAGGATTCAATTGGCCATTTTTTCGCTGGTAGCGGGATCACTGATTCTGGTGTTTTTGGTGACCTATTTTTATTTTCAAAAACCCAGTAAGCCCAATTTCAATGAATTCCTGAACATCCTGACGGCTTCTTATATCTTTTTCCTTTTCATCGCTGCTGCGGTTTCCATCTGGGTGGCGCGTACCATGACTGCCCCGATTAGCCAAATCCGGGTAGGACTCAGCGAATTGATGCTGGGCAGCAACCAACGTCTAACTTACAAAAATCGGGATGAATTGGGGGATCTGGTGGATGCCTACAATCAGGCGCTAAGTGACCTAGAAGCCAGCCTGGAGCGACTGAAACAAACCGAACGCGAAATGGCCTGGCGCGAAATGGCCCGGCAAGTGGCGCACGAAATCAAAAATCCACTAACCCCCATGCGGCTAAGCGTACAACTCCTCCAACGTGCGCAAAAACAAAATCCAGAAGAAGCACCTCAATTGGTAGAGCGCATGGCGCAAACCCTGCTGGAACAAATCGACGCCCTGACGCGCATAGCCGATGCCTTTTCCAATTATGCGCAAATGCCGGCACCCTCGCCTCAGGAATTTGATTTGGTGGAATTGCTGCGTTCAATTCATACGTTGTACTTGCAACAAACCCAGGAACAGAACGCCTTGAGTCTGCACGTCCCAGCTAAACCAGTCATGGTATACGCCGATCGGGATCAATTGGCGCGGGTGGTTTCCAATTTGGTGATCAATGCTTTGCAAGCCATCCCTCAGGATCGCCCAGGCAAATTAACCATTGCCTGCACTGCCGACAAAGCTGCTTTGCTGATGGTGGAAGACAATGGCCGAGGCATTCCATTTGCCATTCATGACAAGGTTTTTTTGCCCAATTTCACCACCAAATCTTCAGGAATGGGGCTTGGTTTGGCCATGTGCAAAACGATTGTGGAAAATGCCGGAGGCAAAATGGGCTTTAGTACCACGGAGGGTGTGGGAACAAGATTTTGGGTAGAGTTGCCGATTTGTTGAATGTCATTTTAGATTGACCAGGTTATAAGCAACAAAACGATTATTGACCTATTAAAAAAACCTTCCGTTCAATTTTTTGTTACCACAGCAAAACAATCACCTTGAAAATAGCCATTATTGGAGCTGGAATTGCGGGCCTGGCCTCCGCAGTGCGCATGGCCAGCAAAGGACATCAAGTCGAAGTTTACGAAGCCAACAGTTATCCTGGCGGCAAGCTATCGCAATTTGAGCTACAGGGCTATCGCTTTGATGCTGGTCCTTCCTTGTTTACCATGCCGCAGTACGTAGATGAATTGTTTCGGGTTGCAGGAGTTACCCCTGAATCCCGCTTCCGCTACCAACGTCTTCCCATCGTTTGCAATTACTTCTGGGAAGACCAAACCCGGCTTTCGGCTCATGCCGATGCCCCCGAATTTGCGGCAGAGGTAGAGCAAAAACTGGGGGTCAAAGCCGAAAAACTGCTCCAATCCCTGGAAGACAGTCGCCACAAATACGAACTCAGCGGGCGTATTTTTCTGGAAAAATCCTTGCACCGCTGGGACACCTGGCTGAATTGGAGCGTGGTGAAGGCCATGTTGAAAATCCCGCAATTTGACCTGTTTACCACCATGAACCGGGTCAATGAGCGCATGGTGCAACACCCCAAACTGGTGCAATTGCTCAATCGATTTGCCACCTACAATGGGTCCAACCCCTACAAAGTACCTGGTTTATTGACCATTATTCCCCATTTTGAGCACCACCAGGGAGCGTACTATCCCACAGGGGGCATGCACCACATTACACAATCGGTTTTCGAGTTGGCCCAATCTTTGGGAGTGCAATTTAATTTCAACAGCACAGTGGAGGAGATTCTCCTTGAAAAAGGCCGTGCTACAGGAATCAAAGTCAAAGGAACCGTTTTCCCTTATGAGCGCATCATCAGCAACATGGATGTTTTTCATGCTTACCGTCGTTTGTTGCCCCATGCGCCTCAACCCGAAAAAACCCTGCGTCAGGAAAAATCCACTTCCGCGCTGATTTTTTACTGGGGCGTTCAGCGTGATTCCCCGGAATTGAACATGCACAATATTCTGTTCAGTGAAGATTACCGGCGCGAATTTGAACTGCTCAGTCAGGGGCAAGTCAGCGATGATCCAACGGTATACATCAACATCACCTCGAAGCATACCCCAGGTGATGCCCCTCCGGGTTGCGAAAACTGGTTTGTGATGATCAACGTCCCCTACAATGATGGCCAGGATTGGGATGCCATCATTGAGCGGTCACGCACTCAGGTGATGGCAAAAATTAATCGCATCTTGGGGATAAAACTACAGGATTTGATTGCTTGTGAAGAAATCCTGGAACCCCGCAGCATCGAGCGCAAAACATGGTCGCATCTGGGCGCTTTGTATGGAACGAGTTCCAATAACCTCATGTCTGCCTTCTTGCGCCATCCTAATTTTAGCCAAAAAATTAAAAATCTGTACTTTGTGGGGGGCAGTGTGCATCCCGGTGGCGGCATTCCGCTTTGTTTGCTATCTGCAAAAATTGTGGACGAACTAATTAACGGTAAATAAATGCCTAAGTTATCTTCTATTCATATCAGCAAATCTACCCTCGCTATTCTCTATCTAGGCATCATTTACCTGGTGGGCATCGTTGGTATTTTGCTGCCCATCCACCCTGAATTCATTCGGCTCACGCCCTTGAATTTACTGGTTTCACTGGTGACAGTCCTCGTTTTTCATCCACAATGGAGCAAAGCAAGCGTTTGGGCATTGGCCATTTTTTTTGTAATTGGTTTTTGTGCTGAGGTTTTTGGGGTAAAAACGGGCTTGCTCTTTGGAACATACACTTATGGTGAGGTGCTGGGCTGGAAACTTTGGGATACCCCCTTGATGATCGGCATCAACTGGATGCTTTTGGGCTATTGCTGCGGGGTAACGATCAATCACCTGGCTCCCAAATGGGTATGGTGGAAAAAAGGCCCCTTAGCGGCTGCATTAATGGTATTGCTTGATTTGTTTATCGAACCCGTCGCCATTGCCTACAACTTTTGGGAATGGCCGGGCGACGTTGTACCTTTGCAAAACTATATTGGTTGGTACCTGGTTTCCTTGCCTTTGTTGCTGTTGTTTGCCTATTTACAAGGCCAAATTCGGAACAAAGTGGCAGTGGCATTGTTATGGTTGCAATTCGCATTTTTTACAGTTCTTCGTTTATTCTCGTGATGACGCAAAAAAATTTGATCACATGCAAATCCTCATTTACATCGGAATAACCCTGCTTAGTGTGCTGGGTATGGAATTTGTAGCCTGGTTGGCACACAAGTACCTCATGCACGGCTGGTTGTGGATCTGGCATGAAGACCACCACAAGCCCCACCACGAAAAAGAAGGTTTTTTTGAAAAAAACGACTTGTTCTTTCTGGTTTTTGCTATCCCCAGTGCTGCTTCGTACATACTGGGTTTGGCTACGCCCCAACGCTGGTTGTTGTTTGTGGGCATCGGCATTTCCATATATGGCCTGATTTATTTTTTGATCCACGATGTGTACATCCACCAGCGTTTTAGTTGGTTCCGGCAGTTGGATAGCCCTTATTCCAGAGGGATATTGCGGGCGCACGGAGCACATCATGCCAAGACGCACAAAGAGGATGGCGAGTCTTTTGGCTTGTTGCTCGTTCATTCCAAATACTTCAAAAAGCGCAGTGAATGGAATAAACAGGAGCGCAAAGAGGAGACCAACAGCGGAGAGTAAAATGGTATTCATTTTGTTTTCATTTTCATGTTGTGTGCTTTTAGTATATTTGTAGTCCTTAAGTATTTGAATAAACATGGCACGCAACCGTTTACTTGATGCTTTCAACGAAGCCCGCAGCATCTCCCGTCAGGAAATGCCCGAGGCGGAAAGCATGCAAAAATACCTGGACATCATCATACCGCAGGTCAAGCAATGGGGCGAAGACCTGCGTGAAGAGCGCTTTTATGTAGGCAAATCCTGGATGGAGTTTCGCGACGATGATGGCTTTCACGACCAGGTACTTCACTTTTTCAATGATGGCGGAGAGTACATGCGCATCGAAAACGGCGATGTGAGCAACGGCAGTTGGAAACTGATGGATACTCCCAACCGGATGATCATTGATTACGAAAGCACCGAAATGTATGAGTTGTCCTTCATGAATGAAAACTTCTTCATCATGCAAAAACATGGTGATCAGGTGCGGTTGGGCAATGACAAATACTTTGTAATGGTGCACGAAAAAATTGGCAAAAAGCTACAATGGCCCGATGCGATGGAGGTTTTGTACCGCACCAAATATGAGCACAGTCGTTTTTACCAAACCCTTACGGTAATTGTGCTGGTCATCATCATCATTGTTTTGATTTATTCGCTGGTATAGGTTGTGTTTCTGGAAGAAAACCATACACCATGTAAAGTATTGTACCCATGCCTAAAGCTCAAGCCATCATCGATTGTGACGTTCACAATACTTACCGCTCGCAAACCGAGTTGTATCCTTATTTAGCCGAGCCCTGGCTATCTCGCCTCAAGGAAAAAGGCTTTGGTTATCCGCTCGAAACTTTTTATGGCAGCGTGCACGCCAAGCGCCTGGATGCCAAGCCTGAAAACGGCCCAGCGGGTTCCGATTACGGCTTGATGAAAACCCAGTTGCTGGATAAATTGTCCATCGATTATGTGGTACTGACGGGAGAAGGCATTTCTGGCCTCTCGTATATGCCCGATGCCGAATACCCTGCCGCTTTGGCCAGCGCTTACAATCAATATCTGGTAGAAGAATGGCTCAGCAAAGATGAGCGTTTTCTGGGTTCGCTGCATGTGGCCATTCAGCATCCTGAAGCGGCGGCAACCGAGATTTACCGCTGGGGTGCGCATCCCAAAGTAGTGCAAGTGAGCATACCTGCCGCTACTACCCTACCCTTGGCACATCCGTTTTACCGCCCGATTTTGCGGGCAGCAGCCGAAATGGATCTGGTGGTGGCTTTGCATTTTCGGCAACCCGGCCCCAGTGCTCCCGATTTGACGCCAGTAGGTATGCCCTTCAGTTACCTGGATTACCACGCGCTGATTGGTTTGCCTTACCAGGCGCAACTGGTGATGCTGGTTTCTTCAGGTGTGTTCGAGGAGTTGCCCAATTTGAAAATCATGATGATGGAGGGAGGATTCATTTGGGCCATCCACCTGATGTGGCGTTTTGACAAAGACTACAAAGCTTTGCACCGCCTAGCGCCAGCTTTGCGCAAGCTTCCTTCCGAATACATTTTGCAACACTTCATGTTTGGCGTACAGCCCATTTACGAACCGCGCGAAGCCAGCAAATTGCAAGAGGTAATCGAAGCGGGAGGATTGCAGCACAACCTGGTATTTGGCAGCGACTACCCGCATTGGGATGCCGACGAGCCAGATTTCATCCGGCGCTACTTGCCTGCGGCATGGGACTCGGCCATTTTTTACGACAATGCAGCATCCTGGTTCAAATCCTTCAAACAACCAGCATGAAAACGCGGCACTACTTTGGCGCATTGGACGCCTTGCAAGAAGGTCAGTTCAGCATCCGAGAGTTGGGCAATCGCTCGGTTGGTGCTACGCTGCATCAGGGCAAACCAGTGGTGGTGCTCAATTTTTGTCCGCACGCTGGCGCTCCGATTTGTAGGGGAAAAATCACCGCCTCACAATACACCGATGCCGCATACCAACTACATCTCGATGCCGAGCATCCGGTACTGCGCTGCCCCTGGCATGGCTGGGAATTCAGCCTGGAAAGCGGTGGTCTTCATTTTGAGTCCCGCCTTCACCTCGCTTTCCTGGAATACGAATTGGATGGAACTGATTTATACGTCTGGATTTAGCCCAGCCTCAAAACCCTAAAATCGCATGTCAAAAAAAATCATCATCATCGGCGGCGCGGGCAAAGGCGCGCTTATTTCGCAAGTGGTTGAAGACAACCGTACCAATTTTGGCGATCTGGCATACGAAATCGCCGGTTACTGCAACGATTACGACCTCGGGCAAATTATTCATGGCTATCCAGTACTGGGTACGCTGGCCGATATTCCCCGTTTTATTGACGAAGGATATTATTTTGCCTTCACCATTCACATGACCAACCGCAACTACCTCACCGAAGCGGTCTTTTTGCGCTGCAATCTCCCCGATGAGCGCCTGCCCAACATCATCAGCAAACGCGCTTTTGTGGCGCCTACGGTGGAACTCGCTCCGGGTGCTTGTGTCATGCAGTTTGCCTCGATTTCTCAAAACGCCAAAATTGGCCGCTGCACCATCGTGTCTACCCATACCCTGGTAGGGCACGATACCGTGATCGGCCCTTTGTGCCACATCACCGCCACTTGTGTGGTCGGGTCGCGGATCACCATTGGCAAGGCAGTCACCATTGGGTTGCATGCTACTGTGATCGAATTTTGCAAGATCGGCGATTATGCACTCGTGGGCGCTTCGGCATTGGTACTCAAAGATGTGCCAGAGGGACAGATCTGGGCCGGGCAACCAGCGAAGTATTTTCGGGAGGTGAGGAGGGATTGAGTTTTATCTCCCTTTTTCCTTGGGGGAGGCTTCGAGCCTCCCCCAAGGAATTGAAACCAGATGTTGACCATACCAAGGGTAAAAGGGTAACAGTGACCAAGTTTAAAGATTTCTGGCTACCCGAAACCCGAAACCGTAGTCGGTAAAATCGGGAAAGTCGAAGTCGCGGAAGGCAACGCGACTGATGATGACACCGCTGTCCCACGAACCGCCGCGCAACACGGAATTCGTACCTGAAGCTGGCCCTTTCGGATTTGTAGAAGGGCTGTTTTTGTAATAAGCTTCATCGTACCAATCGGCACACCATTCCCATACATTGCCGCTGAGATCGTACAAGCCCAATTCGTTGGCCTTTTTGAGTCCAACTTGGTGCCCTGCTGCTGCAGAGTTACTATTGTACCAGGCCACTCCATCCGGCTCATTGGCACCTGCATATTTGTAGCGCTGGGATTGTGTACCACCCCGGGCAGCAAATTCCCATTCTGCCTCGGTAGGCAGGCGGTAGGTTTTGCCCGTTTTGGTGCTGAGCCAGGCGCAATAGGCATCTGCACCGTATTTGGATACCATGACTGCCGGGTGTTTTTCAAAACCCGCCACTACAGTGAAGCGGCCTCCGGGGCGATCGGCGGCACTGTATTCAATCTGTTCTTTAAAACCGGAACAACCTCCTTTTACGGTGCCGCAAAACAGATCAAAAATGACTTTGCCGCCATAACTGATTTTGTCGGCATTGGCATCAAAACTGATCTGCGGCGAGATCGCATTGAGAAATTGGACAAACTCGCTGTTGGTCACTTCATATTTGGACAAATGGAAAGCCGAGATGCTGACTTCGTGTTCGGGCTGCTCATCCGTATTGCAAGTCCCATCTCTGGTTTCGATGCAGCCCATGCGGAATTTGCCGCCTTCTATCCGTTGCATGTTGTAGGTACTCAGGTCATTTTCGGTGGGTGTATTCCTGACCGGAGGCTGGGTTGTATTTCCAGCTACTGAATTAAAGTATGGAAACCTTCCCCCTTGGGCAAACAAGTCCCGAATCTTGCTCAAAGCGATGGCGGTTATTTCCTGACTGTCGTCTTCAATGATCACCCCAACGATGCCGTTGGCATTGATCAGTGGCGCACCGGAGGTACCAGGGCGTACCAAAGGCATGTAGGCTTTGATGCGTTCATTTTCCAGTCCAATGATCTCGCCCTGAGCCGAAATCTGCCATTCCTGGCTGCGCCCGATGAACCGCACTGGCTGGTGTTCTTGTGGGGCAAAATCAGACCAATTGCTGCTTTGGTATTCCAGGGCAAGGGGTTTGGTCATTTGCAGCAGGCCAATATCCTGGGTTTCAAAAAAAGTCACCGGTTCAGCGAGGTAGGATTTCAACTCAGAATAAAAGCGCACTTGCACCTGGGTAGGCGTTTGATCAAAATCCGAACCATGGACCACATGAGCTGCTGTAGCCAGGTAGAGTTGTCCATTTTTTTCACCGGTAATGATGCCAAATCCCTCTTGTTTGCCGCCGCCCGGGAAACTGACGCTGAGGCGAACGACGTTGTTGCGCAAAGTCTCGGCGGTACGCAGTACGGCGTCTTCTTGCCCGCTGAGCGCAATACAAAAATTCATCAAAAGTAGAAAAGGTATACATCGCAACATGGTGAAAGGGATTGAGTAGGGGTAAAAGTAGGGGATATGGCTGGGGATATGAAATTTACGTTTACTAAACTTTTGAAGTTTAGTAAACGTAAATTTCATATTATTATTCGCATTTTCATGAAGACCTAATCTCCGACGTTCTTCGACACAATGGCTACCAAACGCCGGAGGTCTGGTTACTTGTTTGTTCGCAAAAAAATGCGACGCCGGACATTGCCTTGAACTCTTTATTTTCACGCTCTCGGTATTTTGGTATTTCCTACTTTACCGAAACTCTGGATCAATAGAGATCTGGCTACCCGAAACCCGATATTGTTGTTGGTATTATCGGGATTGTTGTTGTTGCGGTTGGCAACGCGACTGTTGTTGTCATTGTTGTTCCACGAACCGCCGCGCAACACGGAATTTGGGGCAATATCCTTGAGTAATAAAAATAGGAACAATTATTTTTGCCCCACTACTATGGGCGGTAAATATGCATAAATATTTTTTCTCTTAGCCTGTAGGTATTAGAAAAAGCAGCGTGCGCAAACCAGGCACGCACACTTCGATTGAAATCCAACTTGCTGATCTTGCCTTCAAAATATTCCTTTAAATTTCTTTTTAACCTTTTGCGAAAGCGACGGATATTGGTACTGGGAAGCAATCGAAATCGATGAAAGACGCGATGTCCCAAAAATGTAACGCCCTCTTTGGTGAGGTATATTCTACTCTTGTGTTCATGCAAAAGGAGTCGATATGCTTGCAAAAAAATGGCAATTTTTGATTTTATGGAAGTAAGTTCCGACTTGCATTGACCAAGTATCACAAAATCATCCACATAGCGCAGGTATGCCCGACAATGCAACTGCTCTTTGATGAAATGATCCAAAGGACTGAGGTAATAGTTGCCAAAGAGTTGGCTAGTCAAATTGCCAATTGGCAAACCTCGTCGCCGCTGATAAGGGCTAAACAAATCATCTTGGGGAAAATAAGCCAAATGTTCCTCCTGAGGATTGCTGTTGTTGATGATTTTATCAATCAGCCTCAGCGTCGCTTTACAGGCAATTTTTCGGCGCAGCAGCTCCTTTAACTTTTCGTGATCAATGGATGGAAAAAACTTTTTAATGTCACATTTGAGCACGTATTTGTATTGGCAACTCAACTGCTGGTACTTGATGATTGCCCGATGAGTACCTTTTTCTTTTCGATTGGCATAAGTATCCTCGATCATTGAATTTTCAAGAATTGGCCCGACCAGGTTACAAAGTGCATGGTGCACTACTCTATCCCGATAGGGTGCAGCACTGATGGTTCGTGGCTTTGGTTCAAGGATTTTAAACTCGGTATAAGGCCCAGGTTGATACGTCTCGCTGAGTAATTCATCCCGCAATTGGAATAAATTGGCTTCCAGTTGAAAGTTAAAAGCGCTAACTTCTGGCTCGAAACGTTTCCCGCGCTGCGCTTTGTTGGCAGCAATCAACAGATTTTCAAACGTGGCTATTTTTGAGAACAGGTTTTTGTGCGTTTTCATTGGGCAGCAAGATTTTTTAGCCAGCCTCCCAATTCTTTTCCGATTTCGTTGACCCGCTCCTGAATGTATTCATAGCGCCGGATATCCAGCAATTGCAGGTCTTTGCACATCCTGATCAAATAGCGCAGTTGCTCCAATTGTACGTTGATTCTAAGTAGCTTAGGTCTTTTTTCGCTGGCAGAAGTATAATAAGCGTCAATTAAGGCATCCTGAATGTCCATAAGTTGTATCTGAATCCGGTCTCCCAACAAAAATTTCTGCGATCGCGGAAACTTTGCCAATTGGGGAATCAAGTACAACAATAAGTCATACACTTTGGTGATGATGTTTTCTTTTTCTGCCATTTTATCACAATTCAAAGTTCACTTTTTCCATTGGGGAGGCTTCGAGCCTCCCTAATGGAATTGAAACCAGACCTTGACCATACCAAGGGTAAAAGGGTAAAAGTGACCAAGTTTAAAGATTTCTGGCTACCCGAAACCCGAAAGCGCCGACGGTAATACCGGGATAGTGATAGGTGCGGATGGCAACGCGACTGAAGTTGACATTGAGGTACCACGAACCGCCGCGCAACACGGAACTCGTCCCTGAAGCTGGCCCTTGCGGATTTGTAAATGGACTGTTTTTGTAATAATCCTCAGCGTACCAATCGGCACACCATTCCCATACATTGCCGCTGAGGTCGTACAGGCCCAGTTCATTGGCATTTAGCTTCCCCACTTCATGGGTGGTTTGATTGGAATTATCGTAGTACCAAGCTACCTCTCCAATTTGGTTGCTGCCTGCGTACTTTGTGCCTTTGCTTTGTTTTCCACCGCGGGCCGCATATTCCCATTCCGCTTCGGTAGGCAAACGGTAGGTTTTGCCCGTTTGTGTGCTTAGCCATTGGCAATAGGCCACTGCATCGTTGTGGCTCACATGGATGACCGGATGCTGTGATTCGCTGCTGCTGCGCAGGTTTCCGGCTACATCGCATTTCCAGGTCACCCCATTCTTTTGCTCCCATTTTCCCGTCCAGACGTAGCTGTAGCCTTTTTTCTCGGCGTCAGTTTGATACTTGCTTGACTCTATAAAAGTTTTGAATTGGCCGTAGGTCACTTCGTATTTGCTGAGGTAAAACCCCGTAAGCGTTACGCTATGGCTGGGGGTTTCATCGCTTCCGCAATCGCCATCCCGGCTGGGTACACAGCCCATGGTAAAACTGCCGCCATCTATTTTGACCAGGTTATTGGCGGCAATATCCGGGCTGGGCAGCAGGGCATCGCGGCGTTTGCGGGCTTCGCTGGCGTATTTGCCCTGGGGGTACTGGCTCAGGTATGTCTGGTAGTTTTCCAGTTTGTTTTTTTCGCTGGCGAGGTCCCAGGCTTCTTGGTCTTGTTTTTCCTCGGCGGCGCGGCGGCGTTTTTCGGCTTCCTGGTCATCGATGAGCTGTATAGCCTCCCGTGCTTCGGTTACAAATTGCCCCTTAGGGTATTTGCTGAGGTAATCCTGGTAGGCTTGGCGGGTGGCTTTGGTTTTGGCATTGCGCCAGGCTTGTAGGTCAAGGCCAGTGGTACTGGAGCTAGGTGCAGGATCGGTGATCACCGGCCTAGTCAAGAACACCCCGGCTTGTAAGCCAAAGCGCTGGGGGAATTCTTCGTCGCGGGTTATTTCATTGCGCAGGCGATCCAGGCTGAGGGCATCGGCACTGGCCTGATCGGCGGTGGTAATCATGCCGATGATCCCCTGGGGGCCAATCACGGGTGCGCCCGAAGTGCCTCTGCTGAGCCCAATGATGTCGATCAGCAGGCGATCCAGGCCAGCCCGATTGACCGTTCCACGCGTGGTAGCAGTGGGGATGTAGCAGGAATTGGCCTTACCGATGTAGGCTACGCTGAGCCCAGGGCCAGGGCGTGTACCCAGGCAATCGGCTTTCCAAACAAATCCAATGGGTTTGTCGATTTCGAGCAAGGCAAAATCATAAGGCCGGATGCTGGAATGCAGGATGCGCCCCACCAGATCCTGATCATCCCCACAAAAACGGAGGCGGATGCTGAGGGCGTTTTCCTTGCCAGGTTCAGCGCCGTCTTCCTGCACGACATGCCCGGCGGTGGCGAGGTAGAGTTTGTTGTTGCGCTCACCCACCACAAAACCAAAGCCTTGCTCGGTGGTACCCGAAGCAAATCGGGAGCTAATCGTGGCTACATTGGGCTTGATGGCTTCGGCAACGGGATCGGCTTGGGCAAACAGGCCGATCGAACAACCTAGGTATAGCAAAATGATTACAAGGCGCAGCATGGGGATGGCGTTTTTTTGGACATGAAGAAACGAATATTTTAGGAATCGTCTATGGGGAAATTCTGGGTTGGTAGTATTGAAACTAAAGTTTAAATTTGTACGTTAACGTGAATTCGGGATTAGCCCCAAAATAATCAGTTGATTCCGGACTAATTCCGAAGGAATTTTATGTTTATAGCTGATCGGTGTAGGTGTTTCAAAGTCCTGAAGGGACTTTATGTTGGAATTTTTCCACATACAATCCTTTCAGGATTGATAAAAACATCCCCTTTTGATTTGCTATAAACATAAATTCCCTTCGGGAATCCAAGAACTAGGGTTAATTTAAATATCGATACAATAGTAAAAAATGTCTAATTCTATTCGTTTTTCAGTTCTGATCATCTTTATTTTCATTTTGAACAACAATCCGCTAATCGCACAATGCGACGCCAACCTCAGCCCCAGCGACAATGAAACAATCGCCTACCGCACCCGAGGCAACCGCTGTGAGGGATTTTACCGAGCCAAAGTAGCGGCCAATGTACTCCGTCTGGTGAGTATTACCCTGGGGGAGTTCCGTTTCAATCCCACCGCCAATGAAGTCATTGAAGTAAAAATAGGTAACACTGGCACTGGGCAAGTACAATTCCGCGCTGAAGGAATCCCCAACGATTTGTACTACCGCCTGGATTGTCAATTTCCAGCCCAGTCCGGATTTTCCTGGCCAGTAAAAGATGTGTTGTTGAAAGAAACCCGCACTCAGGATGCCCGCAACATTGGGCTGCTGGCGCGTTTGAATACGCATTACATTCCAGTGCAAGCCAAAGGCAAAACTGCCGCTGCCGAGGCGAGTCCACAGGCTTTGATCAAATTGGTATGTACTACTCGCGTCAGCAAAGTGATGTGGAGGGCAAGTGGCCAAAAAGACTACGTTACGCTGCCTGGAGATTCCTTCCCAGCCGGGCGCAACATCACCATCCGGCTGCCCAATACCCTGAAAGGCAAAAACACCATAGAGGTGAAAGCCAAATCAGCCGACAGTACCGATTGGATGAACGCGGAAGTGCCCGTACAACTCTAATCCGGCATGACAACCCAACAACAACTTCAAGCGCTGTTGGCGCGCAATGAATTCGAGGATCTGATTGCTGAAATACGCCTCATTTGCCTCCAAGCGCCCAATGATCAGCATGGCAACGACCTGGTGTTGCTTGTTTCGCAATACAATACTTTCCTCGAAAATGAAGCCAAGCTCTACGCCGCAGATCGAGACGTTGCGCTGGCCAAAGTAACCGACAGTTTTCAGGATTTCATCCAAATGTTGGACATTCCCAAGGGAGACGCTACTCAGGCCGAATGGTTCAAAAAGCATCAAAAAAATACGGTCGAACAAATCGTGCAATCGCCCTGGCGTTGGTCTGTTGTCATTGCCGTATTGAGTTTGTTGTTGCTCTTGATCGGGCAACTGCGGGTACAACAAACCGAATTTGAATTGAAAGCGCGGGTAAAAAAAATTGGTTTGCGCCTTGCCCAAGACTGGAGCATTGGCACAGGATATGATCTGTTTTTGAGCAGGTTTGAACTGGAAAATGCCGCCACTATTCCTTCTCTACCCGCATGGCCAGTCAAAGATGCCTTCGTTGGTTTGCAAGGCGGGCGCATCCAGTTGAACGCGTTGCCCATTGAGGCAGGCCAATCGATTACCCTCGAAGCAGACAAAAAAGAGTGCATCTTGCAATTGGCCAATGGAAGCACCCGCATCCAGCTTGACTTGCTGGGTACCCGGCTGAGTTTACCAGATATCGGATTGGATACCCTCCTGGGCGAAATTGAAACTGGCGATGAGTCCTTAAATTTGCAGTCGAGTCTGGCTCCCAAAATGTGGCTCAGTGTTCATGATTCGCTGCCGCTGGTATTGCCGGAACTACAGGTCGATTCCATCGATTTCAATTACAAAGCGGAAATTAATCCCGAAGAAAAAACAGACTCTTCTGGCTTATTGAACGGTTCAATTCAAGTAGATCAAGGCATTCATCAACTCTCCAAAGGCAGTGGATTGAGTCTGGGTGGTTTGCAAAGTGCTATTTTGCAAATCAAGCCCCGAAATGGCGGTTTTGACCTTGTACTGCGTGGGAAAGCGCGGTATTTGAGTACGTCTTACCTGGGTCAACGCAGCAATTTAATGCCCACCTGGTTGCAATATTCCCGCCAAAACCAGGCTTTTCTTTTTTACTTTAGTTCCCTCTGCGCCTTGTTTGCGGTGTTGTTTCCGCTGCGAAGCTGGTTCATCAAAGCAAAAAATTAGGATATCCTGTCCTAATCCCACCCCATTCCTTTGTGCCTTCCTTTTTTTTTCGGATGTTGCGGCCTTATGTTTGCAATTAAACACTATCCGGAGCACATTAAGGGAAAAGAATTGGATGACTATCTGGCCAAGGGTTGGTATCGGATGGGGCAAACGATCTTTACCACCCATTTTTTGTGCTTTGGAGACAACTTTTATTCTGCCATTTGGGTGCGGCTGGATTTGGTGCAGCACCAGTTCAGCAAGAGTTTGCGCAAGATCATCAAGCGCAACAATGCACGGTTTCAGTTTCATTTTGGCAAGGCGGTGATTGATGTGCCTCGCGAGGCGCTGTATCAGAAGTACCGAGCTACCTTTCCGGGCATGATTGCGCCGTCTATACTGGATTCTCTACAAGATGGAGATCATTTCAATGTGTACAATACCTACGAATTTACGGCTTACGATGGCGACAAACTGGTGGCCGTCAGTTATTTTGACCTGGGAGAAGACAGCATTGCCAGCATCCTGGGTTTTTACGATCCTGATTACAAAGCACATAGTTTGGGCTTGTACACCATGTTGATGGAAGTAGAATACGGTAAAATTCAAGGTTTCAGCTATTTTTATCCAGGGTATGTAGTGCCGGGTTACGACCGTTTTGAGTACAAACTGCGGATTGGCCCGGTGGATTACCTGGACTTGCGCTCCGGCGATTGGCTGCCTTATGCCGATCTTAGCGCCGAAGAAGTGCCCATTTACCGCATGCGGGTCAAGTTGGAGATTTTGCGGCAGGCCGCATTGAAGGCTCGCATGAATTTGTCGTTCAAGTTTTATCCCCTCTTTGAAGCCAATTTGTTTGGCTATCCCTCTTTGCCTTTTTTTGATTATCCGCTGATGGTGTACGGCGGCGAGACTGCCGAGGAAGATGGCCATTATGTGTTGGTTTTTGACCCCCGCAATGGTCAATTCCAACTTTTGCTGTGTTCCAATTTTGACTATTCCCTGTTTTATTTCAATGATGCTTACGCCAGTTCGTTCAACTCGGAACGGCATTTTACCCAACTGATTTTGATGGAGCAGGTGTTGGAAAGCAATGCACATCCAGAAGTGGTATTGGAAGCCTTGCTTGCGGAACGGGTAAGGGGCAAGGTCAAATAGCATTTCTTCTTTTGCCAGATCATCCCAAATCGGTCAGATTTAGCTATATTGGTCTCAAAGACAATGCCATGAAGTTTCTGTTTCTTTTGATTAGCTGCCTTGGATTCCTGACGCTCGGTCACAGTCAGTCGGTGCAATATGCCGCTACCCTGCAAACCGAACGCAGTAAGCTGGAACTCAGCTTGCAGCAAAAAATAACGCAAACCATTGCGTTGCCACTCAATGCCCAAAACGAAGCGGCGTGGCTGGAAGCTTTCTGGGCAATGGAATTGATGCAAGTCAAAAATAAGGCCATCGAGGAAGCGTTGGATCAACAAGTGTTGGCCCATTATGATCAACTCAGTCTGGAAGCCCGACGACAAAGCCTGGAAACCATTTACGCACTTTATCCACGCGAGTTTGAGCAGGCCATAAAGCAATTGTTGCCCCAGGAAAAACACCCCAAACTCTTTGCCATGATGGTACATTATTTGCGGAGAAACCACCAGGGTAAGGCCCTACAAAAGCAGGCCAATGCTTACTTGCTGCAAAATCTGGCGCAATACGCCGATCATCCGATTGTGTACTGCCTGAAAAAAGACCTGGAGCAATCTCGCCGTGCCCGCCTGGCTCAACGGCCACCGCTACCTGATTTGCTACAGCATCCTTTTCCTGGCAAACCCTGGGTGTTTTTTTCCTTTCAGCGACTCAATCGCGACTATCCAGGGCAAACGGTGATTCGACAGCCAAATGGCCAGTTTGTTCGGGATTCGGCGGGGCAGCTGTTTCACATCCCGCATTTGGCCAGGGCAGTGAGCAATTTTCCAGGCTACATCACCAACGGCAATACGCCGCAGGGCATTCTTTCTATTCTGGAAATCACCACCACGGATAACCAATTCATTGGGCCCAATGAAATGCTCAATATGGTTTTGCCATATGAAGTGCCCTTGCTGCGCTTCGCCCATGAGTCGAGTTTTGCTGCAAATGGGGAAGCGGCATACCGCGCAATGCTGCCGTCATCATGGCAAAATTACTTCCCGATCTGGGAGGCTTATTACGCGGGCAAAGCTGGACGCACCGAGATTTTTGCCCACGGCACCACCATCAATCCACAATTTTACAGTAGTGCGGCCTATTATCCCAACACGCCTTCTTTGGGATGCTTGACTGCCAGTGAGGTATGGAATCCTCAAAATGGGCAATTGGAAAGCAGTGATCAGCTCCGGTTGATTCAAACCATGAAAAGGCTTGGCATCAGTCATGGGTATTTCATTGTGGTGGAGACCGATGATCAGGATAGGGCGGTCAGCATAGCTGAAGTGGAAAATTGGATTAGACATTAAACCCCATCATCACTCTACCGAAGCTGTTGCTTTCTTCCGCAACAATAAGGCAGTGACCACATCAATGACCAACCCCACTGGAAAAATCTCCATAAACGTGACCGCCATCATGATGAAAGGATTCTTGTACAGCTCCATGTTTTTGCGCATGGCCGCTTCTTTCTTCGCAATTTCAGCAGCCGTTTTTCCTGATTTTTTCAGTTCTTCCAGCATGTGATCCAAGTACATGTCTGGAAAATGCTGCAAGGTTTCGGAAGTATTGTAAAGTACCATCCAGCCTGCTACGTAAATTACGGAAGCGACCAGTGAGATCCACAAGCCAATCTGAAACGCTTTTCCAAAAGTAATCACTCCGTGGAGGTACTTGTTGCGGTAGGAACGCACGCCAAAGAAAATCATGGAGAGTGAAACCAGCATGGAAATGTAGCCCCAGAATTCGCCGGTTTTCATATCGGGCTTTGCACCTTCATCTATCACCAACGGTTGTTCGATGATGAAAAAAAGGACCATGACACAGCCTGCGATTAAGCCATAAAAAAGGACATGTTTGAACATGTTGAAGATTTTTAATTGCGTGATTGAATGCCTCAAAACACGGGGATTCAGGTCATTTTTGCATCACCCAAAAGTATGATTCTAGCGAAAAAATCAACTTTCACCCGAAAGTAGTAGTGCTGGTCATTTACAAAAGTCCAATTTCCTTGGCTTTTTGTACCGCCTGAGTGCGGCGCTTGACATCCAATTTGAGAAAGACGTTGGAGGAATGGGTTTTGATGGTATTCAGGGAGACGAAGAGCATTTCGGCAATTTCCTGATTGGAGTAGCCCTGCGCGATTAAAGCAAGTACTTCGTATTCTCGTTTGCTGAGTCGGTATTTTTCCAAAAGTTCTGGTTTCGGTTCTGCATTGGTTTGAGCCATTTCTACAATTGCTGAAGGCAGGGGTTCCGGTTGCTGGGTCAATTTCCACCCGATCCAGGTACCCAAAAGCACGAAAAAGACGGCCACAATACCCACGTAAACTTCAACCCGAATATCGCGCAGCAAGAACTGGTACTCCACTGTCTTGAGGATGCCGAGCAAAATGGCCATGGCCAAACCGTACCAAATGATGGTGCTTTTCATACCAACATAGAATAGCGTTTAGAAACAGGAAAAGTCCCCTGTTAATGTCCTGGTAAAATTAGCAACCAAGTACACTTCCGCCCAAAAGAATCTCTAAATTTGTGGCAATTTTTAAATCAGTCCAAATAAAACCAATTATGGCAAATTCAAATGCCAATCCAAACACCCGACTGGAGCACGACCTGTTGGGTGAAAAACACTTGCCCATTGATGCTTATTATGGCATTCAGACCCAGCGGGCACTCGAAAACTTCAAAATCAGCGGGGTAACCCTCCAATTTTTTCCTGAATTTATCGAAGCCTTGGTGGAGGTTAAAAAAGCCTGCGCCCTGGCCAATTACGATTTGGGGTTCTTGTCTGATGAGATCAAGAACGCAATTGTAGCTGCCTGCGACGAGATCATGGAAGGCAAATTGCACGATCAGTTCAAAGTAGACATGATCCAGGGCGGAGCCGGAACCTCCACCAACATGAACGCCAACGAAGTAATCGCCAATCGCGCCCTTGAAATCATGGGCTACAAAAAAGGAGAATACGACCATTGCCACCCCAACAACCACGTCAATCTCTCGCAATCTACCAATGATGCTTATCCGACCGCACTCAAGATTGCACTGATCAAGAGCAAAGCCAAGTTGCTGGTGGAATTGGTAGCCATCATCAACAGTTTCCGCAAGAAAGGGGTGCAATACCAGCACGTGATCAAAATGGGGCGTACCCAACTACAGGATGCGGTACCCATGACCATGGGGCAAACTTTTGAGGCATACGCCGCTACCCTGGAAGAAGAAATCGAACGCCTGGAAAACAATACCAATCTCTTTTTGGAAGTAAATCTGGGTGGAACCGCCATTGGAACGGGTATCAATACCTCGCCTCAATATGCCCGCCTGGCCATTGCACACTTGCGGGATGTAACAGGATTCAAAATTGTAGCCGCCCGAAATCTGATTGAAGCTACCCAGGATACTGGGGCATTCATCATGTTTTCTTCGGCAGTAAAGCGTTTGGCCATCAAGTTGTCCAAAATTTGCAACGACTTGCGTTTGTTGTCTTCCGGCCCCCGGACGGGCTTCAATGAAATAAATTTACCTCCGATGCAGCCGGGTTCTTCTATTATGCCGGGCAAAGTAAATCCAGTGATTCCGGAAGTGATGAACCAAATTGCTTTCAAAGTAATGGGCAATGACCTTACTGTCAATATTGCCGTTGAAGGTGGTCAACTGGAACTCAATGCTTTTGAACCCATCATCGGTCATTGTTTGTTTGAATCGATCAACATCCTCAAGAATGGCATGGTAACCCTGCGCAACAAGTGCATCGACGGCATCACCGTCAATGAAAAGCATTGCTGGGAGCTGGTCAAAAACAGCATCAGCATCGTTACGGCCTTGAACCCTGCCCTTGGCTACGAAACATGTACTGCCTTATCAAAAGAAGCGCTCGCAACCGACCGCAGCATTTATGATCTGGTTTTGGAAAAGAAACTGATGAGCCAGGAAGAATTGGATAGGGTTTTGTCTCCTGAAAACATGATTCGGCCACAGTTGAAATCAAATCGTTAGCGCTTGTTTACCTATTTTCAGGGTTTAACCTGATCGGGCTAAAACTTAACCTGCACTTTATGTTCAAGGCTTACTTTTGAGCAATTTTAAAAATGTCCTCGCTATGAAAAGTGCCCTGTTCCTCGTTATTATTGGTCTTTTTTGTCTGACCTCCCACTCTAATATTGACAAGCTGCGCCTCAATCAAATCCAGGTGATCGGATCACACAATAGCTACAAGCAAGCGATTGATCCGGCACTTTTTCAAAGATTGAGAATGGTAGATTCCAACATGGTCAAAGAAATTGACTACAGCCACATTGGCCTTTCTGCACAACTGGATATGGGGTTGATGAGCCTGGAAATAGACATTTATGCCGATACCAAAGGCAAGAAATACGCGCAGCCCAAAGGACTGGAATGGGCAGGAAAAAACCCGGCTGCTCCTGCTTACGATCCCAAAGGTGAAATGAACGAACCGGGCTTCAAGGTTTTGCACATTCAGGAAATTGATTTCCGCAGCAACTGCCTAACCTTTAAAAATTGCCTCGAAGAATTAAAAACCTGGTCGAACGCCCATAAAAACCACTTGCCCATTTTCATCACCATGAATGCCAAAGACGAGGAAATCAAGCGGCCTGGCTTCACTGTACCTGAAAAATTCGATGCAGCAGTATTTGATGAACTGGACAAAACCTTGAAAACTTACCTGGGCATTGAAAAACTAATTACCCCGGATGTTGTACGGGGGAACTACCCTACTTTGGAAGCAGCAGTATTGGCGGGCAACTGGCCAAGCATCAAAAAAGCCCGGGGTAAATTCTTGTTTGTCCTGGATGAAGGAGGAGAAAAAAGGGCGACCTATTTGGCTGGTCATCCTTCCTTAAAAGGCCGGATGATGTTTTCTACAACTGAAGCGGGCGCACCAGAAGCTGCTTTTTTGATAAAAAACGACCCAGTTGAAGCCCAAAAAGAGATTCAGGATTTGGTGAAAAAAGGGTACATCGTGCGCACTCGGGCTGATTCCGGCACCTGGCAAGCCCGAAAAAATGACAAGAGTCAATTTGAGGCAGCTTGTACATCCAACGCGCAAATTATTTCAACAGACTACTACCTGCCGAGTAAGCATTTCCCCTCAGATTATTCCATTCATTTTGCTGATCAAACTTTTTTCCGACCAAATCCGATGATGAAAAGATAAAAATAAGCCTACTTTTGTCCAAAATTGCAATACTGATCGAACCAAAACACGGACTCGTAGTGTCTTTTCCTATTGAGCCTCATTCAATAGCTCATTATTGTTTTAGCGATCAGTATCTTTAACCCGACAAAAGCAGGTCTTATTTATGGCAAATGAAACCACCTCCCAAGCCATCATTAATTTTGAGCATTGGAAGCAACAATTTGCAGTTACGGCAGAGCAATACCAAAAAGCCCATCCTTATCCATTCGGTGTTTTTGACAATTTCCTGGAAATCGATGCCGCGCAGGATGCCATGAATGCTTTTCCTGGCGTACAAGATCAAGGTTGGATCCATTACGTGCATGTCAATGAAAAAAAACATGGCCTCAACAAAATGGATCTGATCCAAGAACCCATTCAGGAGGTCATTAAAGCTTTGAACAGCGACGAGTTTGTACATATTCTGAGCAAGCTAACTGGAATTCCGGGATTGATTGCCGACAACAGTCTGGAAGGAGGTGGATTGCACCAAAGCAAACGCGGAGGTTTTCTGAACATTCATGCCGATTTCACCGTGCACCCCCACAAACGCAATTGGCGCCGCAGGGTCAATGTATTGATTTACCTCAACGAAAACTGGCTCCCAGAATACGAAGGCAACCTGGAGCTATGGACAAGAGACATGAAAGCCTGTGCCCAAAAAGTACTGCCCATTTTCAACCGTTGCGCCATTTTCAATACCGATCAAGATTCTTTTCATGGATTGCCCGAACCAATTAAGTGTCCGGAAGACATGACCCGTAAATCCATCGCGCTTTATTATTTCACCGAAGAAACTGCTGCCCCCCGCAAGCGTGCAACCAACTACCAGGCCAGGCCAGGCGATGGTTTCAAAAGTGTTTTCATTTACCTCGACAAACAAATGGTTTCCTGGTACAACACCCTCAAAGGCTGGTTGGGGATCGATGACAAATTGGTCAGCAAAGTGTTGAATTTTTTGAATGGTCGTAAGAAATAAGCATGAATCAAGCAAATCGAACTTCGCTCTGGCTGGTAATTTTGGGTGCATTGTTGTACTTGCCTTTTTTAGGAGGTGTACATCTTTTTGATTGGGATGAAATCAATTTTGCCGAAATCAGTCGGGAGATGTTGCTCACGGGGGATTATGGTCGGGTTTACGTCAATTTTGAGCCTTTTTGGGAAAAACCGCCCTTCTTCTTCTGGTTGCAATCCAGCGCGATGGCCATTTTTGGGGTTGGTGAATACGCTGCTCGCTTTCCCAATGCCATTTGTGGCATTCTTACCCTGGTGGTACTTTACCGCATGGGGCGACAACTGTACAACCACCGTTTTGGCTTGATTTGGGCACTGACTTATTTCGGCACGGTATTGCCGCTTTTGTATTTCAAATCCAGCATCATCGATCCCTGGTTCAACTTTTTCATCTTTACCGGACTTTACGGCTTCATCTTATTTTATTGGAAAAAAAATGAATTCGACCTGGAGCTGAAAGGCAACAAATGGCTTTACTTGTTCCTTGGCGGCTTTTTGATTGGCCTGGGCATTATTACCAAAGGGCCGGTCGCGTACTTGATAGCGGCATTGACAATGGGCGTGTATTGGGTTTATCAGCGGTTTCGTTTTTACGTCAATGTTCCACAATTTCTATTTTTCAGCTTCTCGGCAAGTTTGATTACCCTGTCCTGGTATGGCATCGAAACCTGGAAAAATGGTCCCTGGTTTATTCAGGAGTTCAACAGATACCAATACCGGCTGTTCAGCACGCCAGACGCGGGCCACAAAGGCTTTTTTGGCTATCACTTTGCGGTTTTGTTGGTAGGTTGTTTTCCTGCATCAATATTTGCTGTACGTTCTTTTTGGAAAATGCCGGAAACCGAAAAGCTTTATCAAGCTGATTTCCGAAAGTGGATGAAATACTTGTTTTTTGTGGTACTGATTTTGTTCAGTATTGTCAAATCCAAGATTGTGCATTACTCCTCGATGTGTTATTTCCCCTTGACTTTCCTTGCGGCTGTGGTGCTGTATCAAATCATTGAAGGCAAAATTGCGTTCAACCGAGCCATGCGCATAGGCCTTTGGTCTGTAGCGGGGCTGTACATGCTGCTGACCATCAGTATGCCATTTTTGGCTGGGCATCTTGACGTACTCAAGCCCATGTTCAAGGATCCATTTGCGGTGGCCAATATGGATGCAATAGTACACTGGACGGGTTTTGAAATCATCCCCGGTTTATTTCTATTCGCATTGCTGTTGTACAGTTTGCCCAAATTTCGCAGCGATGCCTGGACGGCGTTTCGATTGCTCTTTCTAGGTACAGGCGTATTTGTGATGTTGACCCTGATCTTTTTCATCAAGCGCATTGAGGGATACTCCCAAAGAGCAGCGATCGAGTTTTGTGAAAAACGAGTTGGTGAAGATTGCTACGTGATTACGGATGGATACAAATCATACGTACACCTCTTTTACACCCGCAAGCCCAAAGTTACCAATCCAAAGAGCTGGGACAAAGAATGGCTTCTCCATGGTGCAATTGATAAAGATGTGTACGCCATTACCAAAATTGACCGCACTGAAGAATTGGAAAATACACCAGAATTCAAGGAAATTGGTCGCAAGAATGGCTTCGTGTTTTACAAGCGCAGTAAGAAAAACTGACAATTATAAGGATTAGTATCGGTTGGTTAAAAGCATGGATTCATTGCAAATTTAATAGAACGTTAATTTGCAGCGTGTTTGAGGTAAAGTTCTTATTTTGCAGACCTGATCGATCCACTCAAATCAGGCTATGAGAGTTATTCAAATTACGGATTTACACATTGGTAAGGAAGGCGAAGACACATACTTCGTCGATGTTCGGGAAAACTTCCGCCGCATTATTGCTGCTGTTCAAGAGCGACGCCCTGATTTCCTTGTGCTTTCCGGAGATCTTTGCTATAGTCAGGGCGATCTGGACATCTACAACTGGATCAAACCCTGGGTCGATCAATTGAATATTCCCTACGAAGTCATTTCCGGCAACCACGACGATTCCCTCCTGATGGCCAAGGCTTTTGGGCGTGACCTAGACCTGAAATCCGATGGCTTGTATTACACCCGCACTTGGGGAGGTAAGCCTTTTGTATTTATGGACACCTCCAAATACATTGTTGAAGAAAAGCAATTGGCCTGGGTAGAAGCCCAACTCCAGCAATTGAAAGGCGACATCGTTTTGTTCATCCACCACCCTCCCCTACTCGTGGGCATGCCGTTTATGGACAACAACTATGCCCTGAAAGACCGCAACCCATTGTTGGACATCTTGTCGGCTTATCCTGGCAACATTGATGTATTTTGTGGGCACTACCACATCGATCGCACCATCCGCTGGAAAAACCTGCTGGTTCACGTCACCCCTTCTTGCTTTTTTCAAATCGATTCCTACGCTGAAGATTTCAAAGTAGACCATTACCGCATTGCTTTTCGCGAAATTTCTTTTCTTCCGGAACTTACCATTAGTGCGGTGCATTATCTGTAGCAGTGCATTACATTTAATTGCTAGTCTGTTTTTTTAATTCAAATAGTACAAGCCATGAGTTTAGCCGCTGAATTTGATACCTGGCAGAACGACTATACTGCCAAAATCATGCGTTGGGTACCCCATTACCGCAAATTGATCAATAGCCTGGCCGATGAATTGCCCATAGGGTTTCAACCTACCCGAATTCTGGATTTGGGCTGTGGCAATGGCAATGCGACTGCGCTACTGGCTGAGCGTTTTCCTGAAGCCAAGATTACCTTATTGGATGCTTCCCCGGAAATGCTCGAAGCGTGCAAACAGCGCTTTAGCAATCGCCCTGACTTTGAGTATGTACAAGCCTATTTTCAGGATGCCCATTTTGAAGATGGAAGCCTTGATTTGATTGTGGCCGCATTTGCGCTGCACCACCTGGATCAGGCCGAAAAGCAGGCAATTTTCAAAAAAATGTCCTCCTGGTTGAAAGTTGGCGGCATCTTGTCCAGTTCCGACCTGCACGCCAGCAAAAAGGAAATCGACTACCAGCAACGCGTACTGGATCACTGGGAAACGTTTTCCAAAAGCCAGGGAACGCCCGACTCCGAATGGGACGAATTGATGGCGCACCACGCCCAATACGACAAGCCCGACAATTACGAAGATCAGTTTGTTTGGTTGGCGCAAGCGGGTTTCAAGCAAACCCGGATAGCCTGGCAAGCGGCGCATTTCGGCAACTTTCAGGCACAGCGGTAAACCCCAATGATTCATGTACCAATCTCCCATTCGCGATGTATCGATTGTCAAATACCAAAACGGACAATTCCAGACCTTAAGCGACCATCTGGCCGCCGAAGAACCGCTCGAAATTCAATTGGCTTTTGGCCCCATTGGCCAAAGGGAACAGCGCAGCTTGGCAGTAACCATGCGTACACCTGGCCAGGATTTTGACCTCGTTTATGGTTTTTTATATACCGAAGGGATCATTCATGGAAAAAACGAGGTGCTGCAAATGCGCTACACGGGAGCTCAACTCAGTCCCGATGCCCAGGAAAACAGCGTTTTGGTTGAACTCCACCCCGATGCGCAGTTCGATTTTGAGCGCCTGAATAGGCATTTTTACACCAGCTCCAGTTGTGGCATTTGTGGAAAAGCCAGTCTGGAAATGGTGCAAACCCATACTCCTTTCCTCCTTCCGGCAGGGGCACCACAAATCAATCCCGAAATTTTACTCCAACTGCCCGCATTGCTTTCCCCTGCACAATCGCTGTTTGGCCATACCGGGGGAATTCATGCCTCTGGGTTGTTTTCTGTTGATGGAAACCTGCTCTTGTCACGTGAGGACATCGGTAGACACAATGCTTTGGACAAAGTGATAGGCGCCGCCCTGCAAAAAATGGTTTTCCCTTTGAGTTCCACTATTCTCTTTCTGAGCGGTCGGGCCGGGTTTGAATTGGTACAAAAAGCCCTCATGGCTGGCATACCGGTGATTGCGGCAGTGGGTGCGCCGTCCAGTCTGGCCGTAGAATTGGCGGAAACGCACAACCTTACCTTGATTGGTTTTTTAAGGGATGGTCGGTTTAATGTTTATACAGGACGAGAAAGATTGAATCTTGTTGAGGATTCACGCGATTTTACGTAAATTTTTTCTGCGTGAATCTGCGAATAAATCTGTGTAAAATCTGCGCGAAACAAAATGCTGACCATCATTCCCCAGCCACCTTTCCCATCCAGAGATTCAACACACTTCCGCTCGTCACCCGCATGCCCGTGACTGCTCCAGTAGCATTGCGCTCAAATTGTATTTTGCCCAAAATGGACGGCTCTTCAAAAAGATCCACTTCAATCTGTTTGAGCTTGAGGATACCATTCAAGCGATGCTGAGCGATCAGGCCATCTTGTTCAGCGGCAATGGTATAGGTCGTTTCCATGTCAGGACAATAGTAGCGACCCACAAAGTCCCCAAGTGCGGTGGTATATATTGGAGGAGCTGGATTTTTGATTTTATTGGTAAAAGCAATTCTCATTGGCTGGGCTTTCAGCGTTTTGGCCAATACGATATCAGCAATTTTTCGACAAGTAGCCAAGCTGTTGAAGTTGGCAAAATTGCTTTTGACCAAAATGGTCAGGTCTTGATCGGGGAAATACAACCATGCTGCCCGGTAGCCGGCGCTGGAACCTGTATGCTGAATGCAGCGCAGCCCCCGATATTGGTCCACTTCCAGGCCAAAAGCATATTCCAGCGTATCGCCACTGTTCAGGATGCCCCGCTGGTACATTTGCTGCAAGGCAGCCATACCGCCCAGCTTACCATCGCGGTAATTGCTGGCCCAACGCGCCAAATCTGGTAGGGTTGTGTAAATGCCGCCCGCTCCGATGACGGTACTGTTGTCGTATTGCTTGATCCATTCCTGTTGCTCGCCTTTGGCGTAAGAATCAGCCACATTGGGAAACAATTCTCCTTGCACATCCATGATGTAGGTATCTTTCATGCCTAATGGAGCGAAGATATTGGCCTTCATCCAGGGCTCGAATTGTTGTCCACTGGCTTTCTGGATTATTTCCGCCAATAGCATATAACCAGTATTGTAATAGGAATGTGCTGCACCTGGCGCAAAATTGAGTTCTCGACTGCGCATGACCAAATCCAGTGCTTCGTTTTGGCGAATGGCATCGCCTTGTCGCCAGCCCACCAATTCCAGCATTCCATAAATTTCCCGAATGCCGCTAACGTGGTGAATCAAGTGCCGGATGGTGATGGGCTGACCAAAATCGGGTACATCCGGGAGGTATTTCCGGATGTTGTCATCGAGCGACAATTGATTTCTTTGAGCCAATAATACCACCGCGAAACAGGTAATCTGCTTGGCCAAGGAACCGATATCGGAAATGGTATTGGGCGTAAAGGGCAAACGATGTTCCAGATTGGCCAATCCATAGCCCTTGCTCAATACCAATTGTCCGCCCTTGACAATGCCCACGGCCAGTCCAGGTTGATTTCCCTGCTGGAGATCGGCAAAAAGGGAGTCGATCCTGGGGGTGTAAGGCTTGATCCAGTTAGCGCTTTGAGCTGAAAGCACATTGGATAAAAAAAGCATCAGGGCAAAAAGGGAAAGGTGGTTTTTCATGGAGGTGGTGGTTTGGTGTCTGCTTTTGATGGATTCCTTAAAGATTGAATTTATCGAAAAATACAAAAGTCTAAGCATGATTTGATCTAATAATCTTCACTCTTGCCCCTAAATTCGATCAGTTTAATCGAAAAAAAAGTGCTTTGCGATTGCTGCCCCTTTAAATGCCGCTGTTTTCCGCATATATTTAATGCAAATTGAAGCCGATGAACCCGGAACAGCAAGCACTATGGGACAAAATTCAATCATTTGAACTCAACGACCCGCAATCCACATTTCCCTTTGTGCAGCGACTGGCCTTGGAGAATGGCTGGAAATTGCCTTTTGCCTTTCGGGCTTTACTGGAATACAAACGTTTCATTTACCTCTGTTGTGTAGCACCAACGCCAATGACCCCGTCGGATGAAGTAGACCAGGTGTGGCATTTGCACCTCATCTATACCCGTTTGTACTGGCAGGATTTCTGTCGGGATACCCTCCATCGCGAAATTCACCACGGGCCAACCAAAGGCGGTCAGTCTGAAGATGCAAAATACCTGGAATGTTATGAAAATACGTTGAGCATTTACCGCGAACATTTTGCACAAGCACCGCCTAGCGATCTTTGGCCTCCAGCCAGTGTTCGTTTTGCGCCACTAAATTTTCGCCGTGTCAATTTAAATCAATATTGGCTTTACCCTAAAATCTTCCACAAATGATACCAGACATCAATCAACTCTCCCCTGCTGAAATGCTTTTTTTGCAAAAGCCCAATCAATTGAATGGGCGCAAAATGATGCGGCTTACTTTGCTGGATTTGATCATGAAAGGCGTACTCGAGTTCAATAGCCTGGAATACACTCCCGGAAAGTGGGTGTATCATTTAACTCCCGGCCAATATTTTCAGCAGTACCCTCCTCTATTGCACGAAGAACCCTTTTTGTTGCCCTTCCGAAGTGGTGAGTCCAGCGTTGAACTCACCTTATTGATCAATACCGTAGCTCAGCAAGCCCAATCTTACTATGGTTTTCAGTACAATTATGTACGCAAAACCCCCAAGATGAGCTCACTGATGCCAAAAAACTTTTGGAACGCCTTTCACTCTTTCCCCTTAACTACCGAGGGCAAGGAGTTGCGCAAAGATTTGAACCAGCGCCTGAAACAAGGCAATGAAATAGTGGTCAATTCAATTGGGAATGGGCAAAAACGTTTGCTGGAATTGCCCGTTTTGTTGGGATCGGGGCTTTTGTTGATCGATAGCCTGGAGAAAATTTTACAAGGAAAGACCTTTAGTGAAGACTGGATCCAGGAGTTGACCAGTGCCTACACCCCGCTTAAACAACTGTTTCAATCACCTGCTGGAGCTGACGCTGTAATGGTGGGAGGCGGCGGCTGTGGCGCGTTTTTTGGTGTCAGTGATTCATTTGGCGGTTGCGGCGGTGGTGGATGCAGTGGGAGTGGATGTAGTGGGGGAAGCGGTTGCAGTGGAGGAGGAGGTTGTGGCGGCGGCGGCTGTGGTGGTGGCGGTTGCGGAGGGGGATAATCTACACCTTTACGGACTGAAAAAACTCACTTGGTGACTGATTGGTAATTTTCTTAAACGAACGATTGAAGGCTGTTTTGGAGTTAAAACCCACCTCAAATGCAATACTCAAAAGCGTGTAGTGCTGAAAATGAGGATCTTCCATTCTGTGCTTAAACTCATCAATCCGGTAGGTATTGATGAAATCAAAAAAGTTTTTGTCGTAGCCCTCGTTGATGACTTTAGAAAGCAAGTACGGGGGGAGTTTGAGCATGCCCGCCAATTCGTTCAGCGTCAATTTTGGATTAACATACGGTTTGTGTTGGGCCATGTACACTTCTACCTGATGTCGGAGCCGGTTCAGGTTTTCGTCACTGAGGTCTTCATTCTTTTTATCGCTCAGGTGGCCAGCTTTCACTTCCTCAATCGGCAATTCTGATACAGCATTGAACAAGGAAACAGGTTGGGGTACTTTAAAAATTTCTGGTTGATGAATGGCAAAATACCCCAATAGATGCGGAATGATGGAAAAAATCAGCCAAATCAAGTCGGCGCTTTTTTCGGTAAAAAGCCAGATTTCGTTGTGATTGAGGTAACCAATTCCCGCAACCACCAAGGTAAACGCCCAAAGCAAAAGGCATACACCAGTGATGACCAGTACAGTTAGCAAAAAATGGAGGTTTTCCTCATACGAATAACTGCGTTGCGATTGTTTGCGGTAGCCTTGGATGACATGCAAACACAAATAAGTATAAAAAGCATTGGAAAACCAGCCCAGTACAGCTACCGCATTTACCGCCCACCAACCGGCTGCATCGTGGCTGACCACATCGACTTTGAGTGCAGCTACTTCTGCCAACAAAAATGGGGTGTACGCAAAAATCTGCAAGGCACTGGGAATGAAATGAAACAGTACTCTGACTGAAAATGGATCGGTTTGAAACAACAGCCTGCGTACATACAAATAAAAAGCAGGTGGATAGGCAATCATTAAAAAATCAGGAATGAACTGCAAAAAAGGCATCACCTGGGCAATGTCACGTTGATTGCCCAACGTGCGGAGCAACAAAATGCAGGAAACTAAAAACAATAAAAAGACCAACCAGCGATTGGCTTTGCGGTTGAAATCCTGAATAGTGGGAATGGCAAAAACCAGCAAAAAGCCCTGAAATGCTGCAAAAAGAATGAACATATCGTACCAGGCAAAAGCCAAAAGGTTGCCAGAACCTGAAAGGTCTTCCCAGGTAGCAATCTCAAACTCGAGGAGCTGATTGGCTTCTATTTTGCTGCGGAAAAGCACCCGATTGGGGCGCATACGGCCATTTTCTTGCCCCTCAACCGAATTCCAGGTACCACGTGTAAATTTGAATTCGATCCGCTCCAGTTCTGTAGAAAAATTGACGCGGTAGGTGCCATTGGCCTGACGTTGGAGGCGATGGGCTTCGTCACGGGGATTCCAGTTGTTGAAATTACCAACCAGGTACATGGATGCATCGTGGGGAGTATTGGCTGGAATCTGCTTGATGACCATTTGGTAAAATGAGCGCTTTTCCCATCCTTTTACTTCAATTTGAAAACTGGTTTGATGGAACTGAAAATCAAACATTCGGCTTGGGATAAAAGTACCCAAAGAATCACCCTCCACATAAGCCCAACTGCCTTGGGTGATTTTGTATTCAAAATGCTCTAGCTCTTGTGCGAGTTCAATGGCAAAAACTCCACGGCCAATTTTTTTAAATTTAAAGGCAGGGTCACCAGGATTCCAATTGTTGAAGCTTGCAGCCAAATATAGACCAGACTCGACCAGGGGCAACGGGGCTTTCACCCTTACCTCAATTCGTATTTTGCCGAAACCCAAGGTTGCCATAAAAAGCAATAGGCAAATTAAGCCAGCTCTTTTCATGACATAAAGGTAGCTGAAAAATTGAAAACTTGAAAGTGACTGACTGCAATCCAAATTTTAGTTAGTCAGTCACTTTTCAATTTTTATACATTAAAAGTTCTCTTACTCCTTCTTCTCTGTCTCAATTGCTGATCCATTGATCAAATTCCCGAAAAACAAAGCATTCAAAAACAAGCGATTGGTGCCGTACCAGTGCGCGCGGAAGTTGGGATTGTCGGCCATGTAAATGACCCGACCAGCACCAGTGCCACTTACCACAATACCCGCCGTATTCTTCACCAGATCAGTGTATTTGCGGTTCAGGTAGCCTGCCTGGAGTGGGTTTGCCGTATACACCAATGGAGATGCGTATGGATTTTGGGATTTTTCCATAAACACTTCACCATCGCGGAAAACCGAGATTTTACTGCGCTTGTAGCCAAAGGCAATCGGATGACTAAGGTCAAGCTCGGCCTCAAAAATTGTCCCCGGGATTTCCTGGGCGCCGAGGTCGTCGGCGATTTCGCCATAAGGGCGGCGAAGCGGAGTGGCAACATTGTTTTTTGGTTCTTTCATTGCAGCAAAACCAATACCTTGGCTTTTCAGCCAGTTCACCGCTCTTTGGATGCCGATGATGGTACCACCCGCATTGACCCAATCTTTGAGTTTGCTTACTCCAACAGCGTTGATGGTCTGGAAAGTACCATCACCCAAAACGATCACATTGTAGCGACTCAAATTTGCACGGGCTATATCATCTGCTTCTACTTTGGAGATCACCATATCAAATCGAGTGTCAAGCAAGTGCCATGCTTCTCCCGCAGTGTTGGGGCTGGTTCCCTCTCCAATTACAAGCATCACTTTGGGTTGACGCAAAGTCTGGAAGTTGTTGCTGCCCAGGTCAATTCCTTCGGTAGTGAATCCAGTACCAACCGCATCAATGCGGACATTGAGTTCCCGTACGATTTCCGCAACCCATTGGTGAATTTCTGCCGGAGTCGCGCTTTGGTTCTGAACCGGAATCATGATCGTTCCTGCTGCATATTTCTTGCCTTGCAGGGTAATTCCCGACATGCCTACTTTGGTGCGCAAACCCTTGCTTTGCAAAAAATGCAAGGCGCGAGGAGCGTAATAATCTTCCCATTCCAGTACATAAGCGTAATTGCTCAATGCAGGAGGAACAATTGCCGTTCTCTCCGGCTTGCTGCCTTCTACTTTAGCGCCCAAAATTTTGCCATCCGCTCCTTTTTTGGTCAATGCGGCATAAGGCAAATCGAAGGCAAGCGGCAACGCCCAACTGGAAATGTCGTAAAAAATACTGTCTTCAAAAGTAGTCGTGGTTTCAAAAATGCCCCGAATCAGGCGGTTTTGCTTTTGTTCCAAAGGCACTACAAAAGCGTGATTGGGTTCAAAAGTTTTACCATCCACCGTTACTTTGCTGCCCAGATTGTATACTTCAATGTCCTGACGAATTAAGACCTCTACCAATCGATCCAGTCGGGCATGATCATAAGCATCTCCAAATACGTACCCCAAGCGGGCATCATTTTTGGCTTCCTGAATGGCACTTTGGAAAAAAGACTTTTGATGTTCCAGCAATTCCTGTTTTAAATCTACCGCTGCTTTTTGGGTAGACAGCGCTGTACGCACCTGATTGCGGATGGTAAACGCAAACGACAACAGGCCATTGGCACTTTCTTGCAAATGCCCACGGGAACTGGCTTGCTCAAACAAAATTCCGATGCAACCTTGTACATCCGGGAAGGTAGAACCTTTGCCGTAGTAAAAATCGTCGTAACCCTCTTGTGAATAGTACAGCGACCCAATTTCATCCAGGTATTTTACATGGTATTGACCGATCTTGATGGTCAATTCCTGGTTTTGTTTGGGCGTAATGGGATTGACCCGCGTGGAAACCCCAGGCATGAAGAAAAACGACGAGTTGGTGCCCATTTCGTGGTGATCGGTCAGAATATTGGGCATCCACTCATGAAAAATTTTAGCACGGCCACGCGATTCAGGATGCGCTCCTGATAGCCAATCCCGGTTGAGGTCAAACCAATAATGATTGAAACGCCCGCCTGGCCAGGTTTCGTTGTATTCGCGATCTTGTGGGTCACCCGTAAGGTGTCGGTTGCGGTGTTGATTGGCCCAGCCAGAGAAACGCTGAAACCCATCTGGATTGAATGCCGGGTCAAAAATGATGATGACGTCATTCAGCAATTTTTCGATCTCCGCTCCTTGGCCTGCGGCCAAATAATAAGCGACCAGAGGAGCTGCATTGCCCCCACTAGACTCGTTGCCGTGAATGGAAAACCCTTGATAGATAACCAGGGGAGTGTTTTTCAGGTCTGCTTTATCCGCTTGCGCAGGATTGCTGACCAACAAGTGTTTGGCTTTAAGGTCGGCAAGGTTTTGGTGGTTGCGTTCTGAAGTGATGGTGATGTACACCAAGGGACGGCCTTCGTAAGTCCGAGCATATTCGGTTAGTTTGAAACGAGGCGACAATTCTGCCAACTTGCGCATATAGGCCAATTGCTGATCGTGGCTGATGTGCCACTCCCCGATCTGGTAGCCCAGGAATGCCTCTGGTGTAGGTATTTTGGCATCATAGGTGATTTCAGGCAAGTAATAAGACAAGGGCTGTTTGGCCTGGGAAAAGCCCAGATGAGACCACAGCAAGCAAAGAATTAGTATCCACTTTTTGCTCATAATTTGGTTAGTTTGATTGATTGAGAGAAAAAAGCGGCTAGTTTATCGCACATAAACTAACCGCTCCCAAAAACCAAAAATAACAAAACTCAAATGAGCAACATGGAATACTTGTACTCAAATCCCTATCGGTTTCAAAAACGAGGATGATAAACTGCTATCAGACGACAGACAACTTGAGTCATCCTGGTTTGCAGTTTACTCGGTAGCTACTTTGGAACACAAAATTGAATTTGGATCAACCACAACCACCTGGCGCAACACCCCGGAATGCTGTTTGATTTTCAGCAAATAGCGGCCTTTGGCTAAGTCATTCAAGTTCAACTTCGCATTGAACCCGTTGTGATCCTTGATCACTTGTTCGTGGTAAACTTCCTGGCCATCCAGGCTTTCCAGTGTCAGAACTGTTTTTTCTTTTTGCAGATTGGCCAAACGTACTACCAACGAGCGATCTTCTACGTTGGTGTTCATCAGTACATTCTCAATAAGAGGTGGATTGGTAGCCAGCAGTTGCAACATAGGCAGAGCTAGCGCTAAGGACAACAATAAACGCTTCATAACAACAGGTTTTGATGATAAAAAATGTGCAACGCCATGGGTGATGACGTTGCGGTGTCGGGTTAAAAACTTCTTATCAACATAGACGGGTATGGGGCGCAAAGAGTTGCTCCAAAAAATGTTAAAGTCACGATTGCTCGATATACAATCGTTATTGAAAGACTAAAAGGCATTCTTGCCCTATCAAGAAAAATTGAATCCAAGCTCCTACTGTGGAATCAATTCAAAGCGAAACCGCATGGTGAGGGCAACGACAGACACCAACTGATTGGATGAAGTATCCTGTCCTTCTTCATATCGTGGTCGCATGTCTGTGTTTTGAATCATTTCGTAATAGCTCAGGTTTTGGCTCTCGAGATCTTCAACTTCCAGAATTTTACCCAGTTTGCAATGCATCAAGGCCGCCATTTTTTCCGCTTTTAGGTGGGCTTTTGCGAACAATTTTTCAAATAAACCTATTTCATCCTTGTCTGTATCGGGATAAGTTTTCTCACCTACATTCCCTTCTACATAACTCAATTGACGCAGGAGAACCACCAGATTGTCCAATTCAGTCCTGTTGTTTACTTTAACATTGTATGTAGAAAAGGACATGTCATCCCGAATAATGTTGTAGTTTTCTTCACGATTTACCGTATACTTGATCTTATTGGATTCCAGGAATTGCTTGAGTTGCATTTCATTCTCTTTGACGCGCGAACGCATTGCTTTGCGTTGTGCTGCATAATCCCGATCCAGATCGTATTCTTCTTCCAGCTCGGGATTGACTCGGATTTGATAGGTCATCGAAGTAGGCTGCCGTTCGATGGATTCGGTTGCTTTTACATCCAAAAATGCTGGGGTTTGGGCATGCATGAATGCAAAACCAGAAATCATGCAGAGCAACAAGATCAGTTTTTTCATTTTGAAATGGATATGATGGATTTTTAAAATGATTAGGAACGAAATTATACGACAAATTTGGCGGAAATTTGCCATACACTGTTTAAAATTTCTTGACTCCAAAAATGACAACCATGCGCATCACCCTTGTCTCGCTGTTTTTCTTTTGCTTCTTTCAAATTTCAGCTCAGGAAAAGAAAACCTGGGACTGGCTTGAACCAGCTGACACCTTTCATTCTAAACGTTTTAAACTCTTAAGTATTGGGGGCGCAGCTGCCTACGCTGTCACTTCAGTTGGATTGTATTCCATCTGGTATAAAGATTATGAATTGGGCCGCTTTCATTTTTTCAATGACAAATTCGGCAACAATGACGAATGGGCAAAAGTAGACAAAGCGGGACACATTGTAACGGCCTATGCCGAAAGCTACCTGGCATTCAGGGGGATGCGATGGGCAGGTGTAAAGCATAAACCCGCAGTGTGGATTGGTGCAGGAGTAGGAACGATCCTGCAAGGTACAGTGGAAGTAATGGATGGATTTTCGGCTGGCTGGGGTTTTTCAAAAATGGATTTATTGGCCAATACCATCGGCGTTTCGGCTTTCGCAGTTCAGGAATTACTTTGGGAAGATCAGCGGATGATGATCAAAGTGTCCAATACGCGCCCCAGTTATCCCAATACCTTGATTCAGGGCAACAAAGGGGGGAATCCGCTGAGTGTGCGCCAAATTGCCCAGGGTTTGTACGGAAACAATTACCTGGAAGCTTTCATCAAAGACTACAATGGCATGACGGTTTGGGCATCCATCAATCCCTCTTCTTTTTTTAAATTGTCCGAGAATAGCCGTTTCCCCCGCTGGTTGAATATTGCGGTAGGATATGGCGCAGATGGCATATACGGCGCATATGGAAATGTTTATACCAATTCGACTGATAGTTATAACTTGACATCGATACCTCGTGAAAAAGAATACTACATATCCTTTGACATGGATTTAAGGCGAATCCGCACGCGGAGTCCATTGTTGCGCACCATTTTTCAAGGTTTGTCTTTTGTAAAAATTCCCGGCCCAACTTTGGAAATGAGTTCGCTTGGGAAACCCAAATTTCATTTTTTCCATTGGTAAAAATCGAACTGACAAAAATTACCTCAAGGAGCTTGCAGGTTTATTTTAGATTTGCCAACTCAAAACCAAATTTCCAAAAGCCTGGAAATCATTGACCATTAAAGGCGTTGGAGTAGAAAAAAAGACATTTACCGTGAAATAATTGCATTCGAATGCAGGTAATCGAATCCTGGTACTCGAATCTTCAAACCTTTTAAAATGAAACATACTTTCGCAGTTTTAATCTGCTTAACAGTTGGCTTTTTTTCCTGTCAAAAAGAATACGATCGGGAAGCAGCCGAAAATCCGGAATACCTGCACCAATCGGTTCGGGCACTGAATGAAATCATCATTCACGATATTTTTTCCCCTCCTGTAGCCAGCAGGATTTATGCATATTCTTCTCTGGCAGGCTATGAAGCCGGGAAGTTTGCTGATTCTACCACCCAGTCCCTGGCTGGACAGGTGAAATGGTTGGCACAATTGCCAAAACCAGAAGCGGGACAGGATTACTGCTTCCCTTTGGCCGGCGTACATGCTTTTTTGACCGTGGGGCGGGCTTTGACTTTTTCAGAAGATCTGATGGACGAATTCCGGGAAGGAATGTACAAAGAATGGAAGCAAAAATCGGGCATGCCGCGAGATGTATTTGAACGTTCGGTTGCTTTCGGTACCGCAGTAGGGATGGCAGTTGTGGAGCAAACCAAGACCGACAACTACAAGGAAACCCGTACTTTCCCCAAGTTTACCGTAGATGAAAGCAATCCGGAGCGCTGGCAACCTACTCCGCCGGATTACAAGGATGCAGCAGAACCACACTGGAGCAAAATTAGGCCATTTGTACTGGATTCGGCTGGGCAGTTTTTGCCACCGCCGCCACCTAAATTTGATACCAGCAAGGGCAGTTTGTTTTACCAAAAAGTAGAAGAAGTACTCCATGCCCTGGAAGCAAGCAATCGCGCCGAGCGTGAAGAAATCGCCTACTTTTGGGACGACAACCCCTTTGTATCCCACCATGCTGGGCACGTGATGTTTGCCGACAAAAAGGTTACCCCAGGTGGCCACTGGATGAACATTGCCATGCTGGCTTCGCGAATGAACAAGGCCGATTACGTCAAGTCTTCGGAGGCATATTTGTATACTGCTCTAGGCTTATTTGAAGGTTTCATCAGTTGCTGGCATGCCAAATATACCTTCAACCTGGTGCGTCCAGAGACCTACATCAACAAATACATCGATCAGGATTGGCGGCCATTCCTCCAAACACCGGCTTTCCCTGAGCATACCAGCGGACACAGTGTAATTTCACGTGCAGCAGCAGAGGGCCTGACTTCGATATTTGGCGACAATTTCGCGTTTACGGATACCACCAATGTGGCTTATGGCCGCACGGTACGCAAGTTTCCGTCTTTTATTAAAGCTGCGGATGAAGCGAGCATCAGTCGCTTGTACGGTGGAATTCACTACTTGCCCGCTTTGGATCTGGGATCCACACAAGGGAAAAAAGTGGGAGGTTGGATTCAAGAAAAAATCAGAACTCGAAGAAAAGAAGATTAGAGAGTTATGAGTTATGAATTATGAGTTATGACACACAATCCTGCATAGCTGTGTAAGATTGTGTGTTATAACTTATAACTCATCATTCATAACTCATCATTCATAACTCATAACTAAAAAAAGAATGCTGCACGCCCTGCTCATCGCCATTAACGAATACGCTCCTGGCTCAGGAGTGCGGAATCTATCTGGCTGTCTGAACGATCTTGCGGCAGTGGAATCATTTTTGCGACAACATTATGCGCATTTGCAGCCCAACATCCGCACACTGACCAACGCGGAGGCCACCCGAGCAGGGGTCATTAAAGCCTTTCGGGATCATTTGACCGGTCCACAGATCAAAGATGGAGATCAGGTCTTGTTTTATTACAGTGGTCATGGGTCTTATGGCCCAACGGCGCCAGAGTTTGCCTACAATGACCCGCTGAAGCAGGATGAAACGATGGTGTGTTACGACAGTCGCTTGCCTGGCAAGCAAGACTTGTCTGACAAAGAACGTGGTGCACTACTGGCGGAAGTTCCAAGGGGTGCAGAGGTATTGTTCATCATCGACAGTTGCCATGCAGCTTCCAGTGTACGCAATCGGGTGGTGGAAAGTGAACTGGGCGCTTCCCGCTTTCAGCCCGGCCAAACCACTCCCCGTACTTTGGATTCCTACCTCCTGACCGAAGGGGAGAACATTTACCTACAGCAAAAAAAGCAGGGGCAAAGGATCAGTGTACCTACCCGTGCCTATACCCTACTGGCCGCCTGCGACCGCTTTGAATTGGCGATGGAAACCAAAGACCAGCGGGGCTTGTTTACCAGAACCTTGCTGGATATTCTGGAAAATGCAGGTATGGCATACACCTATGCCGAATTGATGGCCCGGGTCAAAGCGCTGTTGAAGAATACCAATGCCGCCCAATCTCCCCAACTGGAGAACTTTCAAACCAATCAAAGCCAGGTATTCCTCAGCAAAGAAATTCGGCCAACTTTGGCACGCAATCAAATCACTTTCCAGAAAGGTCAATGGCAGGTCAATTGTGGCGCCATCCATGGATTGCCAAAGGATGCAGCAGGAATGGCAAAAGTAAAGATTGCCGTTTTCAACCCAGATAAGAACAGTAAAGATGCCGATTTTCAGGTTGGCGTAAAAGCCGTTTTTTCGGCCTACAGTGTATTGGATATCGATTTGCCCCAAAAAGACTTTTACTGGGCCGCAGTCGATTTTGCATCCTCTTTACCCATCACCGTGGACGCTGATGCGCAAGGTGCCATCGCCTTGCAACGATTCATCGACTACGCTGAAAACAACAACATAAGGCGCAACTGGGAACAATCTTCAGGCCATGAAGCCCCAAAGTACCAGCTTCAGGTAAAAAAAGGCATTGGCAAAATACTTAGGTTAGCTGATACAAAAACGTTATTTGAACCCAGCGAAGACCTGGAGAAAATCAACAGCTACCTCAATCGCATTGCCCGCTGGGAACAATTGTGCGGACTGCAAAATTCAGACAGCAAGATTCAAAATGGCCTGGAAGTGCAGTTTTGTGAAGAGCCCAAAGACAATTCAGCACCGATCCCTTATGCTGAAAGAAAACTGACTTTTCAGCTCCCACAAGATGCCAGTGTTACACGTGATACGTTGTGGTACCATCTTCGCGCCAGAAACCGCTCACAGCAGCCCTTGCATGTGGCCATGTTGTACATCGGGCCTGATTATACCGTACAGGTGCATTACATGCGCCGTATTTTGCCCCCGCAAAGTGATTGGATTAAGCTGGATGAATTGAACCGGGAACTGGAATTGAGTGGCCAAACCCTGCGTTCGATTGAGCGTTTTTTGGTATTGTACAGCACCGAGTATTTTGAAGAGCTGCAATACGAAGAACCCAATAACCGCGATTTGATCAGAAGAAATCTGGCCACCGATGATTGGGCGACGCAGTTGGTAGAGGTAGTCTTGGAGTAGTTACAATTTCTTATATGCTGTGCATCAATGAAAATCTCCAAGAGCAATTGCAATTACCGATCTTGAAGGATAACGCAGATTTTTATCCCGCCTGCGGCGTGATGAACTGGCCACAAATTGCACAAATTTTCACAAATTGAACACTCACTTCGTTCGTGTTTGCACTCGTTAGCGCCAACGGAGTTTGTGCCTCAATTTGTGAAAATTTGTGCAATTTGTGGCAAAAAAAACTTTCGCCACAGGCGAAAGAAAATCCGTGTTCATCCGCTCAATCCGCCCCATCCGCGTTCCCATTAATGTCGCTTTGGAACAACTTAGTAGTGGGGCATCTACCCATATGACGCCAACACCATCTCGCGTGCCTTCGCCACTGCCCTATCCAGTCCAGCCACATTTTTTCCACCAGCAGAAGCAAAATTGGCTTGACCGCCACCGCCACCGTCAATTTCTTTGGCCAGTTCGCGTACCATATTGCCAGCGTGTAGGCCTTTGCCATCTACCAATGATTTGCTGATCGAAACCATCACCATCGGCTTATCGTTGATGACTGCTCCGAATACCACCACTACGTTGCCCAATTCATTGTCGATTTGGGCAGCCAGGTTTTTCAGGGCAGCCTGATCGTTGATGGGCATCCGGGCACTGATGAAGTGGAAGCCGTTTATTTCCTCTGCTTTGGCAATCAAACCGTCTTTCAGTGCGCTGGCTTGAGCTGCAACCAGGCGCTCGATTTCCTTGCGCAATTCCTTGTTTTCATCTTGTAGAGTCGCCACAGCTCTAGCCGCATCGCCCTTGCTCTTGAGAATGCTGCGGATGGCATCCAATTCCCGCAATTCGGCACGGACAAAATGTTGCGCTTGCTCGGCGGTGATTGCCTCGATGCGGCGGATCCCCGCAGCTACGGCGCCTTCGGCAACGATTTTAAACAAACCAATCTGGCCCGTGGATTGTACGTGCGTCCCGCCACACAATTCGCGGCTAAAGTGGGGATCAAAAGTGATCATGCGCACCACTTCGCCATATTTCTCGCCAAAAAGCATCATCGCACCAGTGTTGCGTGCCTCTTCAATGGGCATGTTGCGGTTTTCGTCCAGAGCGATGTTGGCGCGAATTTTTTCGTTGACCAGGTTTTCGATCTCCAGCAATTCGGCTTCGCTTACTTTTTGGAAGTGGTTGAAGTCGAAGCGCAGGCGCTGATCGTCTACGTTTTGTCCTTTTTGGGTGGCATGCTGCCCCAAGATGCGGTGCAATGCAGCGTGCATCAGGTGCGTAGCCGAGTGGTTGGCCGAAATGGCCTGACGGAAATCAGCATCCACTACAGCTTTGACTGGCAAATTGAGATTGGCCGGAAATTCGTCCACGATGTGGATGATCAGGTCGTTTTCTTTCTGCGTATCCAAGACGTTGATGCGGTCAGCTCCAATTACGAGGTAGCCTTTGTCGCCAGCTTGCCCGCCACTTTCGGCGTAAAACGGAGTAGCCCGCAACACCAATTGATATTGATCCTGGTTTTTGACCTTGACGGTGCGGTATTTCAGCACTTTGGTATCGTCTACCACCAGGGCATCGTATCCTTCAAATTTTACTTCGCCGTCGTTGACACTCAACCAATCCCCTACTACTTTGGCGGCATCGGCGCGTGAGCGGTCTTTTTGTTTTTGTAGCGCAGCTTCAAATCCCTCCATGTCCACCTGGATGTTGGCTTCCTGAGCCAACAATTGGGTAAGGTCAATGGGGAATCCGTAGGTATCGTACATGTCGAAGGCATCTTCACCTTTGATCTGGCCTGTTGATTTATCGAGGTCCGCAAAACGCTTCAAGCCTTTTTCAAGGGTGTTCAAAAACGCCGTTTCTTCGCTTTCGATGATTCGGGCAACCTGGGCTTGTTGGGCCTTTAGTTCAGGAAATGCACCAGAAAATGCATCAGCCAGCATGGGAATCAAGGTATGCAAAAAAGGGTGCTTGATGTCCAGAAACGAATAGTAGTAACGTACAGCTCTGCGCAAAATGCGCCGGATTACATAACCAGCTCCCGAGTTGCCTGGCAATTGGCCATCGGCAATGGTGAAGGCAATGGCGCGAATGTGATCCGAGATGACCCGCATGGCAATGTCGGTCTTGGCGTCGCGCTCATAGCTGAAGGTATATTTTTTGCCCGAAACCTTCTCAATGTACTGGATGAAGGGCGTAAAGATATCTGTGTCGTAAGTGGCCTTTTTTTCCTGCAAAACCATACACAGGCGCTCGAAGCCCATGCCCGTGTCCACGTGTTGTTCTGGAAGAGGCTCCAGCGACTTATCGGCTTTGCGGTTGAACTGGATGAATACGTTGTTCCAGATTTCAACCACTCCCGAATTGTCTACGTTGACGAGATCACGGCCAGGTGTTTTGGCACGTTCTTCGTCACTGCGCGTATCGAAGTGAATTTCGGTACAAGGGCCACATGGACCAGTATCCCCCATTTCCCAGAAGTTGTCTTTTTTGTTGCCGTAGAGGATTTGTTCCTGTGGCAAAAAGCGCAACCAGAGGTTCAGTGCTTCATCATCGGGCGGAATATTGGCGGCAGGGTCGCCTTCAAATACCGTGGAGTACAGCCGGTCTTTGGAAAGGCCAAGCACAGCGGTCAGCAATTCCCAACTCCAGGAAATGGCTTCTTCCTTAAAATAATCGCCAAATGACCAGTTGCCCAGCATCTCGAACATGGTATGGTGCGTACCATCGTAGCCTACATCTTCGAGGTCGTTGTGTTTACCGGATACCCGGAGACATTTTTGCGTATCGGCAATGCGCCGCACATCCGGGGTTTGGTTGCCCAGAAAGTAATCTTTGAATTGGTTCATCCCCGCGTTGGTAAACATCAGGGTGGGGTCACCCTTGTTCACCAGGGGAGCCGAAGGAACTATCTTATGTGCTTTGGAAGCGAAAAAATCAAGAAAAGCCTGGCGAATTTCGCGTGCAGTCATCATAAGTATTTGTATTATAAGGAGAAAAGTTCGACTCTTTCAATGTGGATGAGGTACAAAAACCTAACCATTTTAGTTAAGGAACAGTTAAGGAAAAATTAAATGATTCCCTACTTTGGAAATCAGTTCGCATATTTGCTCTTGCTTGCTCCAAAAGTGAGGCAAAACAAAGCAATTTTTTTTGAAAAACGGTCAAATTTCTCTGATTGTTCCGGTGTGAACAGGAAAAAAAGTACTTGCCAAGCAGTTAATGTTGACAATGTGGAAAAATAAAGAGGTATTTTTTTGGTTGAATCAACGTACTGTCTTAATTTGGCACTTCAAAGTCCTGTTCCACGCCAGTAAGAACATCAGAGGAAGCTACAATTTCGGTCCCATCTCAATGAACATATTCTGAGTAAACGCCCCGCAAATTTAGTCAAATTGACCAAGAACTAGCAACATGGGAAAAAATGAAAAATTTATCTACAACATTCAAACCCTGCGGTTTGAAAAGGTAGAGATTAGCTGGCTTACCATCGCATCCAGAGCCTTAACATTTCTAAGTTCCGCAGTTTTCACTGCCTTTCTGTTCTCCATCATTCTCTACCGTTACTTTCCTTCTCCAAAAGAAAAAGTACTCCTGCAGGAAATCGAAGTAATGAAAACCCATTACGAAAAACTGGAAGGAGATTTAACCGCACTCAATGATGAGATGAAACATCTCAATGATCGAGATGCTTACGCGTACCGTACTATTTTTGGGATGAATCCCATTGACGAAAACATCTGGGAAGGTGGCGTTGGTGGACATGATGAATTTCTGAGTCTTCGCGATCTCAAACACAGTGGAGCTTCCATTATCCATGCATTGGATAAAGTACGCAAACTGCGGCACAAAATGGTGGTTCAATCCAAATCATTGGATACCATTATGAATATGGCCAACGAAAAGGAGAAAATGTTGGCCTCAATACCTTCCATCAAACCCGTTCGGGCAGATAAATTGTCAAAACAAGTCAATTTACTTTCAGGTTTTGGTTACCGAATTCACCCGGTATACAAGGTACCACGGATGCATTATGGTCTGGATTTTACGGCTCCTAAAGGCACTTCTATTCAGGCAACTGGAGATGGCGTGGTCAAAAAAGCAGAATACCACAGTGGTTATGGAAAATGTGTGATCATTTCACATGGCTACGGCTACGAAACCCTATATGCGCACATGAGTTCATTTGAAGTACGTGCTGGGCAACGGGTCAAAAGAGGACAGCAATTGGGCAAAGTAGGCAGTACGGGTACTTCTACGGCACCTCACTGCCATTATGAAGTACACCTCAAAGGCAAACAAGTCAATCCGGTTCATTTTGTGATGGATGGGCTTTCTCCCAGAGAATACCAAGCCTTGGTTAAAGCTGCGGAAGGTGCAAATCAGTCCATGGACTAATTTAACTCATCATTTGTTAATATATTTGGAAGCTCACCTAGATATCTAGGCGAGCTTCCTTTGTTTTTGGAAAATAGATTCGTAATTTCGTTTCAAAATATGCCCCATCCTAGTTAATGGTTCCCCTACAAAGACCTATTCCTGTATTATCAGATTATAAAACATACTAATGAACACGGTAATTGTAGATGATGAGTCTTTGTACATCGAGCTTTTGTCTAGAAAGCTGCATCAGGTTGCTCCTGATGTAAATATTATCGCAACATTCAATAGACCTATTGATGCATTGGTTTATTTGCGCCAAAACCAGGTTGATTTAATTTTCCTGGACGTAGAAATGCCTGATATTGATGGTTTTAAATTTTTGGATTTATTCAGGCCCAACGATACTCCAGTTATCTTCGTAACCAGTCATGAAGGCTACGCACTCAAAGCCTTTCGATATGCAGCGGTAGATTACCTGCTCAAGCCCGTACATTCCAACGAACTAAGTGAAGCGATCAACAAAATCAACCGCACCAAAAAAGAGGATCTTTTCTGGCAAATGGATGTTTTGCGCAGTGCGATGAAAGAAATTCAATCTGAAAATTCGAGATTCAATCGACTTGTGTTGAACACCCAGGATAAGGTTGTGGTGTTGGACATTGATGAGATTGTCAACATAGAAGCTTCCGGGCCTTACTCGCAGTTTTATACCATCGATAAAAAGCAATACATGACCAGTAAACCACTGGCACATTACGAAGATCTGCTGCGCAACAACAATTTTTATCGCTTGCATCGCTCTCATTTGATCAACCTCCTCCATGTAAATTCGATCATGAAAGAAGATGGCGTGGTATTGATGCGTAGTGGGACGCAATTGCCTTTCGCGAAAGACAACATCACAAAACTGTTGGAAAATTTGAAGTAAGGTTAGGACTGATGTGGATCGGGTAATAGGATATCGTAGCCTTTCCCGTCCGGGCATATCATTAATTTCCCCCCATTGGCTTCCAGAAAATTTTGAATCAGCGAAATATCCCAATATGGTTTGTGGGTTGAACTATACATTTGTTGGTCATTCCACTTGGCAACGGGTTGTTCAAACTCTTGTACATCTGCAATCCTAATATTAACCAGGCCATTCTCTTCCCATGCACTCAAAACCACTGGAAACATGCTTTTACCTGGTCGATGCGCTACATTTAGGAAAAGATTACGCAAAGCCATTTTTAGCATGGTCATATCGGAATAGAGGTACAAATCTTCGGGAATTGTATGAATGATGGTCAAAAAAGTCCCATTGTTCAATAACTTGAGGTTTTTGTCCAATTCATCGGTCAACGACTTGAGTTGAAACTCCTGGCGCAGGGGTTGATATTGCTGCATCTGTACTCTGGCCGTAAACAGCAAATCTTCCAACAGGGTAATGGTGCGTACAGTTTGGTGCTGCAATTGGGTCAGCATGTTTGATTCAGACAAATAATCAGGGGACTTTGAACTTTGGTCCAGTTTCGACAAAACTTCTTGAATGGTTTGCAAAGGCGTTCTTAATTCATGGGCAATGGCAGCGAATAGCTGATCTTTGATTTGATTCATTTGAAACACCTCTTTTCTATTTTTTTCCAGCTCTTCATTCTTTTTAGTAAGCTCCAAATTGAGTGTTCTCCGGTATCGATACAGAAAATAAATTCCAAAGCCAACTATCAAGGCCAATACAACTACAATTATCGAAATATTCTGGAGGAATTTTATTCTTGAAAATTGGGCAGCATATTGTGAATGAAGGTTTTCACGGGTTTCTAGTTTTGAAAAAACGTCCAGAAGTTCTACGGATTGATTTTTGGCAATTTGAGAAAAAACTTGTCGTCCAATTTTTCGGGATTCTTGAAGCGCCTTCAAGCTGGCACCATACTGTTTAAGTTCTTTTAACACTTGCGAATGGATCTGTAACATCCAGGGCTCAAAGGATTTAATTTCTTTGTGTTGAGCTATAAACAATGCCTGTCTAACGAAAAACCTGGCTGAGTCAATTTGCCCCAAATTGAGGAAAGCCAGGGCAATCCCTGCATTTGACACGGCCTGAATTTGAGCATCTTCACTCGAAGTACTCAACTCTTTGGCCCTACGGGCGAAATAAAGCGCTTTATGAGGTTTTTGATTGCTTAAATAAAGATTGCTGAGGCTATAGCAAACCCGCGAGGTGAGATAACTCAAGCCAAATTGTTCAGATTCTTTTAAAGCAAGTTCTTGGCGATAAATAGCCATATTGGTTTTACCCTTAGGCGAATAATTTTCTCCAAGGTAAAAATCGGTCATGACTTTTACGGTGGGCGAAGGATAATCCTTCATTTCAGCCAAGTTTTTTTTGAGCAGGTATTCCGCTTTTCCATACTGTCCCAAAGCCGTATATGATCCTGCTAAATTGGCCCTGGTATGACAGGTCAAATTAAACCCCTCGGAACTTTTTTTGGATAAATATAGTGACCGGAAGGAATATACCATTGATGTGGAATAATCCCCTTTCAATGAAAATACATTGGCGATATTGGAGAAATTCAAAGCCATGATTAAGGGCTGCTCTTTTTCAGAAATCAACTTGATTGATTTGAGGTAAAATTGCAGCGCAGATTTCAGGTTTCCTTCATCAAAAAATTCGTTGCCTTTGTTGCCATAAGCTCTGGCCAAGAGTAGGTCATCTCCAAGTGTTTGAGCTAAACTCAGCGCTTGGTTGTTGTAAAAATAGGCAGTATTGGAATTGATATACATCCATTGGTCGTGCAAATCAAGGTAAAGATTTGCTTTCTCCGTTTTGATTTCAGTTTTGGCCAGTCTTATTTCCAGCTCAGCTCGCTTATTTGGGTCGTATGGCTTGATTTGTGCCCATGCAGCCCCACCAACAAATTGCAACAATGCAGTAATCAACACAGTATGGAAAGTCTTTTTAATTTTGATTCCTGTCATGTTTTTACAATTAAAACCGTGGTGCATAAACAGATAATAGAATGTTTCCAGTGGATCAACCCAATGGTAATATTATCGAAAAAATACAGCCCTGTTCTATGGTAGCTTTGCCTTTCAACTTTCCGCCTTGCTTTTCAAGAAACTGCCTGACCAGAGAAAGCCCCATTCCCGAACCAACTTCTCCTTTCGTTCCAAAACGAGAGAGTTGTCCGTCCAACGCTTTGCGGAGCTGTTCCTCAGTCATTCCGATTCCGTGATCTTTGATGTGAATGGCTAATCCTTCATCGATCTGTTCGGCATAAATTATCACCTCTTGCCCCTCATCAGAAAATTTAATGGCATTGGTCAGCAAATTGCGCAGGGCCATACGAATCATTACAGGGTCACTGTTCAATGTAAAATTGACGCAGACTTTATTGTTTAGTTGCACTCTTTTTCCTGCAAAAATAACTTTGATTGCATCTTCCAACTCGTCAATAATTGGTCGAAGTTTGAACTCTTCTTTGAAGGGTTGGTAGCTGTTCATTTGAATTTTTGCCCATAGAAGGAGATTTTCAAGCAATACGCTGGTCTTTGCAGTCTGCTGGTGTAGCAGATTGATCCAATGACTCCGGTCTTGTGTTGGCAAATCCGTCTCGTTCAAGGTATCCAATACCGCCTGAATGGCCCAAAGTGGCGAGCGCAAGTCATGAGAAATGACCGCAAAAAGCTGATTTTTGACATGGCTTAATCGTTCCAATTGGTCTTTTTGTTCTTTAATTTGTACACTTTGCAAGGTCAAAAGGCGATTGGCTTTTTGATTGAGCAAAATTTTAAAGATAAAAAACAAACTGATCAACACGGATAAGGAGATTATTCCAGCTAGAAGATGCCAAATCAAGGCCTCTTCTTTTAAGCGATGATTGATGCGTCGCTTGGTTTCTTGCTCCGATTTAAGAATGGTAGCTTGCTGGCGTTGCCGCTCTATGTCTAGCTTTTTTTCATTTGAAGCGATTTCATCATTCAGATTTTCAGCATTTTCCAGGGCAACCAACGCCGCAAAAGTTTTTCCTTTTTGTTCCATTAATTCAGATTGGAGGCTCCAAATCTCTCTCTCTGTTGATTCCAGGCTTTTATTTATTGCCCCTTTCAATGCACAACTGTTGTAAAGTAAGGCTGAGTCCAATTGGTTTTCCGCAAAAAAAATTTTTGCGATAAGGTAATTGGAAAAATTGACACTATTGGAATCGCGAAGCAGGAGTGCAATTGCTTTATTGTTGAATCCACACTCTTTGGCTTTTTCCATGTAGCCCAGTTCAAGGCTTACTTCACAAAAGTCCTTTAAAACATTCATCTCCAAAAAGTTCAGGTGATGTTTGTTGGCTATTTTTTGTACTTTGGATAATACGGAAAAAGCGCTTCGATACTTTTTTTGCGCAGCATAATTTTTTCCAATAGCATAAAGAATATCGCACAATTCAGGAACAAGATGCGCTTCTTGGGCCAACGACTTTCCTTTGGCTAAAACGGTCAAGGATTCGGAGTGCTGTTCCATCTCTAAAAGACATTGCCCCTTATGGCAGTACAATCTAGTTTCTAGAAGGTATGATTGTACCCTGTATTTGTGTAATATATCCAAACCGAGCTGATAATAATCAATTGCTTTTTGATAGTTGGATTGGTTCAAAAAAATTTGCCCAATTTTGTAATAAACTTTGGCTTGAGATTCATAGTCTTTCGATTTATGCAAATATTCACTTGCAGAAAGAAAACTTTTCACTGCATGTTTGTTGTCATGTTCACGTTTGGCAAGGGTACCTTCAAGTTTGAAATATTCGCCCCAGGCTTTATTCATATTGAGTTTTTGAACCAGTGGTCTCACTTTTTTGAGCTGAATCCTTGCTTGTGGATAGTCTCGCTTATCATCAAGGTAAAATTCAACTAGATCAAAATAGGCTTTCGTTTTTTCCTCTATGGTAGCATTTGGAGATAAAATGATCTGCTTAGGATTCAAGTTGGATTTGCCAGACAATCCTCCCAGACTGCCTAGAAAACCGATAATGGTAAGCATTCCTATTTTTATTGCAACAATAAGTCGCAGATTTTCCACGTTACTTGATTTTTATTGTCAACGAGTAAACATTGGAGGGGAAATCTTGCAAAATTACTTGCAAAAAGATGCAAAGTGCCTTCAGTAAAAAATAGTACCTGTTGGTAAAGTATTTGCCTGACCTAAGTAAAATAGAACTTGATGCTCTTTTTACTGACGTAATTTAGCATTGTCAAAAACATACAAGTCTCTTAATTAAGACTAACCTCAAAAGATACCGTGCGAAGCTATAACTTTTGCATTTAAAATTCAAGTATTACAGTGTTCCATTGTTGGCGTCCTGCTTTTTGGGGCGTTTTTTTTTACCTTTCCATAACAATACATTTTCGGATCGAGCCTGCTCCATCAGATCATTGATTGGATTTGTCTTTGAAAGCCCGCGTTGCTTTTGCTATATTTGCGCCGCGAAAACAAGACAATTATGGCCAATACCGCTTACGAAACCATTATCGGCTTAGAAGTACACGTTCAGCTGGCAACCGAAAGCAAAGCATTTTGTGGTGACGATGCCAGCTTTGGCGGTGAGCCCAATACCCACGTGAGTGCGGTCTCCTTGGGGCATCCGGGTACTTTGCCAAAGGCCAATGGTCGGCAAATTGAATTGGCTACTCGGCTTGGTCTTGCCTTGGGTTGCAAGATCAATACCCATAATGCATTTGACCGCAAAAATTATTTCTACGCCGATTTACCCAAAGGCTACCAGATTACGCAAGACAAAGCACCCATTTGTATTGGTGGATCCTTGTCGATCAAAATTGGGAATACCTGGAAGTCAATTCGCATTCACCATATTCACATGGAAGAAGATGCGGGTAAGTCAATACATACCATGGCACCTCGCCATTCTTTTATAGATTTGAATCGGGCTGGTGTTCCGTTGGTAGAGATTGTTACGGAACCAGACTTGCGTTCTGGTGAAGAAGTAGATGCTTTTATGACTGCAATGCGCCAGTTGGTGCGTTACCTCGAAGTTTCAGATGGCAACATGGAGCAGGGATCGCTGCGCTGTGATGTCAACATTTCCATCCGGGAGCAGGGGGCTACGATACTGAATGACCGCTGCGAGGTCAAAAACGTGAACTCCATGAAGTTTGCCCGCCAAGCCATCGATTATGAAGTGCGGCGTCAAATTGGGCTGGTAGAGGCTGGCGGAAAAGTAAAGCAACAAACGCTTAATTTTGACCCCAATACCGGAGTAACCTCCCCATTGCGCGAAAAAGAAGATGCCCATGATTACCGGTATTTTCCTGAACCTGATCTTCCTCCGGTGGTTTTGTCCAGTTCATACATTGATGAAATAAAAGCTCAATTGCCCATTTTGCCGGAGGCGATGCACCGCGATTTGATGGAGAAATACCAGCTTTCAGATTACGATGCGAATATCATTAGCGAGGAAAAAGCAACCGGATTGTTTTTCCTTAATTTGGTGCAACATACCAGCAATTATAAAGCTGCCGCAAATTTGGTCATCAACCGCATTCTGCCTTGGTGCCAGGAGCTGAAGCATTCATTGGCTCAGTTCCCTTTGCCCCCCCAACAACTGGCCGCATTGATTCAACTGGTGGAAACAGGTAAACTGAGCAACACTGCCGCTTACCAAACCCTATTTCCTGCCATGCTGGCCAATCCAGCGCAAGATCCATTGGCCTTGGCCGAAAAATTGAATTTGCTCCAATCTTCCGATGGTGATTTCTTGCAAAAAATTGCAGAAGAGGTGCTGACCCAGTTTCCAGATAAAGTAAAAGAGTACCAAAAAGGGAAAAAAGGTTTGATCGGCTTTTTTATGGGAGAACTCATGAAACGTTCAAAAGGAAAGGCAGACCCCAAGGTTGCAACTGGAATTTTGGAGACCCTGCTGAATCAGCGTTGAGTTTTATTTGTAATTCCGGATGTCTACCGCAGTATCGCAAAAGCTGTAATCCGTTTCAACGTTTGATGCAACCACGATGCTGCGGGTATTGCCAAATCGAGCAATGAGTTCGGCATACCATTGAGTGCCTTGTGCATCAAGGTTGGTAGTGGGTTCGTCCAGCAACAACAAAGGAGCCTCTGAGCAGATGGCCAGCACCAATTTCAATCTTTGCTTCATTCCTGAAGAAAAATTGCGGATTTCATTGTCTCGGGAGCGTTCAAATCCCAACAAGGAGATGATGTCATTGGAAGACAGATTCTGCTGAAATGGTTTGAATTTGCAGTGAAAATCAATTGCTTCCTGCAAGCTGAATTCCTCAATCAGTTCAATATAAGGTGCAGCAAAAGCAAGGTGAGCATAAACTTGGTCTAGTTCCAAGTTCTGTTTTGCAGTGCTAAACAGCACCTTGCCTTTTGAAGGCGTAAGGTGGCCACAAATTATTTTCAACAAGGTAGATTTACCGGAGCCGTTTGGGCCAGTGATGGCAATTCGGCTGCCGGGTTCAACGCACAGATCTACGCCGCGCAAAATCCAATCGCGGCGAAAACGTTTACCTACTTGATTCAACTCAACCTTCATTGGCCAAAGCACTTCCGTTGATGTGGCGCAAGCCCTTCATGATCTCGGGTTTGTTGCGTACAAATTCCAAAATATGCGCGCGTTCTTCGGTAGGTTCAATTTGCTCTTCAATGATATCGATGGCACGGGATAACCGGACACCTTTTACAAACAGAACCCGGTAAATATCGTGGATGTGATTGATTTGCTCCTGCGAAAAATTTCGACGCTGGAGTCCAATTACATTCACTCCGGCATAAGAAAGGGGTTCCCGAGCTGCTTTCACAAATGGAGGTACGTGCTTGCGTACCAATGAGCCACCTGCAATAAAACTATGGGCGCCAATGTGGGTAAATTGCTGTACAGCAACCAAGCCTTCCAGAATGGCCCAATCTTCGATTTCAACATGACCGGCCAAATTTACGTTATTGGCCAAAATCACATGGTCACCCAAGGTACAGTCATGCGCAACGTGTGCGTAAGCCATGATCAGGCAATGTTTGCCAATCTTGGTACTGCCTGCTGCTGCCGTGCCCCTGTTGATGGTCACAAATTCTCGAATTGTGGAATTATCGCCGATCGTTGCGGTGGTTACTTCGCCTTGAAACTTAAGATCTTGAGGAATACCCGAGATGACTGCTCCAGGAAAAATACGCACGTTGTGGCCGATCCGGGCACCATCAAAAATGGTGACATTCGGCCCGATCCAGGTATTGTCTCCAATGATCACATCTTTGTCGATATAACAAAAAGGGCTGATCGTTACATTGGACCCGATTTTTGCATCGGGGTGAACAGAAGAAAGGTGCTGCTGGTTCATCTTCAAGATCGCTTGACGATTTGGGCGGTAAGGCCCGCTTCCGAAACAATTTTGTTGCCTACATAGATCGTTCCTTGCATTTGGCAAATTCCCCGACGGATGGGTGCCAATAGCTCCATTTTTATCAAGAGCGTATCTCCAGGAACTACCTTGCTTTTAAATTTTGCTTCTTCAATCTTTAAAAAGTAAGTATCCCAATTGCCTGGATCTTCTACCGTAGACAATGCTAAAATACCGCCAGTTTGAGCCATTGCCTCAATTTGTAAAACGCCAGGAAAAACCGGATTACCAGGAAAATGTCCTTGGAAAAATCCTTCGTTAAAAGTAATATTTTTTACCCCAACTACGTGACTATTCGACAAGTCGATGATTTTGTCGACCAGCAAGAATGGATAGCGGTGAGGCAACCAGCTTGCAACTTTAACTGAATCGAATAGCGGTTCTTTATCCGGGTCGTATTTGGGCTTGCCTTTGAGTTTGCGATCTTCCAGATACTGCTTTTTTAGGAGTTTGGTAAACTCGAAATTGGCTTTGTGTCCTGGTTTGGTCGCCACAATTTTCCCTTTGATGGGTTTGCCCAATAAGGAAATATCGCCGATGACATCCAGTAATTTATGCCTGGCTGGTTCATTCTTGAATTGCAATTGTACGGTATTCAAGATGCCTTCTTTATCGATTTTGATGCTTGGTTTACCTATTTTGGTTGCCAATCCATCCAACTCCTCTTGGGTCACAGGGCGATCCGCAATAACGATGGCATTGTCCAGATCTCCCCCTTTGATCAAATTTTGGCTAAACAAGTAGTCCAATTCATGAAGAAAAACAAAGGTACGACAAGGTGCTATTTCTTGTTCGTAATCTTCCAGACTGTGCAATTGTGCATACTGCTGTCCCAATACCTTGGAGTTGAAATCGATCATGGTAATGACCTCAAAACCATCGTGGGGCAGCGCCATCAATTCTGCACCGGTTTCTTCGTCCCGATAAGTGATGGGTTCGGTGATTTCGAAGTATTCCCGATCGGCATCTTGTTCTTCAAAACCTACATCTTGCAAGGCCTTCACAAAATGTCGGGCGCTTCCATCCAGGATAGGAATTTCGGGGCCATCAATGGTCATCAGAACGTTGTCCACACCCAAACCAACCAATGCAGAAAGTACATGTTCGATGGTACTCACCTGGGCCTCATCCGATTTGATCGTAGTGCCTCTGGTGGTTGAAATTACCCTGCTTACATCGGCATTCACGATGGGTTGTCCAGGGAGGTCTACCCTTTGAAATTTATGGCCGTGATTTTCCGGTGCGGTATTAAAGGTCAAAGTCACAACTTTACCCGTGTGCAAGCCTACACCACTAAGCGAGGCGGCTTTTTTAATGGTACGTTGTTTTTTCATAATGAGTTTCTGCTGAGACGATTATACAATAAATAATCGAATGAATATAGATTTAAAATGCAGCTTGACTAAATATTGGAACGCCATTACTGCATTTCCAGAATTTTGATCAATCGTCATTTTTGGACATCAGTTTTTCCAGTTCTTTTACGCGCTTGGCCAGTTCAGGGAGTTGTTTGAAGACAGTATGAGCGCGGATAAATTGGTGGTAGTCAAATGCTGGGTAACCAAACAATGCCTGATTGGGTTCTTTTACATTTGAAGCAACGCCACTTTTGCCTTGAACTCTTGTTCCATCTGCCACTTTCAGGTGTCCGGCTACAGCAACCTGGCCACCAATCTGGCAATTTTTTCCCACTTTGGAACTTCCTGCAATACCCGCTTGAGCGGCGATGACTGTATTTTCACCGATTTCTACATTGTGGGCTATTTGTACCAAATTGTCAATTTTCACCCCTTTCCGAACTATCGTAGATCCCATTGAAGCTCGATCAACCGTGGAGTTTGCCCCAATCTCTACGTCTTCTTCAATGAGCACATTGCCAATTTGGTTGATTTTCTTATAGGTTCCATCCTCTTGAGGCGCAAACCCAAAACCATCCCCACCGATAACCACCCCTGGATGAAAGATGCAACGATCCCCAATCACGCATTCGTACAGCACTTTTACACCGGTTTGTAAGTGGCACTCATTGCCAATTTGAGCGCCTCTCCCAATGTACACTTGAGCATCGATTTGTACATCATTGCCAATTTCTACATCATCTTCGATGATTGAAAAAGGACCAACAAATACGTTTTCACCCAATTTTGCACTGGGACTAATTATACTTTGCGGATGGATACCGCTGGATTTAGTTACTGGAGCGCCAAATTTGTCCAACAGTATGGCGATACTTGCATACACATCATCCACCCGGATCAGGGTAGCCTGGATTGGAGACTTAGGCAAAAAACTACGATTTACCAAAACTGCACTGGCCGTAGTCGTATACAGATAGGGTTCGTATTTGGCGTTTCCTAAAAAGGTGATGACGCCTTCTCCACCTTCCTCAATCTTGCCAGGTCGGGTTACCCGTTGTTCAGGATTGCCTTCAATCGTTCCATTCAGTAGGTATGCTAGGTCTTTTACTGTAATTTCCATGGCGCAAAGATAGAAAAGTTATCGTTTATCCGTTGTGTTTGGTTTTGTATTCAAATGCGATACAAAAATCAGTGGGCTTCTGCGGCAGCTTTACTGGCTTCCACTCCATCAACAGCTTTCTTCCGAGGTATAAAAAACATCAACGGAAAGCAGATTACGAAGAATACAGAAATGAGGCGAAAGGTGTCCAAATACGACAGCAGATAGGCCTGTTTGTTGAGGGTCATTTCCAGAATGCCGTATGCTTGTTGGGTCGCAGTTTCAAGACTGGCACCTGTTTTGGCGATAATATTTTGGGTTATCGCATTAAGCCGCTCGGTGAATGCCGGATTGGTTACATTCATATTTACCACCAGATCGGCACGGTGTTGTGCAAATTGGTTTGCTACGTAGTTGTTGGCCATAGCAATGCCAAAAGCCCCACCCAATTGACGAACCATGTTGCTAATGGCAATGGCTGACGGGTAATCTTTGGGCGATAATCCGGCAATGGATTGCGTAATCAGCGGCAACTGCATCAAGGCAATCCCAAAGGTGCGGAGTACCAACACATAAAAGAAATCGGCACGATTGGCAAAACCATTCATAGAGCCCCCGTACCAACCAAAGGTAAAAAACAGGACGCAGCCAACGAGCATAAAAGGCACAGGAGACGCGCCGGATCCCATTGCTTTTCCGATAAATGGAAAGATAAAAACCCCAACCAGGGTTGGAAACAAAATCGACAATCCAGTTTCCAAAGGCGTAAATCCATTAATGCGCTGCACCAAAACCGGAAAGACATAAACAGAGGTAAACAATCCAATTCCAACAATAAATGCAACGATGTTGGTGATGGCCTGGGTGCGATTGCCCAATATCTTCAGATTCACCGCTGGTTGGGCGGTGGTAAGTTCCTGATAAATAAACCAGAATACGCCAACCAATGCTGTAAGGGTCAGCACCTGAATGTTGCGGGAGTCGTACCATCCCTCCGATTCGCCGCGCTCCAGTACGTACTGCAAGGAAGCAACGCCTATTGCCAAGGTTGCTATTCCCAGGTAATCAATCCGAATATTGGCTTTATTTTGGCCTTCTCCTTCTTTTTTATCGATAAAATTGTAGGAAAGAACAGTAGCCAACAAACCGATTGGCAAATTGATGTAAAAAATCCAGGGCCAGCTCATACTGTCCATAATGTACCCACCAAGCGTGGGGCCAAGGGTAGGACCCAATACGATCCCCATGCCAAATAGCCCTCCTGCAATGGCGCGATCTTTTGGTTCAAAAGCATCAAAGAGAATGGCCTGCGAGGTAGACAGCAGTGCTCCACCGCCAATGCCTTGAATAAAGCGCCAAAAAACCAGCATGGGAAGATTACTCGAAGCCCCACACATATAAGAGGCTATCGTAAAGATGATCATCGAAATGATGTAGTAGTTCTTTCGGCCAAAGTACTCTCCCAGGAATCCAGTGAGAGGAATAATGATCACGTTGGCGATGGCGTAGGAGGTAATCACCCAAGCCACGTCTTCTACATTTACGCCCAAACTGCCCGCCATGTTAAACAATGCTACGTTGACAATCGAGGTGTCGAGAAGCTCCATTATGGCAGCAGTGATGGTCGTCAAGACAATAATTGCTCTAGCAAAACCCTTGGGTGTTGTCGACATATCGATCTTATTTGATGGGTACAACTACTTTGGTACTCATCCCAGTTCGTAGAATGGTATTGGGTTGTTGCTTGAGGATGATTTTTACCGGGATGCGTTGTACTACTTTTACAAAGTTGCCACTGGCGTTGTCTGGTGGCAAAAGGGCAAATCTTGCTCCAGTTGCTCCTGCGATGCTCTCAATCTCGCCTTCAAAATCGATTTTTGGATAGGCATCCACTTTGACTTTGACTTTGTCGCCAGCGTGCATTTTTGCCACCTGCGTCTCCTTAAAGTTGGCGGTAATCCAAACATTTTGATCATCCAGAATAGAACAGATGGGGCTGCCGATGTTCAACAATTGTCCAATTTGTACGGCCTTTTTTGAAACTACGCCATCACAAGGAGCGATTACCGCAGCATAAGACAGTTGTAAACGGGCAAAATCCAATTCAGACTTGCGCTGTTCGATAATGACCTTGGCCAATTCAATTTGCTGTTGGGCGGTACCCAGTTGTTTTTTGGCCACACTCTCCTGGCTTAAACCTGCTTTAGATTGCTTCTTGGCTACATCCACTTGTTTGCTTACGGCTTCCAATTGGCGCTCTGATCCTTTAAGAATGGCATCAGCAGCATCTTTCTCCGTTTTGATGGCATCAAATTGCTGTTGGGTTACTGCTTTCTGAGCCAACAGCACCGTATAGCGCTTGAAGTCTTCATTGGCCTTCCAGGCGCGGGCTTTTGCTGCATCAATGTTGGCCTGAGCGGTAGCAATTCCAGCTCCAACCGCATCTACACTGCCCACGGAGGTTTCAAAGTTCGATTTAGCCAGTCCCACATTGGTGCCGGCAGTACCCGCATTGGCCTGGGTGATGTCCAGATTGACCTCTGCATTTTTCAGCGCGATTTCCGCTTGCTGAACGCGCAAACGAAGTTCACGATCATCCAGCAAGACCATGGTATCGCCTTTCTGAATGCGTTGATTGTCTTTAATCCTTACCTCGAGCACGTATCCTGAGGTTTTGGGGCTTATGGTCGAGATGTTGCTTTCCAAATAGGCATTTTCGGTTTCTTCATTGCTAAACATATAAGCCAAGGTACGAACGATGAATATACCTGCAATAAGCAATACCGCTCCCAGAATTAAAGGAAGAACCTTCATTTTTTTCTTATTTTCTGCCATGACGGATGTTATAAATGATGGATAAATGTTGAAGAATGAACCAGCTTGCCTTACTGCCCAATCGATTTTTGCAATTTTGCATAAGCCAATTCTGCATCCACTTGAGCATTGACCAGATTGAGTTGTGCTTGTGTATACAGCCCATCTGCTTCGAGTAACTCCGTCAGGGTGGCCACCTGACTGTTGTAGCGCAAATTCATGATGCGTTGATTTTCTTTGGCCTGATCAATGGATTTTTGGGCCAGGGTGATTTTTTGTAAGGCCGTTTGATAGGTCAATACCTGGGCGTTGACTTCCATTTTGATGTCGGAAGTCAAATATAGTTGTTGGTACTGGGTTTGTGCAAGATTGGCTTTTTGCTCTTCAATCATTGCTTTGGTAGCATACAGATTGACCAGGTTGTAAGTGGCCGTGAGGCCAATTGCCCAAGTACCTTTGAAAGCATTTTCTTGTGGAAAAATCCGCTGATTGGGCAGATTGTAATCGTAGTTGGCCCCCAAACTTATCACGGGAAAATAATTGCCCCGGCTGATTTCTACGGCGCGTTCGCCCGCCAGTTTCCGAAAATTCATTGCTTTTAACTCCGGGCGGTTTTGCAATGCCTCATCGATGAACGTTTGGGTGGCAAGTACATCTCTTTTTGATTCAGGAGACTTTTGTTCGGGTTCGATTTGGGTTTCAGTAGGTAAACCAAGAATCAAACAAAGGTTAAAAATGCTGATGTCGATAGCTGCTTGAACGTCGGCAAGATTTTGTTGGTAACTTGCCTGAGTAAGCTCCAGTTTTAGTACATCGTTTTGAAGCGCCAATCCCTGATTAAAAAAATTCCGGGTATCGGTAAGCCGACTGTCCAGGGTTTTGAGGTTTTCTTCCAGAACCTGCTTCGAAGCCAGTAGTTTACTGTAGCTGAAGTAGGCATTAAGGAGGTTGAGTCGCACTTCAGCCTTGTCTTTTTCCGCATCTAGAATACTTGCTTTTTCAAGAAATTCTGTTGATTTCAAAGTATTTACAGCGCGTGATCCAGTAAAAATGCCGTATTGAATCCCAATTCGGTTGTAAGATTGATTGAGAATTTGTGGATTGAGGACTACTTCCGGGGAGCTAGGCGAAAAACGGACAGTGAAAGGCGTTACGTTGTTGCTGATCCGCGTGTAGTTGGTACTTAGATTGACGCTGGGAAGCAATTGGTTTTTAATCTGCGTTACCCGAGCATGGATGGCTTCGAGTTTTGCAGATGAGATTTGCAAAACTTTGCTGTTTTGCAATCCCAATGATACCGCTTCACTGAGTGACAATTTCCTTGGGCCTTGGGCTTGCAAATGGGGGTTGCCGTATGCCAACAGGAAAATCACACTGAGCATGGTTATTTTATTCAACATGGCTTGCGCTTATTTATTCAAAAGTTTGACTAATTATTCACCCGTTCTTACGAGGGGTTAACCATCAGATGAGACCGCATCATCTCGATTATATGCCTTTTGAGCCTATCGCGATAATCCAAACCATATACCGTCTCCTTATCCTCCAGCTTAAAAAGCTTCATCCCGATTGCCGACATATTGATCCATTGAAAAATGATGGCAAAAATGGATGAGAGGGTCATTTCTACATCGATATTGGGTTTGAAATCTCCCTTTTCAATACCTTCTTTGAAAAAGGATAAAATGATCACCATATTAAGGTGTATGTGTTTTACAATGAAATCGCTGTTTTCGGGGCGTGCGTTGATGGAAAGCTCTTGTCCCATCACCTTGGTAAATTTGATGTTTTCAAATAGTCGATCTACATACAAATCAATGGTTTTACTCAATTTTTCCCATGGTGTTTGGTCGCTGTCGCGCAAAACCTCTAGTTTTTCGCGAATTTTGGGTACTTTTTCTTCAATCAAGGCCCTAAAAAGACCTTCTTTTGACCCAAAATAGTAAGAGATCATGGCGATGTTGACACCGCAGCCCTTATGAATCATGCGGGTAGATACCGCATCATATCCATGTTCGGCAATCAGCTGTTCGGCGGCGCGCAACAGCTTTTCGCGACTGTCCACCCCTTCTATGTTTTTTTTTCTACCACTAATCATGCTGTAAAGATAATGGTTAGAAGTTAATTAATCAATCGTTTGATTAATTTTTTATCCCTAATTCATTTTCATTTAAAGGAGAAATCAGTCGCATCCAAATGCCACTGAATAGCTGTTTTTGAAAGAAACAAGCCTATCTTTGCAATCAAAAAATTACTCCATTGGATCGAACCATACGCATTGGCACCCGTGGCAGCAAGTTGGCGCTGTGGCAAGCCGAATTCACTCAAGTGAAACTTCAAGAAGCGGGATACGCTTCAGAGTTGGTAATCATCAAAACAACGGGTGACAACACCCAGCATCTCAATCTGAGTTTTGATAAAATTGAGGGCAAGGGATTTTTCACCAAGGAAATAGAAGACGCATTGCTGCGTGGGGACGTTGATATGGCGGTGCATTCCATGAAAGACATGCCCACCAGTTCTCCAGAAGGCTTGGTGCTTTCGGCTGTTTCTTACCGGGATGATCCATCCGATTGGTTGTTGGTACGCAAGGAAAGCATCGAAGAAGGTAAATTGTTTCAATTGAAGCAAAATCCCATCATTGGCACTTCTTCCGCTCGTCGGAAAGCGCAATTGCTGGATTTGCGACCAGACGCTACACTCAAAGACATCCGGGGCAATGTACCGACACGGGTGGATAAACTAATGCAAGGCGAATTTGATGCCATCATGTTGGCAGCGGCAGGGTTGAGCCGTTTGGAACTGGATTTATCGGGAGTGCATGTGATTAAGTTTGACCCTCGCGAGTTTGTACCGGCGCCAGCTCAAGGGGTATTGGCCTATCAAACCTGTACGGAAGACAAAGTCATGCGCAAAGTGCTGCAACACCTGCACCACTCGGAGGTAAGCGCAGTAACCAATATTGAAAGGCGAATTTTGCAATTGATGGAAGGTGGCTGCCAGATGCCTCTTGGGGTCTATTGCGAGCAAGATGCAGCTGGCAATTACCACGTATGGGCTTCCAAAGCAGCAGCCTGGAATGCCCCGGTAAAAAAGGTACGCATGTCTTCAAGCACCAGCTATCTGTTGGCGGAAAGGGTAGCTGAGGAGTTGAAAAAATAAAGATTTCGGGTAATAAACAGAAATCATGAAAATTTTCATCTCTCGCGAGCTGAGTTTGGATAGTCCTTTTTATAAAATTTTACCTACTGAAAAGGTTCAGCTTTTTGGAGAATCACTAATTGCTTTTGAGCGAGTGGAATATGAGGCCATTCCAGAAGCGGACTGGTGTTTTTTTTCCAGCCGCAATGCGGTCAAATTTTTCATGGATGGATTAAAAGCTGCCGAACTCAGTTTGCCCTCCTCCATTCAATTGGGCACATTGGGTGAAGGCACCTCAAGAGCACTGAAAGGACTAGGTTACGTGGCTGATTTTGCGGGCAATGGAGATCCCGAAACGGTCGGTCAAGCATTTGGAATTGTAGCAAGCGGGAAGCGGGTTTTGTTTCCACGGGCGGCTCAATCGCGGGAAAGCATCCAAAAAAGTTTGGTTAAGACTGTAACCATTCTCGATTTGGTGGTTTATGACAATGTACCCCGTCAGGATTTTGAGGTTCCCCAGGTTGATATTGTGGTGTTTACCAGTCCGCTCAATGTACAGGCTTATTTTGCGCGGTATGCTTTGCTAGAAGGTCAAAAAGTAGTAGCCATTGGCCGCACTACGGCCCAGGCAATTGCGGATTTGGGCATCAGCAACGTAATCACCGCGCCTACCCCTACGGAGGAGGTATTGGCCGAAATTTGTAAATCACAGCTTGCCATATGATGAAGATTTCAAGCACATTTTCCTTGGTTGTAGTACTAATTGTTCTGGGTTTTGCCTGCACAACACGCAAAGCAGATTACTCGGAATTCAATCAGTTTTATGATAAATTCATGCAAGATTCCCTGTTTCAGGTACAACACATTCAGTTTCCAATGGAAGGCTTGCCCGACAATGCAGCAGGTTACGAAGGTGACCTCCGCGATTTTCGTTGGACTGCCGAAAACTGGCGCATGCATCGCCCTATTGATTTTCAAAAGAGTAAATTTGTACAAAATTTTGAAACCCTGGGGGATGAACTGATCATTGAAAACATCAGTGATCGGGATTCGGGCTATGGAATGATGAGGCGCTGGGCAAAAATTGGTGGCGAATGGTCGTTGATTTACTACGTTGGCATCAATCCCCTACAGGAAAAACAATAGTCAGAAAAATCAATACATCTGATAACACCCAATCCACATGTACAAGCATTCAACTGAAGTTTTTGGAAATTTCACCAAGCATATTTTAAGCAATGAGCAGTCTGGCAACAAATTGGTGATCTTGCCTGAGTTTGGAGCCATTGTGCTTGATCTTCAGCTCAAAGGGGTCAATTTGGTGGATGGGTATCAAACGCCTCAAGAAGTAATCAACAACAGTTGGTCAAAGAATACCGTGTTGTATCCCTTTCCAAATCGGTTAAAAGATGGAACCTACACCTGGGCGGGACAAACGCATCGTTTTTTTGCCAATGAATCCCACACCAATACGGCACTGCATGGTTTTGGACAAGACAAACCCATGAAAGTAACCCTGATGGAAGTCGAAGAGACTTCGGCAGCCATCACTTGCTTGTACACCGATTACGCCAGTCACGAAGCTTACCCCTTTCGTTTCAGTGTGGAGATGACATTTTCCCTTTCTGATGAAGCCGGTTTTGCCCTACAATTGACCTTGCGCAACCACGACGAGCAAGCGATCCCCGCTGGCCTGGGTTGGCATCCTTACTTTAGTTTGGGACCAAAAGCAGATGCCTACAAATTGAAAATGCCCGAATGCCGCATCGTTGGCAATGACGAAAGAATGCTTCCAACCGGAAAAACATATGAATACGATGATTTCAACGCTTTACGTCCATTGGGAATAACGGTGCTCGACAACTGTTTTGAATTGCCAGTAAAAGAGGGAAAAGCGGAAGTGATTGTACAAGGTGAAAAAGGTACTTTGCATTATTGGCAAGAAACCGGAGCAGGCAAGTACAATTTCCTCCAGGTATTTATTCCGCCACTTCGCCACTGCATCGCGCTGGAGCCGATGACCTGTGCACCAGATGCCTTCAACAATGGCATGGGGCTCGCAAAACTGGAACCTGGAGAGATGCTGAAGGGAAAATTTGGGGTATCATTTGAGAAATCATAGAATCTATTGCACACTAATCGGAGGAATTTACCGCATCAACACCACTTCGCCTTTGCGCATTTGAAATTGGCCGTCGACCAATTCTACTTTTACAACGTAAGTGAATACATCCGGGCGCAAATCCAAACCTTTGTATCGGCCATCCCAACCTCGCCGACTTTCGTTGGGCAGGAAATCCTGGTCTTCGTAAATGAGCAGTCCCCAGCGATTGAAGATTTGCATACTAACCACTCGTTTGATTTGTTTTCGATTGGCAAATACCCCTAACTGGTCGTTCAATCCATCCCCATTGGGTGAAAATCCATTGGGAATGAACAAATCAATTTGCTGATTGAGTTTGATATTGATAAAAGCAGATCCCTGACAGCCAAATATGTCTTCCAGCTGAATCGTATAAGTTTCATTCTTTAAAGCACCGAATTTCGGATTCAGACAATCAGTACAACTCAGGCCATTGCTTGGCAACCACTTAATATTTTTGACTAAACTCTCTGGAATGTTGAGTTTTGGTTTAAGGGTATAATCCTGGCCAAGTTCCAGTAAAACAGTTGGATCAAGTTCTACCATTTTGTCAAAACGCGAAGGCATGATGAAATTTTGGTCAATTGTGCACCCAGCCCCATCTTTAATCTGCAGCATGTATCGATCACCTGAATTGAGCTGGCTAAAAACTTCTTCATTCTGAAAGGGGTCGCCATCTATACTGTACAAATAAGGAGGAGTGCCTCCAGTGGCAGCAAATGAGATCGTTGGGCTTCTAAACTCTTCGCAATCAAAAGTAATTGAATCCAAAGCCGGGGGTTCGTTAATTTCCACTTCCAAATTGGTAAAACAACCTTTGGCATCTGTAATCGTCAACCCATATTTTCCAGAGGCCAGGTTTTGAACATCGCCATCATTATCTGTACTCCCACTCCATTTGAAGCGATAGGGAGCGGTACCTCCAGCCACATCAACACGGATTGCCCCATCATTGGCTGCAAAACAACTTACCTGTTGAGACGTTGCAAGGGTTTTCAACTGGTAGTTGCGAATCTCTGCCTTTCCACTCACCCTGCCTTGACACAATGCATCCCGGAAATCCTGTAATTCTATACGCCCTTCTTGAGTAGTGTTGATAAAATAAGGATTGTTGAATGTCTCAATGGTTTGTTGGACTATTCCATTCAGTTTATAGGTAAAATTGAATGGGGCTAAACCGGTAAAATAAATGGGAATCGAGACCGTATCGTTAAAGCAGACTTCGCGCAAACTATTGAGCCTTGCCTGAGGTGGTCTACGGCGGCGCACAATTACCTGGTCGTTAAAACTGCGGCCACAGCGATCCATCATCTTCAAGCGGTAGGTGGTATCAATATTGGATACTGCTTTCAACGTAGTGAGGGTATCCCCATTAGACCATTGGAAGGAATACGGCGGAATCCCTCCACTCGGTTTGAGTGTCAGCAATACCGTATCCCCGATACAAGATTCCACAGTTTTCAAACCCGTTTTTAGGGGTGGTGGATCTTCGATGAATAAGCGGGCCGTATCGCTGATACAGGAGCAGGGGAAATCCAACTCCAGGACAATGTCTTCAATTGGCTCATCAATCTGATCCAGAATAGATTCTATCTTGACTGTAGTAGCCGTTTTTCCGCTGGGAATAGTGACAGAAGTGGGTATTGATTTAAAGTCTACTCCTGATTTTGCCCGACTGGTATTGGCCACTCGGATGCCGATGGTTAATGGTAAAGTAGTTTGGGTGGGATCTTTGCGACTGACCATAAACTGGCCTTCACCACATCCTTCCGTAATAGTATCGGACTGAACTCCATTGCCAACCGCCAATTTGATGCTGCCGCCAATGTTGAAACTTTCCGCTTCCAAAAATACAGCTGAATCGAACTGGCCATCATTGACATCGGAGATCATCAGGCGCAGGTGATAGGTTTCGCAAGGCACAAGTTTGAGGGTGGCGGTCATTACTTTGGTGTACCCATCGAATTGAATGTTTCCCAAGTTGGGTGAGTTCGTCCAGGGAATTCCACAACGATCGGCATCCTCTTTGAGTTCGTTGTGTACAAAAAAATCCTGATTGGTGTTGTGATTGATGGTATTGATCGACACATAATCCTTGCTGCCGGGTACCAGAGCTACATTGATCGCACCTTTGTCAAAAGTGCCATTGATGCCTGGGCCACTTACAAAAAAGCCAAAAACATCGTTGAAATTGGACCCTACAAACTCACAATACTCCTCAGAAGCAAAAACGTATCGGAAAGTAACAATTGAATCAAGCGGGGTAAAATCAAATTCGATGCCTACTGCATCCTGGATATTGAGCTTGGACAATTGTTTCAGGTCTGGATCTCCCGTTAAATCTTTAAAATCACCACTTATTCTGCGCGAATCGTTAGGACCTTCACAATTCTCGATAGGCCCGGTAGAAAGAATCACTCCCCGATTGATACCGATGATGGATTGTCCATTTTCAAAATAACCGATCCCCCCATTGTTGCCAATTCCCTTGATGTTGAAGGTGTTTTTACAAGCACCTCCAACAAACACATCTTGAACCAGCCGCTCAACCGTGTATCGGTTAATAGCATCAATCCCCGCTAAGGGCACCTTGGCCTTAGGAGGTATATGTTGGGCATATGTTTCGATCAATAACAACGCAAGAGTAGCAATATTCCACATGGTATTCTATCTCGGTCTTTGGATCCATTAAAGTTTTCTCAAATAAAGGTACGTTTTTAACGTTGTTAAAATTGTAGTGTTAACATAAAAGGTTTTGTCCAGACTTAAAAACAGCAATTATAACCTTTAAACGGTATCTTTTTAACTTTAATGCATTGCTGTTAATTCTCTACGACTAAATACCTATATTTACGCTGCGTTTCTCCAACGCTTGTATTTTTTTTTCGTATCTTTAAGAGGCTATCTACACCCATCTATGCCCCCTTCGGCACTTGCTTTCAGGTCAATCATCTCCTAGAAGGTTGACTATCATTTATTTGCAATAAAAAACAATACATAATTGCTATCCAATGAAGCATTATTTTTACCTATGGGTACTTTTTTGTTTGGGTTGTGCATCTTCAGGATTGACAGCGCAAACTCCCGAAAATTGTGGGGAGGGAACCAAGATCGCATTGGCGGTTGGTGGAGGAACGGAGGCATTTACCTGTGCTGGAGACCAAAAGCCTGATCGCTTAACCTTTAAAACTGGCACTTTTTACTTGCCTTATGTATTGTTGCTGACCGATGAGGAAGACAACATTTTGGACGTTTACAAAACGCCGGCAATTGATTTTGAAAAATATGCCGTTGGCAATTACCGGGTTTGGGCCCTGTACTACAAAGGGCAATTGTTGGCACAACCCGGCATGAATGCCAAAACGGACTCGCTAGCCAATTACTGCTTTGGCCTGACCGACAATTTTGTGCGCGTCGTTCATTTTATTCCCGATGGAGGAGTACTCTCTTTTAAAAATGGTGATTCACCCCATTACATCTGTGCCAACGAAAACACTGATGAAGTATTAGTGCTGCAACCTGGTAGCAAAAGCCCGGTATATCGGTATGTGCTTACGGATGTTAAAGGAACCATTTTGAAAGTTTTTGATGACACCAACATTTCTTTGCGCAGTTTGCCCCTGGGTGTTTTTCACATTTATGGCCTTTCTTATGGTGGAACATTGAATCCTTCTGAGGGTAAGAACATCGACAGTTTTATTTTTTCGAACAGTTGCTTCGATTTATCCGACAATTACCTCTCCATCATCAAGACCAATCCTGATGGAGGAAGTGTAGCTTTGCCCGATGGCAAAACCAATACCTTTGTGTGTGGCAATTTGCCCGACATTTCTTCGCGACAGTTGAAAACCAACACCGAGTCACCAGCTTTGTATGCCTATCTGCTGACCGATGCTCAGAATAAAATCATTCAGATCCTTCCTGATGCTAAAGTTGACTTCAATGGCTTGCAAACCGGTGAATACCGGGTTTGGGGCTTGAGTTACATTGGAAAGCTCACGGCAGAGGTAGGAAAAATCGCAACAGGAAAACTCAGTACCGCTTGTTCAGACTTATCCGATAATTTTATTCGGGCCACTGTATACCTTTTGGATGCTGGCAAAATCAGTACCAATGCAGCCGATACGTCCACTACGGTCTGTCTCAATGATCCTGGGGCTACTTTGCGTTCGTACTTATTGTCTACCAAAGGATCCGAGAAACAACATTTCATTGTCACCGATTTGGAAAACCGCATTCTTGCACTTTCCCCCAGCTCTACCATCAATTTCAGCAATATACCCGGCGAATACAATCGAGTTTGGGGTGCAACTTACATCGGAAACATTCAGGCGAAAGTTGGAGACAAGCTATTTGCTGTTTCCTTTGCTGATAGTTGTTATTCCATTACCACAAACGCCATCAACATCCGCAAACGCAACCCCGATGGTGGTCGTTTGCAATTGAGTGATGGTACCACGGCTCAATTGTTGTGTTTTACTTCTGGAATTCCTCAAACGAAATTGGTTGCTACCACGGGAGGTGGAGGAGACAATTATGTTTACCTGATCACTGATCGTCAAAACAACGTGGTTAGCCTTTATCCCAACAATGGTCAATACCACCTGGCGGATCTTCCTGCCGGTGAATACCGCGTTTATGGCTTGTCCTACACGGGCAAAATTTCTTTTTCTGTGGGCACCAATATCCGTACAGGCCGCTTTTCCGACCAGTGTTTTGATTTTTCCCAAAATTTCATCACGTTTACCAAGTCGGTGAATGATGGCGGAAAGATTCAACTGGCCGATGGTGGTACGCGAAAAGTATTGTGCGGCGTGAGCAAAGACAGTAGTTTGATGATCACCACCTCTACTTTATTGGTTCAAAACTATGTGTACCTGGTTACCGATACGTTCAATCGGATTGTATCCATTTCCACCAGCAATCAAGTGCGCATTTTGGGTGCCGATGAAGGCTACTTCCGCATTTGGGGATTAGGCTATTCTGGTGAACTGATTGCCAAGGTTGGAGAAAGTGCCGCAAGCGCCGAGCTTTCCAGCCAATGTTGGGATTTATCAGACAGCTATGTTCAGGTGATCAAACGGAGTGTTGATGCTGGTCAATTGAGCTTGACCAATCCCAGTGCTGCATTGATTTGTTTTGGACAAAATGCGCCCGAAAGCATCAGTCTTCAAAATAGCCCCCGTTTTATCGGAGACAATTATGCCCTGATCATTACGGATACCTTGCAGCGCATCGTTGCCATTTCAAACGGACTGGATTTCCGTCCATCCAAGAGCTTCCCAAACAATTTCAGAGTGTACGGCGTGGCTTATACAGGCAAACTTACTGCTACAATAGGGAGCAGAGTCGGTACAATCAGCAGCAATGAGTGCTTTGACCTATCCGATAATTTTGTGCGCTTCCGCTGGAATGAAGTCGATGGTGGTTTGGTCTCCTTGAGCACTGGTGCAACTCAACGTTTGGTGTGTATAGATGCTACCGCAGATCAGATGTCTTTTAGAAATACAGGCACAGCAGCAACGTCTACCTACCGCTACTTGCTAACCGATGACCAGGATCGATTGTTGTTGGTTTTATTGGGCAATAGCATTGATTTGAATGCCGGGCAGCCCGGTAAATGCCGGATTTGGGGTCTCTCCTACTCTGGCAGTTTGCAGCTCAAAGCAGGCGACATTGTGACCGCCAAGAGTGCTTCGGATGCTTGTTTTGACCTTTCGGATAATTTCATTGCCATTACCAAAGAACAAATTAAGGGTGGAACCATCGCATTCAGCACTGGAAATTCACCCAGGTTTGTGTGCAAGGCAGGAAAACCTGATACCCTCAATTGGACGAGAAAAGATACCCAGGGATCTCAGCTTACCTACCTGATCACCGATGCGCAGGGCAATATTTTGCGCATCACCGATCAAACCAGGCTCTTTTTTGATGAAATCTCTCGCGATACTGCGCGGATTTACAGCATGGCATATACCGGAACGCTAACCGCAACGGTTGGTTTAAACATCAACCGCAATGCCCTATCCGATGCTTGCTTTAACCTTTCGAATGCCCTAATCGCCATCAAGACCAACCTGCAAGGAGGTCTGCTGCGCTTGAGCAACGGCCGTACCGACAACCTGCAATGCCCCTCGGCTGGATCAAGCTCTACCTTACGCTTCCAACGTGTGGGCAGTCTTGGGGACAAGTTTGTGTACCTCATCACCAACAACAGCAACAAGATTATTGCTGCCACTTCATTGGACAGCTTCAATTTCGGCAACCTTCCCGGAGGAACCTACCGCGTTTGGGGCTTGGCTTATGGCGGTCAATTGTTGGCCATGGCCGGTCAAGATGCACTTACCGATTTGTTGGCCGACGATTGTTCTGGTTTGTCTTTCAACTATATTACCGTCAATCGTCAAATACCTCTAGGGGGTAAACTTTCCCTGATTGGTGGCGGAGTCAAAACTTACGTTTGCCCAAGCAACAAACAAAAAGACTCCATTGAATGGCAATTGCAAGGCAACCAGGAAGGCAGCATTGCTTACCTGATCACCAACGCTGACAACACCATTCGTGCCATCACCAGTGAAAACAATACTTCACTAGATTCTTTCCCAACTGGTAAATACCGCATTTGGGGACTCGTATACAATGGAGATTTATTGGCAAAGGCTGGACAAAAAGCAGACCAGGTTCAATTGTCTACCTCTTGCTTTTCATTATCCGAGAATTTCCTCGATATCGAAAAGGTAGCACCCGAAGCAGGCACAATCGAGGCCACTGGCATCAAAAGCAATATTTGCTCTGGAGATGGTACTGCCGATGTTGCAACCATCACCCGAAAAGGCCAAAACAGCGCGCCTCAACGCTTGTTGATCACCGATGACAAGGATAAACTCATTTCCATTTTGCCCGACACTGCTCAAATTGATTTTGAAAAAGTAAATGGCGCCAACATTCGGGTTTATGGCCTGGCGTTTACGGGAAAGATCATCATCAAGGAAGGTTACTCTGTGCGCGACTCGGCTATTACCGATGATTGTTACGATTTGAGCGATAACTTTATCGCAGTGCAGAAGTCCTTTGTAGATGGTGCCCGAATTGCTACGCAAGCGTTAGGCGACTCCATTTATGTTTGTGGAAACGATGGAAAACCAGACACTTACACTTTCAATAATAATTCCAAAGCCACTGAAGCCGGCTATCGCTACGTGATTACCAACGCCAGCAATTTGATACTCAGCATTGTGAATGGCAACAGTCAAAACCTGGATTTGCGGGGTTTCCGGGATTTGCGGGTCTACGGCGTATCCTTCTCCGGAAACTTCACCCTAACCACTAACCGGGTGTTGCAAACAGCCCAGATCTCTGATGGTTGTTCCAACATCTCGGACAATTTCTTGTCTGTTTTCATCGATGTACCCGATGGTGGCCGCATCAGCGCCAGCAATGACTCAACCAATATCCGCTTTTGTCCTGGAAAAGATGGTACCAGCTTGCGCATGAAAACCACCAGTCGTTCAAGGGCTGGATTTGTATATGTTCTTACGACTACGGATACCATTGTACGCCAAATTGTACGCACTGATCGGATTGATTTGAGCAATGAACCTGAAGGCAGCTATCTGATTTTTGGTCTTTCCTATACCGGGATTGCTCGCATCAGCATCGGTAAAAAACTCAATGTAAAAGACACCCTGGCCAACAATTGCTTCGATTTGGCAGACAATGTAGTTCGGGTCATTCGAGGTGGAGAAGTTGACGGAGGGCGTCTCAGCACCACTGGCACAGAAAGCACTTTTTATACTTGCCCTGGAGATGGATTATCGGATGCCATTCCTGTATTCCCTCCAGATGTCTTGATTGGTGAAGCATACCGAATCGTCATTACCGATGACCGCAACCGGGTATTGTTTCCTGATGTGGAGTCCATTTTGATCGACTTTGAACGTTCCCCTGAAGGAACTTATCGCATTTGGGGGATCTCACATACTGGAGAATTCCGGGTGCAATTTGGGCAAGATCTCCTCAATTCCGTGTTGAGTACAGATTGCTACGACTTATCCGAGAATTTCTTTACCGTTGTGGTCCAAAACCCAAAAGGCGGAACCATCAGTACTGCCACTGGGGCGACCGAATTGAGCATTACCAGAGGTGACAATAAAAAGGATGTGCTGAAATTTGTGCGCAAAGACGCCGCTCCATTGCCTCCCTACCGCTACCTGGTAACCAATGAGCAAAACGTCATTCGCAGCATCATTCCAGCAGACAGCCTCAATTTTGATACCTTGCCACAAGGTGTTTTCCGGGTATGGGGACTTTCCTACACTGGAAATCTTTTGGCCAAGGCAGGCCTGGATGCAGACACCGCTGATCTTGCCGACAACTGCTTCCAATTGTCAAGCAATTTTGTGAAGATCACCTTAGGAAATGGGTTGGAAACGCCAAAATCTCCGGAGCTTCAATTGAACGCACCGGCTCAAAAGACAGCTGCTCAACCTAGCATGCTGCTCAATATTTACCCCAATCCAACCAAGGTTGATCTGTACTTGAATTTCGAGAATCATTCAGAAAGCACCTCGCGTGCTACCGTTCGGATCATGCATCCAACCGGAACTGTTTTGCGACAGTTGTCTCTGGATGCGGTACCCGGAAAAAATGCCTCCACATTGAATGTACAAAGTATGCCGATTGGCTGGTATTTACTGGAAGTTCAACTGAATGGCGAGCGCCAGGTTGTTAAATGGATGAAGCAGGATTAATACAATGGAAGATCGAAGTGGGCAGCAGCATTGCCCACTTCGATCTTTTCAAACGTTCTTTTAGCTCAAAGTTCCTGCCATTCACTCCCCTACCCTTGCCGTTCGGCATCAATATCGTTTTCCTTTTTTTGATTGTCCAATTTTTTTCGATCTTGTCAAGCGTACATTACAAACCTGACATGAAAAGAATCATTACCTCTATGCTCCTGGTTTTCGGGAGCTTGTTCATGGCCATTGCCCAATCGCCCACCACCCTGAGCATCTACAAGATCATGCAAGGCGATCGCTTTGTAGGTTTTTCACCCGAAAACATCTACTGGGGAGAAGACAACAAAACCATCTACTTCAACTGGAATCCCAGCATGGATACCCTTGCTGCATTGTACAAAGTAGTACTACCCAATGGCAAACCCGAAAAGGTAAGCCTGGAAGAGCAACGCAATACGATTGGTGGTGGCGTGTACAGCCGCGATTTTCGGCGCAAGGTATTCAGCAGAAATGGTGACATTTTTCTGTTGGATGTAGCCTCTGGCAAAGTGCAACAAATCACCAATACCCTGGACAACGAAGGCAATCCACGTTTTAGCGGGGATGAAAAAAGCATTACCTGGCTGAGCAACAACAACCTCTTTTCCTGGGAAGCAGCAAGCGGAGGCATTACCCAGCTTACCAATTTCCGCAGCGCCCAAACCCGCCCCAGCGCAAAACCACTCGAAAACGAAGAATGGCTCAAAGAAGACCAAATGGACTTGTTTGAAGTACTCCGCTGGCGCAAAGGCCAACGCGACGCCCGCGAACGCTTGAACAAGTCACTTCAAGTCAAACGTCCTAAGGAAATCAATGCAGGCAGCAAGCTCGTTGGAGGTATTCAGGCCAGTCCCGACTTGCGGTACGTTACTTTCCGCTACACCAAACGCGCGGAATCCAAAAATACTGATGTACCCAATTACGTGAGCGAATCGGGTTTCACCGAAGACCTTTCCTCCCGTACCAAAGTGGGCGCTCCGCAGGATACCTACGAATTTGGCATCTACGACCGCACCCGAGATACCTTTTACCTGATTGACACCAAAAAGATCGAAGGCATTTACGACAAACCCGCTTTCCTGAAAGAGTACCACCGTGGAGACAAACCCTTCAACCCCAAATACGACAAACCTCGCGAAGTAGTGATTACTGGGCCCGCTTTCTCTGACGATGGCAAAGCCGTAGTTTCCATTCGGGCACTCGACAGCAAAGACCGCTGGATCATGCTCCTGGATTTACCCAGCGGCCAACTCAAACTCCTCGAACGCCAGCATGACGACGCCTGGATTGGTGGCCCCGGGATTGGTGGTTTTGGTGGTGGCGTAGGTTGGTTGCCCGACAATCAAACCATTTGGTACCAATCTGAAGCGACGGGCTATTCGCACCTATACACCCTCAACGTAGCCAATGGAACCAAAAAAGCCTTGACCAGCGGCAATTTTGAAGTCCTGGAATCCAGCCTTTCGCGCGATGGCCAATCTTTTTACCTCACCGCCAGTGCCGAAGGCCCACACGAGCGCCATTTTTACAAACTGCCCGTATCAGGCGGAAAACTGGAAAAGATAACTACCCTGAAAGGCGGCAATGAAGTCGTCCTCTCTCCCGATGAAAGCACCCTGGCCATTCGTTATTCCTACAGCAACCAGCCCTGGGAATTGTACTGGATGCCCAATAAAAGCGGCGCAACGCCATTGCAGTTGACCAGTTCTACCACTGCGGCCTTCAAAGCCTACCCTTGGCGGGCGCCAGAAATTGTATGGTTCACTGCACGGGATGGCGTGAAAGTGCCTGCTCGTTTGTACAAGCCCAACAAGGCTGCGGCATCCCGCCCGGCGGTGATATTTGTGCATGGAGCAGGTTACCTGCAAAACGTGCACCAGTGGTGGAGTACTTACTTTAGGGAGTTCATGTTCAACAACTTCCTGGCCGATCAGGGTTACACCGTGCTGGACATCGACTATCGGGGCAGCGCTGGTTATGGCCGCGATTGGCGTACCGCAATCTATCGCCACATGGGAGGCAAAGACCTGGATGACCATGTTGATGGCGCAAAATTCCTGGTGAGCACCCAAAAGGTCAATCCTCAAAACATTGGCCTCTATGGCGGTTCTTATGGTGGATTCATCACGCTGATGGCACTTTTCAATGCTCCAGAAACTTTCAAAAGCGGAGCGGGCCTGCGCTCCGTGACCGATTGGGCACACTACAACCACGGTTACACTTCCAATATTCTGAATACGCCGGTAGAAGACAGCCTGGCCTACCGCCGCAGTTCGCCGATCTATTTTGCAGAGGGACTCAAAGGCAACCTCTTGATGTTGCACGGCATGGTGGATGTGAATGTACATTTTCAGGACATTGTTCGGCTTTCCCAAAAATTGATCGAGTTGAAAAAAGACAAGTGGGAGTTGGCAGTTTTCCCTGTCGAAGACCATGGTTTTGTGGAACCCAGCAGTTGGGCCGATGAATACAAGCGGATTTTCAAGTTGTTTGAAGGGACCTTGAAATGAGGCTTTGGGGGTGGTTATTCCAATGATTTAACTCACATTCAGAAGGCCGCTTCGCTGATTTGATTATTCACCACCTTAGGCACTTCAGGCACCTAAGAGTCACCTGAGGCAATAAAGCTTGGTCTAAGGTGCATCTCAAGTGTCTGAAGTCTGTCAATTACCCATAAATCCGCAGATTGACTGCGAATTAGGGCTTTCCTATCCTGACCTATAGGTAGAGGTGATTGGTTCCAATTACCAATGTCAAACTGCAACGACAAATCGCGTAGCGATGACACATTTGTAGCGGCGGGTGCCAACCCGCCGTTTATAGCGCAATATTAAAATGGGAGTGCCGTAGGTACGACATTCTTTGGTTCTAAATGGGTCGTACCTACGGCACTCGCACCACCCGGTTACACCAATGACGGCGGGCTTCCACCCGCCGCTACAATTGCACCGTCGCTAAGCGACTATATTTTCGGAGGCTAAAAATTTGTTCAGCTTATTTGATATGGGTTTTCAGCTTTTCTTAGAACCAATTGTCCAGTCTTTAAGCGTTCTAATGCCTGAATTTCAAATACAAATCTGATTTGCGGATTTGTGGGTAATCAACAGGTCTGAAGTGCCTAAGGTGGTGAATAAATATAGTAGCGAAGCTGCTATTGCGAAATGTGAGGATTTAAAAGAAAACATTTGATTTCTGAGAAAAACATTCTTGTTATTTCAGAAACATTTAGCCAGAAAATTTTAACTGAGTAAAAAGAAAATCCAACAAATTCACCAAGAACTATCCAATCCACCATTTTAGCGCTAACTTTCCACTCGAAACACCTGGATACCATGATTGGACTGATTCAAGTAGTCATTGGACTTGTTTTTTTATTGCTGCTTTTGAGCCTTTTGGTGACCACCATTATGGAGCTCATTTCCTCCATGTTTGCCTTGCGCGGACAAAACCTGGAGAAGGCCATCCGCAATATGTTGGCTACAGGATTGAAAGAAGGTGAGCTGTTTCAAAGCTTCAAAGACAATGCCTTGTACAAACAATTGAGCAATTACCGGGGCAATGCCAAATCACGCCCTCCCTCCTACCTGAGCGCTGAGAATTTTCAATCCATTCTGATGGACCTCATCCTGAACGGTGAAGATTCTGGCAAATTGACACAAAAGATAGATGAACTGCCCAACGAAGAGCTTAAAAAAGTCCTGAAACAGTTGCTCAACGATGCAGGGTACGAATTGGAAGAATTCAAAACCAAAATGCGCAATTGGTTCAACGATGTGATGGATCGCGCTGCCGGTTGGTACAAACGAAACATTCAGATTCTGGTCACCTTTGTCGGGCTGGTGGTTGCCATTATTTTCAATGCAGATACCATCTCTTTATACCAGCGCCTGGAATCCAATCCCGAAGAGTTGAAAGAGATTGTAGCCATGGCCGAAGCCTATGCCAAAAAATCTGACTTGGGTATTCAAAGTGGAGGAACGGTAGAACAGCAATGGGAGCAAGTGAATAACTTGATCAATGACGAAATCAACCAGGCCAAATCCCCGCTTGGATTGGGCTGGCATCCAGAGGAATTGCAAGGTATGACCCCCAGCGATTGGGTCATCAAAGTATTGGGTTGGATTGTCACCGCGTTGGCGGTATCCCTTGGCGCCCCCTTTTGGTTTGACCTTTTGAAAAAACTGGTCAATATTCGTTCATCGGGCAATCAACCTGGGTAAGGAACGATGAAGAAATAACTTCCCCATTTTATATTTTGTGAAAAAAGCGGTGACACACAATGCCATGTCACCGCTTTTTTTCACTTCATCAATTCGGCCACTGCCAACCAGGCCATCAGTCCAGCACCTACTTTAAGTGCTTCCTCATCTATATCAAACGTATCAGAATGCACCGGAGAAGTGATTCCTCTGCTCAGATTGCCCGTTCCCAAGCGGTAAAAGCAGGCAGGCAACTCTTGAGAGTAGTACGAAAAATCCTCAGCAGTAAGTCGAACTGGCAAGTCAACCACGTTTTCGGAGCCCAGGTAGTCTTCGGCAGACTTGCGCATGCGCAAGGTGAGTGGCTCATCATTGAGCAAACAGGGGTAACCCACATCGATAAAAAAGTCGATTTTGCCTCCCATGCCTTCGATCAAATGCTCGGCCATGTGCTTCATCTTTTGGTGTGCAGCCCTGCGCCAGGTTTCGTCCATCGTGCGGAACGTGCCTTCAATTTTGACTTCATTGGGGATGATATTCGTAGCGCCACCCGTCGAGTTGATCTTTCCAAAAGTCAGCACAGTTGGGATGGTTGGGTCGTTGTTGCGGCTGACAATCTGCTGCAAGGTAGTGATCAGGTGGGCGGCCATCAGAATGGGGTCGATGCAATCCTGTGGCATTGCGCCATGTCCACCTTTGCCCGTGATGGTGATGTAGAGTTCGTCGCAAGAGCCCATATAGCGCCCTGCACGAAAACCTACTTTGCCAGCTGCCAGGGGAGGATGAACGTGTTGACCTACAATAGAAGCCGGGCTGGGATTGTGCAGCACGCCCTCTTTGATCATCAGCGATGCCCCACCAGGAAGGCGTTCTTCGGCAGGCTGAAAAATGAGTTTTACCGAGCCTTCCCAATCCCTGCGGGTTTCGTGCAAAATTCGTGCAGCGCCCAAAAGCGATGCGGTGTGTACATCGTGACCACAGGCATGCATTATACCAGGATTTTGTGATTTGTAGGGTACATCATTGGCTTCCAGTATGGGCAAAGCGTCCATATCTGCCCGTAAGGCTACAATGTTATTGGTTGGATTACGGCCTTCAATCAAGGCTACAACTCCCGTTCCTGCAATACCAGTTTGGTGTGGAATGCTCCATGACTGGAGTTGAGTGGACACGTATTTTCCAGTTTCGTGTTCTTCAAAAGACAACTCGGGATGTTGGTGGAGATGCCTACGCATGGCCACGATTTCGGAGTGATGGGTGATTGCGAGTTGTTGGATTTTTTCCTTCAGCGTCATTGCTTTGCACATTTTTTCCGGCGCAAAGATAGGACTTATGTAGCAGGATCTAAGTTTTTTCCGTGCTTAGGAACCGAAATGGCTTTTCAATCCTGTTTATCGTCTTTGCGCAGCAAAAATCCCGGCCTGCCCTTTACTTCTTCGTAAATGCGCCAGATGTACTCTGCCACGATGCCTAAACAAAACAACATCAAGCCATTGAAAAATGCCACCAGGGTGATGATGGTGGTCCAGCCAGGAATAGCAAATCCAAAAAGTTGGCTTTCTGCAAAAAAACGGGCGTAAATCAAAAATGGGATGGCCAACAGGCACAATAGTGAAATGTTAAACCCCAGGTAGGTGATGGCCCTGATGGGAAAAGAGGACGACGCGAAAAAAGTGTCCTTTGCCAAACGAACCTTTTTCTTCCAGGTCCAGCGGGATTTTCCCGGGCGGGAAGGACGGTCATAAGGCACAAAAACCGGATCAAAACCCAGTCGCAATACCTCTACCACCGAAGAAGTATGAATCGGATGAATGCTTGAATTCATGATATCGATGATCTCGCGGTCGGCCAAAAAACCATCTGCCCCGCCAGGAGGAAAGGTCACCTCCGAAAGGGAATTCATGATTTTATAATAAGTATTGGAAAAAAGGTCGTTCAACCAACCATCACTACGCGAGGTGCGGTAAGAAATCACCAGTTTGTGGCCTTTTTCCCACAAGCGGTAGCACTCGATCATGGTTTCCAAAGGACGTTGAAGGTCATCAGGCATAAACGTGATGCACGCGCCCTTACAAACCGACATTCCGGCAAAATGCACGTAGGGCGAAGTATAATTGCGGCTCATGCGGTATACGCGTACCCGTGAATCTTCGGCTGCAATGGCTTTCATCAATTCCCAGGTATCGTCTTTTGACCCATCATCAATGATCAAAAATTCAAAGGGGATTTGCTCCTGCTCCAAACATTTGGTCAATGCCTCATAAGCAGGGCGCAAGCGTTTGGCACTATTGAAAGCAGGAATAAGTAAGGAAAGTAACTTTGGGTTATTTTCGGTGTTCATGGAAACGAGATTTTAACCAGTTCCTAAATTTTCAATCCTTTCAATGCCCGAATGATAAACAACCAACTCAAAAAAGTCAGGATTGCACCCAGCCAAAACGGTGCGGCAGGAAGCTGAAATGGCGCTGCTTCAGAGGTGAAATAAGCAAACAAATTGGTCATGATGAGCGGGCCAATTACCGAGGTTAGACTCATCACACTGGTCAGCGCGCCCCGCAATTCGCCTTGTTCATTCATTGGAACCTGATTGGACATGATCCCTTGAAGTGCGGGCATGGCAATTCCCCCAAGTGAGGCAATTACCGTTATGGCAAACATCATCCAGCCTTGGTTAGCCAGGGCAAACAACAAATAGCCAATGGCATATAGAATTAAACCCAGTGAAATGGATCGAAAGTTGCCGAGTTTGGGGATAACTGCTCTGGTGAGCCCTCCTTGCACTACCGCAGCCATCACGCCAACAAATCCCAACGACAGGCCAATCATTTTTTCATTCCACCCAAATTTGCCTATGCAATAATAAGTCCAGGTGCTTTGGGTAGCAAAACCTGCAATCATGATCAGGATATTGGGAAAAACCAGCCCAAGTACAATGGGATAACGCCGCAAATTCAAGAGCGAATTGATGGGATTGGAACGCGACCACTCAAATTTGCGGCGGTTCTCTGGTTTCAGTGATTCTGGCAATATGAAATAGCCGTACAACCAGTTGAGCAAAGAAAGCGCTGCCGATACGAAGAATGGAACCCTGGATCCGTATGTCCCAAGAAATCCTCCCAAAACTGGCCCCAAAATAAATCCCAACCCAAATGCAGCGCCAATCAAGCCAAAGTTTTGGGCCCGTTTTTCAGGTGCACTTACATCGGCAATGTAGGCTCCGGCGGTAGTAAAACTCGCTCCAGTGATACCTGCAATGATTCGCCCCAGAAAGAGCCACGTCAAGGTTGGTGCAAAACCCATAACGATGTAATCGATCCCAAACCCAAACAAAGAAAACAGCAAAACCGGCCTCCGACCATACTGATCACTCAATCCACCTAGAATGGGAGAAAAAACAAACTGCATGGCAGCATACGCAAAAATCATCCAGCCTCCGTAACGTGCAGCAGAACTGAGTCCTTCTCCGCTGAGTTCCATGATCAATTTGGGAATAACCGGAATGATGATTCCCAAACCGATTACATCAATCAACATCGTGATGAAAATGAAAATCAGGGCAGAATCTTGTCGTTTTGCGCTCATGTGCAGAGTATTTAATTGCGTGAAGATAAGAAAGGGAGTGTAAGAAATGCGAAAAACGGAAAGTAGCTTGCGGTTGAGGAGAACAAAGTTCTTCTAAAATAGGGTAATACAACGAAATTAACACAATGGATTGCCTAAAAATGACAATAGAGGCACGATGCATCGCGCCTCTACTGATCATACTAAGGTTGGCAGATTTTATTTTCCAAGTGCTTTCAACACGGTATGTCCCAATTCTGCTGGAGACTTCACCACGTGGATACCGCACTCTTCCATGATTTTCATTTTGGCTTCTGCTGTATCTTCAGCGCCACCGATGATCGCACCGGCGTGACCCATTTTACGGCCTTTAGGCGCAGTTTGACCCGCGATAAATCCGATCACAGGCTTGGTGCCGTGTGCTTTTACGTAGTACGCTGCTTCTGCTTCCATGCCACCGCCGATTTCACCAATCATGATGATGGCTTCGGTTTCAGGATCGTTCATCAACAGTTCAACCGCTTCTTTGGTAGAAGTACCTACGATGGGATCTCCACCGATACCGATGCAAGTAGATTGACCCAAGCCAGCCTTGGTAACCTGATCTACGGCTTCGTAAGTCAAAGTACCAGAGCGAGAAACGATGCCGATGGTACCTTTGCGGTGAATGAAGCCTGGCATGATGCCGCACTTCGCTTCGTCAGGAGTGATTACGCCTGGACAGTTGGGGCCAATCAGGCGACTATCGCTGTTGTCGACATAAGCTTTTACTTTCACCATATCCTGTACCGGAATACCTTCCGTAATACAGATGATGACTTTAATGCCTGCATCCACTGCTTCCATGATGGCATCAGCTGCAAAAGGAGGGGGTACAAAAATCACCGATACATCTGCTCCACCCAGTTTTACGGCTTGCTCAACCGTATCCCAAACTGGTTTATCCAAATGGGTCGTTCCTCCCTTGCCCGGAGTAACCCCACCAATCAAGTTTGTTTTGTACTCCAACATCTGGGTAGCGTGGAAAGTACCTTCCTTGCCAGTGAATCCCTGTACAATGATTCGGGAATCTTTGTTAACGAGAACAGCCATTTTTTATTCAATTTTTAGGGTTTCAGGTTTTAGGGTCACGCTTCGTCGGGCTCCGGGCGCCTCGGCTTCGCTCGGCGACCGAAGGCCGACGAAGCGTGGCCCTAAAACTTAAAACTTATTTTTCTTCTTCAATAATAAACACATCCTCACCTTCCTTTTTCATGTAGTACTTTTCCCGAGCAAACTGTTCGCCATTTCTTTGCAGGTTTTTGCGCTCGCGCTTGGCCTCCTGAATTTTTTTGGCATAGTAAGCCTTATCCTGTTCCAATTTGTCCTTGGTTTTCTGCAATCTCCACTGGGTGATCACATCGTGCTTGTCGATGAAGATCATCCAAAAGAAGAAAACCGTCAACAACAAGATGTACCGATTCCGAAACGGTGCCGGAATCAGGTTGACAAAAGGTTGGATTGGATTCGTACTCATGAAACTGGATTTTTAAGGGTGTCAACCACACAGGATTGACCCTACTTTTTCCAACGGAAAATGCTTGCTCCAGGATAAACCGCAGCTTCAGCCAGTTCTTCTTCGATGCGGAGCAACTGGTTGTATTTAGCGACCCGATCAGAGCGAGACAAAGAGCCCGTTTTGATTTGTCCTGTATTCAATGCAACGGCCAAATCGGCAATAGTAGTATCTTCAGTTTCGCCAGAACGGTGGCTCATTACCGAAGTATACGCATTGCGGGTAGCCAAATCAACTGCCTGAATGGTTTCAGTCAAAGTACCGATCTGGTTCACCTTGATCAAAATAGAGTTGGCTGCATTTCTGTCAATACCCTGGCGTAGGCGCTTGGTGTTGGTAACAAAGAAATCGTCACCTACAATTTGCAGGCGATTGCCCAATACTTTGGTCATTTCTGCCCAGGTATCCCAATCGTCTTCCGCCAGGCCATCTTCGATCGAAACGATCGGGTATTTGTCTACCCAGCCTTTCCAGTAGCTGATCATTTCTGATGAAGTCAGTTTGTCGCCACTGGATTTGTGGAAGTGGTATACTTTTTCTTCTTCGTTGTAAAACTCTGATGCAGCTGCATCCATGGCGATGAAGATGTCTTCACCTGGGCGGTAGCCAGCAACCTCAATCGCTTTCAACACGATTTCGATGGCTTCCTCGTTGGATTTGATGTTGGGGGCAAAACCGCCTTCATCACCTACGTTGGTAGAATAACCACTTTTCTTCAATACATTCTTGAGGTGGTGGAAAACCTCAGCTCCCCAGCGCAATGCCTCAGAAAAAGTAGGTGCGCCAATTGGCATGATCATGAACTCCTGGAAATCGATGCTGTTGTCTGCGTGAGAACCGCCGTTGAGGATGTTCATCATCGGAACAGGCAAGGTAACCGCATTTACACCACCTACGTAGCGGTACAGTGGTTGTCCGCTGGCTTCAGCTGCAGCTTTGGCAACGGCCATAGAAACCCCCAGGATGGCATTTGCTCCCAGTTTGCCTTTATTTTCGGTACCATCCAGCTCAATGAGCAGTTTGTCGATGTACACTTGCTCGGTGGCATCCAGACCGATCAGTTCATCTGCAATCTCTTCGATTACATTGCTGACTGCTTTGGTTACGCCTTTGCCGAGGTACTGGCTTTTGTCATTGTCACGGAGCTCCACAGCTTCATGCTTACCGGTAGAGGCGCCAGAAGGAACGGCGGCACGGCCAAAATAGCCGTCTTCGGTGGTTACTTCTACTTCTACAGTTGGGTTGCCGCGGGAATCCAGGATTTGCCGGGCGTGAACATCAACAATGGTACTCATAAGTCCTTGTGTTGTTTGGTGAAAAAGGTGCGCCGAATCCCTTCGGCTAGTGGTTTATTGCATCATTTTGACGAAATCGTCAAAAAGGTAACGTGCATCATGTGGCCCAGGAGCAGCTTCCGGGTGGTATTGTACGGAGAAGGCTTTTTTGCCCTTCACCCGAATGCCCTCAATGGTTTCGTCATTGAGGTTTACGTGGGTAACTTCTACCCGTTCGTTGGCCGTAATGGCTTTGGGATCAACTGCAAAACCGTGATTTTGGCTGGTGATTTCGCAATGCCCTGTCAGCAAGTTCTTGACCGGGTGGTTGATGCCCCGGTGGCCGTTGAACATCTTGTACGTCGGAATGTCCAACGCCAGTGCCAGCAATTGATGCCCCAAACAAATACCAAAGATTGGCTTGTCTTGCTGGAGAATATCTTTGGCGGTACTGATCGCATAATCCATCGCTGCCGGATCACCTGGGCCATTTGAAAAGAAAAAGCCGTCTGGATTGAACTCCTGCAACTCAGGCAAACGGGTTTTGGCCGGAAATACCTTGAGGTAACAGCCGCGTTGAGCCATGCACTCCAGGATGTTTCGCTTGGTGCCAAAATCGAGTACCGCCACTTTGTATGCCGCATTGGGATCACCAACATGGTAAGCCTCAGTAGTACTAACTTTGGAGGCCAGCTCCAAACCATCCATTGAAGGTACCTGAGCCAGCTGTTTTTTCAATGCTGCAATATCCAAAATTTCAGATGAAATAATGGCATTCATTGCGCCTTTGTGGCGAATGTGGCGCACAATTGCACGGGTATCGACATCTGAGATGCCTACCAGCGATTCATGCTCAAAATAATCCTGGATATCGTCGTCGGCTTGCTGACGGGAATACTGTGTGGTGAAGTTTTTGCAGATGAGTCCGGCAATTTTGATGCTGCCCGATTCCACTTCACTCTTTTTGGTGCCATAATTGCCGATGTGGGCGTTGGTGGTCACCAATAATTGTCCATAGTAAGAAGGATCCGTAAAAATTTCCTGGTATCCGGTCATCCCGGTGTTGAAACATATCTCTCCGGTGGTGGTGCCGATTTTCCCGGCGGCTTTGCCGTGGTAGATGGTCCCATCTTCCAGTAACAAGATTGCAGGGGTATAATTGGGTTCCTTGCTGTACTTATCTTCCATCTCATCAATTTGGCTGCAAAATTAGTGATTGATTGGGAAAGATTGGAAGGAAATGTGCAGAATGGTGATTTTTTTCTGTAAGTCTAAATAATGGCATCGAATTGAACCAAATTTCTTCTTAAAACAAAAAAAGGCGACACCAAAACCTTGGTATCGCCCTTTTTCTGATATCAAAAGCCAAACTGGCTTATTCCTTATCTTCAGTTGTTTCGGCAGCAGCCTCTTCAGTTGTATCGACAACCTCAGTTGCTTCTGTTTCCACCACTTCAGCAGTTGTTGTTTCGGTTTTGCCTTTGGCACCTCCACCACGACGAGAACGGCGAACTTTGCCAGCAGTCTTCGTTTCTGCGCCACCTGGGTTGTACAGGTCGTTGAAGTCAACAAACTCAATCATGGCCATATCCGAAGCATCACTTCTGCGGAAACCGATTTTAATGATGCGCAGGTAACCACCTGGGCGATCGCCGATTTTTGGTCCGATTACGTCAAACAACTCCTTGATCGCTTCCTTGTTTTGGAGGTAGCTGAACACTACGCGACGGTTGTGGGTAGAGTCGTCTTTAGCTTTGGTCACCAGCGGTTCCATGTGAACGCGCAATGCCTTTGCTTTGGCCAAAGTAGTCGTGATCCGCTTGTGCGTGATCAAAGCAATGGTCAGGTTCGCCAACAGTGCCTGGCGGTGCTCAGCCTTACGGCCAAGGTGGTTGTGTTTTTTTCCGTGTCTCATTTTATTGAGTTGTTGTCTTCGCAACACCGTGCAGATGATTTGCACAGGTTATTGCAGGGTGCACGACCTGAGTCGCGCGGGTTCATCGAATGCCCACGACTGAAGTCATGGGTTTATACTTGGATAGGTTGCCTTGAACTCCCACGGCTAAAGCCATGGGTTTATCTCTGTTAGGCTCCATCGGATTACCCACGGCTAAAGCCATGGGTTGCATCCTATGTGGGCTCCCACGACTGAAGTCGTGGGTTGCCATCTATTCTTCGTCGAGTTTGTACTTGGACAAATCCATGCCGAAGGTGAGTCCTTTTTCCTGGAGGAGCTCTTCGATTTCGACGAGTGATTTTTTACCGAAATTGCGGAACTTGAGCAATTCGTGGGTATCGTAGTGTACCAATTCAGCCAAGGTGTTGATTTTAGCTGCCTTGAGACAGTTGTAAGCACGAACCGAAAGATCCAGGTCTTCGAGTGAAGTTTTCAGCAGCTTGCGCATGTGGAGGATGTGCTCATCCACAATGTTGTCTTCGCGGCTGGAAGCATCATCGAAAGTAATGTTTTCATCAGTGATCAGCATCAGGTGCTGGATCAGGATACGCGAAGCTTCCTTGATGGCATCTTCCGGGTGGATGGTTCCGTCCGTTTTCACCTCGATGGTCAGCTTTTCATAATCCGTACGTTGACCCACGCGCGTATTTTCAATGCGGTAAGACACATTTTTGATCGGCGTGTAGATGGCATCTACCGGAATTACTCCGATGGGTGCATCTTTGGGCAAATTGTCATCTGCTGGAACATAACCACGACCTTTGGTAATGGTAAATTCCACCTCAAGGTTGACGAAAGGCTCCATCGTACACAACAACAACTCGGGGTTCATCACCCGGAATGCGTTGGTGTGGTCTTCGATGTCTCCTGCCCGAAATTCTTCTTTACCATTGATGGTCAAGTAGACTTTTTCGGTGTTGACGTCATCGTCTCCTGAAATCTTTTTCAGGCGAACTTGCTTGAGGTTCAAGATGATCTCAACTACGTCTTCTACAACGCCACGAATGGTACCGAATTCATGATCGACACCTGCGATGCGCACAGCAGAAATTGCGTAGCCTTCCAGGGAAGAAAGCAACACTCGGCGAAGAGAGTTCCCTACAGTTTGACCGAAGCCTGGTTCAAGGGGTTTAAACTCAAAAAGACCTTCAAAATCGTTGGCTTTTTGCATTACGATCTTGTCCGGCTTCTGGAAATTAAGAATGCTCATATGCGGAAAATGGACTTTGAGAAGGATTAAATGACCGGTCTCTGAACGCAGGAACGTCTTCCGGCGTTGATCCAAACAAAGTATGTTAAAGCACCTAAAGGCTTTATTTTATAGCCCTGAACGGATTGTTTTCCAGCTATAAAATAAAACCTTTGAGTACCAAAACGATGCGATTACTTAGAGTACAATTCGACAATCAGCTGCTCATTGATCTTCTCTGGAATCATTTCCCGAGAAGGATATTCGATGAAGCGACCTTCAAGCTTGTCTGGGTTGAACTCCAACCAAGTATATTTGCGTGACTCTGAGCCACGGTTAGCAACGCTATCCTTAATAACGTCCATGCTCTGTGATTTGCCACGAATGGAGATCACGTCATCTGGACGCAATTGATGCGAAGGGCTGTTGGACACAATACCGTTGACCAGGATGTGTTTGTGGCTTACCAATTGACGGGCACCACTGCGGGTACGCGCCAAACCAAGGCGAAAAACCACGTTGTCCAAACGAGCTTCGAGTAATTTGAGCAACCATTCACCGGTTACCCCGTGCTTGGCTGTAGCTCTTTCAAAAGTGCCTCGGAACTGACGCTCCAAAACACCATAAATATATTTAGCCTTTTGCTTTTCAGTCAACTGAACCGCGTAATCAGAACGCTGTTTGCGCTTGCGGCTTTGTCCATGCTGTCCAGGAGCAAATTTGCGGCGTTCAAAGTATTTATCTGGACCGTAGATGGCTTCTCCGAACGATCTTGCTTTCTTGGTCTTTGGACCCGTATATCTTGCCATTGTGATGAATTGCTTTTAATGATTATACACGTCTACGTTTCGGAGGGCGGCAGCCATTGTGGGGAACCGGCGTTACATCTTTAATTTTCGTAACACGGATGCCAGCTTGGTCAAGCGCGCGGATAGCGGCTTCACGGCCAGAGCCCGGACCTTTAACGAAAACTTCAGCAACACGCATGCCTGCATCGTAAGCTACCTTACCTGCATCTGTCGCAGCCACCTGAGCGGCATAAGGGGTGTTCTTTTTAGAACCTTTAAAACCCGACTTACCTGCTGAAGACCAGGATATTACCTGGCCAGTTTTGTTTGTTATAGAGACAATGATGTTGTTGAATGTCGCTTGTACGAATGCGTACCCTTCGGATTCAACTTTAACATTGCGCTTCTTAACTTTCTTATTCGCCTTTGCCATTTAAAAATGTTTTTGAATCAGGCACATAAAAGAACAATGAAGTTGTTTTTGCGGATTTCCCACGGCTGAAACCGTAGGTTGGCCCCAAAAGCTTCGACTTCTTCTATGCCGATATTACTTGGTTGCTTTCTTCTTATTAGCCACCGTTTTACGTGGGCCTTTACGCGTACGAGCATTCGTACGGGTACGTTGTCCACGCAGAGGTAGTCCTTTACGATGACGCAATCCGCGGTAACAGGCAACATCCTGCAAGCGCTTGATACTCATCGTAACTTCTGTCTTAAGTTCACCTTCAGTTTTGTACTCGGAAGTGACGATGCGAGAGATCTCGCGAATGTTTTCGTCAGTCCAAGCTTCCACCTTAATATCCTCACTCACGTCAGCTTTAGCCAATACTTGCTTTGCGGTGGTTGAACCAACGCCAAAGATATAAGTAAGGGCAATAACGCCGCGCTTGTGTCTTGGTAAATCGATACCTGCGATACGAGCCATCTTCGTGTGCTTTTGATGATCCAAACAAGACCAAGGATTAACCCTGGCGTTGCTTAAGCTTTGGATTTTTCTTGTTAATGATGTAAACCTTGCCTTTTCTGCGAACGATCTTACAATCGACAGATCGTTTCTTAACAGATGCTCTAACTTTCATGGTTCGAGTAGTTTATCAGGTATTTACAAACAGAGGATGGTAATTACTTGTAGCGATAAATGATGCGCCCCCTGGTTAAATCGTAAGGAGACATTTCCACCGAAACTTTGTCACCTGGAAGAATTCGGATGTAGTTCATCCGCATTTTTCCGGAAATGGTGGCAATGATTTGGTGATCATTTTCGAGCCGCACCCTGAACATTGCGTTGGAGAGTGCTTCTTCAATAATCCCGTCTTGTTTGATCAAATCTTTTTTAGCCATAGTCCGATTTCGGAGTGCAAAGATAAGCATGTTTGCTTATTTTCCTCCTCATTCAGTGAAAAAAATTACAGTAAACAGACAACAATCCTTATTAGGCTGGTTCTAAGGCCATTGCCCCTTTCAAACTCACTGCTCTAACCTCCCCATTCCTGGATATTGATTCCTCAATGGGTACATGATTAGAGAGTATATCTGCTTTGTTGCGGCGCACCACAACGGTGTGTTCATAATGCGCGGAAGGTTGGCGATCTTTGGAAGCTACCGTCCAACCATCTTTAGCAGTGACAACTTCCTTTTTACCCAGGTTAACCATGGGCTCGATTGCGATAACCAATCCTTCTTGTAGTTTGATGCCTTTTCCCCGTTTACCGTAATTGGGAACTTCAGGATCTTCATGCAGGTTTCGGCCTACACCATGCCCCACCAATTCTCTTACGATTCCGTATTGGAATTCCTTCTCCACGTAGTTTTGGATAGCGAAGCTAACGTCACCAATCCGACGACCCGATACGGCCTGTTCTATGCCCTTGTACAGCGATGTTTTGGTAACCCGACACAGTTCCATCACTTTGTCATTTACATTGCCTAGCGGGAAAGTATAGGCTGCATCGCCAAAAAAACCATTCCATTGTACTCCGCAGTCAACCGATACGATATCTCCATCTTTGAAGATGATGGAATCGGTAGGAATGCCATGTACAACCTGCTCATTGATGGAAACGCATAGTGTAGCGGGAAATCCCCGATACCCTTTGAATGCGGGGTGTGCGCCATGATCACGAATCAAAGTTTCAGCGGCATCATCAATCTCTTTGGCAGTAATTCCAGGACGAATGATGGAAGCCACATGCGCCAAAGCGTCGCAAACCAGCAGACAGCTTTTGCGAATGAATTCTACTTCTTCGTCCGTTTTGTAATATACCATAGCGCCAAAATTGAGGCTGAGCAACGTATGCATTCTGCAATGCGGCACTAAAGCTCAGGATAATTAGCAATTAAAGGCGACTGGCAATTTCACCAACCGCCTTTAATCAAGCGAATTTTCTGTGAAAAACCCGGTTATATAGAGTCACCAATACCTTGGAGACGGCTTTGCGATGCACGTCCCTGAATCCGGCCAGATTTGGCCAGACCTTCGTATTTGCGCATCAACAAGTGGCTTTCAATTTGCTGCAACGTATCCAGAATAACGGAAATCATGATCAATACCGATGTTCCTCCAAAAAATACCGCGAAGTTGCGATTGATTCCAATCGCTGACGCAAATGCTGGCAAAATAGCGATGAGTCCCAAAAATACCGCACCTGGCAGGGTAATCCGCGAGGTAATGGCATCAATGTAATCAGCAGTAGGCTGACCAGGCTTCACCGAAGGAATGAAAGCATTATTGCGTTTCAGGTATTCCGCGTAATTCTGAGGGTTGACAATCAAAGCCGTGTAGACATATGTAAACACAACGATCAACAAGAAGTAGATTACGTTGTAAGGTACACTTGTAAAGTCACTCAAAGCAGCCAACCATCCAGTAGATGTAACACCACCTGTAGAACTAAACTGAGAAGCAGTAGTGGGCAGGAACATCAAAGCCTGAGCAAAGATGATAGGCATTACACCAGAAGCATTGAGTTTGAGAGGAATAAAATCCTGTTCAGATCTCATGTCTGTTCCACTGGCACGTCCAACGGCTTTTTTGGCCATTTGGATAGGTATTTTGCGTACCGCCTGTATACTCATGATAGAGAGCAATACAACTCCAAACCAGAGCGCCATTTCCACTACGAAGAATAACAAACCGTTGCTGTCCAACTGTGATTGGAATTCGAAACCCAGTGCGAAAGGAAGACGTGCGATGATACCTGCCATGATGATCAACGATGTACCGTTGCCCAAACCTCGGTCGGTAATCCGCTCACCCAACCACATCGCAAATACCGTACCGGCAGCCAGGATGATGATATTGGAGAACCAGAAAATACCTTGAGGAATATTGGGATCAACCGCTTTCAGGAAAAACAAGTACCGCAAGTAACCGCCACCCTGAACCAGGGTAATGGCAACGGTCAGCAAGCGAGTGATGGAGTTTAGCTTTTTGCGGCCAGATTCTCCTTCTTTGGATTGCAAACGTTGGAAATACGGAACTGCAAATCCCAACAACTGAATGATGATCGATGCCGTAATGTAGGGCATGATACCCAGTGCGAAAACGGAGGCCTGACTAAAGGCACCGCCTGTAAAGGCATTGATCAAACCCAAAAGTGAGTTGTCGTCATTTTGGGATTGCGCTTTCAGTACTGAAGGAAGCACGCCCGGAAGGACGATAAAGGAACCCACCCGGAAAATGAAAATCATTCCCAAAGTGAACAAGATGCGCGTACGCAATTCCTTGATCTCCCAAATGTTACGCAGAGTGGTAAAAAACCTTTTCATCGTTCAGAATTAAGCGATGTTGATGCTTCCGCCAAGCTTTTCAATAGCTTCCTTGGCAGATGCAGAACAAGCGTGTACACTTACGTTTAACTTAGCAGTCAGTTCACCAGCACCGAGGATTTTTACTTTATCCGTGCGGCTGATGTAACCCTTTTCGAGAAGCCATTCGTTAGAGATGGTATCCAGATTGAACTTATCAGCAATGTCCTGGAGTTGACCAAGATTAAACGGTACGTAGCTCACGCGGTTTGGGTTTTTGAACCCTACTTTTGGCAAACGCATTTGCAACGGCATCTGACCGCCTTCAAAGTTACGTTTGGTGTAGTGTCCAGAACGAGACCCATCCCCTTTGTGACCACGGGTAGAAGTACCCCCGTGGCCAGATCCCTGACCACGTGCAATACGTTTTCTACTTTTGTTAGAACCTTCTGCAGGTTTCAAATTATGCAATTCCATTGCATTATGTTTTGAGCAAATCAGCGATGAGGTTGCAAGTTATAAAAAATAACCATTACTCGCTGAACGTTGCCATTTGTCAAAGAAATTATTCCTTCACATCTTCCACCTTCACGAGGTGGGCTACAACCCGAACCATACCTAAAATCTGTGGAGTAGCTTCATGTACTACTGTTGAACTTACTTTGTTCAGCCCGAGAGCTGTCATGGTAAGTTTTTGATTTTTAGGACGATCGATCGTGCTTTTGACCTTGGTAATTTTGATCTTAGCCATGATCTTCTTGTTTTAAGCATTTACAAAACGATGCGGACATGGCGCCCGATCAACCATTGAACATTTTATCCAAAGAGATATTCCGTTGCTTGGCAATTACACCTGGATCACGCAGCAGAGAAAGCGCCGTAATGGTAGCTTTTACTACGTTGTGCGGGTTGGAAGAACCCTGTGATTTTGCCAATACATTGTGAACACCTGCAATTTCGAGAACGGCACGCATGGCACCACCCGCAATTACACCTGTACCATCGGAAGCAGGTTTGATCAAGACGCTACCGGCCTTGAATTTGCCTTTTACTTCGTGTGGAATAGTGCCTTTGTACAATGGAACGCGAACCAAGTTTTTCTTGGCATCATCCACTGCTTTAGCGATAGCCTCGGATACATCGCGGGCTTTTCCCAAGCCATGTCCAACGGTACCTTTGCCATCTCCTACTACTACAATCGCAGCAAAGCTAAATGTACGACCACCTTTGGTAACTTTCGCTACACGGTTGAGCTGTACCAGCTTTTCTTTGAGTTCTGTTTCTGCAGGTGTTACCCTGTTTGCACTCTGTTTAGCCATTATCTTTTGTGGTTAATGGTTTTTTAGAAAGATAGTCCTGCTTCGCGTGCGCCATCGGCTAACGCTTTAACACGACCATGGTACAGATAACCGCCGCGGTCAAAAACAACGGCGCCAATTTTCGCTTGAACAGCACGTTCAGCCAGGATTTTGCCCACGGCTTTGGCTTGTTCTGTTTTGTTTACACTTTTTACCACTGCTTCTTCCATAGATGAAGCAGAAACAAGTGTGTGTCCAGCAAGGTCATCGATGATTTGAGCATAGATGGCTTTGTTGCTGCGGTATACAGCAAGACGAGGTCTCACAGGTGTGCCCGTAATTTTTTTACGCACACGGTTGTGAATCCGACGTCTTCTATTTGCTTTTGTGAGTTGCATGTCAAATTATTTATGATCTTAGTGTAGGGCAATATTGCCAAACCCAAGATCCCGTTCTTGTTTAGTTGGGGTAACCCTGTGTGGTTACCCGTTGGCAACCACGTAGGGTTGCCGCTACTTTTTACCGCTGGTCTTACCTGCTTTGCGGCGAATTTCTTCACCAACAAACCGGATACCTTTACCTTTGTAAGGCTCGGGTTTGCGCAAGCTGCGAATTTTGGCACACACTTGACCAAGCAATTCTTTGTCAATGCACTCAAGCTTAATGATCGGGTTTTGACCTTTATCTTGACGTGTTTCGATTTTGATTTCCTGTGGAATGCGGAACAAAATCGGGTGAGAGTAACCAAGGGTCAATTCCAGCCACTGGCCGTTATTGGCAGCACGGAAACCTACCCCGAATATTTCCATTTCGCGGACATATCCTTCGGAAACACCAGTCACCATGTTATTGATGAGTGCGCGGAACAACCCGTGAACTTCACGGTGGCGTTTTTGATCAGTTGGGCGTTTGACTTCCAGCACGCCATCGTTCATTTCGAGGGTTAGGTCTGGATCGATTTTTTGTTGCAGTTGACCTTTAGGGCCTTTAACTGTAACTACATTGCCTTTGCTGACATCTATGTCTACCCCCTTGGGAAGTTGAATTGGAGCTTTACCTACTCGAGACATCTTTTCTGATTTGAGCGGTTAATTAATAAATGTAGCAAAGCAATTCGCCACCTACATTCAGTTCGCGTGCCTTTTTATCAGACATTACGCCACGAGAAGTAGAAACGATTGCCAAACCCAGACCATTAATGATACGAGGCATTTCATCTGCTTTTGCGTACTTACGCAAACCAGGCTTTGAAATACGGCCTAACTCACGGATCACCGGTTTACGGGTGATGGGATCGTACTTTAAAGCGACTTTGATGATGCCCTGACCACCCTTGCCGACATTGTCCTCAAACTTGTATTTCAGGATATAGCCTTGCTCGTAAAGAATCTCAGTGATTGCTTTCTTCAACTTGGAGGCAGGAATATCTACAATGCGGTGTCCCGCTTGCTGCGCGTTGCGGACGCGCGTCAGATAATCTGCAATAGGATCTGAAAATGCCATCTTTATGATGTTTCGCCAGCCGGTTTTCCATTTTCATGAAACGTGGAACCTGGCCAACTGTTAAAGAATTTCTTTCTTACCAACTGCTTTTGGTGATTCCGGGAATTTTGCCATAAAGGGCCATTTCGCGGAATTTATTCCGGCAAAGACCAAACTGGCGCATGTAACCCTTTGGACGACCGGTCAACTGACAACGATTGTGCATCCGAATAGGGTTAGAGTTGCGGGGCAGTTTATCCAGTTCTTCCCAGTTGCCTTCCTCCTTCAGTTGCTTGCGCAAATCTGCGTATTTAGCAACCAATTTGGCTCTTTTTACTTCCCGAGCGATAATCGACTTCTTTGCCACGGTATATTAGTTTGATTTCTGGTTCTTGAATGGAAGTCCCATCAGCTTCAACAAAGCCAAGGCTTCAGCATCGGTCTTGGCAGTAGTCACAAAAGTGATGTCCATACCAGTCATGCGGCTGATTTTTTCAATGTCGATTTCCGGGAAGATGATCTGCTCGGTAATGCCCATTGAATAGTTGCCACGTCCGTCGAAGCTTTTGTCATTGATGCCGCGGAAATCGCGTACACGAGGCAATGCGATCGAGATTAAGCGATCCATAAATTCGTACATGCGGATATCGCGCAGGGTTACTCGTGCTCCAATCGGCATGCCTTCACGCAGCTTAAAGTTGGAGATAGAGGTTTTTGCTTTGGTAGGAACAGCTTTTTGGCCGGCAATACGAGACATTTCTTCGATTGCTACATCCACCAATTTTTTATCCTGTGTAGCGGAGCCGATCCCCTGGTTGATAGAAATCTTAACCAAGCGGGGTACTTCCATGATAGAGCTGTATTGGAATTGTTCCATTAGAGCACTGATCACTTCCTCCTTGTATTTTGTCTTTAGTCTAGGAAAGTAACTCATTACTGAATGATTTCGCCTGATTTTTTAGAATAACGAACCAGTTTACCATCAACCTCTTTGCGACCAACCCGAGTAGGCGTACCTTCTTTTGGGTCAACAATCATGAGGTTGGAGATGTGGATTGGAGCAAGCATTTCTTCGATACCACCTGCTGCATCTTGCGTTGCCTTGCGGTGTTTCATCCGAATGTTCACATCCTTTACCAGTACCCTGCTTTCAGCCGGGAACACTTCCAGCACCTCTTTTGGATCAGAAAGATTCTTGTAGGCGCCGGCGATTACAAAGACCATGTCTCCCTTCTTGATTTTCAGCTTGGGAGCGTGTCTTTTATTATTTGTTGTTTTCTTAACTGCCATTGTTCGACGAATTAATAGCGCTTGCGAATCAAAGCAACGCTTGGGTTAAAGTACCTCAGGAGCAAGAGATACGATACGCATAAACTCCTTCTCGCGCAACTCACGAGCTACTGGTCCGAAAATACGGGAACCACGTGGCTCATCATTGTTGTTCAGCAATACGCAAGCGTTGTCGTCGAAACGGATATAGGAACCGTCTTTACGGCGAATTTCCTTTCTAGTGCGAACGATAACTGCTTTTGAAACGCTACCTTTCTTGACACCTCCAGGGGAAGCATCTTTCACGGCAACGACAATTTTATCGCCGACGGACGCATAACGGCGGCCTGAACCACCGAGTACGCGGATACAGAGCACTTCTTTGGCTCCGCTATTGTCGGCTACTTTGAGTCTGGATTCCTGTTGGATCATGGTTGACGTCTGGTTTTAGAGGATTTATCTTGTCTAAAAAGAAAAGAAAAATCGTAAACACACAAGATAATACCGTCGATAAAAACCGTGTAGATCATAAAGACCCCACGATTGAAATCGTGGGTTATTTCGCTCTTTCGATGATTTCGACCAAGCGCCAGCGCTTGAGTTTACTCAGTGGCCGAGTTTCCATAATTTTCACTACATCACCGATGTTGCAATCATTATTTTCGTCATGAGCCATGAAACTCTTGGTCTTCTTCACGAACTTACCGTAGATTGGGTGGCGCAGCTTACGCTCAACTGTTACAGCAACGGTCTTGTTCATCTTGTTGCTTGTCACGACGCCGGTACGCGTTTTTCTAAGATTTCTTTCCATCACCTTACTGTTTACGACGTCTTCTTGCACGAATTTTAGAACGCATTGCCAACTCTTCAGGACCCATTGTCGTTACTTGACGACGGCGCATCTCGGTATTGAGGCGCGCAATGTCGCGTCGAAGATCACGCAGCTCCATTGGGTTTGCTAACCCTTTGATTGCGTGTTCGAACTTCATTTTACGGTAGAGCGATTCGGAATTTTCCAACTCAGCCTGGAGGGCATCATCAGCTAATCCTTTTAGCTCTTCTAAATTACTGTTTGCCATTGGCTTAAAAAATTAAGTTTGATATAAATCATCGCCGCCAGATTGGGTTTCCTGCTGAATATGCTTTCCGAAGAAAGCAAAATTCAGTGAAAACTAATATCTGGCGCCTATTTGAATGCATTAAGCATTAAATTGCAGCATCGGGGCGGATAACGATTTTGGTCAACACTGGCAATTTTTGCGCAGCAAGACGCAATGCTTCATTGGCCACTTCGAGTGGAACACCATCGATTTCAAACATAATCCGACCTGGTTTCACTTGTGCTACCCAGTGATCCACAGCACCTTTACCTTTACCCATCCGCACTTCTTGTGGCTTCTTGGTGATAGGTTTGTCGGGGAAAATGCGAATCCACACTTTACCTTCCCGTTTCATAGAACGAGTCATCGCAATACGAGCTGATTCAATTTGACGGTTGGTAATCCGCGCACCGGTAACTGCCTTCAGACCAAATGTCCCAAACGCTATAGTACCGCCTTTCAGGGCCAGACCTTTCATTCTGCCTTTCTGTTGCTTGCGGTATTTCGTTCTTTTAGGCTGTAACATTGTTTATGTATTTAGCGGAATTTCAGTAAAATAGCTGAAACCCACCAGCTTTTTGAAAAAGTCTGGCAAAGGTACAGCTTTGGATTGAAATATTCTAAGTACTTGTTTAAATTTTTTTAACTAATTCTTTAGTAAAATCAGCTAAAAAAATTTAAACACTTTTACTTAATATGACGCAAAAAATTACTTCCCGATTTTTTGAGAGGCTTTTGAATAGTAAGCTCACTTGAAATGAATCGTTCGACTTCCTATTCAAAACCCAAAATCGGGAAGTTAATTTTTCTGCGATACTTATCGTTTGCGTGGGCCGCCACCGCCGCCACCGCCACGGTTTCTATCGTTGCCACCACGGCCTTCACCTCTTTCTCCACCACGGCCACGACCACCGCCATCGCGACGATTCTGCCCCTGGCCTTGTCCACCTCCAGGTTGGG
>Ga0247836_1000181_pt1 | contig 115393 bp, 123 predicted proteins | sample LaCruzMarch2015__4_FD_187116 | JGI IMG/M metagenome (GOLD analysis project Ga0247836, IMG submission 187116) | Freshwater microbial communities from meromictic Lake La Cruz, Castile-La Mancha, Spain - LaCruzMarch2015_14m | ecosystem: Environmental > Aquatic > Freshwater > Lake | place: Spain...
AAACCTGTATCGCCTTTTATCCCTTGAATACCTTGCGCACCAGTTTCACCTTTAGCACCTTGCGCACCGGTCAATCCAGTTAAACCAGTTTCACCTTTATCACCTTGTGCGCCAGTTAAACCTGTTGCGCCTTGTGATCCTGTATCGCCTTTTGCGCCTTGTGATCCTGTATCGCCTTTTGCGCCTTGTGATCCTGTTGCACCAGTTAATCCATTAGTACCGGTCGCACCTACTTCACCTTTTGCGCCTTGAACTCCTTGCACACCTTGAACGCCTTGTAGCCCTTGAAGTCCCTGCAGACCTTGTAGTCCCTGCAGACCTTGCAAACCTGTTTCACCGGTAGCGCCTGTGTCACCTTTTGCACCGGTAGCACCTTTATCGCCCTTGTCGCCTTTTGCACCCGTTTGTCCTATGGGTCCAGTTTCGCCAACAATATTTGATGCGACTGGAACTTCATTTGCACGTAGAGAAGTCGTAACCTTCCAAATACCTTTTGTTTTCGGTCCATAGAGATTTAAGTTCTTGGTATCAATATAGAAATCTCCATTGATACCAAGGCTTTTAGATGGAATACCTGCGCCGCTAAGAATTGTGTTAACCACGGTTTTTGTAGTTGGTCCTGCTGCTTTGGTGCTTGTTTTTTCGGCTGCGATTGCTGACGGAAGCATCGCTACCAAAATTGCAAGAGTTGTCGCGATAAGAGATTTGCTAGCTTTCATGGTTCACCGAGAATTTCTGTGTGGGGATCTCAGTGTGAACCTGAGAATTAGCCGAGCGAATAAGGGTTCCCGAGGAGGATTTATGCGTGGAGATACGGAAATCCCTACTTAAAAGTTTTTGGAACTCTGTCGATTTCTTCAGGTTGAGTGGCTAAAATCCTCAGCATCACCGTGTTTATTACGAGTAGTCGAAGACGAGGCGTCGAGACACGAGTTACTAACGAGAGGACATGTGTATGTCATCAAAGAAGAGAATGGCTGCTATTGCAATCACAATTGCAGCACTAACTGCAGGAACCGTCGGAGTCGCATCAGCTCATGATGCAGCAGGAAAAGGTGCAGCAAAGGCAACAGCTATTGCTGAACTAGTAAAGGCGGGAACAATCACACAGGCACAAGCTGATGCGATTGCAAAGAAGTTTGATGAAATGAAAGCAGCAAAGGATGCAAACCATGCTGCTGACAAAGCGGCTCGTGATGCACACCATGCAGCTGTAAAGGCCCTGGTTGCTTCAACACTTGGAATTGATGGAGCGACAATTGAGGCACGTTTAGCTGCGGGAGAAACACTTGGAGCAATCGCTGGCGATAAGAAGGCTGCACTCATTACAGCTCTTGTCGCATTTGAAACAAAGGAGATTGATGCACGTGTTACTGCAGGGACAATGACTGCGGCACAGGCAACAGTAAAGAAAGCCAATCTGACAGATCGCGTAACTCAGAAGGTTGATTCTGTTAAAGGAGTCAAGGGAATGGGTCCTAAGGGAGCCAAGGGACATAAGGATGGAATGGGTAAGGGCAAAGGCCCACGCCACTAATTTCTAAACTTCATATGTAGTGGAAAAACCCGCCACGTGAGCAATCACTTGGTGGGTTTTTCTCTTCCCGTGGCAAGATGTGCGCATGCGAATTCACATTGGTAGCGATCATGCTGGTTTGGAATTAAAGGCAGCTCTTGTTGAGTATCTACAGAGCAAGGGCCATGATGTTAATGATCACGGTCCTCACGAGTATGACGCAGTAGATGATTACCCTGATTTCTGTATCCCAGCAGCGATTGCAACAGTTGCAGACCCTGCATCACTTGGAATTGTCTTAGGTGGTTCTGGAAATGGCGAGCAGATCGCAGCTAACAAGGTGAAGGGTGTACGCGCAGTTCTTGCTTGGAGCGTAGAAACAGCAAAGTTGGGCCGTGACCATAACAACGCCAATGTTGTTGGAATTGGTGGACGCATGCACTCAATAGAGGATTGCAAGGCGATTATAGATGCTTTTATTGAGACGCCGTTTTCAAATGATGAGCGTCATATTCGCAGGATCAACAAGATTGCAAAGTATGAAAATGAAGGTTCTCTTTAAACCTTTGTGTACATCATGTCGTTAACGGCATGATCCTTATCGATTCCTTGACCTTCAAAACGGGTAACTGGTCGCCATTCAGGTTTTTCAATTACTCCCCCAGTAAATAAGATCGAGTCCGCAAATACTTCTTGGATGCTGACTGCGTATGGAACCCAATCTGTTGCGATGTGAATGAATCCACCCTTTTTAATTTTGGGATGAATCAATGAGAGAAAGCCTTCATTGACGATTCGACGCTTGTTGTGTTTTTTCTTAGGCCATGGATCTGGAAAGAAAAGGTGAATTCCATCTAAAGAGTCATCTTTGATCATGTGTTGTAAAACAACATGAACATCTTCCTCAATAACTTTTAAGTTTGTTAACTCATTTTCAACGATACGGGCTAATAGCTTTCCGATGCCGGGTGGATGTACATCAACTGCGATGTATCCGTTGTTGGGGTGATTCTTGGCAATGATCGCCGTTGCCTCCCCCATTCCAAAGCCAATCTCCATGATGACCTTGTCGCTTTTTGGAAATATTTCAGGGATATCTATCTGCTCCTGGTTGAACTCGATTCCATGAACCTTTTGCAGGGCATCCTTGGCTGTTCGCTGAGCATCTGTAATTCGGGAGCCGCGGATACTGTAGCTACGTACCGATGGGCGTTCCATGGGGCAACTGTGTCATGGTTGGATAAGAACCTACAAAATCACCGAAGGAGCAACAAGTGCCAGGTCTGAATTTGAGCCGTGCTGAAGCAAAAGAGCGTGCCGACCATCTTTATGTAAATAGCTATGTAGTGACCCTTGATGTCACGAAGGGCGAAGAAACCTTTTACTCAAAATCTGAGGTTTCATTTACATGCAATCAGCCTGGTTTCTCTACCTTTATCGATGCCGTAGGTCGCACAGTAATAAGCGCAACCCTTAATGGCGCAGCGGTAGACACCAGCAACTTTGATGGCGAAAGTATCTTCTTAACTAACCTAGCTGCTGACAATCTCTTGGTGATTGAGATTGAAGCTGAGTACTCCAAGTCAGGTGAAGGTCTACAACGTTCAGTTGATCCTTCTGATGGAGAGATTTATCTGTACTCACAAGGCGAGACTGCACATATCCGTAACATGTTCCCTTGTTTTGATCAGCCCGCACTAAAGGCAACTTTCTCGTTAACCGTGACCACCCCAGGACATTGGGAAGCTGTTTCCAACAACCCTGTCGAGTCAAAGGTTGCCAAGGGAGATCTCGTTGAGTGGAAGTTCTCAACAACGCCTCGTATTGCAACTTACCTTGATGCATTAATCGCTGGTCCATACTCTTCGGTTCACGATGTGTACAAGGGTCAAAAAGAAATCCCTCTAGGAATTTACTGCCGCAAGTCGATGATGCAGTACCTAGATCCAGAAGATATCTTCTTGATAACTAAGCAGGGTTTTGAATACTTTGAAAAGACATTTGGTTTGGCATACCCATTTGAAAAGTATGACCAGATTGCAGTTGTTGACTTCAACTTTGGCGCAATGGAAAACGCCGGAGCGGTTACCTTCCGGGAAGATGTGCTTGTTTTCCGTAGCCACATGCCAGATAAGGCATACCTGTCACGTGCAAACACAATTCTGCACGAGATGGCACATATGTGGTTCGGTGACATGGTCACCATGTCATGGTGGGATGATCTATGGCTTAACGAATCATTTGCAGAATGGTCTTCATACTTAGCTCTCGCAGAATCAACACGTTTCAAAGGCGCTTGGTCTGAGTTCAACTCTGCTCGAAAGAACTGGGCATACCGCCAAGATCAGTTGTCATCTACTCACCCAATCATCGCCGATATGGTTGATATGGAAGCGGTTAATGCAAACTTTGATGGAATTACATATGCAAAGGGTGCATCTGTTCTGCACCAATTAGTTGCACACGTTGGACGCCCACAATTTATTGCAGGTCTTCAGAAGTACTTTGCAAAGCATGCTTGGGGAAATACAACCCTTGAAGATCTCTTGGTTGAGCTAGAAGCATCAAGCGGTCGCAAGCTAGATAGCTGGGTAAATACATGGTTACAAACAGCTGGTGTAAACACACTTCGCCCTTCACTTGAAATTGATGGTGGTGTCTATAAGAGCGTAACGATCCAGCAAGAAGTACCACTGGTTCCTGCAGATTCAAAGGAGTTACGTCCACATCGCCTTGCAGTTGGTTTGTATGACATCAGCGGAGATTCATTGAAGCTTCGCAAGAGTGTAGAACTAGATGTCCTTGGAGCCTCAACAGTTGTGGCAGCGCTTGCAGGTGAAAAGGTTGCAGACCTTCTACTGATCAATGATCGCGATCTTTCATACGCAAAGCTACGTTTTGATGATCGCTCAATTGCAACCCTCAAGACACATCTAGGAAAGTTTGATGATGCTTTGGCACGTGCGCTGTGCTGGGCATCTATCTGGGATATGCATCGTGATGCGGAAATCTCATCAGCTGATTTCATTGAAATAGCACTTAACGGACTTTCTGGTGAGACAGATGATGCGATTGTAAATATCGTCTTGGCTCAGCTGGGAACATCAGTTGAGGCGTATACAAAGGATTCAAGCCGTGATGCATACCGTGAGAAGTTGGCAGCTGGTTTGTGGGCACTTTCTCAAAGCTCTGCGCCAGGAAGCGATCTTCAACTATTGATCTCGCGTGCATTTGCAATCAATGCGCACACAGCGGATCAGAGTGCAAAGATTCGTGAGCTTCTTAACGGAAGTGCGCCGGGACTCAAGGTTGATACAGACCTTCGTTGGTACTTCCTAATTGCGTTAACAGAGCGTGGTGCGACAACCAAGGCAGAACTGGATGCAGAGCTAGCTAAGGACAATACAACTAGCGGAAATATTGCTTACGAAACATGTTTAGCAGCTATGCCAAACAATGAGGCGAAGGCGTATGCATTTAACAAGGTTCTTAATGAAGACATCGTTACATCGATGAGAAGCGCATTGATCGCTGGATTTCAGCGTCCAATTCAGCGCGAACTTCTAGAGCCATTTGTGAATCTCTACTTCGATAACCTCATCAGTGCGTGGGAATCCAAATCATATGAAGGTGCTGCCAAGTATGTAACTGGTTTCTACCCAAACTGGATTGTGAAGCAATCAACGGTTGATGCAACCAATGCATGGCTCAATGGTGCTGGAAAAGATTCACCAGCGGTGCTTCGCAAACTGGTTAAAGAGTCACAGGATGGATTAATCCGTGCACTCAAGGTTCAAGCCTTAGATCGCTAATTACTCGATCGTTGTAAGTGCTGATCTCTTAGCTGTTCTTGGCTTTGACATCGCATAAGCAAGAACTGAGATCACTACAAACATAACTGTAGGAATGATGAAAAAAGTGACAACAGTTTCGATCACTGAGATTTCTGGAATCTCTACGATTGGGCCTTCATTTCTGCGCATGGTAGAAGTGTAATTTACTTATGCCGTAGCTGCAGCCACGCCAAATGGCTCTAAATACTGCAACCACCTGTGATCTGTGCGACCAGTTCCTAGAATTCTCCATGCCGCTCCGACCGGTTCACGCGGAAGTGTGCGCAATCTCCAGCCGAGCTCCTTCAACTGCTTGTCAGCTTTAGCGTGATTGCATTTGTGGCAGGCAGATACGACATTTTCCCAATTGTGCCCTCCGCCTCGACTTCGAGGGATTACATGGTCAATTGATGTTGCAGGCGCTGAACAGTAAACACACCGTCCACCATCACGAGCAAAGATCGCACGTCGTGAAAGCGGAACTGAATGGCGGTAGGGAATGCGAACAAATTTATTGAGGCGAACAACTGATGGCAATGAAATCTCGCCACCTGCAAAACGTAAAACATCGCCTGAGTCTTCAACCATTGTTGCTCTGTGATTGAGAACTAAAATGAGCGCGCGACGATCCGTAATGACACCCAATGGTTCATAAGTGGCATTGAGAACAAGTGTGCGCGACATAAATCGCTCCCGATCTGGCGCGTGGCTCGCGCCGATTGGTTTATCTTGCACCAAAACACCCGACCTCGTGGGTATTGAAGAGCGGTATTTAGGTGACATTTTGGATAAAGTTTTGCCATCATGAATGAAACTATGCGTAATTTCTTAGACTGGATGGCTGGAACCCCTCTTCGGGTCCTCACAATCCTTGTTGCCGCCACCCTGATTCAATCATTTGGTTCTCGGGCGATTACACGGGCGATGAATAAGTTGGCATCTGTCGATCTTGTTCCAGGGCCGCGCAACATCGTTGCGCGCCAAAAGGAACGAGCAAGCACTATTGGTGGAGTCCTCACCGCATCGCTCAAAGCAACTACGTGGATCGTCGCAACAGCGATGGCCCTTGGAGAGTTTGGTTTTGATCTGGGTCCACTTATTGCATCTGCCGGAATTGTTGGTGTTGCTCTGGGTCTTGGCGCGCAAACTTTGGTACGCGATATCTTGTCCGGAATCTTTATGTTGATTGAAGATCAGTACGGAGTTGGCGACACAATTTCTGTATTAGAGGTTGAAGGTGTTGTTGAAAAGGTTGGACTACGGGTTACAACTGTTCGCGATGGCCAAGGAACTTTGTGGTATTTACGTAATGGTGAAATTCTAAAGGTTGGAAATCAATCTCAATCAGGTTGATTAACCAAGGAGTTTGCAGCCATCTCTAGATAACTCCACAGCTCGCCTTTAAGCGCGGCATCTATCTCCACACCATCGACAGCCTTGTGCATGGCGTTGAGCCAGGCATCTCGAGCATCCTGAGTAATTGGAAACTCAGCATGACGCATTCGCAAACGTGGATGGCCGCGATTTTCTTGATATGTGCTTGGCCCGCCCCAATACTGTTCTAAAAACCATTGCAAACGTTGGGCAGCACCTTTCATATCTGTTTCAGGATACATCGGACGCAAAATTGGATCAGTTGCAACTACTGCGTAAAACTGTGAAACAAGATCTGCAAAGAACTTTTCTCCGCCAACTTGCTCGTAAAAAGTGCTCATGCTTTGTGGCTACTTCCGGTAGGTACCGCTTTAATCTTCAATGACATAACACCTAGCGCAGATACCGGAATCGCAGCTGCACAGCAGAGCCATCCGTAACTCAGTGTTCCAATAATTACTCCTGCTAATGCACCTCCACCTGCTCCTGCGAGGTTCATCACTAAATCACTAGCTCCTTGAGAAGAGGCTTTAAAGGTTGGATCTACGCTCTCTGAAAGAAGTGCAGAACCTGCGATCAAGGTACAAGACCAACCAAGTCCCAATAAAAACAAGCCCAGTCCTAATGTGTAGGCATCATCTGCTCGAGAAAAGCCCGAGATCACAGTTGAGAGCAAGAGTGTGACGATTCCGATTTGAATTACGCGAACGCGACCTAATCGATCGCTAAGGGCACCCACTAATGGCGAGAAGGCATACATTCCTAAAACGTGGATGCTAATAACTAAACCAATGATTGTCAGAGTCACATCAACATGTGCCATATGCACTGGAGTCATCACCATGACAGAGACCATTGCGACGTGACCAATCGCAATTGAAAGGATTGCAAAAAGCGCACTCGGGTTACTGCGGATATGAGCAAGGGCTTTCTTTGTTGAACCCTTCTCTCTGGTGATAACCGCCTCTTTATTTGCAACCAAATATGGATCTGGCTTTAGGAATAAAAAGATCACTACGGTCGCCAAGGTCAGTGTTACCGCTGAAATTAAATATGGTCCGACTAAACGAGGCAGCCCAAAGTTTTCTGCAAGATTACCTGCAGGCTGCATGAGGTTTGGGCCGGTTACCGCACCAATAGTTGAACCCCACACAACAAAGGAAAGTTGCTTTGCACGTGTCTGGTCGGTGGCTAAATCAATTGCTGCAAACCGTGCTTGGTAACCTGCGGCAGATGCTGCGCCAACCATGAATGTGCCGATCAACATTAAAAATATATTGCTAAGCGAGCCACCAAGAATTGCAAAGAGTGAACCAATAGCACCGGCGGTATACCCAACTGATAAAGCAAGTCGACGTCCACCTTTGGATGTAAGTCGTGCAAGTGGAAGCGCCAATGCCGCTGCTCCCAGAACCGCACTGGTTTGCGCCAACCCAGCAAGTGTTTCTGAATCTGTAATTGAAGAGACAAGTAGCGAGCCTGCCGCAACTGTTCCTGCAACTCCGACACCACTTAAGACCTGTGCTGCAGCAAGGGTCTTAACGACCCTTCGCTGCACCACTGAATTTGGCATTAAGGAACCAGTCGCAACCAAACAGCTGTATCGGTCGGCAATGTATGCCCAGTAACTGGACCACTTGCAACCAAAATCTGACTGTTGCTCGGAAGTTGTATCGCTGCACCAAAGTTGATGTAGCAAGCAAAATCTCCAGGACGTTCAAATGCAACAACATCTTTGCCGGCTTCAATCCACTCCATCGGTCCATCACCAAGACCTGATTCTTGCTTTCGCAAAGCCAAAGCCTCTCTGTACATAGAAAGTGTTGAACCTTCGACACCGTCTTGGCTGTCAACGGAGTACTTGCCCCACCATGATGATTGTGGCAACCACGCCTGTTCAGGTTTCAATGCTTCATTAGATGAAAAACCAAATGCACCTGCTGGATCTGATGACCATGGAATCGGAACTCGACAACCATCGCGGCCGCGATCTTGGTATCCACTCATCTTCCAACGAGGATCAGTTAAGCGATCCTCTGGAATATCGCGAACTTCTGGAACTGCTAACTCTTCACCTTGGTATAGATAAGTTCCACCAGGAAGTGCAAGGGTCATCAAAGTTGCACTTCGTGCTCGCAATGTTCCGCGGGCAATATTGAGCTTTTTTGGATCTCCCTGACGTGAAAAAGTTGTGTCTCCGTGATTTGTAAGTCCAAGATCTAAACGATCTACAGAACGGACAACGTCGTGGTTGTTAAATACCCATGATGTCGGTGCGCCAACTTCGGCCAAAGCATCGATTGAGTTATCAATCTTCTTCTTGATCTCTGCCGCATCCCACAGGGTTGTGAGCATCTCAAAGTTAAATGAGTTCTGAAGTTCATCTGGGCGTACATATCGAGCGATACGTGAAGCAGGGCTTACCCAGGCTTCTGCAACAGCCATACGATCTCCAGGATAAGAATCAAAGATTTTGCGCCATGAACGATAAATATCGTGGACACCTTCTTGATCCCAGAATGGCTTATGTTCAGTGCCAAGCATCGTTGCAGCAGGATCTTTTCTAATATCTGGCAATCCTGCTTCTTTGATCATTCCATGTGCAACATCGATACGGAATCCATCAACGCCACGATCTAGCCAAAACTTCAGTACATCTTCTAGATGCGTGCGAATCTCCGGGTTCTCCCAATTGAGATCTGGCTGCTCAACTGCAAAAAGGTGTAAGTACCACTGACCTGGTTTTCCATCAGCTTCAATAACACGTTCCCATGCAGGCCCGCCAAAAACCGCTTCCCAGTTGTTAGGAGGCAAATCTCCATTTTCGCCTTTTCCATCACGGAACATGTAGCGATCGCGTTCCTTTGATCCTGGTTTAGCGGCTAGTGCTTCCTGAAACCACTTGTGATCACTTGATGTGTGATTGGGAACAATGTCCACAATGAGCTTCATTCCAAATTCATGAGTCTCTTTAATTAACTGCTCTGCTTGGGCCAGAGTTCCATAATCGGGTTCGATATCCATGTAATCAGATACGTCATAACCATGATCATGTTGTGGTGATGGATACCAAGGAGAAATCCAGATTGCATCAATGCCAAGTGACTTTAAGTATGGAAGACGCGAACGAATTCCTTCTACATCTCCGATTCCGTCGCCATTTGAATCAGCAAATGATCGTGGATAGATCTGGTAAGTAACCGCATCTCTCCACCAAGGACGCTCTTCGCGTGAGGCAATATGAGCCATTCTTACTTCTCCTCTTCAAGGTATTTATTGAGGAAATCCCGCTCAGCATCATTGATGGGCCTTGATTTCTTTGTTTCCATTGAGACAGTTACCTGTACCGTTTTAACGCGAGCCAATAACTCATCACCATTTTTCATCTCATATGTGATTCCAAATGAAGAGTTGCCGACTTTATTAACCCAAATTTCTACATCGATGTATATATCTCCAGTGTAAATCGGAGCGATGAAATCAACTTCTGCTCGCGCTACAACCATTTCCAGCATCTTGGACCAAGCAAAGCGGGCTTCTTGTGCATAGACAAGATAGGTCGCATTGTTTACATGACCAAATGCATCAAGATCTCCCCAACGCACATACTGCTTATTCTGATATCTCATTAACGAGTGAGCTTTCGGTATGTCATGCGGTGAGGGCGAGTTGCTTCAGAACCCAAACGTTCAATTTTGTTTGCCTCATAGCTCTCGAAGTTTCCTTCAAACCAGAACCACTTTGCATCACCTTCGTAGGCCAAGATGTGTGTTGCTACACGGTCCAGGAACCAACGATCGTGAGAGATCACAACTGCACACCCTGGAAATTCAAGTAGCGCATTTTCTAATGAACCCAATGTTTCAACATCAAGATCGTTTGTTGGCTCATCAAGAAGCAATAGGTTTCCACCTTGCTTCAGTGTTAACGCCAAGTTCAAACGGTTGCGCTCTCCTCCTGAAAGGATGCCAGCTGCTTTTTGTTGATCTGGGCCTTTGAAACCAAAGCAGGAAACATAGGCGCGTGAAGGCATTTCAACTTGGCCGACCTTAATAAAGTCATTGCCATCTGAAACAACCTCCCATAAGGATTTCTTCGGATCGATGCCACCGCGGCTCTGATCTACATATGAAATCTTTACAGTTTCACCAATCTTTACTGCACCTGAATCTGGCTCTTCCATACCCATTAAAGTCTTAAACAGCGTTGTTTTACCTGCACCATTGGGACCAATAATTCCAACGATTCCGTTACGTGGCAGCGTAAATGAGAGATCTTCAATTAGAACACGTTCTCCAAAGCCCTTTGTTAAGTTATTGACTTCAATAACAACATTTCCAAGACGTGGGCCCGGCGGAATCTGAATCTCTTCAAAGTCCAACTTACGCATCTTGTCTGCTTCTGCTGCCATCTCTTCATATCGTGCAAGACGAGCCTTTGATTTTGCTTGGCGACCCTTTGCATTTTGACGAACCCAATCAAGCTCTTCAGCTAAACGCTTAGCGCGCTTTGCATCCTTTTGACCTTCAACCTTCAAACGGGCTGCCTTTGTTTCCAGGTAGGTCGAGTAATTTCCTTCATATGGATATGCACGACCGCGATCGAGTTCAAGGATCCACTGTGCAACATTGTCCAAGAAGTATCTATCGTGAGTAATCGCAACAACAGCACCGGCATACTTATTGAGATGCTGTTCTAGCCACAAAACAGATTCAGCATCCAAGTGGTTAGTAGGCTCATCAAGAAGCAAAAGATCGGGTGCTTGCAATAACAACTTACATAAAGCTACGCGGCGCTTTTCTCCACCAGATAAGACCGATACATCAGCATCAGGCGGTGGGCAACGAAGTGCATCCATCGCTTGTTCTAATTGTGAATCTAATTCCCAAGCATTGCGGTGATCGAGCTGCTCCTGAAGATTTCCCATTTCAGATAACAACTTGTCGTAATCGGCATCTGGGTTAGCCATCTCAGCGCTAATCTCATCAAAGCGGGCAAGCATGGCAACAGTTTCTGCCACACCCTCTTTGACGTTATCAATAACATTTTTACTTTCATCAAGTTGTGGCTCCTGCAACAGGATTCCCACTGTGTAACCAGGGGTTAGGTACGCCTCACCATTTGATGGTTGCTGTAATCCGGCCATGATCTGCAAAACGGTGGACTTACCCGCTCCATTGGGACCGACCACGCCGATCTTGGCGCCTGGGTAAAACATGATCGTGACATCATCAAGGATGACCTTGTCACCGTGCGCTTTACGCGCCTTCTTCATCGTATAAATGAACTCAGCCATGGGATGAAACCTTAGTGGTTGTGAGCGGTAGACTTGGCATTACGACCCTCCTACAAGCGCCTGTAGCTCAGTCGGATAGAGCACCCGCCTTCTAAGCGGGTTGTCGCAGGTTCGATTCCTGCCAGGCGCGCAGACACCTTTAGACCTCTTCCAGTATTTAAACAGAAAAGAACCCAGGGCGACCCTCGTTGCCCTGGGTTCTTTTCTATGTTTTAGGTTTTAGCCAAGCTTTGCGATTGCTGCTAGCGCAAGCGTCTTAAGCTTTCCTTCGATAGGGATGAAGTCTTCTGCTTTGTCAGTACATGCAGGAGAGATAATCAAGTTAGCCCAAGCCTTAATTGCTGGAACCGCTTCCTTGTCCTTGTAATCAGTGTCACCAAGCATGTAGGTGATGATTCCAAGTGTGTACGCACCAGGCTCGCTCGTAGCGTAGTCAAACTTGAAGATACCCTTTGAGTCAACAGTTGATGAAGCTAGGAATGCTGCTGTGTTTGCGCCATTTGGTAGGGCAAAGTTTCCTAAAGCATTTCCGATTGCTGTTGTCTTCAGCTTGAACTTCTTTCCATATGAAACTTCAGCATATGTGATTGAGTACTTTGTAGCGCCTGCTAATTGTGAAACTCCTGTTGAAGAGCTAGCACCAACAATACGTCCGATATTCTTTGTATCGTTGATGTTTGCAGGGAAAGCAGTTACAAAAGTATCGTTCTGAGGCTTTGTCCATACTGTTGGAGCAACTCCACGTAACCAAGCTGTGAAGTTACCAGATGTTCCTGACTTATCTGAACGGTAGATTACCTTGATTGGTTGCTTTGGAAGGGTGTAACGAATTGTCTTTGTGGTTGTTCGAGAGATAACTGGGTTACCGCTCTTATCCTTGAGAACGTCACCATTCTTATCCTTCTTATAAACAACTTCCTTCACTGAACGATTATTGTCAGCAACAATTGCTGGATCATCCCAACGTGTAATTTCGCCTGCAAAGATCTTTGCAGTAGTGGATGGTGATAAGTAAAGTTGTGTCTTAGCAGGCAAGTTGTGTAGCACAGCAATTGGTGCTGCAGCTGCAGGGATGTGAACTAGTGATGGGCGTGCAGTCGAACCTGAGTGTGCGGTATCAGAGAACCAGATGTGTCCAAGTTGCTTATCTGATCCATCACGGCCGGTACCTGAACCTGAAGCCGCGTATGTCAACGAATGTCCAGTTTCCTTCGCAAAAACTACTTTACATTCTTCAATCAAAAGTGCTGGGAATGATGCACCCGCGCCAGTTAGATCAACAGCATGTGCAGCTGGAGTTGCGCTTACTAGAAGTCCAGAAATCAGAGCTAGTACTCCGAGTTTTTTAGAGAGTTTCATCCTCTACCTTTCAATTACCCCTATTGGGCTCACATCTTGTGAGAGCTGAAAAGTACAATTCCAAGGCAACGGATGCGTGTCTCGAAGGTAAACATTGGCTGAACCTCTGGTGAACCCCCTTGGGGCTAATTAGCCAAAACGACCTGTGACGTAATCTTCTGTTCTCTTGTCACGTGGGCGTGAAAACAACTCACTTGTTGGAGCAACTTCAATCAATTCACCCGGGCCACCATCTGACAGCATAAAGGCTGAATAATCAGAGACGCGAGCGGCTTGTTGCATGTTGTGAGTGACGATCACAATTGTCATTGATTTCGAAAGTTCTGAAATGGTTTGTTCGATTCTGAAGGTAGACCCTGGATCTAAGGCCGAACATGGTTCATCCATTAAGAGAACCTCTGGGCTTACCGCTAGTGAACGCGCAATACAAAGGCGCTGCTGTTGACCACCTGAAAGCGCACTTGCATGCTCATTAAGTCGATCCTTAGCCTCATCCCACAAGCCAGCTCTCTGGAGACACTCTTCTAGCAGATCATCCGTATTTGAAACTTTCAATTGTGCAAGCTTTAATCCAGATAAAACATTTTGACCGATTGTCATTGAAGGGAATGGGTTGGGTTTTTGAAAGACCATTCCAATTCGTAAGCGAATTTTTGTAACATCGGTACCGGAGGCATAAATGTCCTTGCCGCCAAGTAGTACTTCACCAGCAAGCGCCGCGGTTGGTATGAACTCATGCATACGGTTAAGAGTGCGCAAAAAGGTTGACTTGCCGCAACCAGATGGACCAATCAATGCAGTCACAGTGCCGGATGAAAAATCCAAGGTCACATCCTTGAGGGCGTGCTTACTTCCAAACCAGGCATTCACGCTACGTGCTTCTAGGCCGGTTCCTAAAGCATTGGTTCCTGGAACCTTGAGCTCACGGGCAGATGCGACGGAAGCCAATGACTGTGGCTTGGTGGTTGAATTCATATCTTTTCCCTCTCCAGAAACTTCTGAGCCTTCATTGTTTTGATTTGATGACATTTTTATCTACCGTTTCTGATTTCTGGAGGAGATATATCGAGCAGCTGAGAAAAGGATCAAGACCCATACCAGCAGAACTAATAGACCAGCCCATGTTCTTTGACTAGATTCTTCAGTACCGCCAAGCAGGAATGACTTCCATACATAGTATGGGATGGAACCCATTGGACCAGAGACCGGATTTAGATTTGTTGCTTCTCCACCACCACTTACAAGCAAGATTGGTGCGGTCTCACCGATAACGCGTGCAATTCCTAAAATAACAGCGGTAACAAGACCACTCTTCACTGCAGGGACTACAACCATTGCGACCGTTCTCCATTGAGTTGCACCTAAAGCTAGGCCAGCCTCTCGGAGTTCATTAGGAATTAGAAGCAAAACCTCTTCCGATGTTCGGGCGACCGTTGGGATCATGAGAATCGCAAGTGCGAGTGAACCCATTAGGCCAGTACGTTCACCTGTAATTGGATAGACGACACTAGAGAGAATGAATAAGCCAGCCACAATTGATGGAACGCCTGACATTGCTTGAACCAAGAATCTAATTGGACGTGCAAACTTTCCATTAATCTCAGTTAAATACAGTGCAGTTAAAATTGAAATTGGCAATGTAATAACCAATGCGATTCCAACCATAATTGATGTACCCGCAATGGCTGCAAGCATGCCTCCATTTTCAATCGGATCATTGACCGTTGCTTGGGACATATCCTGAGTGAACAATCCCCAATGAAGCCCACGCCAGCCTTTAACAATGACCGTTGACAAGATACTTAAAATAGGGATGATTGCAATTGCTATAGCAAATCTCGAAACTGTCGTAAGAACACTGTCTTGCGCCGCTGGAATTCCGGCTCTCCGGTACTCCGCTACAAACATGACAACTAAGAAGGAGGAGAAGAAGGCAATAAAGAAGCCGAGCTTTCCATTAAGTCCGGTGAAAAAGTAAAGAAGAAGCGCAATCCCTATCGCTAGCAAAAGATTGACTAGCTTTCCTCCCTTTTCTTTGCGGGAAGGTTCCCAAGGCCGGCCTGGCTTTGCGATTGGCGCTTGACTCAAGTTTTGAGGTGTCATTTAACGACCCGTCTTTCCAAGGCGGCTCACCAAAATATTCGCTATACCGTTAATCACAAGGGTGAGCAGGAAGAGCACTAATCCCGCGGCCATGAGTGCGTTGACTTCCTCTTTGTCAGCTTCACCAAACTTTAAGAGAATCAGAGAAGCAATATTTCCACCTGCGCCAAAGAGAACTTGCCAATTTACTTGATAAACAATATTCAAAACTGTAAATACAGCAACTGTTTCACCCATTGCACGCCCAAGTCCAAGCATTGCTCCACCTACAATTCCACCACGTCCAAATGGAAGAACTACGGCACGAATCATGGAGAATCGTGTAGCGCCTAGTGCATAAGCAGCTTGAATTCGATCTAGAGGTGTCTGAGAAAATACCTCTCGAGAAATTGAAGTTGTAATCGGAATAATCATGATTGCAAGCACTACGCCGGCAATAAACGGCGAGCGTGTAAAGACTGGTGCTGGAACATCAAAAACAGGTATCCAGCCAAAGTATTTGTTCAGTAACTTGGCCCAATATTCAACACTCGGCATTAATACTAAGAATCCCCAAAGTCCAAACAGAATTGATGGAAAGGCTGCCATGAGGTCAATGAGCGCGATAAGGAAGTTGCGAATTCTTCTTCCAGCATAAAACTCGAGAAATAATGCACTCATTACCGCGATAGGAACACCTATAACCACAGCAACAGATGCAGAAAGCATTGTTCCCACGAGCATCGCTGCCAGCCCGTAATCTTGAGAAATAATATTTGAATTTTCATCTTCTACAACATCCCAGTTTGAGTTGGTGAGAAAACCCAAGCCTTCGGATTGCAGGACTCCGATTCCGCGGTATGCCAGAAATGCAAAAATTAGTCCCAGAATGACTAATGAGGACAGGCCTCCTGATGTAACAACAACTCGAAAGATCTGGTCAGATCGACGCGGTTTGGTGACTAAAGCTCGGGGGATTGCCGTCGAGCGGACTCCTGCTTCGGTAACTGACATGGAGGGGAGCCTGCCTTCTCTACCTGTAAAACAAGAGGACAAATGGTTAACAGAAGGTGAACTAATCCTGAATTCAATAATCGCCTTACTTGCCCTAAGGTTTGGGCCGTGGCCAATGAACAACCCAATCTGATCTGGATCGACTGCGAAATGACGGGGCTTTCTCTAGAGAAAGATGTTCTCGTTGAAATCGCTGTTTTAGTAACCGACTCTGATTTAAATGTGATCGGTGATGGGGTGGATGTCGTCATCAAGGCGAGCGCCGAACAGCTTTCCGGAATGAATGAGTTCGTAACCCAGATGCACACAACCTCAGGGTTGATCACTGAAATCCCACATGGAATCTCAGTTCAAGAAGCCGAGGCTCGAGTCATCGCTTACCTTGAGAGCAGTTCGACTCAACCTGGAAAATCTCCCTTGGCCGGAAACTCGGTCAGCGTAGACAGATCATTTATCGCTCGCGATATGCCGTTGCTCAATGAGTACCTTCACTATCGCACCGTTGATGTTTCATCGATTAAAGAGTTAACACGACGTTGGTTCCCTAAGGCCTACTTCGGAGCTCCTGCCAAGACCGGTAACCATCGCGCACTAGGGGATATCCAAGATTCAATCGCAGAACTGGCGTATTACCGTCAAACCGTCTTCATTTCTGCGCAAAACGAGGCGCCAACCACCTCATAGCAACAGGTAGACTTTGCAACTCATGGTGGACGTAGCTCAGCTGGTAGAGCACCCGGTTGTGGTCCGGGATGTCGCGGGTTCGAGCCCCGTCGTTCACCCCAGTTTTTCTTTGCACCAATTAGCGGCCCGACGGAAAGTAGGCATCATGATCTTTGATGTGATCATCGAAATTCCAGCGGGTTCACGCAATAAGTATGAAGTCGACCATGTCACCGGAGAAATTCGCTTAGACCGCATGCTCTTTACTTCAACCCGTTATCCATATGACTACGGATATGTAAAAAACACATTGTCACAAGATGGCGACCCGCTTGATGCTTTAGTTATGTTGGATGAACCAACATTTCCTGGCTGCGTGGTTTCTTGCCGAGTTATTGGAATGTTAAACATGACCGATGAGGCTGGCGGAGATGACAAATTGCTATGTGTTGCAGCTGGTGATGTTCGCAAGTCATATCTTCAAGATTTAGGTGATGTACCAGCCTTTGAGCTTTCAGAAATCAAGCATTTCTTTGAGGTGTACAAAACTCTTGAGCCTGGAAAATCTGTCCAAGGCGGCGAGTGGGTAGGACATGACGAAGCAGAGTTAGAAATTAACGCTTCTTATAATCGCTTTAAAGGCGCACATTAATTACTTGGTAAAGCTTTTTCAGGACAGCTCTTTAAGATTCGAATCATCGCCTCTTTTTCAGGTGCGGTAAACCACAACTTGTACTTAATCTTTACCGCAATTTGTCGGGCCACATAATCACAACGGAAACTCTTCAAAGGTGGCAGCCATGTTGCTGCATCTCCATCACCCTTTTGTGAATTCAATCTGCCTTTGACCGCCAAGAGATTCATTGGATCATTTGCAAAAGCTGTTCGCTCCTTAACCGATAACTTGAATGCACCGGTCTGCCAAGCATTCGACATTGCGACAACATGATCGATTTGAACCTCCATGCTGCTCACATTTCCCCGCACAAAGTTGATCGTCTCCCCCGAAAAAGGATCTATTAATGATCCAGATAAGACCACGCACTCTCGGGTTTTTTCCTTGAAAACTTCACCGGTTAAATCCCGTTTCAAAATATCGTTACGGGTATCGCATCCATTGCGATCAACATCTGCCCATGTCTGTCCAAACTGGGCTCGGGTGTATCCAGTTTTGGCAGCTCGTCCCTTTGTTACCTGCGCTTCAATAATTGATAACCCCGAAACTACTGAGTCAGCCTGCGCTGGCAAGATTCCTGCCACAAGAAGGCTTAAAACTAGGGCGATCCTTATTTCGATGTGACTCACACACCCAGTATGCGTGTGTCGGGGATGTGCGGCAAGGCGTGGGTTGCTGATAGGTTTCCCCCTGCATTCAAGCGTTTCCGGCGCCTGGATGCCTCGGGTGGTTAGCTCAGTTGGTAGAGCAGGTGACTCTTAATCACCGGGTCGGGGGTTCGAGTCCCTCACCACCCACTTACGAAAGTAAGCCCGAGAATATTATGGAGATTTCAATGAAACTCAGTGAAATCCAATTCGCACAAAACCTTCAAGCACTATCTGCGCCCCAATGCCGCCGGATTGTGGAGGTATTGGTACAGGATTCACACACCCTGAAGGATCTCTCAAAGCTCTGCAAGCTCACACCTGCATCCATTGATAAACACCTAGAAATTCTCATTCAGGCAGGATTGGTGAAAGTTCGCTCTGTCGGTGGAGTGAAGAAGGCTTATTTGCAAACTTCTAAGTTCAAACCAACATTAGATTGGTTTAACAAGCTTTCCAATTAAAAAGGCTGGGGTGATTAGCCCCAGCCCCTTTTATCTAAATTATTAAGCGCCTATTGCTTTAAGTTGAAAGATCCACAAAGCAATAACTCCAAGTTAACATTGTGAAATTGTGAGGGTGCCTTATAGACCCGTGAATGAATTCCGAGGTCGGGGCTTTCTAACAGTTTTTAAGTGCGTTTTTATTTCTTGAACAGGTTGCTGCAGGTGAAGCAGCGTCTAGTTCTGAAGCTGGTGTTGGAGTGACCGGCGACGTAACTATCGAATCCGGTGTTGATGAAGGCGTTGGCGTAGGTACTGAGGCAGGTGCTGAAGCAGGTGCTGACTTAACCACTGTGACACCTTTACTCCAAATCAACTTCTTACCTAACTTCAAGCAGGTATGAGTCTTATTTTGGTGAACAACTTTTTGCTTCAAGACCTTGCAGGCGCTTCCAGGAATTACATTCTGGGCTGATGCTGGAGAAACTGGAAGCAGGGAAAGGCCCAAGGCAAAAAGAACACCCCAGGCAAGACTCCCCTTAATTCGCATTCCAAAAGTGTAATGGAGAGTTCAATTCTGGGCAGTTTGAAATCTGGCCTCAAGGCCAGCGTGAATCTCTTAATTCTGGCTGCCGTTTGGCTGAGACGGACGTTTTCGTGGGGAGCCTTGAACACCAATTGGTTAACATCTGACCCGTGGCTCTTTGTCTAAACCCCCAGTGTCAAAAGAGGGTTCCATCCAAAAGTAGCAGCTGCGCATTTTGCGGTGGCACTGAGATATCTGAATTCAATACCTACACAAAGTCTGAGTCTTTGACTGATGAAATTAGCATCGAAAACTTTCACAAAGTTGTGAAGGGTACAAAGCCATTCATTGAGAGAACCATAATCAACGATGGCACAAAGATTTCATTCAAGTCAAAACTCATTGTTCGAATCCAATACCTCATTCGAATAGCCTTCAATCGCAGACAAAGGTAGGGTCATGAGATGAAGAAGTTGCTATTAACGCTATTTGCAGCATTTCTATTGAGCGGTTGCGCTGCAGCTCCACAGGCTAATTCGGAGTACAGTACTGAGGACATTAACTTTGCCGAGATGATGATCCCGCACCACGAACAAGCGATTGTTATGTCAGACATCGCATTAACTAACTCAAGTAGCGAAGACATTCTCGTGCTTGCTCAAGAGATCAAGGCTGCACAATCCCCCGAGATTGAGTTAATGAAGAGCTGGACTGGTGTTAGCACTTCAACTCATATGGGTCACATGATGGATGGAATGCTCAGCGAGAGCCAGATCCAGCAGCTTCGAGACTCTGAGGGTGCGACTTTTGATCGTCTTTTCTTGGAGGGAATGATCGCTCATCATGAAGGTGCAATCGCAATGGCACAAAAGGTAACCGGATCCAAGAACAAAGAAGTCGCTGCGTTAGCGGCCGCGATCATTGAAGCGCAAGAAAAAGAGATCGCCTTCATGAGGGAACTAGTTAAGTTCTACTAAAAGCTAAAGCCCAACCCCCATCAAATGTGCCGATGTGAGTTGGGCTTTACTCTTGATTCACTTCGCTGCGCCAGCTTCCTTTGCACCTGCGACTTCAAGTAACTTGCCAGTCTCTACTTCATAGACATATCCATGAATAGGGATGTTCTTTGGTACTAACGGGTGACTACGGATGCGCTGAACATCTTCAACAACCGCCTTTTCGCGATCTGCAATAGTTAGCCAATCAATCTTCGCGCCCTCATCTGATCCAGGACCCGCTCCAACATCATAGAAACCTTCATCGCCAAGGGCCGCCGTCTCAAGACTCTTTGAAAGCAGTCCACTCATTACATCATTAGTAAAGAACTCCATACCGCAGTTACTGTGATGAATAACAAACCATTCTTTTGTGCCAAGAAGCTTGTATGAAATCACTAGAGAGCGAATTGCATCATCTGATGCGCGTGCTCCAGCATTACGAATAACGTGGGCATCTCCTTCACTAAGGCCGGCGTACTTTGCAGGATCAAGGCGTGCATCCATGCAAGTCAAAATTGCAAACTGGCGGGCTGGTGGTAGAGCAAGCTTTCCTTTTTCACCAAAGCCTGCAACGTAGCTCTTGTTTGCATCTAATACTTCATTTAATACTGACATTAATTGCTCTCCGGTTTCAGATCTAACAAGAGCAAATGCTCTGTTACAGCGCTGAAATTAGCAGGCAGAAAACAATAAGAGAACTCAATAATTTGTTACACATGCAACTTAGTTGCAGGTTAAGAGTTATTTATTTGGCAGTAAGTCAGAGATCAGGTTTTCTACTCGGACCTTGATCTCATCACGGATGATTCGAACAGGGTCAATTCCTTGTCCAGCTGGATCATCAAGAACCCAATCTTCGTAACGCTTTCCTGGATAGACCGGGCAAGAGTCGCCACAGCCCATTGTTATAACGGCATCGGATGCTCGAACAACTTCATCGGTAAGCGGCTTCGGGAACTCCTGAGTGATGTCGATGCCTACTTCGGCCATCGCTTCAATTACAACGAGAGAGATCGACTCTTTTGGTGCAGATCCGGCAGATCGAACGATGACTCGATCTCCACCTAGTTTCGCCATAAATCCAGCTGCCATTTGTGAACGACCAGAGTTGTGGACGCAGACAAAGAGAACATCGACTATGCCTGATGAAGATGGGTTCTCTGACTTCATAAGAGCGTTCAAGCGATCACGTGAAAAGCGTTCTGCCAGGGGAAGGAGGTAGACCTTCACATCGCTCTTTGCATCTAATAGTTCGTATGACTCGAATACGTAGCGCTCAACAGTCTCGAGAGAGAGCTTTCCTTTATAAAGATACTGAAGCTTCTCTGAGATTTTTAGTAGTTGTCCCCGGATATCGTCCATAACCGTGAAGCCTTGAAGGTGTTCTTGAGTCACGTGAAACTCTCTTTCTACTAGTTGCTCATAAGCCTATTCCTCCATTTTTCAATAGCGGTGAACAAAAGATGAACAGAGATGAAAGAAATGGGTCAAATTCGACAGGACTATTTCTGATCTGAACGTAGACTTTGTCCATGCTCGGTGGAATCAATAACGGACTCTTTCTGCAATCCTTTGGCGGTTTTGTGGGCTTGGCTTTATTGATTCTTGTACTCAAATGGGGTTTTTCCTCCAACAAACGGCTGATTATTACCCCAATCAAGGCGGGCAAGAAAGATGAGTACGGATTATTAAAACCGTTGCAAACTCCAAGCAACTACATTGAAGCGCAGATGAGTTTGCAGAAGTTGGAAGATGCCAACATTAAGGCAACCCTGACGCAGACATTGGATGGTCCTCAGCTAATGGTTTTTGAGCGAGATCTCAAGGCCGCTCAGATGGTTCTTGCTGCTAAATAATCGAGTCTCTTTGCAGGCGTAGATTCATTGCATTGATAGCTGCGCCAAATTCTGGAGTATCTATCTCTTTTCTCCAACGTCCAGAAGATGCATTTTCTGCTGTCATGTTAACGGTGTGAAAGGTGCGCATCGCTGGCTCATCCTGCAAATTGAGAAAAGTTAAGATCTGGTTGTAACTTTCTTTTGGAGAATTGGTGACTAGATCTTCTAGGTTAATGAATAAGAGTTGATTGCGTGGAACCGATTTTAGGGCTTCGTGATCAGCTCTGAGACGAGACTCAATCCATTCGACACCTTCTAAGGGTGAATTTGGGCCCCAGTCTTTGGTTAGCAGTGATGCAATAACATCTCGTGAATCTCTACGAATCACAATGAATTTGGCCTCTGGAAATAACTTAATCAATCGATGAGAGTAAGAAATGTTCATCGGTGTTGTTTCAGCCCAGTACTTCTCGCCCTTATGACTTTTTTGCGCCTCCATGAATGACACCATGAATTCTCTAGCCTGCTTTACCGGATTCTTCTTGATTGAACGAGAGTAATCATTAAGAATCTCTTGTAAATCCTTCTTTTCAATACCCGCATGAAGACCAGGGCCATGTGGTGCGGGAGCATCGATCTGCCACCACTTCTGCCACAACTTTTCGCTGAACTCCTCAAACCGTTCGCGCCTCTGCAGTAAGTCCTTCTGAGCCCGTTGACGATAGGTTCGATAATGAAAAATTGAGATCTTCTCTCTATTTTCCAGTTGTGAGTTCATGGAGCCAAAAACCACATCGAGAAAGCCTCCTCGATTGGCCAAGAACTTAATCTCAGTTGGGTTGCTTGTTCGCACCTGTGAATGCTCATTGAGGAGATCTCCGAGCACGGTGGTTCCACTGCGTCCGGTGCCACCGATGAAAACAGGCACAACACTGTGAATTCTCTTTGAATTACCCATTGGGCAAGAATACGGCCTAAATTCTCAATAAGCACCGTTACAGTATTGAAATGACTACTGATTTCATACCGCTGTTCACTGGCGGAACTGGGCGCAGTGGCACCACAATCATTCTGAATTTACTGACAAGGCATCCAAAATTTCATGCCAGTCTTCCTCGAGAAATTAAGTATTTAACTGACCGTAAAGGATTGATTGATTTTAACTTTACTAGGCCGTTAACGGAGGAGCGCTCTCTTAAAGAACTACGAAACTCGATCGCTGGAAAACTGCTACCGATTCTGGGTAAGAGTAACTTCGATATCTTCTCATCCAGAATTCATGGACTCTGGTGGAGTGAGGTTGGTAAAAAGGGTAATCAGCGGGGATTGATCCAGGGAATTCCCTTGGATGTATTAGATAAGGCCTTAAAGAGCTTTGAAGGTAAATATAAAAGTGATCCAAAGGAAGCATCCCGAGATTTTTTCTACTCACTTTCTAAAGCGCAGATAAGTTCTGCTGAGATTGAATACTTTGGTGATTCAACTCCAACAAATATCATTAATGCAAAGTACATTTACAAGATTTTCCCGGAAGCAAAGTTTATTAACATGATTCGCGATGGTCGTGATGTGGCACTTTCTGTCTCGAAGGAAAGATGGGGACCTGCAACCCCGGAGAAAGCGCTTCTTTGGTGGGAAAAAAGGATTGTGCATGCCCATAACTCCCTAACCCAGATACCCCAAAACTCTAAACACGAGATTCGACTTGAGCAGCTCGTGATCCATCAACGAGAAGAAAGCTATCAATCTCTTCTGGCTTTCCTAGGCCTTGATGATCATCCCACCATGAGAAAGTATTTTGATGAGCAAATGCTCGTAGAAAAGATGCACTCAGGAGAATGGCAAAAGGAAGTAAAAAACCCAGAAGAGTTTGGATCTACCTACCAGAATATTCTCAAGCGACTTAGAAAAAAGGAAATCTTCATAGAAAAGCTTTACTAGCCAGCAATAATCCGGTACCCATTAATAACAATTACGGCCACGCCTACCAAGATAGCAAGTTGCTTACGCGGAAGTTTGGAAACTATTCTCGCTGCTATTGGTGCCATGAGCATGCCGCCCAAAGCTAATCCACCAACAATTGACCAATTGATATCTAACTTGTTGATATTGAGTAAAAAGCCAAGGCTTGCTGAAACTGCAACTATGAACTCAGCGGCGCTGACAGTTCCGATGATCTTTCGAGGTGTCATGTTTGTGGTAGTCATTAAAGTAGGAGTAACTACCGGTCCCCATCCTCCCCCGCCCGCGGCATCAACAAACCCGCCTGAGAATCCAAGAAATGTTAAGAAACGGGGGTTGTTATTTGGCTCTGCTGCTTGAGGTGCAGGGGTTTGAAACAAGTTCCTATACAGCAATAGGAAACCAAGAAAGAGTAAAAGGGTAGAAATGAATATCTTTGAAGAGGAGAGATCAATTGATGATAAAAATGTTGCACCCAGCAGCGCGCCAACACCACCTGGGATTGCTAATCGAATTAACACATCCTTATCGATATTTTCTGCGTGCCAATGTGATGCTCCTGAAGCCAAGGTTGTTCCAATTTCAGCTGCATGAACCGCTGCAGATGCCACCGCTGCAGATGCACCTAAGGTCAGCAGTAACGTTGAACTGGTTAAACCAAAACCCATGCCAAGTGCACCATCGATTAGCTGTGCGATAGATCCGGCGATGGCAAAGAGGATCCAGTTCAAATGATTACTCCTAAGATCTTGCTGACATTCTCATCTAAATCAGCATCACCCTTGAGATGTAGATCGGGATTCCTTGGAGTTTCATACCCCTGACCTATGCCTGTGAAGTTAGGGATCTCGCCCTTATTGGCCTTCTTGTAAAGCCCCTTTGGATCACGATCGACACAGATCTCAACTGGAGTATCGACAAAGACTTCCAGAAACTCGCCTTCATCGAAGAGAGATTTTGCGCGCTGACGATCTATTTCAAATGGGCTAATAACAGCAACGAGAACAATCAATCCCGAATCAACTAAAACCTTTGCAACCTCAGAAACTCTGCGCACATTTTCTGCTCGATCTTCAGGTGTAAAGCCAAGATCGGAGTTCAATCCCATGCGCAGATTGTCACCATCTAATACATAGGCGTGCATTCCAAGGGAGTGAAGACGCTTTTCTACGGCATTTGCAATTGTTGACTTACCTGAACCAGATAAGCCCGTTAACCAAATTACTTGAGCTTTTTGATTCTTCTGTAATGCGCGGGCTGCCTTGTTTACCTCGTACTTTTGAGAAACAACATTTTCGCCTCTACGTAAGGAGTGGCGAATCATTCCGGCACCGACAGTTCTAAAGGTTAATCTGTCAACGAGGATAAAGTTTCCAAACTCACGTGATTGCGTATATGGCAACAGGGTTAACGGGCCATCTGTCGCGATCTCGACAGAACCAATCTCATTCACACCCAAATTTGAGGCTGCATTGTGGCTACCGGTATTGACATCAATTTTGTGACGAATGCGGGTTACCGTTGCTGGCGTCTGGCTTGTGCCTGCAATAAGAAGATAAGAGCGACTGTGAATCAGTGGATCCTCGTGAAGCCAAACAATCTCTGCGCTGAACCTATCTGAAGGGTGTAGCTCTTCAGTTGATGCTGCAATGAGATCACCTCTGGTTGCATCAACTTCTGGTTCTAAAAGCAGGGTCACCGCATCTGAATCATGTGCGGCTTGGATCTCTTCTTTATATGTAATGATCTTAGAGATCTTTGCGGCTTGATTGCTAGGAAAGATCTTGATCTCATCGCCGACGGTAAAACTGCCGCGGTGCACGGTACCGGAAACACCTCTGAAATTTTCGGCGCGCGAAATCATTTGAATTCTCATTCGTGGTGATGCATCTGCAATTTCGGCCGGGCGCCATTCCTGAATTGATTCAAGCAGTGTTTGGCCTTCGTACCAGTTCATATGGGTGGAGCCCTGCACCACATTGTCTCCCGCAAGTGCACTTAGCGGAATAAACAAAACATCATCTAGATGCATACGAGTTAAAGCGGTTTGTACATTTGCGCGAATCTCTTCAAATACAGTCTGGCTGTAATCCATCGCATCTAACTTATTGATCGCAACAATTACTCGACTAATGCCCATCAGAGAACAGATTGTTAGGTGGCGCAATGTCTGGGTGCGCACGCCTTTTGTAGCATCAACTAAGACCAATGCAATATCTGCGCGGGATGCAGCAACTGCCATATTGCGTGTGTACTGCTCATGTCCCGGTGCATCAGAGATGATTAATCGCTTGCCATCAAGTAGTGACATTGAGCGATAGGCAACATCGATAGTGATTCCCTGCTCGCGCTCTGCCTCTAATCCATCGGTGAGCAAGCTGAAGTCAATTTCTCCTGCAGCAATTGTTGAACCGCTGCGTCGAATATTTCGGGTTGAATCAATTGTGTCGTGCGGAATGCTGTCTGTTTCAACCAATAAACGCCCAATTAATGTGCTTTTACCATCATCTACGCTTCCACATGTAAGAAGTCTGATTATTGATCGCTCCATTAGAAGTAACCCTCAGTCTTCTTCTTCTCCATCGAATCCTCTTTTGCGCCATCAATCAAACGTGTGGCTCGCTCGCTTAACTTGACTGCGAACACTTCTTCGACAATTTCGGTGATATTTGTTGCTGTTGATTCAACGGCCGCTGTAAGCGGATAGCAGCCAAGAGTTCTAAAACGCACCCTGACCATCTCCGGCTTTTCTCCATCCAAGAGCGGATAGCGTTCATCATCAACCATAATCAATTGATCGCCGCGCTTGACCATTGGGCGCTCCTTGGCAAAGTACAAAGGATTTACTTCGATATTCTCCTGAAGGATGTATCTCCAGATATCAATCTCAGTCCAATCAGATAATGGAAAGACGCGCATCGTTTGCCCCGGAGCTAAACGGGTGTTGTACGTCCGCCATAACTCTGGTCGCTGATTTCTTGGATCCCACTTGTGACCGGCATCCCGAACACTAAAGATGCGCTCCTTAGCCCGGCTTTTTTCCTCATCACGTCGTGATCCACCAATAGCTGCATCAAATGCATGCTCATCGAGGGCTTGACGCAACGCCACCGTTTTCATGATGCGTGTGTACTCAGAGATTCCAGTTGTAAATGGGTTTGCACCCGATGCAACGCCCTCTTGATTGGTGTGAACAAAAAGTTTTGCGCCAGCTTCGGCTACAACCTGATCTCTAAAGGAGATCATCTCCTTGAATTTCCAGGTGGTATCTATGTGTAAAAGAGGAAATGGGATCGGTGCTGGGTAAAAAGCTTTCTTAGCTAGGTGAAGTAGGACCGATGAGTCTTTTCCGATCGAGTACATCATCACGGGCTTGCGAAATGCCGCCGCAGTTTCTCTCAGGATTTCAATGGATTCAGATTCCAGAGCCTTTAAAATCTTCAGGTCTACGCTCACCCGCACACATTAATAGGTGAATCTGTGAATTCCCTCTAAGTAGTCAGTAATTCCGCCAATAGTTTTTCGACACGGCCTTTGATCTCATCTCGAATCACCCGTACCGATTCAATCCCTTGACCTGCAGGGTCATCAAGAACCCAATCCTCATAACGCTTTCCAGGATAAAAGGGGCACACATCTCCGCAACCCATCGTGATCACTGCATCAGATTCTTGAACAGCCTCAGTAGTAAGTACCTTCGGAGCATTATTGGCAATATCGATTCCAACTTCAGCCATTGCTTCTACTGCAATTGGATTGATTGAATCTTTTGGAGCACTTCCGGCAGAAAGAACCTCTACTCGTCCTTGCCCGAGCTCGCGCATGAAGCCTGCTGCCATTTGTGAACGGCCTGCGTTATGAACGCATACAAAGAGAACGGTTGGCTTATTTGTCATGTGTCAGCACTTTCACTAGTCCCAGGCCGATTAATGCTCCGAGAATTTGGGCAGCTATAAATTGAGGTGCACACTCAGGTGCGATTCCAGCAAATGAGTCGCTGAAGGTTCTACCAATCGTCACGGCAGGGTTTGCAAATGAGGTTGAACTGGTGAAGAAGTATGCACTTCCAATCCAAGCAGCCACCGCTACAGGAATAACAGTTAAGTTCTTTTGCACAACCAGCAGATTGATCACCAGGATTAATCCAGCGGTTGCAACAATCTCTGCCAGATAAAGATTGCTTCCAGAGCGAAGCTTTGTTGCAGTTTCGACAATTGCGTGATCAAACATTGCGTTTGCAAGAAACGCTCCCGATATTGCACCACTAACTTGAGCAACTACATACTGAATAAATTGAAGTACTGAACCTTTTCCTTGAATCAGATCAACAAGAGTAACTACCGGATTAAAGTGCGCTCCACTAATTGGAGCAAGGATCAGAATCAACACAGCTAATCCAAAGACGGTAGCAATTGTGTTGATCAGCAGTTGCAGCCCGACATCTTGAGTTAAGTCGGTAGCCATAATTCCCGAGCCAACAACGATTGCGACTAATAAGGTCGTACCGAGGTACTCAGCGAGTAGCTTCTTCATGTGTTTAGGTTACAGAATTTAGGTAAACAACGGGCAAACAAGAGAAAGACCCCACCAACTTTTAGTCGGTGGGGTCTTTCGTCAGACTAATTACGAAACAGCGATGATATCTACTACGAATATCAAGGTCTCTTTTTCAAGGGGATGGCCCGCAGATGGTCCATAACCTAGTGATGGAGGAATAACCAGAAGTCGACGTCCGCCAACCTTTGCACCTGGCAAACCTTCCTGCCATCCAGCGATTACACCAGATAGTGGGAATGTTGCTGGCTGTCCTGAAGTAATAGATGATTCAAGAATCTCCCCTGAAGACCATGCCATCAATGTGTAGTGAACAGTCAAAGTTGATGTTGGTTGAATCTCTGTTCCTGTTCCAACAATCAGATCTTGCTTTTCCAAAGTTGTTGGCGCATCACCAGTTGGGGCTGAAATAGTTGGCATCTCGCCAATGTTGCCCGTTACTGTTGGAAGCCCTGCTGCTGATCCTGACACTGTGTCATCTCCTCCGAGTGTTGTGAATGATGCAAATGCAATTGCTAATACGGCAAGTACCGCAAATACTTTGACTAGAGTTTTCTTTGGCATATCTCTCCTCGTTATTCGATCTCGCCGATTAATTTAAACTCGCCATCACCGATCTGGCCTTGAGAGCGGTAAAGCTCTAGCTTGGCACGGGTATCGGCAATATCAAGGTTGCGCATAGTTAGTTGACCAATGCGATCTGTTGGACCAAAGGCAGCGTTTTCTGTCCGCTCCATTGAAAGCTTTTCTGGGTGGTAACTAAGTCCTGGGCCAGTTGTATTAATGATTGAGTAATCATCACCACGACGCATGCGAATAGTGATTTCGCCCGTCACAGCGGATGCAACCCATCGCATTAATGATTCACGAAGCATTAATGCTTGTGGGTCAAACCAACGTCCTTCATACAAAAGGCGACCTAATCGGCGACCCTCTGCATGGTAATTAGCAATTGTGTCCTCATTGTGGATTGCGCTAATCAAACGCTCGTAAGCGATAAAGAGCAGCGCCATTCCTGGAGCCTCATAAATTCCACGGCTCTTTGCTTCAATAATTCTGTTTTCAATCTGATCAGCCATTCCTAAGCCATGGCGTCCGCCAACGGCATTGGCCTCCTTCATGAAATCAACAACATCATCAAATGATTTGCCATTGATTGCTACTGGGCGACCTTGATTGAAGGTGATTTTTACATCCTCTGTTTCAATCCTTACCGCTGGATCCCAGAATCGAACACCCATGATTGGTTGAACAAGCTCTACAGATGTATCAAGGTTTTCAAGGCTCTTTGCCTCATGGGTTGCACCCAAGATATTTGCGTCGGTTGAGTACGCCTTTTCAGTGCTGTCGCGGTATGGCAGACCATGGGCAACAAGCCACTCGGACATTTCTTTACGTCCGCCTAGTTCGGTAACGAAATCTTGATCAAGCCACGGCTTGTAGATTCGCAACTTTTGATTTGCAAGAAGTCCATAACGGTAAAAACGTTCGATGTCATTGCCTTTATAGGTAGAGCCATCGCCCCAAATCTCAACTGAATCAGATTGCATCGCGCGCACCAACATTGTTCCTGTTACTGCGCGACCTAATGGTGTTGTGTTGAAGTATTGCTTTCCGCCAGAACGGATATGGAAAGCACCACATGCGATCGCAGCAAGACCTTCTTCAACTAAAGCGCTCTTGCAATCAACTAGGCGTGAAATTTCTGCGCCGTATTCCTTTGCGCGACCTGGGACTGAATCAATATCAGGTTCATCATATTGGCCGAGATCTGCTGTGTAGGTGCAAGGGACCGCGCCTTTATCGCGCATCCAAGCAACGGCTACTGAAGTATCGAGACCGCCAGAGAAAGCGATTCCTACCTTTTCGCCAACTGGAAGGGATGCGAGGACCTTAGACATGTCCCAAGTCTAACGGATGTTAAGAGTCGAAAGTTTCTTCTCGAGCACGGGAGTAACACCCCATTGAGCGGTGATTTCAAGGTACCTATCAATATCTAACTGATCTGGCTTTGCATCTGTCTTTACAGCACGAATCATTAGGTTTCGTGGCGTGTGCTCTCCCCCAACAAATTCAATTACTTCTACACGATAACCTACAAGACGTAAGAGCTGTGCTCTCATTGAATCTGTCAGCAGATCTCCTAGACGCTCCTTCATTAATCCAAATTTTGTAATCGCTCCCCATGGTTCAGGAGCTACCTCTATCTGCTTTTGAATGTCATGGTGACAACATGGTGCAATTAATAAGAGCTTTGCCTGGCCATTGACCGCCCAGGCGATTGCATCATCGGTAGCGGTATCGCATGCATGCAAAGCGATTGCAATATCTGCAGATTCAGATGTTGTTTTAGATATCTCTTCTGCTTTAAAGGAGATCGTCTCAGTTATGCCGAGTTTTACTGCGATTGCATTATTGCGATCTCGAGAATCTGGGCGAATATCAATGCCTGTCACAACTACTGGGGTTCCAGATTTGATTAGGAACTGATGCGCAGCAAAGGTTAGATAGGCGTGTCCACACCCTAAATCAGTAATGCGTAAAGGGTTCTGCGTTGTTGGAGTATGAATTTGCCCAGCCTCAATCGCAGAATTTAGTGCTGGCGACAAAAGACGCAAGAACTCTTCAACTTGCTTGTACTTGTCTTGACGAGAAGGCTTAATTACACCCTTTGCATCGGCTATTCCAACCTCTCGCAAAAAGGGATCATTGGAATCTAACAAACGATCCTTCTTCTTATCGTGAGAAAGATTCTGTTCAGATTTACGTTTTTCAATGTGGACTTGGGCATCTCCGCTTTTTGTTATTCTGATGGAATACGCTTCTTCGGTGCTTTCCACCATTATGTTTGCATATCCACTGTTGAGCAGCTGATCTATTTCAAGGGCTGAAGGTGGCAGATTCTTAGTCGTTGTAGCCCGACCAACATTCTGCATTAACTGAAGATTCAATACCCCTTTAATTTCGACTGGTCTGATATCAATTCTTTCGAAATCCACCACCATGTTTCGACGTCGCCCGGAAAGAACTGCGCGGACAAATGATTGGGTATTGAGAATTCTGCTAGCTGCCTCAATAAGCGCTTCTTCTCGATTTAATGGCATGAAATTAACCAATGACAAAGGGTCAAATCATGTAATTCCATGGCTTAAGTGTATCTGTCTGCATAAACGTTATAAAAGTGAAACATAGGAGGCGTAGTTGCATCACTTTTACATTGATTTGAGATTTGCCTGTCCGTAGCCTGACACCATGAAATCCTCACCGTGGTGGAAAGAAGCCACGATCTATCAGATCTACCCACGATCTTTTTTTGATAGCAATGGTGATGGTGAAGGCGATTTACAAGGCATTACCTCTCAATTGCAATACGTTCAGGATTTAGGGGTAGATGCCATTTGGTTAAGCCCCTTCTACACATCTCCAAATAAAGATGGTGGATACGATGTGGCAGATCCCCGCGATGTAGATCCTCGTTTTGGAAATCTAGATGATGTTAAAAGATTGATTGAAGTTGCACATTCCCTAGATCTAAAGGTGCTTGTTGATGTTGTCCCCAACCATTTTTCTGATCAACACATCTGGTTTCAACAGGCATTAATGGCGGGACGAGGTTCACACGAACGAGATCGTTTCCATTTTTATGATCCTAACGAGGATGGAACCCCACCTAATAACTGGATCTCACTTTTTGGTGGACCATCATGGACTCAAGTTGATGATGGTCAGTTCTATCTGCATTTGTTTGACTCTTCCCAACCTGATCTCAATTGGGACAACCCAGATGTAGCAAAAGATTTTGAACTCACCTTGCGCTTTTGGTTAGACCTAGGGGTTGATGGTTTCAGAATTGATGTTGCTCATGGACTAGTAAAAGAAAACCTCCTAACCAACCACCCTGATCCCCAGGGAATCAGCGATGCGCTGCGGCTTGATGTATCAATGGATCCAGAAGTCAGAAACGCACGCCTTGTCACTGTTCCTTATTTTGATCGCCAAGGTGTGCACGAGATTTATCGCCAATGGCGCACACTCTTCGATTCTTACAAGGATCGAGAAATACTCGCAGTTGCAGAGGCTTGGGTCCATCCTCCAGTTAATGCAACCAGGTATGTCCGAAGCGATGAGCTACATCAGGTATTCAACTTTGATCTACTGGATGCACAATTTGATGCAGATACTCTGTACTCCATTGTCACGCGATCCATCGATTTAATGGCTACCGTCGGAGCTCTACCAACTTGGGCTCTTAGCAACCATGACTCTCCACGCGTTGCATCACGTATCGGCGAAATTCAGGCACGCGCCCTTGCACTTTTTGTCTTAGCGTTACCAGGTTCCTGCTATATCTACGCCGGACAAGAATTAGGTTTACCTGATGGAGAGATTCCAGATAGTTCTCGACAAGATCCAATTTATTTTAGAACCGATGGAAAACAAAAAGGGCGTGATGGCGCACGCGTGCCACTTCCGTGGACAGGTGAGTCTGCTCCATTTGGATTTACGACAGGTGCGCCGTGGTTACCTTTAACGGATAAGTGGAGAGATTTAACTGTTGAAAAGCAGAACATGGATCCTAAGAGCACATTAAATCTCTACCGATCTGCGTTAAAGCTCCGTGCTGATCACCTCATTACACAGGGGCCGGTTGAGTGGATTGATTCACCTCAGCATGGTTCAAAGAGTTCGAGTGTGCTTGCAATACGAAGGGGTGATGTTTCCATATACATGAACTTAACCAACCTGCCAATTGAGGTTGAAATCACCGGAAAACTTCTCATCGTAAGCGCAGGAGTTGTTGATGCTCGTGATGGAAAAATCACAATTCCAGCCATTTCAACCATCTGGTTGCATCACTAACTGACACAATACCGCCATGGAATCTACGACTACATGGCTATTGACCCTTGGCATACTTTCGCTAGTAATTGTCCTTGACTTAACTGTTGCGATAATTCGCCGCAACAAAGAGACAACGATGACTGAAGCGGGTATCTGGACCGTTATCTATGTAGCAGCCGCGATCGCCTTTGGAATCTTGATGCCTAACTGGACGACAGATGCAAATGCACAGAAAGAGTTTTTTGCTGGTTGGCTGACAGAGTATGCACTTTCTGTAGACAACATCTTCGTATTCGTAATCATCCTCAGCAGATTACAGGTTGAGAAAACTAAGCAACAACTGGTTCTGTTGCTTGGAATCATCATTGCGCTATTACTGCGCGGTGGATTCATCGCCGCAGGAAGCGCCATCATTGAAAAGTTCTCTGGTGCATTCTTTGTCTTCGGAGCCTTCCTAATCTTTACCGCATATCGACTTCTTGTCGAAGATGAGGGTGAGGAGGAGTGGAAAGAAGATCGATTTATCACTTACTTGCGCTCAAAGGGTGCTACGACCTTTTTCATCGCTTTAGTTTCACTTGGATTTACAGACTTGGTCTTTGCTTTAGATTCGATCCCGGCAATCTTTGGAATCACTCGAGATCCATACATTGTCGTTTGTGCCAATATCTTTGCTCTTATGGGTCTTCGTCAGCTGTACTTCTTGTTACAAGGCTTGTTGCAGCGCTTGATCTATCTATCCAAAGGGCTTTCCTTCATCCTGGCATTCATTGGATTAAAGATGTTTATCGAGGCATTCCATGGAGTTGGAATCCACGATATTGCCGGAGTTGAACTTCCTCATGTGCCTATCGAGGTAAGCCTGTTCGTAATCGTCGCAGCATTAACAGTTACAGCGGTAGCAAGCCTTACAGCAACACGTAAAGATGGAAGCGAGCTCGTCTAAAGCTCTGTTTTCATTGTTCGTAAGGTTTGGCGATCGTAATCCTTTGATTTCTCATGGGTCTTTCTGATCTGTAATGCAAAGGCTTTAATCGCAGTATCAAAAGCAGCTAAATCATTGAACTCTGCAGCTTCTGCTCTAATTAATGGGCCGGAGCCATGTGATGTCAAAACAACTTTGTGTTTGTGCTTTCCTTGGTGAGGATTAGCCTCATGAAGAACTTCAACTTCGACGCGATCAATTACGACACTAAACCGCTCCATGCTATTGAGTTTTTCAGTAACTATCTCTTTAAAGTCTTCCGCTAAATCTGCATTGCGTGTATGAATTTGTATCTTCATATTAGAAGGGTAGTACTAAGACCACCGCTGTCGCTATAGCTGCAAGAAGAAAAGATTTTCCCAGAATTTTCAAAGCGGTCTTGCGATCAGTTGCTCTATCCTCTTTGCTTGCAACTCTCTTGATATCACCCATCTTGCCAACATTGAATGTGCCTGCAAGACCATAGGCTAGGCAAAACTTAGAGCGAGATTGCACAAATCCGACAGATGCAACCATCAATGGAAAAAATATTCCTAAACGTATTTCAGTTGGAGTATCTACTGTTGAAAACGTAAGCAATGTAACAACTGTGAAAAAGAGACCTACTAAGGCAACCATCTGCCTCTTGCGAACTTCGCCTTTACCAATATTGCAATTACCGGGAATGTATTGAACCTCAGGCATCTTCAAATTCATCTTCATCGACCCATGTATCTGCAACAGAATCATCCTGATGCTCTACCCAGGATAAAAATGATGCAACGGCACGAAAGGCCAAGACCGTCACAGTTAGCGCGGCGAAGGTTCGACGAATAGCTTTGAACATAGGATAAAAATACTCTCTATTGCTGAAAAAATCTCTATAAAAAGGTAAGAGCCTGCTCTATATCCTGCCAAATATCATCAACATGTTCACACCCTACGGATAGGCGAATCAACTGTTCTGGGACAGATGGACTTTCTAAGGCCCAACGACGGCGGCGCTCCCATAGGGACTCGATTCCACCAAGACTGGTTGCATGTGTAATTAAACGTGATGACTCACAGACTTTTTCTGCTTGCTCGGCGCTTCCATCAACTTCGAAGGAGATAACCGCTCCAAAGCCTGGGTAACGAACCTTGGTGATCTTTGGATGTGCCTCAAGGCGAGCAAGCAACTGCTGTGCATTTTTCTCCGCCGCTCTAAAGCGAATTGGAAATGTACGAATTCCACGAAGGGCAAGCCATGCTTCGAAGGGACCTGGTATCGAACCGTTAAAACGTCGCGTTTCATCTAATCGCTTAAACAGCGCGGAATCTGATGTTGATAAAGATCCAAGTACAACATCGCTATGACCTGCTAAAAACTTTGTTACAGAGTGCATGACTATGTCTGCACCCATTGAAAGTGGTTGCTGCACAAGTGGTGTTGCAAAAGTATTATCTACACCGACTCCAACTGTAAGTTTCTTAGCAGCGGCAATGAGTTGTGGAAGATCGGCAAGATCTAGGCATGGATTTGTTGGGGACTCTAGCCACACCAATGCAGCGCCTTTCATTGCACCAATGACTTCATCTGTATTTGTAATATCTACAAAACGAACTTCAAGTCTTCCCGATGCATGATGTTGATTAAGCAATCCCATAGTTCCGCTGTATCCCTGATTAGAAGCAACAACAGGTGCACCTATTGGCAGGATTGAAAAGACTGCGCTTATTGCTGCCATTCCTGATGAGAAGGAGAGAGTTTGTCCACCCTCTAGCTCGGAGATTGCAGCTTCGAGTGCGCTCCAACTTTCATTTCCGTAACGACCGTAACCAACGGCTCCACCTGCGTGATACGTAGATGAGAAGATCAAGGGAGGATTGAGTGAAGCATCAGGTGCAGCTTCGGGACGGCCTGCTGTAATCGCCGATGTCTCAGGGTGTTGACTCATGTCTGAAGTCTAATTGTTAGAAAGGATTGCCATGGCCGCATTATGGCCAGGAATCCCGCTTACTCCCCCGCCTCGGACAGCACCTGCTCCACAAATGAAGATCCGAGGATCATCAGTTTCAACACCCCATGACTCTGGAGTTCCGTCCTCGCGGAAGGGCATAGATAGATCCTTGTGAAAGATATTTCCTCGCGGAAGAGCGATCGCTTCTTCAATGTCTAATGGCGTTTTAACCTCAATTGCTGCAATGAGATCTTCAATAGGTTCAGCTAAGTAATCATTTAAAGATGACAAAGCTGATTTTGTCGCCAGCTCCCGCGCTGCATTGTTGTCGCTATCAAACAATGCTGTAGGAGTATGCAGACCAAACAGAGTTAAAGTCTGATATCCGGCATCTTGCAATTCCTGTCCCAGAATCGAAGGATCGGTCAAGGTGTGGCAGTACATCTCGATAGGCATTTTTTCTGGCATCACACCAGCTTGTGCAGCTTTATATACAGATTCAAAGTGAGTGAAGCTTTCATTGGCATGAAATGTTCCGGCAAATGCTAAACGTGGATCGATTCCGGATTTTAGTTTTGGTAATCCCCTTAACAAGATGTTGATCTTCATCTGGGATCCATCAAGAGTTTTGGGCGCTGATGCACCACGAAGCTTTGCTAAAACTTGTGGAGCGGCATTGGAAAGAAGGTATTGACCCTTGATTGCCTCGCCAGATTCGATTACAACTTCAACCCCACCATCGGTTGATGCAACCTTAGTTGCCTTGGAGTTTAGAGAAATCTCAACCCCACTTTCTGTTGCCACTCGCAATAGCTCTTGAACTAGTGCACCCATCCCACCCTTTGGAACCTTCCACTCACCTGTTCCGTTACCGATGAGATGGTACAAAAAGCAGATATTTGCTTGAAGATCAAAGGCAGAAGCAAAGGTTCCAATGAGCGCATCAGTTAAAACAACTCCACGTACTACATCATCTTTAAATCTTTCGGTTATAACTTGACCGATTGGCTCTTCGACTAAGTACTGCCAGGTCGAATCTAAATTAATCTGCTTTCGCAGCTGAGTGCGTGTCTTTAGCGGCTCAAGTAAGGTCGGAGCAATTCTTTCGGCGAACTCAGCAACTTCCGCATAAAAACTCTGCCATGCTCGTCCTTCTTGGCCAGAAGGATCTAGCTCGTTAAATGAGCTCTCGGTCTTTGCATCCCAGCTGCGAGATACATACAGACCTTTTTTGTCTCCGTAAGGCGTGTAACTGGAAACTTCTCGTGAGATGCATTCAAATGACAGACCCAAGTCGGCAACAATCTTGTCTGGCAATAGCGCAATCAGATATGAGTAACGGGATAAGTTTGCATCGTATTCAGGAAAGGCTCGGACGCTTTGTGAAGCCCCGCCGATTTCAGGGTTAGCCTCCAAAATCCGGACTGATTTGCCTGCGCGAGCTAAATAGGTAGCTGCAACCAATCCGTTGTGTCCGCCGCCAATAATGACAACATCATATTCTTTTGCCTGCATTTAAATTGCTCGAGCGATCCGATGTATTGCTTCAGTGATAATCGATGGGCTGGTCGCAAAGTTCAAACGCACATACTGAGAGCATTGCTTGCCATATGTATGGCCGGCGTTGAATGCAACTCGACCTTTCTCTAGAAGGGTAACTGAAGGATCTTCACCCAAATTGAGGGCTTCAAGATCTAACCAGGCAAGGTAACTGTTGTCAGGAATGTGATATCGAACCGATGGAAGCTGGGAACTAAGTAGCTCCTTAATCATTATGCGATTGTGGTCAAGATTTTCCATGACCGAGTCCAGCCAAATACCGCCTTCGGCAAATGCAATCGCTGTTGCAAAACCACCCAGGAGAGATGCGCGATAGTGAACAGCCATTGGCATTGAATCTAATTTGGCTTTCAAAGCTTCATTCTGCGTAACGATAATTGCGCACTTGAGTCCAGCGATATTCCAGCCTTTAGATGCAGCAGTCACTGTTATAGAGACCTCTTCTGCATCATTTCCTAAATTCAAAATAGGAATGAAGGATTTATCCTTAAAGGTAAGTGGTGCATGAATCTCATCACTAATGATTAAAACCTCATAGCGCTTGGCAAGAGCAACTAAGCGCAGAAGTTCCTCTTTGCTATAGATACGCCCTAAAGGATTATGAGGGCTGCACAAAATATGAACCTTTAATCCAGATGCATAAGCTTTTTCAATGCCATCCCAATTTATTTCCCATGGATTGCTGGATTCATCGCCAGTTCGCTCAAAAGGAACATCTACAAGATTTAACTTTGTTTCGTTGATCCAGTTATAGAAATTGTGATAGACCGGAGAGCTCAAAAGAATTGAATCCCCTGGTTGGGTAAAGACACGCAATATTTCAACTACAGCAACACCGACATCTGTTGCTACGCGAACTTGCAGCGGATCAACCTCCCAGTTCCAGCGCGTCCCCGCAAAGTGGGCGAAGCCCTTGCCTAACTCTGGAATTGAACCTAAATATCCGAGATCTGATTTTGAAACCATTTCAGCAAGCAGATCCCGAATGGGTTGTGCAACGGGATAATCCATCTCAGCAACGGGTAGAGGAAGTACATCAGCTGGAAAGCCTCGCCACTTTTCACTGCGGTGTGTGTGTAACTCCGCCAAATTTGGTGCTGTTACAGAATGATCGCTCATGTCAGCAAGGCTACCTTTAGATACGAGGTTTTATAAGTAGGTGCGAGGTTCTAGAGTGCTTGCTCTTCAGCGGAGATGCGGCGTGTGGAGTTACGCACCACCAATGTAGTAGGCAAAACAAGTGATGGTGGGTCAAGTACCGGCTTTCGTAACCTCTCCATAATGGACCATGCCGCCATCTCGCCCATAAGCGTTACAGGTTGTTCAATAGTTGTTAACTCCGAAAACTCAGCCATCTCATGTCCATCAAAGCCAATAATTGAAATGTCATCTGGTGCCTTTAATCCGTGACGGCGTAGTGCCTGCATCGCTCCTAACGCCATTTCATCTGATTCACAAAAGATTGCTGTAGGGCGGTTAGGACGGGCTAACAAATCATCCATGGCACGTGAAGCGGTGTGCATAGTGAAGTCACCATGGATCTCACGAGATGGCAACCATTCCAAACCATTTTCAGCTAAGACCTGCATAAAACCTTTGCGACGATCTTGTGGGACAGAAAAGTTAAATGGATCATCTGGTCTTCCAGACATTAAGCCGATTTTCTTGTGGCCCTGATTTACTAAATGCTGTGTCGCTGTTCTGGCCCCAGCAACATCATCAATCTTGATAGATGCGCACTTTTCATGATCCATTCCAACTAATGCGATTGGGATTCCAAGAGAGAGCATTGAATCAAACTCTTCCTCTGTGGGTGGAAGTGAAATTACAATTAAAGCATCGACTCTGCCTTTAAGAAGTTGGTGTTGAAATAATCTTTCGCGGCCCTTCATTTGGCTGAAGTTATAAAGGAGCAGATCCAGCCCAGCTTCGCGCAAAGCTTGTTCTGCTCCGCTAATAACCTGTGAGAAGTACCAGCGCGAAATGTATGGAGCAACGACACCGACTGAATTAGTTCGCCCCAGAGTTGAACTTTGACGTTCATTAGTTAAGGGGTAATTCAATTTCTGTGCAGCTGCAATAATCTTGTCACGGGTTTGCTGATTGACATGGTGAAGTCCACGCAAAGCGCGTGAGACGGTTGCGGTAGAAACTCCCGCTTCCTCAGCGACCTCTTTAATACCTGCCATCTCATCACCTCCCGATTGTGATTACTGCAATAAACTCTGCAAAACAACTGTAACGGCTGCAAAAGTACGGCAAAGATGCTGCAATTAGCAATCCCAGCCCTGGAACAGGGGTAGATTAGGCGCTATGAGCAACCAAATTGAGACACAGATCGATGTATCACTGACCGAGCGAAATCGCCTCACCGCCTTTTTCCGCATAATTCTTGTAGTCCCAGTTTTCTTGTTCGTGGCCTCTTTTGCGCCTACCTCCTCATCTGATTTTTCAAGTGACAATTGGAGCGCATACAGTGCTGGATTATTAGCTCTTCCAGCTGGACTAGCAATTGTTTTTCGTCAGGTATACCCAAGCTACGTCTTGGCGTTCAATGAAGCGCTACTTTCACTACAAACACGTATTGATGCCTACCTTTTACTACTAACAGATGAGTATCCATCGATTGAAGAAAATGATGTTGTTAGCGTGACCTTCCCAGAGGTTGATGCCCAACAACTTAACCGTTGGTTGCCACTTGTGAAGTGGTTACTGGCGCTGCCTTTGTACATTGTTGGAGTTGCGTACATCCTCTATGCAGGGGTCTTAACAATTATTGGATGGTTCAGCGTTTTGTTTACAGGCAACTACCCTGAATTCTGCGCTGAAGGAGTTGTTGGAACAATCGCATACTGGAACCGTGTAGCTGGGTATGCGCTCTTACTTGTTACAGATGAGTACCCAACCTTTTCTTTGTAACAGTTAGGCTTCCTCAAGAATCATTGAAACAGAGTTGATGCACCAACGCTGATCCGTTGGAACTTCATACCCTTCGCCTTCAAATACATGCCCCAAATGTGAGCCACAAGCAGCGCAGCGAACTTCGGTGCGTACTCGTGGAAAGAGTGATCTATCTTCAATTAACTCAACGGCATCATCAGCGGTGGGTGCGTAAAAAGATGGCCAACCACACCCTGAATGAAACTTTGTCTCGCTTCTAAACAACTCTGCACTGCATGCTTTGCACTTATACACGCCGACCTTGTCAGTATCTGTGTACTCGCCTGTAAAGGGGCGTTCTGTTGCTGCGTTGCGAAGAACTTCATAGGACAATGGATCAAGTCGGTTTGCTAACTCTTCTTCATCGATCTGAACTGGATACTCTTTTTCGCTCATTACTGTGCCGCCATTTCTGGATAAGCAATACCGGTGCTTGAGTGGCAGTCGTAACCATTTGGATTCTTCTGCAAATACTTTTGGTGGTACTCCTCCGCTGGATAGTACTCAACTCCTTCTGCGCTCAGAATCTCTGTACAGATAGCATCCATTCCTGCAGCGGTTAATGCATCTTGATACATCTGACAGGATGCGAGCGCCACCTGCATCTGCTCATGTGTTGTGGTGAATATTGCGCTGCGGTACTGAGTTCCGATATCTCCACCTTGTTGGTTTAGAGATGTTGGATCATGCATAGTCCAAAACTCTTGAAGTAAACGTAGGTATGAAACCTTGGAAGAATCAAAGACAACCTTCACCATCTCGGCATGCCCTGTGACGCCAGTACACACCTGCTCATATGAAGGGTTAGGGCGAATGCCACCCATATAGCCAACGCTTGTCTCGATGACACCATCCATCTGCCAGAAGCGACGTTCTGCTCCCCAGAAACATCCAGTTGCAAAGTATGCGGTTGAGTTCATGCGTGAATTGTTGCAGTATGCACAGATATTCGCACCCGCTGATAACCTTCATGCTGACCCAATGAGCCCCCGTAGCTCAGGGGATAGAGCACTGCCCTCCGGAGGCAGGTGCACAGGTTCGATTCCTGTCGGGGGCACTTGAGATAGATCACCCTGATTTTCAAAACTCTTTCCCGTTCAACCTTGTATAACACCGCTACACAGGGGACAATTAAGACCTTGCACGCACAACTGTGTGTATTACAACTTTTACTCTGTAATTGAGTCTTACTTCCCTAAGGAGACATGCGATGGATTGGCGACATCAATCAGCCTGCCGTGATGAGGATCCAGAACTCTTTTTCCCTGTCGGAAATACCGGTCCTGCACTTACTCAGATCGAAGAGGCTAAGAAGGTCTGCAACCGTTGCATCGTGAAAGAGCCATGTTTGGCATGGGCCCTTGAGAGCGGTCAGGATGCTGGCGTATGGGGCGGATTGTCTGAGGATGAGCGACGAGCACTCAAGCGTCGTGCCGCACGTAATCGCGCTCGCTTAATGGAGCAGCAAAACCAGATTTAAAGTGGGAAGCGCAGCTTTGCCTGCGTTCCCTTATCTGTTGAATCCAACTTCAACTCACCCATTAACTCATTTTCTGTCAGGGTGCGAACAATCTGTAAACCCAGGTTGGATGAGGTCAGCAGATCAAAACCATCAGGCAATCCAACACCATCATCTGAGATCGTAACTAAACCTTCATTGCTATACCGTTGAAGTTCAATCTTTAAGTGGGTTCCAGACTCAGCTAAACCATGTTCTAAAGCGTTATGAATAAGCTCGGTAACGACTAGTGACAATGGCGTAGCAACACGTGATTCCAAAGAACCAATCTCACCAACTCTTTGAATTGTAAGTTCACCCATTCGAGGACTTAGTTCAAGTGCGTGGGTCACTAGTGAGCTCAACACTTCATCAAAAGCCACCGTCGTTTGCGTGCTATTTGAAAGGGTTTCATGGACAACCGCGATCGATGCGATACGACGAACCGCCTCAACGAGTGCGGCTGCAGCAGCAGGATCTTCAATCCGACGGGATTGCAATCGAAGCAACGCTGAAACAGTTTGTAGATTATTTTTAACGCGATGATGAATCTCGCGGATTGTCGCATCTTTGGTGACAAGTTCGCGATCACGTCTACGCAACTCAGTAACATTTTGCAGCAGCACGATTGCGCCGATTTTATCTGTGCCAACAATCAAGGGTAAAACCAGCAAATCAATTGTTGCCCCTTGATTATCAATCTCAACTCTTTGCAACTGTTTGCCATTTAAGCGTGAACGAACAGCTTGCTCCGAAGCGTTTGGTGAAGCGATGACTACTTGCTCTGCGACCTCACCGAGATTTCTTCCCTCCAGGTCGCCCCTCCAACCCATGCGAGAAAAGGCTGATTTTGCATTTGGGCTTGCAAATGAGATTGCTGAGTTTGCATCAAGTCGAATCAAGCCATCGCCAACACGTGGTGCTGGTTCAAAAAGTGAGCCTGCATCTTTATAAGGGAATGATCCCTGAGCCACCATTTGAAATAAGTGTTGCGCGACTTCACGATAATTACTTTCAAGTTTTCCAGAACTTCGAGAGTGTTCAACATTTCTATGAGTTGAAATAACTGCGATTACTTGACCGTCAAAGGTAACGGGAATCGTTTCCGTCTTAACCTGCATCTCTCCTATTTTTTCGGGATTGCTAGATTTAACAATCTCATCACCAGATAGGGCTTCATCAACTGCTGGCTTTGCACCCCATAGAACTTCTTCACCAATAACATCATTAATGAAAACAGTTGATGTAGTTGTTGGACGAATATGAGCAACAGCGATGTGCCCAGTAGGCCACATTGAAATGTCTTTACGTATTGGCACCCATAAAATCAGATCGGCGAATGAAAGGTCTGCCAAGAGTTGCCAGTCTGCAACTAACTCGCGTATCCGATTAGCTTGATCAATAGTGATTGTGGTTCGTGCCCCCAGCAATTTTTCTAACTGAAACATGGTTACTTCCACTCCGCCAAGTGAAGCTCGATCTCTTGGGTTGCAAACCACACCAGCTCATCATCGCCTTGAAATGCCAAGAGGGCACATTGCAATTGATCCCACGGTAGAGCGGTTTTTAGGGTGAGTGAATCTTCGTAACTTTCGCCAATCTGCTGATTTGTTATCTCAAAGGCAAGAACTATTCCAGGGGCTTTTTCAGATAAGCGAAGCTCTAGTGCCTCTTCACCAGCTGCTATCGAGAGTAAATACTCAAGCTCTTCCTCATCGCAATCTGGATTATCTGCTACAAAAGTTTGGGTCGGAGCAAATACCTCATCAGCCTCAAAGCTCTTACTCTGCACAAAGAGTTCAAGATCCTTGTGACTGATGGGAAGGTAAGCGCGCATTTGCCCATAGTAATAGATCCTAAGAAATGATTTCTCGGGCTATTTCAGAGATTGATTTACGCAGATTTGAGCGCTCATTTGTCTCAACCAAGGTAGCGTGCTGATCTTCTGCCGCTTTGGCTGCTCGCCTCTCCTCTTTCACGCTCCGGACTCGAATAGGTTTGAGGGCGGTGGTTGCTGTCAGAAAGCGCGCCATTTCACTTTCTCCTCGCTTGCCTGAAGATTTCATGTTTTGAGTAAAACTCAACTGCGCCCTTATCGATGTCTGATGCAACAAATCAATCACCTGTCCAAGTCGATAGTGCCCCAGATGATCTGCTCGTGAAACGATCATGAGTTCATCGGCTTGGTCACAGCACCAGGTAGTAACAGCTGATGTCCAACGTCTATCAGTCAATCTATTTGAGAGCCCTGAGATTGAACCGATATCTAGCACAATGAAATCAAACTCTTCTGTTGCGTTACTCATGAATTCTTCTAATTGAAGTGAAGAGTCTTGGGTAATCTCAGCAAGGGCTAAATTGGGAGCGATTGACTTCCATCCACTTGCATCTGCAATGTTTCGCATTGATAACAGTGGCGATATAGATGGTGCTCGAAAGTTAGCCTCCACCAGCAATGTAGATTTCTCAAGAAGACTGAGCTCCATGGCTAAGTTGAGAGCGATGAGTGTGCAACCTGTATGGCTGCCCGCTGAGCTAATCGCGATAACCTTCGAAGTACGTGATTTTCGCTGTGTTAAAGCGCTAGTCCGAATCATTGGTGCTCTGACAAAGCCACGTACCAATGAGATTAAATCAGTACCTAAACTTGGCAAGGGATGTAGCGCGATGAAATCCCCATCACTCTGATGGGGAATAGAAAAGCCGATTACCTGTCGGACTAAGACTTGTAACTCATCCACCAATTGCTTATTGGCACCTGGTAAATCTGCTCCATAAATTAAAAGCGCGTTGGAGGCAGTTGCTGAGTTAGAGCTCAAGTAACCCTGCAGAGAAGCCCAATCAATCGCTCGAAAGACCACATTCCAACCCTGGGCATACAACGTTCCTGCTACAAAACCTTCAACATCTGGGTTTGCAATTGCTGTTATGACAGTAGGCATATCAAGCTCAGACATGTGTACGCACCACCACTAATCGACCTTGGGTGGTTGCACTCAAAACCCTAAGCACTTGTGTTTCTTCGATTGCAACAGTTATTGAAACATCTTCACTCAATGAATTCTTAGAACCGTCAATAGTAATAATTGTTACGCCACCCATAATCAAAATCGGATCAATAACCGCTTCACCATTACGTGAGTCAAATACCCAGTAGATATCTACCGAATCTCCCTCTAAAACTCCCGATGCAAGATCTGCAAAACGCAGACTTAGTGGCACTGCACTTGTGGCCATCACATCAGCTGATGCGGCTAGATCTGTTGTTGAGAGAAACTCCCCCACAACCATTGTGCGTGTTGCCACCAATCCGATGAGTTGATCGGATGTGCTCAGGTAATTGTTAGAACTAGGTCCAAGGTTCATGTGCGAAGTTATGAGATCTGATTCATTGATCACATGACCTGGCGTCACGGCTTTAGCTAATACCCAGTAATTGCTTCCTTTGTTTGAATAAGTCGAGATGAAGAATGCTGATACAAATGCGGCCACAATTAACGTCACCGCTAGAGGCATTCGTGCCCCATAAGAACTCTTTTTGTTTTTCATAGCTGTACCCAAGGGGCTGATGTGACAGAGGAGTTTGGTTTGTCCACAATCAGTCAAAGGTATGAGGAGCTTCGGTACCAAAGGTTGAGTCTGCACCTGCTAAAACAGGAAATTGTCTCCCTATGACTACACAACGTGAATATGAGCAACTTCCTACCTACAAAACTACTGAATTAACTCCGCTTTCCAGCGATCCCGATGAGGATTTTCTGCACCCTGTACTTGAAATCTTCAGGCCTGCACCGGTTGCTGTTGAGGTTAAAAAGCCAAGACTTTACTTGGTTCCATCAACATTTGGTGAGGAGTTTGATGCTGAGTTCGCACCGCAACCGACCTCTGCCAGCGATCTCCCTGACATCACTCCATTGATTCTTCAATTCATCTACAACACCCTAGAAATTTGGGCGGGTAAACGTTCCCCTCAACAACTTCAGCACCTATGTCACTACACAGTATTTAGTGAAATCCAGAAAATGGCTGGATCGCTCAAAGAGATTGGAAGAGTGCGCAAAAGTAGAATTACCCAACCTTTAGATGGTATCTGCGAAGCAACAATCACCATTCGCTTTGGTGATCGTTTGCGAGTGGTTGCGATCAGATTTGAAGGCCTAGATGGACGCTGGTTGTGCACCTATCTAGCACTTATCTAAAGTTAAGCAGCGCTTCCATGGCAACGCTTGAACTTCTTACCTGAACCACAAGGACATGGAGCGTTACGAGTTACTTCTCCAGTTGTTCGAACTCCAGATTCATCAGCAGCTGTGTACTGCAAGCCTGCTTGAGGTAATTGCTTAGCTTCAAGACCTGGTGCTACAACTTGATTACTTGCGCTCTCAACTGTGACCTCGATGTTAAACACAAAGCCTGCGATCTCTTCTTTAATTCCTTCCATCATCGCTGCAAATAGATCAAAGCCCTCTTTTTGGTACTCAACAAGTGGATCACGTTGAGCCATTGCACGAAGACCGATTCCCTCTTGAAGGTAATCCATCTCATAAAGGTGTTCGCGCCATTTACGATCAAGAACAGAGAGTAAAACCTTGCGCTCTAGTTCGCGCATTACCTCTGCACCTAGCGCCTCTTCTCGCTGCGCGTACGCTGATTCGCAGTCCTCAAGTACCTGTGCGGTAATAAAATCTGCATCGAGTCCTACACGAGAACCAGCTTTAGCTTCCAACTCGTCGATCGTAAATGAAATTGGATAGATAGTCTTTAATGCAGTAAAGAGGGTACCTAGATCCCAATCCTCTGCATACCCATCAGCAGTTGCAGCAGCGACATATGCCGTGAGAGTGTCGGAGACGAAGTGAGCTACCTGCTCCTTGATGTCGGCACCTTCTAGAACGCTTCGACGCTCACCATAAACAACTGAACGCTGACGATTCATAACATCGTCATACTTCAAAACATTTTTACGCATTTCGAAGTTTTGTGCTTCAACCTGAGTCTGCGCAGAACGAATGGCGTTAGAAACCATCTTTGATTCAATTGGAGCATCATCTGGCAATCCGGCAGCGGTTAAGAATCGCTCAACCAATCCTGAGTTGAATCGACGCATCAAATCATCTTGAAGCGAGAGGTAGAAGCGTGACTCTCCTGGATCGCCTTGACGACCTGAACGTCCACGTAACTGATTATCAATGCGACGTGATTCGTGACGTTCTGTACCTAATACATAGAGACCGCCGAGAGCGACAACCTCTTCATGTCCAGCTTCAACCGAAGCCTTTTGGCGTGCAATCTCAGCTGGCCACTCTTTCTCATACTCTTCAGCATTTTCTACTGGAGAGATTCCACGACGTTGTAATTCAAAATCTGCCATGAACTCTGGATTGCCACCCAACATGATGTCAGTACCTCGACCAGCCATGTTCGTGGCAACTGTTACAGCACCCTTAACACCAGCGCGAGCAATGATCGCTGCTTCACGTTCATGGTGTTTTGCATTGAGAACCTCATGAGGAACTCCTGCTTTGCGAAGAAATGCAGATAGCTCTTCAGATTTTTCGACGCTCACAGTTCCAACCAATACAGGTTGACCCTTGCGATGACGCTCGACAATATCCGCTGTCACAGCAGCAAACTTTCCAACCTCTGTTTTGTACACCAAGTCAGGTGAATCAAGACGTTGTGAAGGACGATTAGTTGGTATCGGGACAACACCAAGTTTATAAATTTGGTGGAATTCAGATGCCTCAGTCGTTGCAGTACCTGTCATACCTGACAATTTGTCGTATAGACGGAAGTAGTTCTGCAAGGTAATCGTTGCAAGTGTCTGATTTTCATCCTGAATTTCAATACGTTCTTTAGCTTCCAGCGCTTGGTGTAAACCTTCGCTGTAACGACGACCAGCAAGCATGCGGCCTGTGTGCTCATCAACAATAAGCAATTCGCCATTCATAACAACATAATCCTTATCGCGTCTAAATAACTCTTTAGCCCGGATTGCATTGTTTAAGTAGCCGATCATTGGTGTATTAGCAGCCTCGTAGAGGTTTCCAATCTGCAATAACTCTTCGACCTTAGTTACGCCTTCTTCAAGAATTCCAGATGTCTTCTTCTTTTCATCAACTTCATAATGCACATCGCGTTGAAGTTTTTGAACTAAATTAGCAAATTCGACGTACCACTTGGTGGCTTTATCGGCAGGACCACTGATGATCAATGGTGTACGTGCTTCATCAATAAGGATTGAGTCAACTTCATCTACAACCGCAAAGAAGTGATCGCGCTGCACACACTCATTGAGTGACCACGCCATGTTATCGCGAAGATAATCAAAACCAAACTCATTGTTTGTGCCATAGGTAATATCTGCTGAATACGCTTCACGGCGTTCAGCTGGTGACATGTTTGCAAGAATTACGCCAACCTTTAAACCTAAAAATCTGTGGACGCGGCCCATCCACTCGCTATCGCGCTCGGCTAAGTAATCATTAGTTGTAACAACATGGACGCCACGACCTGCAAGTGCATTCAAATAAGATGGGAGGGTCGCAACTAATGTCTTACCTTCACCTGTTCGCATTTCTGCAATATTTCCTCTGTGCATTGCTGCACCACCCATAATTTGAACATCGTAATGACGCTGGCCCAAAGTTCGACGACCCGCTTCACGAACAACAGCAAAGGCCTCTGGCAGAAGATCATCTAGTGACTCTCCATTGGCATAACGCGTCTGGAATAGAGGGGTCTGCTCGCGGAGCTCTGAGTCTGACATCGCTGAAAAGCGAAGCTCTTGAGCATTAACCAAGGCAACGATCTTGCTCAGATCACGAAGGATGCGTCCTTCGCCTGCACGCAAAATCTTGTCTACAAACGCTGGCATCGACCTAGCCTCTCAGTAAGGGTGTGACCCTGTTTCACGCCCTTATCGTAGAGGTTGTGCAACGCAGGCGGTAACCGCAGATACTGAGCCCACAGCGTGAAAACCCTGCGAGTTGACCGCCCGCACCGCCTCTTTGAGGGTGGCCCCCGTTGTAACTACATCATCAATCAAGATCAAATCTCCCCTCACCTGCGAAGTGAGGGAAAAAGCTCCTGCAAGATTTGTAGCTCTCTCATCTCTATGCAACCCACTTTGATCCTTGACCTTTCTGGATACCTGCAAACAATCAACCATGGGGATTCCAGTCCTATCTGAAATCTGAGAGACAAGATCGACGATGAAACTCCTGCCGCGACGACGTTGAGCTGCTTTACTCGAGGGAATGGGCACTAAGCGGGACAAGGATGTGTCAAAAGATTTCTTAGTCAATACATGAAGCATTGCATCGATGATTAATTCATCAGCACCTTTTTCTCCTGACTCTTTAGCAGCCAGAATAATTCTGGAGGCTGTCGGGGTATACAAAAGTGCTGAATGTACAAGCAAACTGTCAAAAACACTCTTGTAATAATGTGGATGCCAGTTACTTCTGCAATCCGAACAAATGCTAATTCCCAGACGTTGACACCCAAAACATCTGGATGGAAATAAGAGTTGTGAAACTTCTGCAAATGTACCCATGCGGGAATACTTACAAAGATAAGTTGCTTGAAATGTAATGTGAAAAAGTTGTGGAAATTATGCTTTGTAATCCTCAGGCTGTAAGGAAATAATTCGTTTCTCAATGCTCTCCCATGTATTGCGAGGAAGGGTCAAAACAAAGTGCGCACCGCGCCCAGGACGCCCCCACGCCTCTAACTCACCGTTGTGCAAACGGGCATCCTCAAGTGCAATTGAAAGTCCTAAGCCGGTGCCTCCACGTGTTCTTGCTCGAGAAGGATCTGCTCGCCAGAAACGATCGAAGACTCGAGTGAGTGCGTTTTCATCCAAGCCGACTCCGTAATCACGAACACCTACAGCGACATCATGCTCACTGGCTTCGATGTGAACATCAATCTGATTTTCTTCAGCATGGTCGATCGCATTTGCCAAAAGATTGCGCAAAATCCGCTCTACACGACGAATATCAGCCTTAATCATGATGACCGGCATAGCGGACTTCACATAGATCTGTGTCTTACGCTCTTTGGCAACTAACCCCAAATCATCTGCACATCGTTGAACGAGTTGAACCATGTCAAAATCAAGCGCCTCGAGTACCGCTACCTCTGCATCAAACCGTGAAACTTCAAGCAAGTCTTCGAGCAAGCGTTCAAAGCGATCTAGCTGAGCGACTAGTAATTCGGCACTTCTTGCAACGATCGGGTCAAATGTCTCTTTGGATGAGTGAATAACTTCAGAAGCCATTCGCAAAGTAGTAAGTGGAGTTCGAAGCTCATGGGAAACATCTGATACAAAACGTTGCTGCACACGAGAGAGGTTCTCTAATCGCGCAATCTGTTTTTGAATGGACTCTGCCATCTCATTAAATGCCAAGCCCAGGGTTGAAATCTCATCTTGAGATTCGACCTTTAGACGCTTTCTGAAATCCCCAGCCGTAAACTCAGCAGCAACAATTGCTGCCTCTCGTACAGGTTTAACTACCTGACGAACAACGAGCCAAGTGATCAAGCCAACCAACAGCAGCAAAACAAAACCGGTTAGCAAAAGAGAGCTACTGATTAGGTCTAAAGTTTGCTCCTGATTTGCAAGTGAAAAAATTATGTACATCTCGTACTGGCCTGCGTTAGGAATCTGTACTTTTTGGCCAATTGCTAAACCATCTATGCGAGCACCAGTTATATAGATCATTTTTGTGTATTGATACACCAAATCATTTTTTTGACGTACGTTCTCACTCAAAGCTACTGGAATACTTTTTGGATCCAAGTAATTAGAAGCAATTTCATAGTTATTCTCCATGGTGTTGCCAGGGCTTCGTATGAAAACTACTTCTCTGGCATTTTCGTTGGCTGTTAATGTGGTTGCCGAACTAATGACATCATCAACTACTTTTTGAACAATGGAGTCCTTCTCCCCTTGAGCCAACAGGAAGCGATACTCGGCTGTAAAGATGGTAGATCGAGCCTCAGCTAATGCTGAGTTCAGGTTTACCTCTTTAACACCTGCAGATAACTGAGAATTAAGGGCAGAACCCGTTATGCCCGTTACGGCCAAAGAAAGTACGACTGTCGAGAAAATTACCTTGATTGCCAGGGAGTTACGGATTCGCCAATATATTCGCTTCATGGCTAGGAGCCGCCCATTACTCCAGCTTTATATCCAACACCGCGAACGGTGACGACAATCTCTGGATGCTCAGCATCATGCTCGATCTTTGAGCGTAAGCGCTGCACATGCACATTAACAAGTCGCGTATCAGTGGAATGGCGATATCCCCACACCTCGCTCAGCAATGCATCACGAGTAAAAACTCGTCCTGGTTCTTTCGCTAAAGCAACCAAAAGGTCGAACTCAAGTCGAGTTAAGGCTATTTGCTTTCCACCGCGAGTTACTTGATGGGCCTGCACATCAATGGCCAAGTCACCAATTGTCAGCAACCCTGATACATCAGCATTTGTTCGACGTAAACGAGTTCTAATTCTTGCAACGAGTTCTGATGGATGACGAAAGGGTTTAACCATGTAATCATCGGCACCAGCTTCCAAACCCTTTACAACATCTTGAGTATCACCTTTGGCTGAAAGCATGACAATTGGAACCATCGACTCTGCCCGAATTAATTTGCAAACTTCAATTCCATCAAGCCCAGGCAACATAACATCTAACAAAACTAAATCAGGTGGGTTGTTACGGAAAACATCCATGACCTCATCGCCACGACTGACTAGATCCACATCAATGCCGGCACCGGTTAAAACGATGCCAAGCATCTCTGCGAGATCTTGGTCGTCATCGACGACCATAACTAAAGTCATTAGCTACCGTGCTCCCAAGAGTTCAGGTACATGTCTTGTGCTGGAGTAAGAACATCGATACGTCCACCCATGCTGATCAACTTAAGTGCAGCAACTTCCTTGTCGATATATGTAGGAACTTCATGTACGCCTGGCTTTAGGTTCTTTGCTTCCTTAACTAAATACTCAGCTGTAAGAGCTTGATCTGAGAATGACATATCCATAACAGATGCTGGGTGACCTTCAGCTGCACCGAGGTTAACCAAGCGACCCTCAGCTAGAAGCAGTAAACGACGCCCATCTGACAGTACATATTCATCTGTCTGGTGACGCATCTTTGAGTTCTTTGTCTTTGCATTTTGCTCTAGCCATGCAACATCAATTTCGATGTCGAAGTGACCTGAGTTAGCCATGATTGCGCCATCCTTCATGACTGCAAAGTGCTCATCACGTAACACATCGCGGTTACCGGTGACGGTAATGAATACATCACCAAGCTTTGCCGCATCAATCATTGGCATTACTCGGAATCCCTGCATCATTGCATCAAGTGCTTTAGTTGGATCAATTTCAGTAACGATCACATCAGCGCCCATACCCTTGGCACGCTCTGCAACTCCCTTACCGCAGTAACCAAATCCGGCCACAACAACCACACGACCTGCTAGCAAGAAATTCGTTGCACGGAACACAGCATCGAGAGTTGATTGACCTGTTCCATAACGGTTATCAAACATATGCTTTGTGTCTGTGTCATTAACAGCAATCATCGGAAACTGAAGAGCTCCATCTTTTGACATCTGGTTAAGGCGAATAACTCCAGTTGTTGTTTCTTCGCAGCCACCAGCGATATTTGGAATTAACTCCTTACGAGTAGTGTGCAAGGTATTAACGAGGTCGCAACCATCATCAAATACTTGGTGCGGTTCGATATCAAGAGCTGCATTGATGTGCTTGTAATAGCCATCACGGTCAACGGCGTTGCGAGCAAATACTGAAATTCCGTACTCGTGAACCAGAGCCGCTGCGGTGTCATCTTGAGTTGAAAGTGGGTTTGAAGCACAAAGAGCGATTTCAGCTCCACCGGCCTTGAGAACGCGCATCAAGTTCGCAGTCTCAGTTGTTACGTGCATGCATGCCGAGATACGGACACCTGCAAATGGTTGTGACTTCTCAAAGCGCTCACGAATTTGTGCAAGCACTGGCATATTGCGCTCTGCCCATTCAATGCGCTTGCGACCTTCAGCTGCAAGCGATGCATCAGCGATGTCATGCTTTGGAAGTGTTGATGTAACAGGAACGTTCACGTAAATCTCCTTAAACGGTAATCAAAGTAATAATTGGATACCTAAGGCGTAGGGCTCTACTGTGCTAGGTGGCTATAGGCATAGGTTACTGCCCTCATGTGAAAAGCTCGTAATGGAAAACGGGGATTAGCCGCGTATTAGCGAGAGAACCTCATCACGTACAGACTCCATCTGAGCCTGCGTAGCGGCCTCAACGTTGAGCCTTAGCAATGGCTCGGTGTTTGAGGGACGGAGATTAAACCACCAGGTATCTGCGCTAACGGTTAGACCATCAAGTTCATCAATCTGAAGATCTGCGCTTTCATAGGTAGCGCGTACCAAATCAGAAGCTTGCTTAGTATCGGCAACCTTTGAATTGATCTCTCCACTGGACTGATAGCGATTGAAAGGAGCTAACAGCTCAGACATGGTTGCAGAGCTCTCACCAAGTGCGGCAATTGCATGAAGTGCCGCAAGCGCCCCACTGTCTGCCATCCAAAACTCCTTAAAGTAGAAATGCCCTGAATGCTCGCCACCAAAGATGGCTCCACTTTCTGCCATCATCTTCTTTATGTAAGAGTGACCAACGCGGCTTCGTAATCCTTTGCCACCATTTTCTTCAATCACTTCTTGTACAGCGCGCGAAGAAATTAGATTGTAAATAATGTTTGAACCCGGTCGCTTCTTTAACTCTCTTTGTGCGATTAGGGCGGTGAGTGCTGAAGGATTAACCGCTACTCCCCGCTCATCTACTAAAAAGCATCTATCTGCATCACCATCAAAGGCCAGGCCAAGATCTGCCTTGTTATCAATCATTGCTTGCTTGAGATCCTTGAGTGTCGACTCATCTAGTGGATTGGCTTCATGATTTGGAAATGAGCCATCTAGTTCAAAATACATCGGAATAACTTCGCAATTGAGCCCTGCAAAAATCGCAGGGGCTGTGTGGCCAGCCATTCCATTACCCGCATCAATAACAATCTTCAGGGGTCGGATTCCTTTAACATCTACCAAGGTCAGAAGATGATCTACATACTCTTCGAGCATATGGCGTTGTTTCTCGATGCCCACATTTCTGAGAGCAATGGGCGAACCTTCGCGCACAAAATTCTCAATAGTAAGCAACCCTGACTCTTTCCCAATTGGGCGGGCTTTACTTAAACACAGCTTAATTCCATTGTATTGAGCGGGATTATGGCTTGCTGTAAACATAGCGCCTGGTAATCCAAGTTTCCCAGATGCAAAATACAACATATCTGTAGAAGCTAAGCCGATACGAATGACATCCATTCCTTGCGAGGTAACCCCTGCTGAAAAAGCATCTGCTAGCTCTGGTGAGGATGGGCGCATATCTTCACCGATAACAATTGTTCCCGGCTCGCGTTCTATTTGTAAAAATCGAGCAAATGCCATTCCAGTTGCAAAAGAAAAATCTGCATCTATTTCAGTGTCAACTAAACCTCTGATGTCATAGGCTTTAAAAATATTGGGGATTAGTTCCATAGGATGTTATGAGGGAACTGCGCGTAAATGTCCGCGACGTCCGATTTGTTGTTGTGCAGATGTCGTTTCAATTGGTGCAATCGGTTCTACATCCTTTGCTGCGACTTCTCGAACCGCATTTGCAATCGCCATTAAATCATCCTCAGTTGGCCCTTGAGATGTTCCATCTAGCTCTTGCTTTATAACGCTCCAACCATGTGGAACTTTCAAGCGAGTTCCGTGAACAACACACAGATCATACGCATGTGGTTCGGAGTAGGTGGCAAGAGGGCCAACAACTGCAGTTGACTCCGAGTAGATGTAAGTCAGGGTCATAGTTGCATGTGACCGGCACCCTGCACGGGAGCAAGCACGACCGCCCTGAATTCTCATGAGTTAAACATTAGTGGGAAGGGGTATAAAAAGTTGGGATTATCAAGGATTTAGAATACGAATATTTGAGTCTGGAATTTCGACTCGAGTCAGAACACTTCCTGGGGCGATTGGAAAGTATCCATACCCATTAGTCGATGAGACCAAAGCGCCGGCATATGTATCGGCGCCAACCTTTGTGATTTTCATCGACCGTGCAGCTACAGGTATCTTCCAAGTAACGATGTCGCTCCCCTGAAGAGTTTTACGAATCAACTTGCCATTAACCAAACTCAGCTCAATGGAGACATTAATCTTGCTGCCGGTGAATGCGATCGTTGGCGCGAGCCCAGTAAGCGCCACTGTGAATTCAGAGAGTTCGGGGGCAGGCGTGCTCCAGACGAAGTCTTTTCGGCCTCCAACCGCAACCGAGGATTCAACCGCTGCAACCATGGCTTCAGTAGAAGTGATCCTTAACGCAAATACCTTCGAAGATATCTTGGGTGAGAATGCAAACTCTGAGACTTTTCCTGCGGCGATACTTCGGGAATTCAAGCCAACCGGGATGAAAACACCATCGGCTGAAAGAAGCTCAACTGAGATGCTCGCATCAACATCTCCTGGATTTAAGACTCTCAAAAGATGCACAGAAGATGAACTTTGTCCTGATCCCTTGCCTGAATTTGGAATCGCGGGAATGACGAGAGTTCTACTAGGTGTACTAATTGGATTTACAAAATCCCCACCAAGTGCGCGTAAACCTTTTCCTTGCTCATCAATTACAAAAGAGTTAACTCGGCCCGATCTAGGGACGACATTGATGGTCAATCTCTTGTCGCCTGGAGCAAGTGAGTCAACAGAGATCACTAGATAGTTCTTTGATTGAACTGACAAAGTCCTCAAGGGCTGTTTGCCTTTTTCTGTAAATACCTGCACATCAACAACTGCATCACTTAAACCACTATTGACTATGATTAATCGACCCTTGGTTGTGACATCCGCGCTTGCTCCCACAAACCACTGAGAAGATGCTGGTCCTGAACACAGAACACCGCCGGCCCATTTACCGGAGCGACTCTGCCAGGCCACAGGTGTCGAGCCCTCTGAATTAAAGAGCAGTGAATCCTTCAACACTGGAAGGCGTAGCACCTTCACCATCTCAGTCTTTGTACCTCTATTTTGCAATCTCTGGAACTGTGTTTGCTTCGAGGATAAAGAGATCTGCGAAGAAAGACCGGGCAAAGTTGGAGGACACACAACCGCCGGATAGTTCTCAGAAAAACTCTTCTTGGAGCTTGCGACATTCAATACCGAAGCGATAACAATTGAAACCGCGATTGCGGCGATGAAGCGAAGTGGGCGAGATAGTTTCATGCCAACTCCCTGTCTGAAATATCGCTCTTGCGACGACCAGAAGGAAGTGCCATAACCAGCACCAATACAAAGAAAATCAACTGAAGTGAAAGCCATCCGCGGCGAACAGTTCCATCATGGATCAATGAGATTTCACCAGGTTCGGTAACTGTAAATGTTGGCAAACCTTGCTCATTTTTGCCACGATCTAGTCGATATCCATTTTCCAGAATCTGCCAAGAGCGATTATAAGTTTCGGTCAAGATCAGAGTGCCTGCCGATGGAACTAACGTGCGCGCTCCAACTTCACCAGCTTGTAACTCTTTACGAACTCCATCTTCGCCAATAAACATTAAACGTGAAGCTGGAGCCGTTACCTTCCATACAACACCCAAAGAAGTTGCCGATGTACGAGAGAATCCACCTAGCCCATCGATTGAGCGAATAATCTCTCTTTTAAATGGCGCCTTTACAAATACATACTTAACTCCAAAATTACCAAGGGTGTTGCTACTGGTAACTCCAGATCCATCAATAAGTCCTCGAGCAGCTTCAGCGATTGCAGGGGTTTGTTCAGGGGCAACATCAGGTTCACCCAGCGATATGTCTCTTCCGCGCGATAGGTAGTACTGGATCTTCTTTTCCTCAAGAGATCCGACTTCACGTAAGACTAGAATCTTCGTATCTTTCTCAACGCTCAAGAATGCCGGCATCACAGTCTCGCGATTTGCTTGAACTAAAGAATCAGCGCCTTTACTTACCGACCAGCCAACTGCAAGAACTGAGTAAGTAAAGGTTGCAAACAAAAGCAGCGCAGAAAGAATGTGTCGATAGTGAATGTGACTCAGAACAAGAGTTTCTCTTAGGCGATCTAATAACACGGTTCCTGAAGCTATAGAGGCAAGAGTCACCAGAACGAGTACTGAACCTGGCCATACCTTTGACGATGCTTCATTTCCATGTGTGGAGATTGAAAGTGATGAAAGAACTACTGCCAGAACAAGAGCGCCCACGCCATATTCGGCTATTCGACGAGCATGTGTTGACGAGAATAAGGAGATGATTAAAACAAGAAGAATTGGACTAATTAGCCAGGCAGGTAGTGAATTAGCGCCGCCAGGATTGCCTAAAAGCGCCATAAATGGCCCGCCACCAGAGATCAACAAACCTGGCTCAACTAGAAGTCGGCTTGGGTGTACTAAAGCTTCTAGCGAATAAGGAATGTTCATTAGAAATGGAACAAAAATTAACGCAGCTCGCTTTTGAAGTCGCAAGGTATACAACGGTGAATTTGCTTCTTGTGCATGTTTTTCATAGTCACTAAGGGTCGAGATAAGTCCCGCAACTATTCCGATTACGAAGATCATCAAGGAAAATCCATATAGGAGTGCCAGCAGAAGTGAGGCGCCGGCAATTTTGCGCCAGGAATACTGTTCTATTTTTTCAATATCATGCAGCAGAAGAGCAACGTAAGGTGCAAGCATCATAAAGAGCACAGTTGCGGTATGACCAGTCGAGATTGCGGCGATCGTTACTGGTGAAATTGCATAGAGAAAAGCTGCAGGAATCGATATCCAAGTATTGCTTGTCAATCGCTTAAGAAGTTTTGAGGCGGTGTACATCATCACAATGGGTGCTACCAGGAAAAAAGTTGTGATCAAGAACTGCACTTTTCCCAAAAAGAATAAGGAGGCTGTTGCTGTTATTGCTACCCAGGTAGGTGTTGCCGAAGATGAACCCATTCCAACTTGATGCCAGGATTCAAAATATGTTCGCCACAAATCCGTCGCCCCTGATGGAGAAATCGGAAGCGCTCCACCGACAAGTGCGCCAAATCTATTTCTTGAATTCAAGATTGAAACGATCGTAATCAGAGTAAAGCCAATAACCTCAGGTCTTTTAAAGACACCGAACCATTGATTTGTGTTTACTGGAGTTAAGAGATCTTCATCTTCATTGGATTCAAGAACCGAGGTAGAGGTAGCTTGAGAGTCATCGTTAAACATCCTGCCACGAATAGCATCGATGGCGCCTTCTGAGGCAAGGCGTATCTGAGACCAACGAGGGGGAATAAATGATGCGATGACCCGCGCTGAAACAAAGCGCTGCTTTCTCCGCACTTTTCGTGCAGCAATTATTGAACCGGGCCGGATAATCAAGGCTCCGACCGCCAAAATTTCATCAGCGGCATATCCAGGAAGTTTGGCTATGAGGTATCCAATAGCTCTTGCTACGGCCGTTCCTAAGAGTTGAATAACAAGCCATGGCAATATCCACCATGAAGAGTTAGCAAGGAGTACATAAGCGGCATTGCGTCGATCCAATAACAAAGGTCTATGCAGAATCGCTCCTGCTACTTCAATTATTCTTCGCTCCGTAGCTGATGCTTGCGCGTGAAATGCAACAGCACCGGTAGCAACCATTACAGAATGGCCCGCAGCCCGTGCTCGCCATCCAAAATCAACATCATCTCTAAACAAGGTGAGATTAGGGTCCAATCCACCAAGCTCTTCAAATACATCCCGACGAATCAATGCGCCCGCCGTACTTACAGCTAAAACTTCATGGTCTCCATCATGCTGACCTTGGTCGTACTCCAAAGGTTCAAGTCCGGTCCAACGTGCACCATTACCTGCAATGCTGATACCTGCTTCAAGCAAATGTGTTCGGTCATGCCATCCCAACAACTTAGGACCAACCATCACTACTTGAGGTCGATCATCAATAGCTGCAATTAATTCTGCGAGCGCTGTTGGTGCTGGTGCGCAATCATCATGGATCAGCCAGATCCATTCATGATCGACTGATTGAGGTAACTTGTTTACAGCTAATGAAATTGCTTCACCAAAACCGGTTTCAACATCGGCTGTTATAAATGGAATTCGTGCAGATTTTAAAAGCTTTGTTGATGCATCCTGAGATCCAGTATCAACGGCGGTGATTAAATCAATTGGGCGGGTTTGCGAAGTGAGTGCTGCAACAACTTCGGGCAACCAGACCGCTCCATTGTGTGAAACAAGAACAGCGGTTACACGATGCTTATCTACTGCGGCTTGGGAAGCCATAGGTATAAATCACTTTCTCGTGAGAGAAATGTGAACCTTACGCAGTTCGACGCTTTAGGCGACGACGCTCTCGCTCTGAAAGACCGCCCCAAATTCCGAAGCGCTCATCATGAGCTAATGCGTACTCAAGACACTCTGAACGAACATCGCATGAAAGACATACGCGCTTTGCTTCGCGAGTTGAGCCACCCTTTTCTGGGAAGAAGGCTTCTGGATCGGTCTGCGCACACAAGGCGCGCTCCTGCCATGAAAGCTCCATGTTTTCGCCAGATGCGAGTGTGATTGTTGGACCTGAAGTGGGGATTGGGGAGTTCTGGGCTGCGGGTTGAATCGGCATAACGTCGATGCTCCATTAGCTAGATCTTGTCTCATCCCTCTTGGAAAAGACTTTCTTAGGAGTGAATTACACGCTTGTAACTCGCTGATGTCAAGCCCGAGAAAGGTATTTACGCCTGAACTATTGAGGAATTGAGAGAATTTCGCCCTTTGTGACAAAAGATGAGCCGATTTTCGCCCCTTTGTCGACAGTTGCCCCAGCGGCAACAAATGAATTTGTAATGCTTGCCTGAGCGCCAATCACGGCACCGGCTTCAATGATTGAGCCATCAATTTGGGCTCCGGCAGCCACGGTACTCCCCCTACCGATGCAACTGCCTCCAGTAATTTCAGCGGTTGGATCAACGGTTGCACCAGGCATAACCAACCCTGTGCCAGTTCGAAGAACAATATCTGTCGATGCTTTCAATAAGGCTTTAGGTGTTCCAATATCTAGCCAATAAGTATTCTCAAGATATCCATAAATCTTTGCACCGCTACTTACTAATTTCGGAAAAGTTTCACGTTCTACTGAAACAACGGTATCCAAAGGAATTGAAGCGATAACGCGTGGGTTAAAAACATAACATCCTGCATTGATTTGATTTGTTATGGGGTTATCCATCTTTTCAAGAAATGCAGTAACTCTTCCTTGTGCATCAGTTGGAACACATCCAAATGCCCGCGCATCATTTACCTCAGTTAAGTGCAAGGTGACATCAGCATCATGTGCTTCATGTTGTCGAATTTGTTCCGCCAAATCATGTGAGCTCAATACATCACCATTTAAAACTACAACAGACTCTTGGCTTTCCAGCAGTTGTGCTGCATTTCGAATGGCACCGCCTGTTCCAAGTGGCTCTTTTTCAACGGCATATTTAATGCTCATCCCCCAACGAGATCCATCCCCAAAGTACGGGGTGAATACATCTGAAAGATATGAGGTTGCCAAGACAATCTCTTTGATGCCCGCTGCTTTGGCCATCATTAACTGATGTTCTGTAACTGGAATACCTGCAACTGTGAGCATGGGCTTTGGAGTATTACGAGTTAACGGCATTAATCGCGTGCCGAAGCCGCCGACCAACAGAATTGCAACGGCCACTGTTACGCCTTCAAGCGTTGAACAGCATCTGCAATGTGGAGATCTGATGCGGTCATGGCAATACGAATATGGTTCTGTCCCAGTTGACCATAGAAACTTCCGGGGGTTGCCAAGATCCCACGCTCTGCAAGCCAAGCAACACTTGTCCAGGCATCCTCGTTGCGTGTGCACCACAGATACAAACCTGAATCACTGAACTCAATAGAAAATCCTGCAGCTTCGAGCGCTGGACGCATTGCATCTTTACGGGCGTTGTAGCGAGCGCGTTGTTCTGCAACATGTGCATCATCTGCAAGCGCAGCGGTCATCGCTTTCTGAACGGGCAATGGAACCATCATGCCGCCATGCTTTCGAATCTCACGGATTCGAGCGATTAATGAGGCATCTCCAACCATGAAAGCAGCGCGATAACCAGCCATTGATGAGCGTTTAGATAATGAGTGAACAGCCAAAATGTTTGTGTTGTCTCCACCAGTTTGTGACAAGACAGAAATCGAATGTGCGGTGTGATCAAACTCCAAGTAGCACTCATCTGAAATTAAGACAGATTTGTTTTTTCGCGACCAATCGATGCACGCTTTAACTTCATCAACACTATGAACTCTGCCAGTTGGATTGGATGGCGAGTTCAGCCAGGCTAAATCAGCTATTGGCCAGCTGTTGGCATCAATTGCAACTGGAACAGAGTCTGCACCGGCAAGCAATGCGCCTACGTGATAGGTCGGATAAGCAATTTCAGGGATTAAAACAGTTGATGATTCAAGATATGTCGGAAGCCAAGCCACTAACTCTTTTGATCCAATTAATGGCAACACATCAAAATCACCAGTGGCTCCTAAACGCTCAACCGCCCATTTCTTTATTGCGGCTCGAAGCTCTGGAGTTCCAGCTGTAACTGGGTAACTTGGAGAGTTTGAGGCATCACGAAATGCCTGCTGAATAAATTCAGGTGTGGGATCTACAGGTGTCCCTTGGGAAAGATCGATGATCCCCTTGGGGTGGGATCGAGCCTTCTCGCCATATGGCGCTAACGCATCCCACGGAAAATCTGGGAGCTGGGCACGCAATGGTTACTCGCTCTTTGGTGGGCGTGCTGCGATTGAAGCGTGATCAGTTCCTGTTGGTCCAACCTTGCTTGCGCCACCTGGAGAACCGATTTCGATGAAGAACTCAGTGTTTACCTTGCCAAACTCTTTCCATTGACCAGGGACATCATCCTCATAGTAAATAGCTTCTACTGGGCAGACCGGCTCACATGCACCGCAATCCACGCACTCATCTGGCTGGATGTAGAGCATTCGATCGCCCTCATAAATGCAATCCACCGGACATTCTTCGATGCAGGATTTATCTTTTACATCGACGCATGGGTCTGCGATCACGTAGGTCACGAGCGGCCTCCAAAGTGTTGGACAGGTATCTAGTCCAGAATTCTAATGGCAAGTAACGCTGCTGCGCGATATTTACAGGTAGTCGATATTTAAGGGTGGGTTTATCGTTGTCTCATGCCTACAGAGCTCGAGTCTGAATTCGCTGAACTTATCGGCTCGCGTGTAACTATCAGGCTTCATGACCCCGAAGGGGGTTTTCGTGACATTCTGGGCCATCTGCTAACCCCTTACTCATTGCGCAATAAGCGTGGAGAGATAATCGAGTTCTCTCATACTGAGATTTTTGTCTGGAAACAGGTGATCGAGAAACAATGAAGTTATATGACACTCAATCGCGTGGCCTTAAAGAGATCGATGTAACAAAAGAGCAGATACGAATGTACTGCTGTGGACCTACTGTTTACCGCGATGCACATGTTGGAAATCTGCGAACATTCTTGCTCTCAGATTTGATTGCTCGCGTGATTACATTAAATGGTTCTGTGCCTCGTCTTATTCAAAACATCACTGATGTTGGACATATGTCTGAAGATTTTGTTAATGATGACAAGATGTTGAGTCAGGCAAAGTTAGAAAAAGTTGATCCTTTTGAAATCGCACGAAAGTATGAAGAAAGATTTCACGCAGATTTAGCTGGGCTCAATATCCAGCCGGCGAGTGCTTATCCAAGAGCAAGTGAAAGTATCGAAATGATGCTGAACCTGATCGGCAGATTAATAGATGCAGATTTCGCTTATATTGGCTCTGATTCATCCGTCTACTTCAGCGCCCAGAAATTCGCGAGTTACGGTGCAATCAGTGGCAATAAACTTGATTCCCTTAAGCCAGGCCATCGTTATGAATACACCGAAGATGGCGCAAAAAGATTTCATGCAGATTGGGCATTGTGGAAAGCTGCGGGCGATCGCACTGAGATGGTCTGGGAATCACCTTGGGGTACGGGCTATCCCGGGTGGCACATCGAATGTTCGGCTATGTCTTTAGAGCTTCTCGATGGCCATGTTGATATTCACGTTGGTGGCATTGACCTTCGTTTTCCTCACCACGAAAATGAAAGAGCTCAATCAAACGCCTTAATAAACAAGGAAGCGGTTGATCTCTGGGTACATGGAGAGCATCTACTTTTTGAGGGAAAAAAGATGTCAAAGAGTTCTGGAAATGTAGTCCTGCTCAGCGATGTCATCGAGCGAGGTATCGACCCGTTAGCAATTCGCCTTTGTTTCCTTGAAAACAAGTACCGATCCCAAATGGATCTGACATGGAAAGCTATTGAAGCGGCCGATGAAACCTTAAAGCGCTGGCGGATGAAGATGGTGCAATGGGGTTCTGACAATTCAATTACTTTAGATTCTGAAATTGAGTTAGCTTTCAATACAGATCTAGATACTTCGCGTGCCATTATGCGAATGCGGGAAATTGAAAAGAGTGAATCTGACAATAAAGCATCTATCTTTCGCTATGCCGATCAGGTTCTAGGCCTTGATTTGGATCGCCCTATTGAGAAAAAGGTCTTAACTTCACAGATGCAAGAGTTACTTGAAAAACGATCTGCTGCCCGTTCTCAGAAGCGTTGGTCAGATAGTGATCAACTTCGAATTGAACTAGAAAAGCTAGGGCTAGAGATTCAAGATACTCCAGATGGACAAGTGTGGAGTTAAAGCGGAGTCACAATCCCAATCACCAGAGCAATAAAGCCAAAGTTAATCAGTGAGACTCCGACGGTGTCACCTTGCACCAAGTATTCCTCGCTTGCCCCTGGAAAACCCGCCCTTAAAACTATGACAGCCCAAGCGATTGACGCTATAAATTTATAGGAACGCTTTCCCCATAATCTGCCGGTAGCCCAGATACCCATTGCGGTTGCAAGAAGAGAAACAATCAATCCCACTGGCGGGTAAAGGTTATGGATAAAGATTGAACTTGCCCCAAGCGCTGCACCAAAAAAGAGAGAGTAAACCGGCTTCATCACAGAGTTATTCCGGAGGTCAAATCTGTTTCGCGGCCGTGTGCATCAAATGGACCACTCTTTTCTCCCTTTACTAATGTGTAGTACTCATCTCCCCAAATCTGTAAACCTAAGTTATTGGAAAGAGCAAAGAATGGTCCATCCAATGAAATCTGTGTTTCATGAGCTTTCATAGCGGCCATCTTTGCATCTACGTATTGGCCACCATCAATCAAAGTCGTTACAAACTCATCATCTTTAGCAAAAGGTAGGTCATCTACACTTTCTGCTCCAAAGAAATCTGAGCCAACTTCTTTCATCTTTGCAATGCCATCTGCCAAAACTGATTTCGGCATCGTATTCCAATAAATTTTTTGTATCTGCCACTGTGATAACTCAGCTGCTCGCATTGCAACTCGATGCGCCTGAATGTGATCTGGGTGGCCATATCCGCCGATTTCATCATATGTAATCAAGATATGTGGTTTCACTTCTTCAATAACATCTACCAAGATTTGCGCCGCGATATCAACATCTGCTTGCCAAAAAACATCAGGATTATTATTGGGCTCAGTTCCCATCATTCCGCTATCTCGAAACTTTTTTGTTGGAGCACCCAAAAAACGATAATCGGAAATACCCAGCGCCTTCATCGCATCAGCAAGTTCAATCTCGCGATGTGCACCTAATTGATTCTGCTCCCCACTTGAAAGGTGAGAGAGAGCTGGAACCAATACTTCTCCTTCTTCGCCACGAGTACAGGTGACGAGCGTGACATGAGCCCCACGATCTGCATATAAAGCCATAGTTGCCCCGTTATTGATGGTTTCATCATCAGGATGTGCATGCACGAGCAGGATACGGAATCCTTCATAGGAGCGGTTCATGATTGGTAATTCTGCCGTACGATTAGACCAATGAGTAACGTAGACACAACCAACAAGGCTCGTCTGCCTCGCGACGAGCGACGAGCATTGTTGCTATCTGCAGCACTTGAAGTATTTACAGCCGCTGGGTACCACTCAGCAGCGATGGATGAGATCGCAGATCGTGCAAATGTTTCAAAGCCTGTTCTATACCAGCACTTTCCATCAAAGTTAGAGTTGTACTTAGCTGTCTTGGATTTGCACATCGATTCCTTAGTTTTTGAGATTCAAAAAGCCATTGCATCCACCCCCGATAACAAGGATCGTGTACTTGCAACAGTCGATGCCTATTTTGCTTTCATCGAGAGAGAAGGCGAAGCTTTCCGATTGCTCTTCGAGAGCGATATGAGCGTTGAGCCACAGGTACTTGAGCGTTTAAATCGAATGACATACGACTGTGCAGCTGCCGCAAGTGCGGTAATTGCAATCGATACAGGCCTACCAAAAGAGGCTTCAATGCTTTTGGGTGTTGGAATGATTGGTTATGCGCAAGTAACTGCTCGTCACTGGCTCGAACGAGATAGCAAGTTGAGTCGACAGGAAGCTGTGGCGTTAGTTCACAATCTCATGTGGCGAGGCATTTCAGGTTTTCCGCGCAATTAATATCGTTAGGATTAAATAAATTATGTCAGCAACATTTGCAGAGTTACCCCTGCGCAGTGAAACTATCGAAGCGCTTCATGCACATGGCTTTATTGCACCATTCGCCATCCAAGAGATGGTTCTGCCTATTGCACTTGCCGATGGAGATGTGATCGGGCAAGCAAAGACTGGAACTGGAAAAACCTTAGCTTTTGGTATCCCCGTCATTGAGAGAGTCATTGCTCCAAATGATGCTGAGTGGGCTGATTTTGCCAACAAAGGATTGCCTCAAGTCTTGATCGTTGTGCCAACACGAGAGCTCTGTACTCAGGTAACTCGAGACATCGAAGAGCTAGCTTCAAACCGCGGAATTCGCACCCTTGCCGTTTATGGTGGTCGTGCATTTGAACCTCAAATTGAAGCGTTACATGCGGGTGTTGAAATAGTTGTCGGTACTCCCGGCCGCTTGCTCGATCTATCCCGTCAAGGCCAACTCAAACTCAAAGAGGTATCTCGATTAGTCCTTGATGAGGCAGATGAGATGTTGGATCTTGGTTTCTTGCCAGATGTAGAAAAGATCTTGTCTAGCACTCCTAATCGAGCTCAAACCATGTTGTTTTCCGCAACCATGCCTGGTGACATCATCGCTCTGGCCCGTCGCTTTATGAATCAGCCGATTCATATCCGTACACAAGATAGTGAAGATGAAGGCGCAGTTGTTACTCGCATTAAGCAACATGTACTGCGTGCACACGCCTTGGACAAAATTGAAATGCTGGCTCGTATCCTGCAGGCCGAAGGTCGTGGTCCAACAATGGTTTTCTGTCGGACAAAGCGAACAGCACAGAAGACCGCCGAAGATCTAATGGAACGTGGATTTAAAGCAGCACCTATTCATGGAGATCTCGGGCAGAGTGCACGTGAAAAGGCACTCGGTGATTTCAAGGCAGGAAAATCAGATGTACTCGTTGCAACTGATGTTGCTGCCCGCGGAATTGATATCGATGGAATCACTCACGTTATTAATTATCAGTGTCCAGAGGATGAAAAAACTTATGTGCACCGAATTGGACGTACTGCTCGTGCAGGCGCACATGGAATCGCGGTCACCTTTGTTGATTGGGATGAACTTGCACGTTGGAAGATGATTGATCAAACCCTAGAACTTGGATTAGCAGAACCTGAAGAGACTTACTCATCATCAGAACATCTCTACGAGATGCTCAACATCCCTGCAGGTTCGAATGGTCGGATGGTTAAGGCAAAGCCGGTCGTCAAGGTTGAAAAGAAAGAATCTCGACCTGTACCTGCCAAGAAAGAGGAAAGTAAGCCACGCACAGAGCGCACCCGGACCAGAACTAAGAAGTTTAAAGAGAGCTAAGCGGTAACAAAGACGCGTATTGCGTCAACAAGCATTTGTACCGCAATTGCCGCTAGTAGCAAGCCAGCTATTCGGGCAACCAAAGTTACGCCCGTCTCTTTTATTACCTTAAGGATGGTCGTAGATGCCATCAGTACTAATGCGATCGCAACATGTACCGCAATAACAGCGGCGATTAAGGCCAATCCCATCTCACGTGAATCTACCTGCTGAACGAAAATCATCGTTGCAACAATTGCACCAGGCCCAGCTAACAATGGAGTGCCTAGAGGTACTAAAGCAACATTTGCATTGCTGTCATCATTCATAGATTTTGCATTACCTGTTAGGAGCTCGAGGGCTACTAGCAAGAGCAGCAAAGCACCTGCAGCTTGCAGAGCCTCTAAAGAGATGTTCAGATACTCAAGAATTGCTCTACCAAACAGCGCAAAGATAGAAATTACTAAGAATGAAACCGCTGCTGCCTGCATCGCCAAAATCCGACGAACTCTTTGTGTCTTGTCAGCGACTAAACCTAAAAAGATTGGTGCAGCACCTGGGGGATCCATGATTACAAATAGGGTTACAAATGACTGAATTGCAAAGGTAACCGCCCCTACATCCTTCATGCTGATACCACCCTTCGAGCATTAGCTTGCGCCTCTAACTTCTCCCATTGTTCCCTATGGGTGTGGTTCTCCGCCAATGAGTTTAATTTCCCCGTGCCGTGATAATCACTGCTTCCAGTAACAACTAAATTCAATTCTTGGGCAATTGTCCGCAACATCCCTCTTTCGTCAGGGTTTTGATCTCGATGATCTACTTCTATCCCATCTAAACCTGCGGCAACCAAATCTGAGAAGTTATCTGCTTTTAAAACCTGCCCACGTAACGATGCGAATGGGTGTGCAATTACCGCCACGCCTCCGGCACGCTTAATCAGCGAGATTGCCTCGACAGGGGTCGGCGCTGCATGTGAGACATAAAAACGGGATTCATTGTGCAAGAGGTCAACAAAGGCCTCATCACGGGATTTCACTATTTTCTTTGCAACTAATGCATCAGCTAGATGTGGCCTTCCCATAGTCGCACCGATCGGCATTGCGTTTTTTACATCCTCAATTGATATATCCATGCCTTCTGCCCGCATTTTTTCTATCATCTTGCGCATGCGAGGCAACCGTCCATCACGTGTTTCTTCTAATACTTGCTGCATCTCTACATGGTTAGGATCAAATAACAAACCCAACATGTGCACACTAATTCCATCTGTTGTTAGACATGAAATTTCAGAGCCCAGTACTAATTTAAGAGAGCCGCGCAAGGAGTCGGTAGCTTCTTGCCAACCAGAAGTAGTGTCATGATCAGTGATACCGAGAATTTCCAAGCCCTGAACAATCGCTTTATTGACAAGCTCCCTTGGAGAATCTGTTCCATCGCTGCAATTTGTATGGGTATGCAGATCAATCATTCTTTGGCTCCCTTGTTCTGGTTACAACTAGAATGCAGCCTGCAAGAATAAGCACAATACCGGGAATGATTCCAAGAGGTGGTCTTTGATCGAGCCACCATGCTGCAAGAACTGCGCTGACTGGAACCTCAAAAAATACAATCAAAGAAACAATGGCTGGAGAAACTCGCTTTAGTGCGGAGTTAAACATCGTGTGGCCCAAGAGCTGTGCACCAAGGATTAGTCCCAAAAGAATGAGCCATTCATTTCTTTCAAAAGCAAATATTTCATTTCCTGCAATCAGGGCCATTGGTAATGCGGTCATGGAACAAACAAAGTAGCAAACTGTTGTATAGGTGCTTGTCTCTAATGTTCGCTGTGCGCGTGAACCTGCGATCATGTATGCCGCAGCTAAGGCTGCAGAGATAATTGCAGCGATATCACCAACAAATGATCGCAGCGAAATTGTTAGGTCAACGCCAGAGACTAGAGCAACTCCCACAAAGCTAACGATCATTCCTAGCCATGCAGTTGAGGGTATGTGTCCCCCACTAAACTTTACAAACAAGGCTGCAAAGATAGGTTGCAGTGCAACAAGTGCGGTTCCTGCGGCAACCGTTGTCATTCTCATCGCTAAAAAGAAGCCGATAAAGTGAAGTGCGAGCAAGACACCTGCTGTTACAGCCCACTTAATACCTGCACGATCACGTGCGTGGCGAAGAGCAAATGGAAGGGTCACAAGGGCTCCACCCAAATTACGCCAAAAAATCAAAGTTAGGACAGGCATTGCACTCATTGCAATTAATGGGCCAGATGTTCCAATACCGATGATTCCTACGCCTAGACGAATGAGATCGGGCTTTGCAGGGATCGCTGTATGTTCATTAATGCGCTCACCTGAGTTCATAAGAGAAAGGTACCCTTATCTCATGAGCGGCAATCTCTTAAACAGAGTATTTCTCGCCCGACTTGCAGGTACCGCGGTCTTTGACCCTAATGGCGATCCTGTTGGAAAGGTGCGAGATGCTGTCGCGACCCTGCGTTCCAACAATCAACAGCCACGAATCCTTGGCTTAGTAGTCGAAGTTCCTTTGCGTCGACGAGTCTTTGTTCCCATCACCCGCGTTACATCAATTGAAAGCGGAGCTGTTGTTATCACAGGATTACTGAATATGCGTCGATTTGAAACCCGACCTGGTGAAGTTTTGGTTTTGGGAGAAATGCTGGATCGCTCTATTACTTTGCTAGAGACATCGGAAGATGTAGTTGTTGAAGATATGGCAATGGAGCAAAATCGCAATGGTGATTGGTTAATTGCCAAAGTACACATCATGCGCAAAGGCCGAGGTTTACGTCGAAAAGGGGCAACATCAACTGTTGCCTGGGAAGAGGTAATCGGATTTGCAAACACCGAGCAAAATCAAGGTGTTGCCAATCTTCTTTCAACATTAGCTAACTTGCGCGCCGCAGATCTTGCCGCAGTTCTTCAGGATCTTGCACCTAAGCGACGTATTGAAGTTGCTAGCGCACTTGATGATGAGCGCCTGGCAGATGTTCTAGAAGAAATGGATGAGAAGAATCGAGTTGCACTTCTTGCTGAACTCGAAGGAGAGCGTGCTGCAGATGTTTTAGGTGAGATGGATCCAGATGATGCTGCCGATCTGTTGCGTGAGGTCGGTGAAGAACGAGCAAGTGCACTGCTTGATCTGATGGAGCCAGAAGATGCAGAAGATGTTTTACGTTTAATGACATATGAGGATTACTCCGCTGGTGGAATGATGACAACAGAGCCAATTGTTCTTACCGCTGATTCCACAGTTGCTGATGCGCTTGCTTCAGTTCGCCAAAAGCAGATCTCTCCAGCCCTTGCTTCGCAGATTTATATCTGCCGCCAGCCAGTTGAAACACCAACAGGGCGTTTTATTGGTGTTGTCCACTATCAGCGATTGCTGCGCGAACCACCTTCAACTTTGCTGGGCTCAATCGTTGACACAGATACAAAGGGAACAAACCCTGACGCAACTTTGCATGAAGTTTCCTCCCATTTGGCCAGCTACAACTTGCTTTCTTTGCCTGTTGTCGACGCCAATGAACGGTTACTTGGCGCAGTAACGGTAGATGATGTGCTTGATCACTTACTACCTGAAAATTGGCGCCATGCTCACCGTGAAAACTCGCCAGTTGCATTTGAGTCGGAAAGTATTTAAAGGGGTAAGAAGATGGCACGTAACTTTGGCTTGGATACACCACGTGAAACTCGACGATCTTTGCGTCCTAACTACGATCCAGAGGCTTTTGGCCGACTATCAGAACGTTTTGCGCGCTTCTTGGGCACTGCGCGCTTCTTGGTGTACATGACAATCTTTATCTCATTTTGGATAATCTGGAACTTTGCAGCGCCATCTTCTTTACGTTTTGATGATTATCCATTTATCTTTCTTACCTTGATTCTCTCAATGCAGGCATCGTATGCAGCACCTTTAATTCTCCTTGCGCAAAACCGTCAAGCAGATCGTGATCGCATTCAGCTCAATGAAGACCGTGCTCAAAATGAAAGATCAATGGCTGATACCGAGTACTTAACCCGTGAACTTGCTGCACTGCGTAACACATTGGGTGAGGTTGCTACTCGCGACTTCATCCGCACTGAGCTTGCTGATGTTGTTGATGAATTAGCTAAAGAATTACGTCGAGACACCCAGTCGGACTCCGACTAGAGATTTACTTCGCTTCATCAATTTTTCTGCGATCTCAGAAATAGCAGCAGCTGCAGGAGAGTTCGGATCAGCATCCACAATTGGTGCACCCTCATCTCCGCCAGTTCGCAGCGCTGGACTAAATGGAATCTTTCCAAGAAGTGGGACTTCGCTGCCTACAAGTTGTGACAATCTACGAGAAGTCTCATCTCCACCACCTTCGCCAAAGAGTGAAATTGTTTCGCTGCAGGTAGGACATGGGAATGCAGACATATTTTCAATAACACCAATAACATGTTGATGAATTTGATGTGCAATTCGACCTGCGCGTTCTGCAACCTCAGCTGCAGCAATTTGTGGAGTTGTAACAACCACAATCTCTGAAGTCGGGATCAGCTGTCCTAGGGAGATTGCTAAATCACCGGTTCCTGGTGGTAGATCGATCAATAAAACATCAAGATCTCCCCAATATGCATCTGAGAGCAACTGCTCTAAAACCCTGTGCAGCAGTGGACCTCTATAAGCAACGGGATCAGAGCGTTCAGGCTTAAACATCTCCATAGAAACGGTCTTAACCCCATAAGACTCAAGCGGGATAAACATCTGATCGATCGCTGTTGGCCTCTGCCCCATCAAACCCATTAGGCGCGGAATTGAGTGTCCATATACATCTGCATCAAGGATTCCAACGCTCAAGCCATTCTTGGCGATTGCAACTGCAAGATTAGCTGTCACTGAAGACTTTCCTACGCCGCCTTTTCCAGATGCAATTCCGATAACACGAGTTAATGAATCAGGCTGCGCAAATGGAATGAACTTTTCACGTCCACCTCTAACAACCTTTTTAACAAAGTTGCGTTGCTCCTCATTCATGACGCCGAAAGTAAGATCAACATCCTTAACACCTTCAACACTTGTAACCGCATTAGAAATATCAGTGCGCAGGCGATCTTGCATGGGACAAGCCGCAATTGTAAGCAAAACCTTTAGGGTGACAGAGCCTTTACTTTCGGAGAGATCTTCAATCATTCCAAGCTCTGTGATGGGATGACGTAATTCAGGATCATTAACCTGAGAAAGAGCGTGCGTTACTTGATCAAGAAGGCTCATAGTAAATCTGGATCAATCACAGCAGTTGGTCTCTTCACCTTAGGCTTCGGAGCCTCATCTTCTAGAAGTTCAGAGATCTGCTTCTTTACAAATGTTCTAGGGTTGAGATCCTTTGGCTGCAGATCTTCAAAACCCGGTCCTAGATTCTCGCGAAGCTCTGAAGTTGCCTTTGTCGCTAATCCTCGGGCTTTCTTGACCCATTGAGCAGCTTCTGCAGCAATCTTGGGCAACCGTTCTGGTCCAACAAGAAGCATTCCAAGGATTGCAAGTCCAAGAATTTCACCGGCACCGATGTCAAAGAACATAGAGTCAGCCTACGCCACTTGTTACTTTGCCGCGATTAATGTGAGCGAGACAGTTTTCTCACTGCCATTACGTACATATGTGACTCGGACGAGATCTCCAACATTCCTTGATCGGACCGCAACAATCAACTCTTCCGGGCTATTTATCGGCCGCCCATCCAAGGCGATGACTACATCTCCTGCGCGCAATCCTGCTTTCTCGGCCGGACTTCCAGGCAAGATTCCACGAGCGGAGTTAGCCACCTGTGCACCTTCGCCTTGGTAATTCATGTCTAAAGAGATTCCAATAACTGGATATGTTGCAACACCATTCTTAATCAACTGATCCGCCGTCTTTCGGGCTTGATTAATTGGGATAGCAAATCCAAGTCCTATCGAGCCGGTTTGAAGATCAGATCCCAATGATGCAATTGCAGAGTTCACTCCAATCACAGCACCTGTCGAATCAACTAATGGTCCGCCAGAGTTTCCGGGATTAATCGCTGCATCTGTTTGAAGAGCGTTAATAAAAGAACTTTCACTTTCAGAGTCCCCCGCTGTTACAGGGCGATTCTTAGCGCTGATAATTCCCGTTGTAACCGTTCCAGATAAACCAAGTGGTGAGCCAATCGCAATTACTGAATCACCCACGGCAACTTGATCACTATCTCCAAATTGCAACGCCTTTAATCCCGATGCAGCAATTTTTAATACCGCTAAATCATAGGAAGCATCTCGCCCGATAATTTTCGCAGAAAACTTGCGACCATCATTGAGCATCACTTGGATTCCTCCACCAGATTGTGCAGCTGAACTGATCACATGATTATTGGTCAGAATGTATCCATCGCTATCGATAAAGAATCCAGAACCTGTTCCACCGCCTGAAAATGATCTCGTTTGAATTGAAACTACAGATGGCAAGACTCGCTGGGCTGTCCCTGCGACTGAATCAGGTGCTCGCTCTATGGTGCTTGTTGATGAAACAAGATTGACCCGATTAAACAGTGAGGCACCCGAAGCGTTGACACCCAAAATACCACCGACGGCGCCTGCTAAAACTGCGATAAGCGCAAGGCTTCCCTTAGAACTTTTTGCAGGTTTGTTTCCTTGCCACCACGGTGCAGGCACGGGTGCGATTTTCTTACGTGGAAAGATCATGGTCCTATTTTGCTATAACTTCGTTGCGATCAATAATCCATCGCCGACTGGGATCAATGAACTCACCCAATGGTCTATATCGTTCTTAATAATTTTCCCAGCATCACGAAGTGCCACTGTTCGTGGGTCTCGCTGAGCTGCATCGCACACCTTGCCGCCACCGTAGTAATTATCGATGACTAACGCGCCGCCGCTTCGGAGAATCCTCTGCGCCTCATTGATGATGTAGCTCAAATCCTCAGGGTTGTGGCGGATAACCACCATGTCATAGGCCCGATCGGTGAGCTTTGAAATAACATCTAGAACAGAATTAGTAATCAATCGATATCTGCTCTGTGAAATATCAGCATCCGAAAATGCGAGCTTTGCGATCTGCGAATGCTCCATCTCATCATCTATCGAGGTCAAAGTTCCGTTGGGCAACATGCCATCAAATAACCAAAGGCTTCCAACACCGGATCCAGTTCAACTTCGACAACAGATTGGGCCTTCAAAGTTGATGCTAGATACTTCAGAAATGCACCAGCACCAGGTGTTGTGTCAACCGTTCCTAACTCGACACCGCGGGCACGAGCTTGGGTTTTAAAGTGATCTTCGGGAATAAAGTTTTCAGCAAAGGTGTGCGGATCTACTCTCATGACAATGAGGTAATCCATTCTGTGAGAAGGCGTACTCCAAACCCTGTTCCACCCTTTGAATTTTCACCTGCATCAACTTCGCTTCGTGCTGTTCCTGCAATATCCAAGTGAACCCAACGTCGATTTGATGTGAAGTTCTCCAAGAATAATGCAGCTGTGACAGAACCAGCTGAAAACTTTCCTTTATCTGCGGTGTGATTGAGATCGGCAATATCGCTGCGCAACGCTTCTTTGTAATCATCAACTAATGGCATATGCCAAACACGATCGCCTGATGCTTCCCCCGCCTTTGAGAGTTGAGCAGCTAATGCGTAGTCACGTGTATACATCGCTGCATATTGACGTCCTAGACCAAGGGTTGCAGCTCCGGTTAATGTTGCAATATCAATTAAATAATCTGGATCAAGATGCGCATCTGCGTATGCCAATCCATCGGCTAGTACCAGGCGACCTTCAGCATCGGTATTGATTACCTCAACGGTAGTTCCACCGTAGTGCTTAATTACATCACTTGGTCGTTGAGCTGTCGCAGAAATAGCGTTTTCAGCCATCATCATTAACGCCGTTACTCGAACATAAGGTTGCAATTCTTCAAGTGCGGTCAATGTGCCCAGAATTGCAGCAGAACCAGCCATATCGCTCTTCATAGCCATCATGGTGTCGTATGGACGCTTAAGGGAAACGCCGCCTGTATCAAAGGTGATTCCTTTGCCCACTAAAACAATGTGTGGCAATGCCTTTGCTGACTTCTTTTTCGATTTTGGTTGGTATGAAACCTCAATCATTCGAGGACCAGGCTTTGGTGATGAACCTCCAACTGCTCGCAAGCCCCCAAACTCTTTAAGAGCTGCACCGGCAAGGATTTTTACTGTCAATCCCGTGCCCTTTGCAAAATCTTCGGCTTGCTTACCCATCCACGCGGGAGTCTTGATATTTGCTGGCGTATGAATCAAATCGCGTGTGCGGCAGATCGCTTTTGCAATTGTTGCTGCATCTTTGATGAGTTGAACATCTTTGCTTGCAACAAAAATTGTTGGCTCTTCTTTTTTCTTATCAGTCTTTAGGTTCCAAACCCATGCACCCAATGCAATTGAAATTGCATGAGACTTAACTTCCGACACAACACACGCTGAAAAAACAGTTGTACCCTTGCCGCGAACTTTGCGGCCAACGGCAGCTCCCGCAGCTCTTGCAGCTGAACCGCTTTGATCTCCAATACCTACAAGGAAAATACGATCTGTTTGAGCCTCTGCCGCGCTCACGGGAATTTCAAAGAGTTCGCCCGCTTTTCCAGTGGGTGAGAAAAAAGTTAACTCATCAACAAGATCAAGTCCAAAAAACTCCTCAACCTTTGGTGCGAGCGCACCTACAAATTCAAAACCACCATCTGAATTCTTAATGAACCCTAAGGCGATTGAATGTGCGCTTACCGCCTGAGAGATCTCAAGGGGCGCATACTGTGGCAAAGCTGACATGATTGGTAAGGCTAGCGCCTGCACCCAAAAATTACTTCTTAACGAGAGCTACGGCTGCGTGAAGAGCTGCGCTCAGGTTGTTCGCTTCTTCGGCGTTCATTTCGACGACTAACCGTCCGCCACCTTCGAGAGGAATGCGCATTACAAGGGAGCGGGCTTCCTTTGTGACCTCCATTGGCCCATCACCAGTGCGGGGTTTCATGGCTGCCATATGGGGACTCCTCTAAATCGTTGGTACTGCAAGGTGTAAAGCAAGGAGGAAAGTATCTCGCACAATGAGCATTAGTGCGAAATCGGGTTTGGGCTTATAAGCCCAGAATTGCGCTCAGTCTGGAGCTTCCTTGGCGAATAATCGCCTCAACCGAGCGCTCAGGAACGGTAAGAATGGAGGCGATATCGGAGGCGCTCATAGCCTTCACATAATGCATGGTCAAGATGATTCGCTCTTCTTCAGGCAAAGAGGCAAGAAGTTGCGCCAGTGTTTCCGGTTGCTTGCCCATGCCACAACTTTACTTCCTTTGGTGCAATAGACGTCGTAAGGCCATTAGCGAGATGCGCACACCTACATATAAGCCCGGAGCGATAAGTAGGAAAAGCACTCGTGGTGCGAGAATCTCCTCAGACCAATCAAATCGTGTTTTTTGCGGTGTCAAGGCGGTTAACTCAAAACGTCCTGTGCCCTTAATGATTCTTCCAGTATGAATAACATCGCACACAGTTGGTGGATTCCATGATGTCACCGTCATGTGATCCATGATTCCAAATCTTGCGATTCCGGTAAATGCTGCGATTGATGTTCCGATGCCTTCGCGAATTTCTGAGGTTACTTCGACTTTAGTTTGAAGCATCCAATCACTTTGAGACTCCCAATCTGCAAGCGCCGCCCAGACTTTTTCAATGGGAACATCCATCACAAGACTCATTGCGATGTGATTACTTTTCATGCTCCACACGCCTTCAGAGCTTCATCCACTGTTGTAGTCCATTGAACAATTTCACGCATCCCCGGTTTGATGAACTTCTCATCCTCTAAGTGAATAATCAATTCATGCAATGGCGCATATATTCCGAAGGGATCTAAAATTACTACAGGCTTTGTATGAAACTTTAAGTAATGTCCAACCCAAATTTCAAAAAACTCTTCAAGAGTTCCTGCTCCCCCGGGTAAAGTAACAAAGGCATCTGAAATATCTGTAATCATGTGTTTTCGCTGGCCCATTGTTTCGACAACATGTAGTTCATCATTGTCATGATCGGCAAACTCAATATCAACAAGGGCCTGAGGAATAACTCCGACCGTTCTTCCATGTGCGTCACGGGCACCTCGGGAAACCGCACCCATCATCGAAATATGGCCACCACCCGTGACTAACTCATGTGAAGTAGTGGCAATCCCCTTGCCCAATTCGTAAGCAAGATCTACATACTTACTATCGATCGTGGGTGAGGATGAGCAAAAGACGGCAATACGCATGCGGCTAACAATAGAGGCTAGGCTTAGGACATGACGACCATCGCATCTGGCCACGGAATCGCAACTATTTCCAAGGGAACAACCTTGGATGTGTGGTTCCCTGCTCCCGCGCTATCAGCGCTTACCGGATCTGCACCTGCAGAGTTAGTTGCACTTGTTGGAGAGGACAAAGCTCGTGCGGTAACACGCGAACTTGTGTCAATTGAAATTGATATTTCAAAGGCTCCTTCCGATGCTGCCGATGCATATCTACGTTTACATTTGCTTTCTCACCGTCTCGTTAAGCCACACGGGCTAGTACTTGATGGAGTCTTTGGAATCTTGAGCAATGTTGTCTGGACATCTGTAGGACCTTGCGCAGTGGATGGATTTGAAATGACTCGTACACGTTTGAAGGCAGCCCACGGACATATCAGTGTTTACGGCGTCGACAAATTTCCACGAATGGTTGATTACGTAATTCCATCCGGAGTTCGAATTGCTGATGCAGATCGTGTTCGTCTTGGAGCTCATCTAGCTTCAGGAACAACAGTGATGCATGAAGGTTTTGTAAACTTCAATGCAGGCACTCTTGGTACATCAATGGTTGAAGGAAGAATTTCTGCTGGTGTCATTGTTGGAGATGGAACAGATGTTGGTGGTGGGGCATCAATCATGGGAACACTCAGTGGTGGCGGAAAAGAAGTTATCTCGATTGGCGAAAAGTGTTTGCTTGGTGCAAATTCAGGAATTGGAATTTCATTAGGAAACAATTGTGTGATTGAAGCGGGAACTTACATCACCGCGGCCGCCAAAGTGCGTTTGCCAGATGGCGACATCGTTAAAGCGGGAACTCTTTCTGGGGCAAGCAACTTACTTTTCCGCAGAAACTCTTTAGATGGATCTCTTGAAGTTGTTTTACGGACTGGGAGTTGGGGTGGGCTCAACAGCGTCTTGCACGCTAACTAAGTCAAAGTACGCAGAAGGAATTCTTGTTCGACTTCTAAAGGTTTCACCACGTAAGTTTTTTTGCACACCGGTGCTTGAGGTTGCACGAATCATGGCAACGGTGCCGCTCACATTCTTCGAGACAACCTCCAAACTGACTACATCTGGTAAGCCAAAGGCAAGAGCTACAACACTCTGTTGTACGGTGCGACTCCACTTATAAAAGTTAGGGTTTAGCTTGGGATCCTGGCTACCAGGATCAGGGACAATCTGCGTATAACTTCTCTCGCTCCCCCACGCATTGACCGCAGTTTCAGTTAATCCGCCTGTTGAACTTCCAAAGTAAGTAGCTATTGGAAGATTATTTTGAGTTAGAACCAATCCGCTTGTATTAGTAACGGCAGCCTTCCAAAACTTTCCCCAACCTTTTTCAGACTCTTTGGCAAAACCAAGAAACTTTTGATCAGATATCTCTCCATAAAGATCACAATCACATGAGCTTCTATAGATCCCAGCTTTACTCATTGCATAGCTTCTAGAAGCGATGGCTTGAGCTTCTAGTGCGGCAGCCGGCCATGAGGATGGGACCTCGCTTACACCCCACAAGTACTCATCAGCCAATCTCACAGAGTTTGTTATCTCAATTCTGTATCCCAAAGTAGATGCCTTCACCGCTCGTAGCTGCATTTGACCATGGCGATAACGTGTAGTTGCAGATGAATGATTGAGCGATACAACTCCTTCTACACCTGGTAAATATCTAGTTCCACTCCAACGCACCGTGAAGATTCTATTTCTGGGCAAGGTAGATATCTTCTTGCCGAGAGAAATACTTGGGACAACAGTAGAACCTAAAATAGTAAAGTTGAGAGCGCTCTTAGCAGGAATAACTGCAAGTGGTACAGCATCTTGCGCATCGCCTATGTCGCCACTATAAATCTGCACAACCGCATCTGGAGTAGCGGTAGTTATCCGTGCCGTGCTCAACAAATGTCCGACATTGACACGCAGAATCTTTGAATCATCAAGTGGTTGAATAACTATATCTTTGTAGTAGTAATTCAAGATCGCCGTTGCGGTTTCTCCAGCTAGAGCTTTGGAACGTGCACCTATTTGACTTAATCCAACACCGTGACCATACCCAGAACCTGTGATTTCAAATGTAGATGGTGCAGTAGTGGCATTTACAGGAGCCGGAATGAGGAGGGCAAATACCAACACAACAAGAAGATTTTTATACATCCTCATCGATTGCTGCACTCTTTCCGAGATTCAAGAACTTTTGATAGGCATCAATAACAGTATTGGGTTCGCCACGTTGTACAACTTTTCCTTTGTGAAGCCAAACAACATCATTGCATGTCTCTCGCAATGTTTTCATGGCATGGCTAACCAGAATTAGCGCTCGGTCATCACTTCGTAATTCCTTAATTCTGTTAAGGCTTTTTTCCTTGAACTTTGCATCTCCTGTACTGAGAGCCTCATCAATAATGAGGATATCTGGACGAACTGTTGCTGCCACCGAAAATGCTAAGCGTGCATACATGCCAGATGAATATGTGCGCATAGGCGCATCAATTGCATCCCCTAGCTCTGAAAACTCTGCGATCTCATCAAAATGACCTTCTATCTCTTCGCGAGACATTCCTGCAGCTAGTCCACCCAAATAAACATTGTCCCGCCCCGACATTGAGGGATTGAAGCCGACACCTAATGCAAGAAGGGTGCTCACCGAACCATTCACTTCGATGCGACCCTGACTCGGAGGCAAAATGCCGGCAATACATCTCATTAAGGAGGATTTGCCAGCGCCATTTGTTCCAATGACACCTAATACTTGGCCATACTCAACATCAAGATTTACTTCATCGAGGGCGCGAACAACTCGAGTCTGCTTTGAACCGCGACCAAGTGCTTTAGCGCGGGCTTTCAAAGTTGGTCGACTATCAATCGCAGTTGTATAAGTCAGACCAAGATTGCGAACTGAAACCGCGATCTCGTGAGTAGTGTGCTTATTAGAGACGGACAGCGAACTCACGCTCCCTCGACAAGAAGAAATAAGTTCCAATGAAAAAGACTCCGACAGCCCAGGCTAGGCCCTGCAACATACTTGAAATTTGAGGCATCTCTCCATGTACGAGCGCTGATGACCAAGAGTCAAGGATTGGGAACAAGGGATTCACAATTTCAAGTACTCGAAGTTTTGGGTCTAGCTCTGAAGCCTCGTAGAGAACTGGTGAAAGATATAAGAATGTTCTAGTCAAATAAGGCAAGAAGCTAGCGATATCTCTGAAATAAACATTTATACATGAGATGGTTATGGCCAGCCCTAAAGCCAAAAACATAGTGATGAATAAAACTGGAATTGCCCACAACATTTCAACTTCAAACTTTGATCCAAGCACCGCCTTGATGATCAAAAATACAAAAATAGTGGGCAGGAATTTAAATATTGCGATTACTACCGCTGATATTGGAAGCATCACGCGAGGGAAGGCGGTATTAAGAATCAACCTTTGTCCCGCGGTAATTGATTTCACTCCCCCGGTTAATGAGTTAGAAATCAAATAAAATAAAAATAGTGTTGCTGTTAAGTGCAGATATCGAGTGCCATCGCTGCCGCCACGGATTATTACGATCAAAATAAAGTAAACCCCAGATAGCAGTAAGGGGTTAATTACTAACCAGAGCTGGCCAAAGACTGAATCAAAGTGTTGTTCGCGAAGCTCTGATTTGGAGTACTCAGATATGAATGTCCGCCTCGACCACAGCGATTTCCAGTACTTTCCCAGCTTCGGCAGACCAGCCTTAAATGGCTCATATACCTGTAGTGGTGTGCTCACGGATGCAAGGCTACCGCAGGGGCTAGCGAGTTCGGCGATGTAAGAAATCCAAGCCCCCATGAAATATGCATTGTGAGTAAAACGGTTGGCAAGCAAAGAACTTCTCCGATGCTTTTACCGATTATTGCTGAAGCTCCCAGAATAAACACCGCGTAAACAAGAGCGGGAAGATAAAAAATCGGAGACAGCACGCTGCCCATGAGCAATGAAAGTAATGTGGTTACAACGGTAAATGGTGGTGCTAAGTATCGATAGTTAATCGTTCCCTGATGTCTACGAGATACAACCCGTCTCCACCGGCCATACTCAAAGTACTGTTTTGATAATGCCTTAATTGTTGATCGAGGGCGATATCTGACCATCAATCGTGGATCGAAGTAAACCAATCCACCAGCTTCTCTCAAACGAAAGTTGAGTTCCCAATCTTGCGCACGAGTAAATCGCTCATCAAAACCACCAATTTCAATGATCGCTTCTTTTCTAAAACATCCTAGATACACCGTGTCAGCTTCGCCCGCACCGCCTCCAGTATGAAAACGGGAAGCACCAACGCCCAGTGGGCTTCGCATTGCTCGCGCAACCGATCTTTCAAAGAGCGTGGTTCCTTCAGCGGCCATCACACCACCAACATTGACCGCTCCAGTTTCATTAAGAATAGTAAAGGCCAATTCACAGTAATCACTCGGAATCTGTGAGTGCCCATCGACTCGAACAATTATTGAATAGTGTGAAGCTGCGATTGCAAGGTTTAATCCCGCTGCGGTGCGTCCAGATGGATTCTCTACTACGACTACTCGAGCATCCATAGCTTGAAGCTTTGTAGCAATCTGCATGGTTCCATCATGGGAAGGCCCGACTGCAAGGATGACCTCTAATGCTCCATCAAATTTCTGAGCCAGGATTGAGTTAACAGATTCCTCTAAATGTCTGGCTTCGTTGAGGACAGGCAGGATCACCGAGATTTCTCGCTTCGGTGATCCATATAACCTGTTGGTTGATGTCGACATAACGCGTACACGCTATCGCTCAAGTACTCTCTGAGAGTGAAATCAACGCGGGCAATTCGGATTATTACCTCACTATCTGTGGGAGTAGTACTAATTTCCGCCTTTTCCTGGCTAGGGCTAGGACAAATCAGCGGTGCGATCGACCGTATCGATGCCTTCGGTTCAGTTAGCTCCCGTCCCGATAAACCCAATAAAGCCCTTAACTATTTGTTGGTGGGTTCAGATACCCGCGCAGGATTAAGTAAGGAGCAGTTGAAGTTACTGCGTGTAGGAACCGCAAAGACCGCAGCAGGTTCACGTTCTGACACCATGCTCTTGGTTCACATTTCAAAGTCTCGGGATAAGGCAACAATTATTTCCATACCTCGTGATTCTTTAGTAACAATTCCTGAACATCCATCCTCTTTGAACAAAACAAAAATAATTCCTGCGGCAAAAGGAAAGATTAATGCCGCCTTTGCATTCGGTGGCGCTCCGCTCTTGATTCAAACTATCGAAGATGAAACTGGAATTCGAATTGACCATTACATCGAAATTGGTTTTGCAGGTTTTGCTGGAATGGTGGATGCATTGGGTGGAATCGAAGTCTGCACAAAACGAGATATTGATGACCCAGGCAGTCACTTAGTTCTTGCTGCCGGAGTTCACACCCTTAATGGAGTCGAAGCTTTGAAGTATGTGAGAACTCGTGACTTTGATGGAATGGGCGACTTGGGTCGAATGCAACGCCAACAACAGTTTATGAGTGCTGTACTGCGCAAGGTAACAAGCACTGGGGTATTGCTTAATCCAATCAAGCTTGTGAACTTCTTTAATGCAGCGATCGCAACTGTAAAGACAGATTCAGAGCTCAATAAGAGTGATCTACTCACTCTTGCCAAGCAGATGAAAAATCTTGCATCAAGTAATGTTCGCACCCTCACAATTCCTTTGGGCAATGTCAATGCACGCGTCCCCGGAGTCGGATCGGTTGTTACGTGGGATTCAGAGCTTGCACCTGAGTTATTTAATCGAATTCGTGAGGATTTACCCCTTACCGATGAGGTAACCCCTACCCCATCGGCTTCTTCGACAACCACAGCAAAGCCAATTGTGATCGATAAATTCAAGACTCGTACCGCTGATGAAAACCCTTGCGGGGCTCTGAAGTAAACTCTCCCGCATGACTTTAACTCTCTCGGTAGTTGGCTGCGGTTATCTCGGAGCCACCCACGCTGCATGCATGTCCTCACTAGGTTTTACCGTTGTTGGAGTCGATACAGATCCCGAAAAGGTTGCGCTTCTGCAAAGTGGGAAGCTGCCATTTTATGAACCAGGTTTAGACACCTTGCTTGAGCAAGAGATGAAGACTGGACGGCTCTCATTTACAACAGATTTTTCTGCAGTAAAAGATGCCGATGTTCACTTTGTTTGTGTTGGAACTCCACAAAGCAAGGACGGACTTGCCGCTGATCTGACCTATGTGAAAGCTGCAGTTGCAGCGATTGCACCTCACCTAAAAGATGGTTCACTTGTGGTTGGTAAATCAACTGTTCCTGTTGGAACCGCTCAAGGGCTGCGAGCAGAGTTAGCAAAGAGTGCTCCTCAAGCAGATCTTGCGTGGAATCCAGAGTTTCTACGTGAAGGTTTTGCTGTTGAAGATACTTTGACCCCAAACCGATTAGTTGTCGGAGTTGCAAATGATCGTGCAGAGGAAATTCTCAAAGAGGTTTACGAACCAGTTATCGCTCTTGGAACTCCATGGATTCGTGCAGATCTACCAACATCAGAACTTGTTAAGGTAGCTGCAAATTCTTTCCTTGCAACAAAGATCTCCTTTATTAATGCGATGGCGGAAGTATGTGAGGCCGCTGGTGGCGATGTCACCGTTTTGGCTAAAGCAATCGGATACGACCCACGTATTGGAAACCGTTTCTTGCAGGCCGGAATCGGATTTGGTGGCGGATGTCTTCCTAAAGATATTCGCGCATTCATGGCTCGCGCAGAAGAGCTTGGAGCTAAGCAGGCACTTGAGTTCCTACGCGAAATTGATGCAATCAACCTTCGAGCTCGCCAGCGGGTCATCGATGTTGTGCGCGGTGAGTTATCTGATGATTTAACTCAGTACAAGATTGCAGTACTGGGTGCAACATTTAAGCCCGACAGCGATGATGTGCGTGACTCTCCAGCTCTTGATATTGCGGCGCAGCTGCAAGCCGCCGGTGCAATCGTTGTTGTACATGATCCTCAAGGTATTGAGCCTGCCCGTAAGCGTTTTCCAAATCTTCAATACCAAGAAGTTGTTACAGATGCACTCAAGGATGCTGATTTAATTCTGCACCTAACCGAGTGGAAGGAGTACCGACAGATAGATCCTGCCGCTATTGCTCCACTCGTTAAATCAAAGATAATTATTGATGGTCGCAACATGCTAGATCGCAGCTTGTGGCGCAAGGCGGGGTGGAAGTTCCACGCATTAGGTCGAACCGATTAATACTCAAGAAACAATTGATGCGGTCCTGGCCTTAAAAACCTGGGCTGTTGTAGGACTTGGCAACAATCCCGAGCGGGCAGCTTTTGGCGTTGCAAAGTTACTGCAAGATAAAGGTCACCGAATAATTCCTGTCTATCCCCGCGCCGAAATAGTTCATGGAGAAGTTGGATATAAAACTCTTGCAGATATTCCAGAAGCGGTTGATGTTGTTGATTGTTTTGTGAACTCCCAGTTAGTGGGCAAGGTTGTTGATGAAGCAATTGCTATCGGTGCAAAAGCGGTGTGGTTGCAGTTAGATGTTATTGATGAAGCAGCGATTGCACGAGCACAGGCAGCCGGTTTACTAACTGTTATGGATCGTTGCCCGGCGATTGAATATCGGGCTCGCGCTTAAAAGCCTGTTTTGTGGTTGCGACGAGAGTTTAAACTCTCGCCCTTTTCCTTTGCGATTCTATTAATCTCTTGTAATCCTTGTGAAACCTTTGCAGATATCGCTGAATCCGATACTCCCAAGATACGTGCAGCAAGAAGAGCTGCGTTCTTAGCATTACCAACACCAACTGTTGCAACTGGAACACCTGCTGGCATTTGAACGATAGACAGAAGTGAATCCATTCCATCCAGATTCTTTAATGCAACTGGAACTCCGATGACTGGCAATGAAGTCAATGATGCAACCATTCCTGGAAGATGCGCAGCACCACCAGCCCCAGCGATAATTACTTTGTAACCCTTTGACTGTGCGGTTTGAGAAAACTCAACCATTTCAAGTGGCATGCGATGCGCTGAAATAACATCTGCCGTATATGAAATTCCAAGTTCGTCAAGGATCTTTGCCGCATCCTCCATGGTTGGCCAATCAGAGTCTGACCCCATGATGATCGCTACATCACTCATCAACTTCTCCGCTCATGTAATCCAAGGCATGCTGGACTTCCTTGGTTAATTCTACGAGGTTCTCGCCCACCATAGTTACATGGCCAATCTTGCGGCCAGGACGAACCTCTTTCTTGTAATGATGAAACTTCAGCGTGGGTGTCCTTGCCATGAGATGAAGGTATGGGCGATACATATCTGATTTGTCTCCACCGAGGAGATTGCCCATGACAGCTAGTGGTGCGGTCATTGAAGGATCTCCTAATGGAAGATCTAAAACCGCACGTAGATGCTGTTCAAATTGACTTGTGTGTGAACCTTCAATTGTCCAATGTCCTGAATTATGTGGACGCATAGCGAGCTCATTAATGAAAAGCTCTTCTGCCTTTACAAACATCTCAACAGCCATGACACCAACGACACCAACAGTTGCTGCAACTTCTAACGCTAACTTCTGAGCCTTTTCACTGAGTGCTACAGATAAAACTGGTGCGGGAGTAATAGTCATGGTACAGATACCGGCTTTTTGAATAGTTTGGGTCGGAGCCCATGTTGTCGCCTGTCCATGAGGAGAGCGAGCAACCATGACGGCAATCTCAAAATCAAAATCAATGAGATCTTCAATCAATAGCTTTCCATTGTGTTGGAGAAGTAAAGATAATTCTTGAAGATCGGAAACCTTCCAGACTCCGCGGCCGTCATATCCACCTGAAATCGCCTTAGCAATAACTGGAAACTCTTTTACTTCATCCGCTGAAGAAATAATGTGCCATCGTGGAGATGGAAAGGAGCTGAGCTTTTCCCGCATCGCAGCTTTATCCTGAGAGTAAAGAAATGAAGTTGATGATGGGCGAACAACAACGCCATCGGCTTCTAGAGCTTTGATGATGCTTAAAGGAATTAACTCATGCTCAAATGTGACAACATCACATTTTTTTGCAAAGGAACGAACCGTCTCTAGATCTTTATAGTCACCAACAATGTGGTTGGTTATCTGAGCGCCAGAATCCAGCGAATCCGAGGCAAGAAGAAGGAGATCAACACCTAACGCTGTCGCCGGCGCGATACTCATACGTGCAAGCTGGCCAGCGCCAATGACGCCGACGATAGGAAAGGCTTTGCTCACCCTCCTATCGTAGATGTATTACATCCGCTGATTGAACATGGGTTCCATCATCCAAGATAAGCGCGCCGGTATCTGAAACTCCTTCTGCAATCCCATCCTGTGAAGCTCCACCTGGGTACTCAACACGTACCTGTGTACCAATCGTTGCACTTAACGAGCTATACAGGGGTTGAATCTCATCGATTCCTTGATCCCACTGCATGAAGTTATTCTCGAACTCTTCAAGAATTTCACAAATCAATTGATCGCGGGTGATGTCTTCTCCGCCTTCGACTAACAATGAGGTTGCGGTATCAACGGGAAGTTGATTCTCTTCCATGCCAACATTTACTCCGATACCGATAACAACCCCATCACCAACTACTTCTGCAATCAGACCAGAAACTTTTTTACCATTTATTAAAATGTCATTGGGCCACTTAACAACCGCATGGAAAGCATGCAAAGATTTGGCAACGCTACACCCAGCCAATAATGGAATCCAACCCCAATCATCTCGATTGCGTTGTGGTTGTATGTAAAAGGAAAAGAGTAAGGCCGTACCTCTGTCAGCTTCAAAACTTCTATCTAATCTTCCGCGGCCAGCGGTTTGATATTCGGCGACGATAACATCTCCAACTTTTGCTTTACCTTCTTGAACGAGCAATACAAGATCACCCTGCGTTGTACCCGTGAGTTCAACCACCTTTACTCGCCAGTACGGCGTAATTAATCTGCTGATCTCTGCCTGATCTAGGGGTGCTCTTAACAATTCTTTGCTCACGACTAGTACCGTACGCCTATGAGTCGTGATCTGCATACAACAGCTGGAAAATTAGAGGACCTTCGCGATCGTGTCGAGGAGGCTATTCACGCCGGTTCGGAGCGCGCAGTTGAAAAGCAGCATGCAAAGGGCAAGAAGACTGCACGTGAGCGTATTGAAATGTTGGTCGATGCTGATTCATTTACTGAAATTGATGAGTTCGCCCGCCACCGATCAACCCAGTTTGGAATGGAGAAGAGCCGTCCCTACGGAGATGGTGTCGTTATCGGAACCGCAACAGTTGATGGTCGCCCCATAGCTTTGTATTCGCAGGACTTCACAGTTATGGGTGGATCTTTAGGAGAAGTACACGCAGACAAGATTGTGAAAATCGCTGAGTTTGCTTTGAAATCCGGAATTCCTTTAATTGGAATCAATGACTCCGGTGGAGCGCGCATTCAAGAGGGCGTTGCATCGCTCAATGGTTATGGAAAGATTTTCCGACTTAACACCCGCTCATCAGGTGTAATTCCCCAGATCTCATTGATTCTTGGTCCATGCGCTGGTGGTTCTGCTTACTCCCCCGCACTTACCGATTTCACAGTCATGGTCAATGAGACATCTCATATGTTTATCACCGGTCCCGATGTGATCAAGACTGTGACCGGCGAAGAAGTAGGAATGGAAGAGCTTGGTGGTGCTCGAACACATAACACCCGTACAGGTAACTCACACTACTTAGCTGAAAATGAAGATGATGCTATCGATTATGTAAAAGCGCTGCTTTCATATCTGCCTTCAAACAACATGGATGCCACGCCACATCTTCCACCAACAGAAACTTTGGAGAAAAAGGCATCTGATATAGCTTTGGATACTTTGATTCCAGACAGCCCTAATCAACCCTATGACATGAAGGTGCTTATTCAAGCCCTAGTTGATGAGGGCGAATTTCTGGAAGTTCACGCTTTGTACGCCCCAAATATTGTTGTTGGTTTTGCACGTATCGAGGGTGAATCAATAGGAATTATTGCTAATCAACCTAATCAGTTAGCTGGAACCTTAGATATTAACTCAAGCGAAAAAGCGGCGCGTTTCTTGCGTTTCTGTGATGCCTTTAATATTCCTATTTTGACCTTAGTGGATGTTCCTGGTTTCTTGCCTGGTACTGAACAGGAATGGAATGGAATCATTCGACGTGGAGCAAAGTTGCTGTATGCATATGCAGAGGCTTCAGTCCCATTAGTAACACTTATTACTCGCAAGGCTTACGGCGGTGCATTTATTGTTATGGGTTCCAAGTATTTAGGTAGCGACATTAACTTTGCATGGCCGACAGCAGAGATCGCGGTGATGGGAGCACAAGGCGCGGTAAACATCCTGTACCGCAACGAACTCGCTGAGGCCACAGATCCTGTAGCTAAGCGCGCCGAGCTAGCCAATGATTACAACGAATCACTTGCAAATCCTTACCTTGCTGCCGAACGCGGAACCATCGATACCGTTATCGAACCAAGTCAGTCTCGGGCTTACATTACAAAGGCATTTAGAACCCTAAAAACTAAGCGAGATGTTCTTCCCGCTCGCAAACATGGAAACATGCCACTGTAATGAGATTTGAGATAACTAATGGAGTTCCGACTCCAGATGAACTTGCGGCAATTGAGGCGGCAATGGCTGCCCATAAACGTGAAGAGTTAAGACCCGTAATTCGTCGAAGCGTTTATGGTTTGCCACAGTTGCGCCAGCCGCTTCCACAACAGATTACCTTTGGTGCCAGAAGGTTTGATTCATAATGCCAACTATTGTTCTTGCATCTCAATCGACCAGCCGCAGACGATTGTTAGAATCTGCAGGGCTCTCACCCAAGATAATCGTCAGCCATGTGGATGAAGAGACTGAGTTTTTCAACTCTTTGGCACCAGCAGACATGGTTATCGCTCTGGCAATTACCAAGGCACATACCGTTCGTGAACAAATAGATTTTCCAGCGATCATTATTGGGTGCGATTCAACATTTGAGTTTGACGGAGTATCTCTTGGTAAACCAGGAACCCCTGATGTGGCAACTCAACGTGCCAAACGAGTACGAGGAAATTCAGGGTTGCTTCATACAGGACATTGCATCATCGATACTGTTAAAGATATTGAAATCTCAGATCGAGTCACAACTAAGGTGAGCTTTGATCACATGAGTGATGAAGAGATTGCAGATTACGTTGCAACGGAAGAGCCATTACATGTCGCAGGTGGATTTACTCTGGATGGATTTAGTTCGCCATTTATTCCTTCAATCGAAGGTGATTACACAAATGTCGTTGGCATATCAATGCCATTTGTGCGAAAGGCTTTTGCTCAATTGGGATACACATGGCCTGAAGCCAAGGTGATGAAATGAAGCGCGTTTTAGTTGCAAACCGTGGTGAAATTGCTGTACGTGTTATTCGCGCCTGCAAGGATCACGGAATCGAAAGTGTTGCGGTGTACTCCGATGAAGACCGCACATCACTTCATGCACAAATGGCAGATGCGGCTTATTCATTACACGGAACAACTGCGACGCAAACATATTTAGATATTGAAAAGTTGATTGCAGTTGCACATGAATCCGGAGCAGATGCGGTTCATCCTGGTTATGGGTTTCTCTCTGAAAACGCTAACTTCGCACAGGCGGTAATCGATGCAGGTTTAACATGGATCGGTCCTCCTCCCCAAGCTATTCGTGCTTTAGGTGACAAGGTTTCGGCGCGCAAGATTGCTGCCAAGGCCGGTGCGCCACTGGTTGCAGGAACACAGGATCCGGTTGCCGGGCATGAAGAGGTAACCGCCTTTGCCAAGGAGCATGGTTTACCTGTCGCTATCAAAGCAGCACATGGTGGTGGTGGTCGTGGGCTGAAGGTTGCACGCACAATGGAAGAGATTCCAGAGTTGTTTGCATCTGCGGTGCGCGAAGCTATTTCAGGTTTTGGACGCGGAGAGTGTTTTGTTGAGCGCTACCTAGATAAACCGCGACATGTTGAAACACAAGTTTTAGTCGATAAGCATGGACATGCTGTCGTTGTAAGCACCAGAGACTGTTCTCTACAACGACGCCATCAAAAGTTAGTCGAAGAAGCCCCCGCACCACTCTTGACAGCTGAACAAAATGAAGAGCTCTACCGTTCTAGCAAGGCGATTATGAAGGAGGCCGGCTACGTTGGTGCCGGCACATGTGAATTCTTGATCGGCGTTGATGGAACAATCTCTTTTCTAGAAGTAAACACCCGCTTGCAAGTTGAACACCCAGTCAGCGAAGAGGTAACTGGACTTGATCTAGTGCGTGAGCAATTTAGAATTGCAGATGGTGAAGCACTTGGTTTTGAAGATCCGAAAATTCGTGGGCATTCAATTGAATTCAGAATTAATGGAGAAGATCCGGGGCGATCATTTCTTCCAGCGCCAGGACGCATAACTGATTGGGCGATACCGACAGGTCCTGGTGTGCGAGTAGATGCCGGATTCAAAGGTGGAGACACCATCGGCGGAAACTTTGATTCCTTACTTGCAAAGTTAATTGTTACAGGAGCAACTCGGCAGCAGGCGATTGAAAGAGCACGACGCGCATTATCTGAGTTCGTTGTTGGTGGTTTGGCAACAGCTATTCCATTCCACAGAGCAATTCTTGAAGATCCAGCTTTCACACATGAGTTCAAGGTTTACACCAGCTACATCGAAAATGAGTTCGACAACCAGATTCCAGCATTTGTGTTGACTGAACCACCACTTGAAACTCATATGGCCCCTGAAAATCTCATAGCCGAGGTCAATGGAAAACGATTTGAAATCCTTGTTCACGCAGCTAAGCCGGTCATTAAGCGCCACCGCGCAAAACAAACCATGGTGGGCGGTTCCAGTGGGGCGGGATTAGTAAGCCCCATGCAAGGAACAGTTGTAAAGATCGCTGTTGAAGAAGGTGCACAGGTAGAAGTTGGCGATCTCATCATCGTCCTAGAAGCGATGAAGATGGAGCAACCGCTCAACGCACATAAGGCTGGAACCATCTCTAATCTCACAGCGGTAATTGGTACCACGGTTTCAAGTGGTACCAATCTTTGTGACATTATTGATGCATGACCCAGACTGAACTGCTCTACAAAGACCCACTAGCTGCCGCTGAACATGCAGCTCAAGAAATTGCTGCAAAGACCGGATTTGCCCATCATGATGTTGCACTGGTTATGGGATCAGGTTGGGTCAGCGCAGTTGATGCATTGGGTGCACCAGTATTTGAGTGCAATGCAGAAGAGTTCACTGGATTTTTTCCGCCCGCTGTTGAAGGCCACTCTGGCAAGGTGCGCTCTTATGAGATTGAGAGCAACGGAAAGAAGTTGCGTGCATTAGTTTTCTTAGGAAGAACACACCTGTACGAGGGTAAAGGTATTGAACCTGTAGTACACAGTGTTCGCACTGCAGTTAAGGCTGGCTGCAAAGTTGTTATCTTGACCAACGCTTGCGGAGGAATCAACACCGCTTATTCAGTTGGCCAACCAGTATTGATTCGTGATCACATCTCATTAACCGCGGTATCTCCACTGTCAGGTGCAACTTTTGTTGATTTAACTGATCTATATAGCAAGAGAATTCGAGAGATAGTGAAGCAAGAGGATTCATCGCTACAAGAAGGTGTCTATGTACATTGGCGCGGACCAACATATGAAACTCCAGCTGAGATTTTGATGATGCGCACTATGGGTGCAGATCTTGTTGGTATGTCTACAGTTCCAGAAGCAATTGCAGCGCATGCATTAGGGGCTGAAGTTCTAGGTATCTCATTAGTCACAAATGCAGCTGCTGGTGTCACTGGTGAGAAACTTAACCATGAAGAGGTAATCGCTGCTGGAAAAGCAGCCGCAGACAGAATGGGCGCACTTCTCAAAGGGGTTATTCCGAAGTTACTCTAAGCACATGGATCACTCATTAGAGCAGGAAGTTCATGCCTGGATCGCAGATGATCCAGATCCATTAACCGCTGCGCAGTTGCAGCAATGGCTTAACTCTGGCAATGAAGCAGAGCTACGTGCATCCTTTAATGGTTTTCTACAGTTTGGTACCGCTGGTTTGCGAGGACCAATTAGACCTGGTCCATCTGGAATGAATCGCGCAGTTGTAGGTCGCGCAGCTTCAGGAATCGTTGCCTATATGAAGGAGCGCAACTTAACCTCTGTCGTTATTGGTCGCGACGCCCGTTATGGTTCGGAAGATTTCACCTTTGAAACCGCTGAAATTATGAGTGGTGCAGGTATGAAGGTTTATGTACTTCCTCGGCCATTACCAACCCCAGTCTTAGCCTTTGCAACAAATGATTTGATGTGCGATGTAGGCATCATGGTTACCGCTAGCCATAACCCTCCACAAGATAATGGCTACAAGGTTTATCTTGGTGGCACGGTCGATGGTATTTACTACCGAGGTTCTCAAATTGTTTCTCCAACTGACGAAGCGATCGCCGCCAAGATTGATGCCGTTACTTCTCTAAAGTCACAACCGCGTGGAAAAGTTTGGGAAGTTTTGGGCGAAGAGATTATTGAAAAGTACATTACTAAAACCGCCTCATTAGTAAGCAATCCAGGAGCGTTAAGAATTGTCTATACAGCGATGCATGGTGTTGGTACAGAAACAATTCAAAGGGTTTTTCAGAAAGCTGGTTTTCAATCTCCAATACTCGTTGAGGCACAAGCTGCACCAGATCCTGATTTTCCAACTGTTGCCTTTCCTAACCCTGAGGAGCCAGGTGCAATCGATCTCGCCTTAGAAACAGCAAAGGCCTTTGATGCTCACTTAGTGATCGCCAATGATCCAGATGCCGATCGATGTGCAGCTGCGGTTAAAGACCCAATATCTGGGTGGCGAATGCTACGTGGAGATGAATTAGGAGCGATTTTTGCTGAATCTATCGCTCGAAAGATTGATTCGGGGATCTTTGCTAACTCGATTGTTTCCTCATCGATCGTCAAGAAGATCGCTGATCACTACAACCTTGAGTTCAAAGAGACTCTAACTGGATTTAAATGGTTGGCAAAGATTGAAAACTTAACCTTTGGCTACGAAGAAGCACTTGGCTACTCAGTTGATTCTGCAACTGTCAATGATAAGGATGGAATCTCGGCTGCAATTACTTTGGCGCAAATCGCCACTGATTTAGCGTTACAGGGAAAGACTCTTCTGGATTTACTGGATAAGATCTGGCAGCGACATGGTTTTCATGCAACTGAACAAATTTCAATCCGCTTAAGTGATCTTTCAAAGGTTGGGATAATCCTTGGAAACATACGGAGCAATCCTCCTCAAGAGATTGCTGGCCGATCAGTTACTTCTATCGATGATTTGGCAACACCAACAGATGGCTTGCCGCCTACCGATGGAATTCGAATCTGGCTTGATGGCGGTGTGCGAATCATCATTCGTCCTAGCGGTACCGAGGCAAAGATGAAGTGTTACATTGAGGCAATTGAAAGGGATTCAAAGACCGCTCAGGTGGTTTTAGATCAACTACGACCACCGCTTAAGGAATTGTTATCGTGAGTTTTTACGGTTTAGTCGATGGCAGCGATGCCTCGCTAAAGAGCTACCTCAACAATCTTTCTGGTGTTGACCAGGTTGGTGCCGAAGCTCGTGCAGCGATGCTTGCAACTCGAAGCATTAAGACCACTTCAAAGCGTTGGGCGATAGAAACCGCAATCACTATGGTGGATTTAACAACGCTGGAGGGTGCAGATACCCCAGGCAAGGTTAAAGCTTTGTGTACAAAGGCTGTTCGCCCAGATCCAACAGATTCAACTGTTCCCAGCGTTGGCGCTGTGTGTGTCTATAACGACATGGTTTCCGTAGCTCGTACCCACTTGGATTTGATTGGCGGGCAGCATGTTCCGGTAGCTGCGGTATCAACCGCATTTCCTTCGGGAAGAGCATCCATGCCGGTAAAGATTCAAGATACACAAGATGCAATTGATGCAGGAGCAGCTGAAATCGATATGGTGATTGATCGTGGCGCATTTCTTGCAGGTCGCTACATTGATGTGTTCAATGAGATTGTTCAGATTAAAGAGGTTTGTGGGGATAAAGCCCATCTAAAGGTAATCTTTGAAACCGGCGAACTTGTTACCTATGACAATGTTCGAAAGGCATCTTTCTTGGCGATGGCAGCTGGTGCTGATTTCATTAAGACTTCAACTGGCAAGGTAGTACCGGCTGCAACTCCCCCAGTTGTATTAGTGATGCTCGAAGCTGTGCGGGATTTTTACGAGATGACTAACACCCGAATCGGTGTAAAGCCTGCAGGTGGAATTAGAACAACAAAGGATGCAATCAAGCAGTTAGTTTTGGTCAATGAAACCGTTGGACCAGATTGGCTCAATCCGAAGCTATTTCGTATTGGCGCTAGTGCTTTGCTCAATGATCTATTGATGCAACGTATGAAGTTAGATGAAGGTTATTACTCAAGCCCTCAGTATGTGACGATGGATTAGTGGAGAAAACTATGAGCTTTGAATACGCACCAGCACCTGAATCACGAGCGGTGGTTTCCATTAAGCCAAAGTATGGCCACTTTATCGGTGGGAAGTTTGTTGCAGGAAGCAAACACTTCCCAACAATTAATCCAGCCACTGAAGAGGTGCTCAGTCAGATCGCACTTGCTGGAAAGGCTGAGGTTGATGCAGCGGTTAAGGCTGCCCGTAAGGCATATGTCTCCACCTGGTCAAAGATGTCTGGCAAGGAGCGCGGAAAGTATCTCTACCGCATCGCTCGAATCATGCAGGAGCGTGCACGTGAATTTGCAGTGCTGGAGACTCTCGATAACGGCAAGCCCATCCGTGAATCTCGCGATACTGATATCCCATTAGCTGCTGCACACTTTTTCTATCACGCAGGCTGGGCGGACAAACTTGAGTACGCAGGTCTTGGAACTTCACCCAAGCCGTTGGGCGTTGCAGGTCAGATTATTCCGTGGAACTTTCCGCTATTGATGTTGGCCTGGAAAGTTGCACCAGCGTTAGCGGCGGGAAATACAGTTGTGTTAAAGCCGGCAGAGTCAACATCTTTGACAGCGCTCTTGTTTGCGCAAGTGTGTCAACAGGCCGAACTTCCTGCAGGTGTTGTCAATATTGTTACCGGTGATGGTTCGACTGGTTCATTAATTGTTAATCACCCTGGAATCGACAAGATTGCATTTACTGGATCAACCGAAGTTGGAAAGATAATTGCTCGAGCAGTTGCTCCAACAAAGAAGAGCGTGACCCTTGAACTAGGCGGCAAGGCTGCAAATATAGTTTTTGATGATGCTCCGATTGATGAAACCGTTGAAGGAATAGTCAACGGTATTTTCTTCAACCAAGGACATGTGTGCTGTGCTGGTTCTCGTTTGCTCTTGCAAGAAAATGTCGCTGAAGAAGTTCTGCACAAGTTGAAGAATCGTATGGAAAAGATTCGTGTTGGTGATCCAATGGACAAGAACACCGATGTTGGTGCCATTAACAGCAAGGAACAACTAGCCAAGATCACCGAGCTTGCCGCTGCAGGTGATGCAGAAGGTGCAGAACGTTGGAGCCCTACATGTAATTTGCCAACGAAGGGTTTCTGGTTTGCGCCCACAATCTTTACTGGAGTCACCCAGGCACATCGAATTGCTCGCGAAGAGATCTTTGGTCCTGTTCTTTCAGTTCTTACCTTCAGAACACCACAAGAAGCGATAGAAAAGGCTAATAACACTCCATTTGGCCTATCTGCCGGCATCTGGAGTGAGAAGGGTTCACGCACCTTGTGGGCTTCTCAGCAGCTTCGTGCAGGAGTTATTTGGGCCAATACCTTTAACAAGTTTGATCCAACATCTCCATTTGGTGGATATAAGGAATCGGGGTGGGGTCGCGAAGGCGGACGTCACGGCCTGTCCGCATACCTGAAGGGAGTTAGCCATGAGTAATCGAATCGATGTAAAGAAAACATACAAGCTCTACATCAACGGTGCATTCCCGCGGACCGAATCTGGTCGTACATACGAGGTTAAGAGTGCAAAGGGTGCCTTCATTGCAAACCCATGCCTTGCATCTCGTAAGGATTTACGTGATGCAGTTGTTGCAGCACGTGCTGCACACTCTGGTTGGAATAGAGCAACTGCATACAACCGTGGACAGATCTTGTATCGGATCGCTGAAATGCTTGAAGGACGTCGCGCGCAATTTGTTGATGAAATCATGCAGGTTACCGGCGTTACAAAGGTTAAAGCTGAAAAGGAGTTAACAGATTCAGTTGACCGCCTTGTTTGGTATGCGGGATGGACAGATAAGATCGCATCTCTTTCAGGTTCAACTAATCCAGTTGCCGGACCTTTCTATAACTTTACAATCCCAGAAAGTATGGGTGTAGTTGCAGCGATTGCACCTGAGACACCATCTCTTCTTGGTTTGATCGATGCAGTGGCACCAATCATTACATCTGGTAACACTGTGGTTGTTTTAGCAAGTACTAAAGCACCATTATCTGCCATGACATTTGCTGAAGTTCTAGCAACTAGCGATCTTCCACATGGAGTCATTAATATCTTGACCGGAAAGAAGGAAGAGATCGCCCCATGGATGGCATCGCATATGGATATTGATGCCATGGATATCTCAGGTCTTCCAGCAAAGCAGCATGCAGAGATCAAGGTTGCAGGAGCTGAAAATCTAAAGCGAATTCACTCCTTTAAATCCGCAGATCCGGGTCGCATCATCGCCTTTATGGAGGCTAAGACTGTGTGGCACCCAATCGGGCTTTAAACCCTTATGAATTAATGGTTGTAAGCCACAACTGCTCAACGCCATTTACATCTAGATCTAATGTAACTCGCACCTTTGCCGAGTCCTCAAGATCTAGCGGTTCTAACTCTTTCAGGAATGCGTCACGTCGATCTACAAGTGTTTGACCACGTGCAGGGCCTGCAGATGTATCAACAACGACATCAAACATTTCAGTTGTAAATAGGTCTGGGCGTATAACGCTTGCAACCGCGCCGTAATCTCCCAAGGTAACTGGAGAAACACCAAGTCGTTCCATAAATGCCAAGGCAAGTGATCCACCAAATTGTGCAGCAGGATTACTGGAGTTTTGCATCTGGGTTGCTTGTTCACGATTAATACCTGGACGCATGAAAACATCCAATCCATACATAGTGATTGGTACACCACTTTGGAAAACTATGGCCGCAGCCTCTGGATCATGCCAAACATTAAACTCTGCCGCAGCTGTTGCATTACCTGCAGATGCTGAGCCACCCATCAAAACAATTCGGTGGACTTTCTTTGCGGTTTCAGGAAAAGCACGCAAGAACAAAGCGATGTTTGTCAGTGGCGCTAAAGGAACAATTGTTACAGGATCCTTTGATTGTTCAATCAAATCTCTGAGCAGTTCAACTGCAGAACGTGAATCAACCTTTCGGGCAGAGGGTGCGATTCCTAGATCACCCATACCATCGGCTCCATGAACGTACTCGGCGTATTGACTCTTACCAAGTAGTGGCTTCAAAGCACCTCGTGCAACTGGAATCTCTGGAGCACCTGCGGCATCTAGAACTTTTAAGGTATTAGCTACAACTTGATCAATATTTGTGTTTCCATCAACACACGTGATACCCAATAAATTGATATCTGGATGCAACGCAGCAAAAAGAACTGCAAAGGCATCATCAACGCCAGTATCTACATCCAGAATGATTGAAGTTTTACCCATAACCGCTAGCCTAGCGTTATGAGTCCATCAGTAATAGTCGTCGTAGGCAGCGCCATGATGGATTTAACCGCCTATGCCGATGTGCTTCCTGAACCAGGTCAAACCTTAGCGGGGCAGCTTTTTACTACCGGTTTTGGTGGCAAGGGCGCAAACCAAGCGGTCATGGCGGCTCATTGTGGCGCTCAAGTTCATTTCATTGGAAAGTTAGGCGATGATGTATTTGGAAAGGCAATAGCTGACAACTTTGTGAAAGTTGGAATTAATTCACGATTTGTGGAAACCAGCTCTACCCCCAATGGTGTTGCCCATATCTGGGTTGACGGTGCTGGCGAAAATAGAATCATCATTATTCCTGGAGCAAACCATGAGATTGAAGTAAGCAAGGCGGTCGAGGCAATTGATTCGATTGAGGATTTAGCAATAGTTGTTGCTCAATGTGAGATTAAGCAAGAGGTAACAGTTGCTGCATTCAAGGCGGCCAAGGCTCGTGGATGTACAACTATTTTGAACCCTGCGCCTTATCAACAATTATCTGCTGAGTTACTTGAACTAACAGATTGGTTGATCCCTAATGAGACGGAATTCCGTGAGCTTCACGGATCTTTGCCATCAAGTGATGATGTATTGAAAAGCTTTAGACCAGGTAAAAGCACCATCGTCACATTAGGTAGCGAAGGTGCTGTGTATATAAGCCCAACCGCTGAACTACACCGCATAAGCGCACCAAAGGTTACAGCGGTTGACACCACAGGTGCTGGAGATGCTTTTGTTGGCAGCTTTGCCTATGCATTAGCAAGTGGAAGGGATCCGGTTGCTGCAATGAACTTTGGCGTTTCAATCGCATCCTTAACAGTGACTCGAAAAGGTGCTCAATCCTCTTATCCAGATCAAACTGAGATAGCAACACTTTCATAACCACGTAATACAAATGTAGGTCGTCTAACCGGTTCTGAGGCTAACTGCATCGTTGGATACTTTTCCCATAACGCTGGCAGCGAAACACTCATCTCAAGACGAGCAAGTGGTGCACCTAAACAAAAGTGAATGCCAGCGCCAAAGCCGATATGTGGGTTGGGATCACGGGTTAAATCCATACTTTCAGGGGCTGAAAACACTGTTTCATCGCGGTTTGCAGAGCCAATCAGCGCTGCAATCTTTTGACCTTCCTTAATTGCAACTCCCCCAATCTCAGTATCGGCGGTGGCGGTGCGCTCAAAGAGATGCAACGGGGCATCAAAACGCATGAACTCTTCAAGAGCTGTATTCGTTATCTCTCGCGGAGTCTCACGAAGCAGCTTTATCTGATCCGGGCGTTGAAGCGCTGCAACCATTCCATTGCCAAAGGCGTTCACACTTGCTTCATGACCAGCGTTTAGTAAAAGCACACAGGTAGCAACTAGCTCGTGCATATTGAGCTTCTCACCATTTTCTTCAACACTTGCTAAATCAGAGATCAAATCTTGACCAGGGTTTTTCTTGCGGCTCTCTGCTAGATCTCGAACATATTGAGCAAACTCGCTGGCTGCTTGCTTTGCTTCAGTTTGATACTGAAGGGATGGGTTGACTTCATACATCTTTACAATCGCCTGTGACCAAGGTCGAAGCAGATGTTCTTCTGACTCTGGAAAACCCAGTAAATCTGCGATGATCTTTACGGGTAAAGGTTCGGCGTAATCTGCAATCAAATCAAAGTTTTGACCCGCTTGAATCTTTTCATCCATTGCATCAAGCAGCTGCACAGTGATGCGCTCAACCGCTGGGCGCATACCTTCAATCTTCTGACGATTAAAAGCCTTTGCAACTAAGGAACGTAAACGAGTGTGCTTTGGTGGCTCGCTATCTAAAATAGAATCTGCATGCAGCCAGTTAAAGATCTCCCACTCAAACTCTGGGCTCTTTTCTTTAAAGATTCTTCCTAAGGATTTATTGCGAAAGACATCATTGGCATCACCATGTTTAGCAGCTAAGTAGATCTGCATTCCATCATGCCAAACAGGTCCCGGCGCTTCTCGTAATCCTTTAAGGGCTGGATATGGATCTGCAACAAAGGTTGGATCGTTAAAATCAATCATGAAGCAGATGAGACCTTGGCATATCCCGGCTTGATGATCTCGTCGATAATCTTTAAACGCTCTGGGTATGGGATAAATGCGCTCTTCATAGCGTTAATGGTGACCCTCTGAAGCTCGGCAAAATCCCATTTAAAGGCCTTTACCGCCTCCTCCATCTCAAAGGACATTGAGGTCTGACTCATGAGTCGGTTATCGGTGTTCAGTGTGACGCGAAAGCGAAGCTTGGCTAGAACGCCGATTGGATGTTCAGCATAACTTGCTGCAGCACCTGTTTGTAGATTTGATGTTGGGCACAGCTCTAATGGAATTCGACGATCGCGTACATAGGATGCAAGTCGACCTAACTTTGGTTCAGGACCAGAAAAGTCGATGTCATCGATGATGCGAACACCATGACCTAACCGTTCGGCTCCGCAGAGTTGGATCGCTTCCCAGATTGAGGGGATTCCATACGCTTCACCAGCATGGATAGTAAAATGGGCATCTTCTTTACGAAGATAATCAAAAGTATCTTTTTGATCAGATGGCGGGAAACCATCTTCAGGACCAGCGATATCAAAGCCTACGACTCCTTTGTCTCGGTACTTCACGACTAACTCTGCAACCTCTTGAGATCTCTTGTTTTGACGCATTCCACACAAAAGAGAACGGACCACAATAGTGAAACCCTCAGCCTTTGCTTCCTGCATTCCTAACTCATAACCTTCCAATGTTGCTTCTACAACATCGGCCATCGATAGATCTTGTTCAGTAAATAGCTCTGGGGCTCCGCGCACTTCGGCATACACAACGCCATCACGCGCAAGATCTAAGGCGCACTCTTTTGCGACGCGAACAATGTCTTGGCGACGTTGCATCACCGCGATTGTGTGGGAAAAGGTTTCCAGGTAGCGAACTAAAGATCCTGAATCACAGGATTCACGGAACCATGTTGCCAGCTCTGCAGCATCATGGGTTGGAAGTGCGGTGTAACCAATCTCTTGAGCGATGTCGATGATTGTTTGAGGACGCAATCCACCATCTAAGTGATCATGCAACATCACCTTAGGAATTAACTTGATCTGCTCCTTGGTAGGTAGTGAATTCATTGCCATCAACTGTGCCCCTTAATCAACGATACGTTCAACAATAAGTGGAAGGCGATCGATTCCGCCAACCGGCATATCGCCAATGGTCACAGAGTTCTCCAGCGACTCCAAAGCCCGCGTAAAGGCGGCTGGAGTGTCTGTATGGAGCGTATATAGCGGTGCTCCAGCGGCAATTACCTCGCCTGGCTTGGCGTGAATCTCGATTCCAGCCCCTGCCTGAACCGCTTCGCCCTGACGAGATCGGCCTGCACCTAAACGCCACGCAGCCATTCCAACCTTCATCGCATCCATAGAAAGAATTGTTCCACTGCTCTGCGCAGTGACAACTGTGTTCTCGCGAGCAACTGGAAGCTTTGCATCAGGATCTCCACCTTGCGCCGAAATCATCTGACGCCAGACATCCATCGCCTTTCCATTTTTCAAAGCAGCTGCTGGATCTGCACCCTTTATGCCAGCTAGTTCCAGCATCTCTTGTGCAAGTAAAACCGTTAACTCAACAATATCTGAAGGTCCCCCACCTGCAAGAACTTCAACAGATTCACGAACCTCTAAAGCATTTCCGGCGGTCAACCCCAGTGGAACATCCATAGCGGTTACCAATGCAAGGGTTTTTACTCCAGCACGTTTTCCTAAGCCCACCATTACATGTGCAAGCTCTTTAGCCTTTGCAGGATCACTCATGAAAGCACCAGCTCCTGTTTTAACATCCAAAACTAGTGCACTGGTTCCCTCAGCGATTTTCTTGCTCATGATCGATGATGCAATAAGCGGAATAGCTTCCACTGTTGCCGTTACATCTCGAAGTGCATACAACTTCTTATCTGCAGGAGCTAAACCAGCACCAGCTGCACAGATAACCGCTCCGCAATCCTGCAAAACTTTGAGCATCTCTTCATTTGATAAGGATGCGCGCCACCCAGGAATAGATTCCAACTTATCGAGCGTTCCGCCTGTGTGGCCTAATCCTCGACCAGATAGTTGTGGAACCGCTGCACCACACGCAGCTACCAAAGGTGCCAATGGCAAAGTAATTTTGTCGCCAACTCCACCAGTTGAATGCTTATCAACTGTAGGTCGTGACAAGGCAGACCAATTCATTCGCTCGCCGCTATTGATCATTGCATCGGTCCACCGTGAAATTTCACGATTTTCCATGCCATTGAGCAAAATAGCCATAAGCAGTGCGGACATCTGCTCATCTGCAACAGCGCCGCGGGTATATGCGTCTATAACCCAATCAATTTGGGGATCTGTCAGTGAATGGTGATCACGCTTTGCCGCAATGATTTCTGCGGCGGAGAAGGCTTCAATCATTTATCGCTCGTTGCGATCTAGATCATCGGGACCAAATGCCCAAGGAAGCATCGCAGACATCTTCTGCGGCCCCTCATCGGTCATCAATAGCGCTTCTGAACCGCCATGTTCAAACAAGAGCTGACGACAACGTCCACATGGTGCGAGGAAATCTCCCTTGCCATCTACGCACACAATCGCAACTAAACGTCCACCACCGGATGAACATAGATTTGAAACTAAACCACATTCGGCACAGAGACCAACACCATAACTAGCGTTCTCAACGTTGCAACCAGTAACGATTCGTCCATCATTAACTAAAGCTGCAACCCCTACCGGAAACTTAGAGTACGGCGCATAGGCCATCTTCATTGCACCGATCGCTGACTGGTGAATTGTTTCCCAATTAATAGTTGTCATCGAAGCCCACCACGACGGTATGGGATTCCATCTGCAGCTGGCATTCGTAATCTCTGCGATGCCAAAGCCATAACAAGAATTGTTGCGATGTATGGAGTCATCGTTACCAACTGACCTGGAAGCTCATCAACTGCGAAGTAGAACCACAATGTAAATCCTGCTGCCGCAAGAGTTAACACTGCACCAATCTGCTTTCCGCTCTTGAACTTTCTGAAAGCAACAAAGGCCAAGATGACGACGATAAAGAGTAGAAGTGCGTGGATCGCCGCTGAATCTCGAAGCTGCAGCGCATCAGCAAATCCAAATAATCCGGCACCAGCAAGCAAGCCACCTGGACGGTAATTTCCAAATAGAAGTGCTGCAAGACCGATGTATCCGCGACCTGCAACCTGATTCTCTTGATAATTACTTGCTGCGACGATGGCCAAGAAGCCTCCACCTAAACCGGCAAAGCCACCTGAAATAAGCACACCTGCATACTTCATCGCATAGACATTGACACCGAGTGATTCAGCTGCAACCGGCGCCTCACCTGCGCTTCGTAGACGAAGTCCAAATGCGGTGCGCCACAAGATGAAGTAGGACAATGGAACAAAGGCGATCGCAACAATAGTTACATAGGAAACATCTCCAGTTAATCCTCGAAGAATTGAGGCTAAATCGGAGATAAAGAACCAGTTGAGATTTGCAATTGAACCCAACAGATCTGGGCTCTTCCATCCAAAGTAGGAACCGCCAGATAGGACCGGCAAGCCATTGAGTGGAATTGTTTCAATTCCTGGAGATTGAGATGGCCCTGGCCATGCCCCACTCTTGTACATAAGGGTTGATAAGTATCGAACTAATCCAGCTGCGATGATGTTGATAGCAACACCTGAAACAACATGGTCAACCCCAAAGGTAACTGTTGCGATTGCATGCACTAACGCTCCGACAGATCCAAAGATCATCGCCGCTAAAAGTCCAACCCAAGGACCATGCTGCGAACCGATGTATCCACCAGCCCAAGCACCCATGATCATCATGCCTTCAAGACCAATGTTTACAACACCTGCGCGCTCTGAGAAGAGACCGCCCAGCGCTGCAAGAACAATAGGAACTGAAAGAAGCAAGGCTGCAGATGCAGTACCTGTACTTGTTAAATCAGATGCACCGGTGATGACTCGAATAGATGCCAAAACAAAGACCAGCATTACCGCATAGCGCAAGAGTTTCATGGCTGCACCACCTTTGCTAGCTCCTTGCTTTGCAGCGTTAACTTAAACCGCCTTACTACCTCGTAAGCGATAACCGCGCTGAGAAGAATTGAACCTTGCATGATGACATATGTTTCAGGAGCGATATCAATAAGCTCTAACGCTCTCGAGCTCACCTCAAGGAATCCAAATAGCAGTGCGCTCAAGGCCATTCCTCCAGCGGAGTTACGTCCCAACAGTGCAACAGCGATCGCTGAGAAACCGATACCTGCACGGAATCCCAGGTTGTATGAATATGTCTGGCCAAGGACTTCAGGCAAACCTGCCAAACCTGCGATAGCACCTGAGATAACCAGAGCAATAAAGGTCATCTTCTTCGAGTTAACACCGCTGACCCGTGCTGCAATTGGATTTAATCCTGATGCGCGAAGTTCAAAACCAAAACGGGTGCGATTAACGACAAACCAGAAAATTAAGCCCAGCGCAACGGCAACAAAGAACATTCCATAAACGCCACCACCAGGCTGATCTTCAACACCAAAGGTACGAAGTAGCGGCATTAGATCTGGAATCTGTGCAGATGCAGGCAGCTCCTTTGTCGCAAGATTGTTAGAACCTTCTTCAACTAATGCGAAATGTTTCGACAATAGATAAGCAGATAATCCACCCGCTAGGGCGTTGAGCATGATTGTGGAGATAACCTCATTAACTCCGCGCTTTACCTTTAAATAAGCCGCGATTGCTGCCCACAGACCACCAAATGTCATTGCAACGATGAAGACAGCAGCCACATGAAGAATCGGTGGAAGCACAAACATCGCGCCGATATAACAGCTAAACAGTGCACCTAAGCGCAACTGACCTTCAACACCGATGTTAAAGAGACCTGCTCTAAAGGTAACTGCGATTGCAATTGCAGCGATGTAATAAGGAGTCGCGGTATTTACAACCTCCATAAGAGATCCGGTCTCTGTACCGTAATCCCACATAGTCTTGAAGGCTTCAATAGGTGATTTCTTACTTGCGATAACAGCAAGGCTTGAAATAAGAATTGAGAAGATAGCTGCAGCTAATGGTGCTGCGATCGCTAGCCCGATCTTTGAAGGCGACAATTTTCTTATAAGTGCGTTGCTCATGCTGCACCTGTCATCGCAGAACCTAGCTGCTCTGGCGTAGTTTTTGCTGGATCAAGCTCTGCGGTAATCGTTCCGCGCAACATCACTAGCAAACGATCTGACATTCCAATGAGCTCTTCAAGATCTGCAGAAATCAAAACGATCGCCATTCCCTTTTCACGTGCTTTACGAAGCACATCCCAAATAGCACCTTGCGCTCCAACATCTACGCCACGTGTTGGATGAGAGGCGATCAACAACGCTGGCGCCTTGCTCATTTCGCGGCCGACGATAAACTTTTGTTGATTTCCACCCGATAGTGCTGCTGCCAAGGTATCTGGACCAGGTGCACGAACATCAAACTCCTGCATGATTGTTCGAGTGCTTTCAATTGTTGCCTTTTTATCAATAACAAATCCACGCATAACAGGCTTACTTCTTTGATGCCCAAGAATTCTGTTTTCCCACAGTGGCGAGCTCATCATCAATGCCTGACGTTGGCGATCTTCAGGGATTAAACCAATTCCTAAATCATGACGATCTGCCACGCTCAAATCATTGATAGATGCACCGTTGAACTCAATAGTGCCTGTGTACTCACGCAAACCCATGATCGCTTCTACTAGCTCGGCCTGACCATTACCTTCAACACCAGCGATGCCTACAACTTCTCCAGCATGAAGATCAAAGGAGATATGTGAGATTAAATCACGCCCACCTTTAGCTGTTGAGATAGAAACATCTTTGAGCGCCAAGGTGATCTCGTCACGACGAGTGTGCCCTTGTGTTGAAGGTTGTGGAAGCTCACTACCAACCATGAGCTCTGCTAATTGGCGAGCGGTCACATCCTTTGACTTTACTTCGGCGACTGTTGCACCTTGTCGAACAACAGTTACCTCATCGGCAACACGCAAAACCTCATCCAGTTTGTGAGAGATAAAGATGACCGCCATACCTTTGGCGCGTAGACCCTCTAACGCCTTGAAGAGATCATCAACCTCTTGTGGAACTAAAACAGCTGTTGGCTCATCAAAGATCAAAATATTTGCACCTCTAAATAAAACCTTCAAGATTTCAACACGTTGACGTTGGCCAACTCCTAGCTCTTCAACTAAAACATCTGGGTCGATATCAAGACCGTACTGCGCCGCCATTTCTACAATCTTTTTACGAGCGGAGGCAAAATCAATTGTTGCACCATGCTTGGGTTCAGATCCTAAAATGATATTTTCCAGAACTGTAAAGTTATCTGCCAACATGAAGTGCTGATGCACCATTCCGATACCAGCATCAATCGCATCATTGGGATTCTTAAAATGGACCTCTGTGCCATTAACCAAAATCTCGCCACTATCTGGGCGTTGCATTCCGTACAAAATCTTCATCACAGTTGACTTACCTGCGCCGTTTTCACCAACTAGTGCGTGCACAGTTCCGGTTTCAACCTTGATTGAAACATCCCTGTTCGCGATTACGCCTGGGAAGCGCTTTGTAATGTGTCGCAGTTCTACTGCTACAGACACTCTAAGTCTCCTTTGACTAACACTGCGGGAAAAACATTTGGCCCAACAAGGAGATCTAACTCCATTGTTGGGCCAAATGCCACTTTCTAACTATTTAATTCCCGAAGGAATTATGGCTTTGTTGGAACCTTGATCTTTCCTGACTTGATTGCAGCTGCAGCCTTATCGATCTGAGCCTTGTACTTGTTGATGTATCCACCTGAGTAAGAAACGCCAACACCATCAAGTGCGAGATTGTAAACACGGCCGTAGATTCCTGACTCATCAAGAATGTCATTTACAGATGATCCTGCAACAGCTGTTGCAATTACATCGTAAACAGCACGGTCAACGCGCTTGATCATTGATGTGAGCATGTTCTTCTTCTCTGCAGCTGAAGCTGATAGGTACTGATCAGAGTCAACTCCGATAGTCCAAACCTTCTTGCCAGCCTTTGCAGCATCTGTTGCAGCTGCGAAGTTACCCGCACCTGATCCACCTGCTGCTGAGTAGATAACATCGATCTTCTTATCGATCATTCCCTTAGCAATAACCTTTGCCTTAGCTGGGTCATTGAATCCACCGAAATCAGGTGGCTCTGTAACGTACTTAACGTCAACAGTTACTGACTTCTTTGTTGCCTTAACACCAGCAACGAATCCAGCCTCAAACTTCTGTAGTAGAGGAATACGAACTCCACCGATGTATCCAACCTTGCCTGACTTTGTTGCAAGTGCTGCTGCAACGCCAGCTAGGTATGAACCCTGCTCTTCAGCAAATACAAGGCCTGCAACGTTCAGAAGATCTACTGATGCATCATCAATAATTCCGAACTGAACATTTGGATAATCTGATGCAACCTTCTTGATTGGTCCTGCATAGAGGAAACCAACAGCGATGATTGGGTTGTATCCAGCCTTTGCGAGCAAGCGGAGCTTGTCTTCGCGCTCTGAATCAGAACCAGTTGTGACTGTTACTTCACGAGCTGTAACACCAAACTTCTTCTTAGCTAAATCAAGACCTGCTGCTGCTGAGTCGTTGAATGACTTATCGCCACGACCACCGATGTCATAAGCAAGGCCTACTTTTACCTTTGTTGCCGCTGTTGCTGGAGCAACAAAAGCTGTCGCTGCCATAACAGTTGCAGCAACAACTGCTACAAGACGAAATACTTTCTTCAATTTTCCTCCAAGGATTCAAGGGGATCTTCGATAACTCCCTTTTTGAGGCAGCTATAAAAGCTTTGTGTAATTGGGAGCCTATTACTTGCGCATGAGTAAGTTCAACACGCCAGGGCTGATTTTGATGTTGGGGGTGTAACGTTTTGGAAAACTCTCAACCATAAGTAGAGGTCTGAGGGGAATTTACTTCACTAATCCCAGGTTTTTATAGGTATCTGAGAGCGTTACGCCAGCTACCACTCGGGCCTTTTCAGCCCCTGCATGAAGGAGATCAATCAAATGCTTTTCATCCTCCAGCAGCTCTAAGGCCTTGGTTCGGATAGGTCGCAGATATTCGACGACTACATCGGCTACCGCACCCTTGAAATCTCCATACCCCTTGCCCTCAAACTCATTTTCAAGCTCTGCAATAGAACGGCCCGAAAGAGATGAGTGGATAGTAAGTAAATTACTTATGCCGGGCTTTTCTTTTTCATCAAATTTAACTTCACGACCAGCATCAGTTGCCGCACTCTTTATCTTCTTTGTATTTGCCTCTGGGGTATCCATGATTTCAAGAACACCTGCAACAGATCCTGAAGATTTGCTCATCTTTGATGTTGGCTCTTGAAGATCATAAATCTTTGCGCCGGCCTTCAAAATATAACCTTCTGGCAATCTAAAGGTCTCGCCAAATCGAGAGTTGAAGCGGGTCGCTAAATCACGGGTTAATTCGATGTGCTGACGTTGGTCTTCTCCAACGGGAACAAAGTGTGCTTGATACAAAAGAATGTCTGCGGCTTGCAACATGGGATATGTAAAAAGCCCAACACGTGCGCTATCTGCTCCACCCTTTGCCGATTTATCTTTGAATTGAGTCATACGACTAGCCTCGCCAAAACCTGCAAGGCACTCCATGATCCAGCCCAATTGATTATGTTCCGGCACATGTGACTGCACAAAAAGGGTTGACTTCTCTGGTGAAATTCCAAGAGCGATCAGTTGGGCAGCAGATGCCAATGTCCGCTTTCTAAAGAGTGCTGGTTCAATCTCTCCAGTTAAAGCATGGAGATCAACGATGCAGTAAAAAGCATCATTACCATCCTGAAGTTCGACCCATTGCTTAAGTGCACCTAAGTAATTGCCTAGGTGGAAGGAGTCACTTGTTGGCTGAATGCCTGAAAGAACTCGCTTCTGTGTCATGGGCGTAATTCTTTCACACAGATGGTGTTTGCGAGATCAATAACTGCCCCGCGCGCTTGCCTTCCATGGTTAATACAGTGATTCGTAGGCCATTAATGCTCACAACATCATTGACCTGTGGGATTCGACCTAAGAAGTGCATGACAAATCCACTGGCGGTCTCATATGGACCTTCAGGAATATCAAGCTTGGTCTCTTCAATCAGATCCTCAATTGAAATCAAACCATCGATCTCAAAATCACCGGTGCGCTCCTCTAGTGAAACCTCATTGTCATGCTCATCGTATTCATCGCGAATATCGCCAATAAGCACTTCTACAAGGTCTTCGAGGGTCACAATGCCATCGGTGCCCCCGTATTCATCTAAAACGATTGCAAGGTGTTGACCTTGTGTACGCATCTCAGACAAGGCAGGCAAGATCCCCTTGGTTCCTGGCAGATACATAATGTTTCGAACAAGTTCAACAATCTTGGTGTTCTTACTTGCTAGAGATGTATCCAAGAGATCGCGAACATGGATAAAACCAACTACTTCATCAGAAGATCCACGTACAACTGGATAACGAGAGTGCGCCTTATCTACCGCAAGCTCAATCGCTTTTCCAACTGTTAAAGAAGCATCCATGAAATCAACTTCGGTGCGCGGCACCATGACCTCGTGAACCTGGCGTTCAGAGGCGTTAAAGACTTCTTCGACAATGTCGCGTTCTTCATCGGTCAGAGCGGCGTGGCCAGTTACAAGGTCGAGCAACTCTTCTTCAGACATTTGGCTGCGCTGGACCTTTGGGTCAACGCCAAATGCGCGCAAAACAATGTCTGTCGATCGTGAAAGCAACCAGATCAATGGGCGGAAAATATTTGCAACCACATTAATGATTCCAGCCGTTGCCATTGCAATCTCTTCAGCCCTAAAGAGAGCCACTCTCTTTGGAACTAACTCACCAAAGACCAAAGAGAAGTAAGCGATTACTAAAGTGACGCCAATAAGTGAAATTGTCGTTGCCCATCCCGAAGCAAGGCCCAGCGACTCCAGCCATGGAATTACATAATCACCCAGCTGATCGGCTCCAAGGGCGGCGGAGAGAAATCCGCTGACAGTTACACCAATTTGAACCGCGGCCAGCAATCGGTTGGGGTGTGCGGCAAGGGCTGCAACGCGAGCGCCACGTTTGCCACGGCTCGAAATCTCTCGGACTTGGCTATCTCGGAGTGAGATGAGGGCGATTTCAGCTGCTACGAAGAATGAGGCCAGAACAATCAGGCCAGCAATGGTTGCTAGATCAAGAAATACTGAAGCCAACGAGGGAGGTTCCATTATGTGAGAAGTATACGATCTCAGCCCTCATTTATAAAGTTGTGGCGTAAGGCCGGCTCTTCCCTTAAAAGGGGTTTGCGCGTAATCTTCCACCGTTGGCCAACCGGCCATCACCTTCATCCTCGGACCGTCGGGCACGTACCTGCCCGGAGAAGGAGAGCAATCTCATGGCATCAGTAATTTTTGATGGCGCATCACGTATCTACCCAGGAACAACAGCACCTGCAGTCGACAAGTTAAATCTCACTGTCAATGATGGAGAGTTTTTAGTTCTTGTTGGTCCTTCAGGTTGCGGTAAGTCAACATCACTTCGCATGTTGGCCGGACTTGAAGAGATCGATGGTGGCCGTATTTTGATCGGCGATCGCGATGTAACAAATGTTGCACCAAAGGATCGCGATATTGCGATGGTTTTCCAGTCATACGCACTGTATCCACACATGACAGTTGCAGAGAACATGGGCTTCGCATTGAAGATTGCAGGAACACCAAAGGAAGAGCGCGAACGTCGCGTACTAGAAGCTGCAAAGCTGTTGGATCTTGAGCCATACCTAGAGCGCAAGCCAAAGGCGCTCTCAGGTGGACAGCGTCAACGTGTTGCTATGGGTCGCGCAATTGTTCGCGAACCTCAGGTATTCCTTATGGATGAGCCGCTATCTAACCTTGATGCGAAGTTGCGCGTAGCAACTCGTACACAGATCGCCGCATTGCAGCGTCGTCTTGGAATCACAACTGTTTATGTAACACACGACCAGGTTGAAGCTATGACTATGGGCGATCGCGTTGCAGTTCTTAAGGATGGCTTGCTACAGCAGGTTGATACTCCTCGTAACCTTTATGACAACCCAGCAAATGCTTTCGTTGCAGGATTCATCGGATCTCCTGCGATGAACCTTCTTATCGCTCCTGTTAGCGGTGGCAAGGCGATGCTCGGAGATCTTGCAATTGATGTACCAGCAGCAGCTGGAACTTCAGTAACTGTTGGTGTTCGTCCAGAAGGATTCACACCATCAGCTAAGGGCTTCCATGTTCTTGTTGAGGTTGTTGAAGAGCTTGGTTCAGATGCTTTTGTTTATGGAAAGCCAGCTGATGCCAATGTTAAATTTGCAAATGCAACAGATGAAGGCGCTCAAGTAATTGTTCGCTGGGATCCAAAGAACCCTCCAAAGCCAGGTGAGACAATCACCGTTGAGGCTGTAAAGGGCGCTGTTCACCTATTTAACTCAACAACTGGTGAGCGTATTTAATACGGTTTAAATAAAAAACCCGCGGATGCCATTGGCGCCCGCGGGTTTTTTAATGCTTTCTTTAAGCCATTGCTAACTTTAGATTGGCGTCGATTGAGTTCAAGAACTCTTGTGTAGTTTGGTATGGCGCATCCTTTGAGATCAGAAGTGACAAATCCTTTGTCATCTTTCCTTGCTCAACAGTTTCAATACATACGCGCTCAAGGGTTGCACAGAACTTTGCAAGCTCAGCGTTGTCATCCAACTTTGCACGGTGTGCAAGGCCTTGTGTCCAAGCAAAGATTGAAGCAATTGGGTTTGTCGATGTCGCCTTACCTGCCTGGTGATCGCGGTAGTGACGTGTCACAGTTCCGTGAGCAGCCTCTGATTCGCAGATCTTTCCATCTGGAGTCATCAACACAGATGTCATCAAGCCAAGTGAGCCGTAACCCTGTGCAACGGTGTCTGATTGAACATCGCCGTCGTAGTTCTTACATGCCCAGACGTAGCCACCCTCCATGCGCAATGACATAGCAACCATGTCATCAATCAAGCGGTGCTCGTACCAGATACCTGCAGCATCAAATTGAGCCTTGAACTCTGCCTGGTAGATCTCTTCAAAAATATCCTTGAAGCGACCATCGTATGCCTTAAGAATTGTGTTCTTTGTTGAAAGGTAAACAGGGAACTTACGGAGTAATCCGTAGTTTAAAGATGCGCGTGCAAAGTCGCGGATTGAATCATCCACGTTGTACATGGCCATCGCTACACCTGAAGATTCAAAGTTGAATACCTCTGTGTTGATTGGTGCTGATCCATCTTCAGGAACAAATGAGATTGTTAACTTTCCTGGACCTGGAACTTTGAAATCTGTTGCGCGGTACTGGTCACCAAATGCGTGACGGCCAATGACGATTGGCTTAGTCCAGTGAGGAACCAAACGTGGCACATTGCTAATGATGATTGGCTCACGGAAGATAACTCCACCAAGGATGTTGCGGATGGTTCCATTAGGAGACTTCCACATCTTCTTGAGGCCGAACTCTTCAACACGTGCCTCATCTGGAGTAATAGTTGCGCACTTGATACCAACGCCATGCTTTTGGATTGCGCGAGCTGAGTCAATAGTTACCTGATCGTCAGTTGCATCACGGTGTTCCATGCCCAAGTCGTAGTACTCGAGGTTCACATCTAAGTAAGGCAGGATCAATGAGTCCTTGATGAACTGCCACATAATGCGTGTCATTTCATCGCCATCTAGTTCGACAACTGTGCCTGTTACTTTGATCTTGCTCATTGTTTCTCCTTATTTAGAGTGTCTCGTAAATTAAAGTGTTTGCACATCTGCTTGCTTTGCACGTACCGCTTCAGCCGCCTCTTTGAGAGCAGCAACTTCAGTTTCAGTTAGTGCGCCTTCGACAACCTTCTTTACACCGGTGCGACCGATCTCGGCTTCTACGCCAAGGTAGACACCAGAGATTCCGTACTCGCCATCAACCCATGCGCATACAGGCATAACAGCACCTGAATCTTCGATTACAGCTTTGGCCATACGTGCGGCGGCGGCAGATGGTGCGTAATAAGCAGAACCTGTCTTAAGAAGTGCAACAACTTCCGCTCCACCATTACGTGTGCGATCAACAAGAGTTGCAATCTCTTCCTGTGAAAGAAGTTCGCTCAATGGCTTTCCATCAACTGTGCAACGGCTTGGAACTGGAACCATGGTGTCGCCATGTGAACCAAGTGTCAGGGTCTTTACCGCAGCAACCTTTACTCCAAGCTTTTCAGCTACAATGTTTGTAAAGCGAGCGGTATCTAGCATTCCTGCCTGGCCCATAACCCGATTCTTTGGAAAGTTTGTTGCAATCTGGGCCAAGGCGGTCATTTCATCTAATGGGTTTGAGACCACGATGATGACGGCGTTTGGAGAATGCTTTGCAATATTTTCAGCAACGCCTCGAACGATTCCGGCGTTAACTCCGATGAGATCCATACGGCTCATTCCGGGTTTGCGTGGAAGACCTGCGGTAATAACAACTACATCTGAGTTAGCTGTTGCTTCATAGCCAGCACCCTCTGGTGTTGTTGTAGCTCCGATAATCTTTGTCTCAAATCCTTCGATTGAACGAGACTGATTCATGTCTAAAGCCAAACCTTCTGACTTGCCTTCGAGAATGTCAGTTAATACGACGGTATCAAAAACATCATATTCAGCTAAACGAAGAGCTGTTGTTGAACCGTAGAAACCTGCACCGACTACTGTGACTTTGCCACCCATCGTGACTCCATTCATGGCTGATTGCGAATAGGGAAACTCTACCGTCCGCGAGGAAGTGCAATTGCCAGCGTAAATAGTGCAATCGCAATCGCCAGCGGAAGGTAAAACTCAACTCGACGGAAATCTCGGGATTTGAGAGCTACGCCCGCCGTTCCGATCGCAATAAAAAGTGACCCGGCTCGCACAAATCCAAGAACCCCTAAGACCACACCGGTCAGGACTAATCCATAACTTATAAGGCTTAGTAGCCGATTACTCAGCTGCATGCATCAACCACATTTGTCAGCAACATTGCACGAGTAATCGGACCAACTCCCCCAGGCATCGGTGCCACATACGAAGCCTTTTCAAAGACACCTGGGCAGACATCGCCCTCTAGGCCATTTTCAGTTCTAGAGATTCCAACATCAATAACAACCGCGCCCTCTTTGATCATCTCTGCTTTTAAGAAATGTGATTGCCCAATAGCAGCGACGACAATATCTGCATTTCTTGTATGAAGAGTTAAATCCTTGGTACCTGTATGAGTCAAAGTGACAGTTGCATTTTCTTGTTTGCGCGTTAGCAATAAACCTAATGGGCGACCGACTGTTAAACCGCGACCAATTACAGTTACCTCTGCGCCTTGTGTAGAAATCTTGTAGTGATCTAGCAATGCAACGATTCCACGTGGCGTGCACGGCAGAGGTGCTTCATATCCAGAAACAAGACGTCCCAGATTAAGTGGATGCAACCCATCCGCATCTTTGCTCGGATCTATCGCTTCAAGAACTCTTTGTGAGTTAATTCCCTTGGGCAATGGAAGTTGAACTATGTAACCGGTGCAATCCTTGGAGCTGTTTAAATCTGCAATTGCAGCCAAAATATCTTTCTCGGTTGCACTTTGTGGAAGATCTACTCGAATTGAATTGATCCCAACTTCATGACAATCCCTGTGCTTACCATTTACATATGAATGC
>Ga0247836_1000182_pt1 | contig 115247 bp, 133 predicted proteins | sample LaCruzMarch2015__4_FD_187116 | JGI IMG/M metagenome (GOLD analysis project Ga0247836, IMG submission 187116) | Freshwater microbial communities from meromictic Lake La Cruz, Castile-La Mancha, Spain - LaCruzMarch2015_14m | ecosystem: Environmental > Aquatic > Freshwater > Lake | place: Spain...
TTATTTTTTTTCTCATATGATTTACGAGATTGTTTTACTTTTTCTGAATTTTTTAATCTCCATTCTTTATGGTAATTTTCGTTCATAGAGACCCATTTCTTATATTCTTCACTTCTTCTCTCTTTATTTTTTTCCCAATAAAGTTTATTAACATTTGGATTTTTCTCAAGATACTGTCTTGACTCTATTTTACGACACATTTTACACCTGCTTTGCAGGACATCCTTATTGGTTCCCTTTAAACCAAATTCAATAATATCTTTTGTTTCTTGACAACAACTACAAGTCTTAGTTTCCATAATTTTTAAATTGTTAAGGACCTTCAAACAAATAAATCGCAGCATCTTGAAACAAGAACACCTCAAATCCTTCAAATAATTTTCCATAAATTTCACCACAAGTAAGAAGAAATATTTTTTCACAACCCAAAGAGTCAATAATCTTTAATATAATTGGTGTTGACGTATCTAATGGTGGTGGAACACTAAAAGTTAAAGGTGGTATAATAAACGTAGATCCTGACACCAAATAACAATATGTGATTGTTTGATCACAAACATATATATCATAAGGAGGGGTTCCCGATATTGAGGTTATTTGAATTATATTAGACATAAATAAAAAGGACAATTTTTAATAAACAAAGTCCATTAAATAAATATCTTAATTTACGACTTCTAAAACTTTTAGGTGAACTTCACAATTAAAATGTATAAATTATTTTTATGGTATGGATATCATTAAAATATTATACCTTGTACCACATTTATCCACAGGAGGAATGCCCCAATTTGTCTTAAAAAGAATTGAATCACTTCAAAAATTCAAAGACCAAGTAGAGATCTTTTTGGTTGAATACTCACAATTCAGTGATACATACGTAGTTCAAAGAAATCAAATAATAACTCTATTAGGTATGGATCATTTTTATACCTTAGGAGAAACAACTCAAAGTGATAAAAAATATGATCTAATTAAAATTATACAACAAAATGAAATAGACATCGTTCATGTTGAAGAAATATCAGAAGGGTTTGAAAGTTTTAATAAAATACCATTAAACTTATTAAACCAACTTTATGATAACAAAAGGTCTTGGAAAATAATTGAAACCTGTCATAATGTTTGGTATAACCCTGAAAATAAAAAATTACACCCTGATGCATATTCTTTTGTGACCCCATATCATTTTGAAACATTTAAATCTGAAAAATCATATAAGAAACTTCATACATATCCATATGAAAATAAAGTAAAAACCATTTTAGAAGAATTAGATATACCTTTAACCGAACACAGAGTTCCGTTACTTAAAAAATTAACAGAAAGAGAAAAGTTAAAAATAGACCCAACTAAAACCCACATCTTAAATGTTGGGTTATGGACCGAAGGAAAAAATCAAAAAGAAGGTATTGAAGTTGCAAGATTACTTGAAAATAGTAATCCCGATTTACATTTTCATTTTATTGGAAACCAAGCAGAAAACTTTAAGACCTATTGGGAACCGATTATGAATGATCCACCAAAGAATGTCACAATTTGGGGTGAAAGAAATGATGTTGATTCATTTATGATTGCTTGTGATGTTATGATGTTTAATTCGGTTTGGGAGTGTAATCCGTTGGTAATTAGAGAAGCAATCAATTATGGTATGAAGATTATTGCAAGAAACTTTTTACATTATATGGGAATGTTTGATAACTATATCACACCAATAGAAACTAATGATTATTTAAACATTTCTAATCAACTATTAAAACTCATTAGTAGTGATAAAACATATGAAATAGAAAATCAAAAAGATTTTGGAAAAGATCTTTTATCTTTTTATGATGAGGTTTTAAAAATTGAAAAATACAATAATATTCCGATTGAAAACGATTATGTTATTAAACAACATTTTGTTGTGAACCCGTTTTTTGAAATATTGGGTCAGGGGGATAGAGAGTTTAATATTAAATTATTTGATGAGAAATCTTTGGTTTATGAAAACAAAATTAAAATAAATAGTTGGGTTAAACTCAACCGAGAATATTATACAAAATGGAAAACTGAAGTTAGAGAAAACAACAATCTTATTTATGAAAATGTTTTAGATCTGGAAAACAAAAGAGTTTATATTTCTTTTGGGTCAAAATCTCTTGGTGATACATTAGCATGGATCCCTTATTGTGAGGTATTTAGAAAAAAACACGGTTGTCAACTTATAGTGTCTACTTTCCTTAATAGTTTATTTAAAGATCAATACCCCGAAATAGATTTTGTTGAACCTGGCGAAGTTGTTTTAAATATCTACGCACAATACAGATTGGGTTGGTTTTATAATGAAGACGGGGAATTAAACTCCAATATTCATAAAACAGATATTAAAACACAACCACTTCAAAAAACGGCAACCGATATTCTTGGTTTAGATTATAAAGAAATAAGACCAAATCTTAATTTACCAAATGTAGAAAAAAAGAAAAAAGTTGGGATTGGTTTTCATTCTACATCACAAGCAAAATATTGGAACAATAAAAATGGTTGGCAAGAAGTTGTTGATTACTTAAATAATCTTGGGTATGAATGTATGATCTACTCAAAAGAAGGTGATGGGTATATGAATAACTTTTACCCAAAAGGAGTTTCAGTTTTTAAAGGTGGAAATTTACAAGAGGTAATTAATGATCTATCTACTTGTGAATTTTTTATAGGTCTTGGATCAGGGTTGTCTTGGTTAGCCTGGGCTTGTAAACTACCCGTTGTTCTTATATCGGGGTTTAGTGAAAAATGGGCTGAAACAAAATTAGACACATATAGGGTAATAAATGAAAACGTTTGTCATGGATGTTTTAATTGGGATAGATTAGACGCAGGAGATTGGGATTGGTGTCCTTTACACAAAGGAACTGATCGTCAATTTGAGTGTTCAAAACAAATAACATCAGAGATGGTGATAAAAGAAATAAATAAAATTAGAAATAATATAACTTCTTTTAATTGGGGTAATCAAAGTGAGTGGTATAAAGAAACGATAACTTCTGAAATATTTTAGGACAGAATATATGAAAAGTTTTTTGAAGTTAATGAGGGTGATATTGTTTTAGATTTTGGGTCAAGTATTGGTCCTTTTACATATTCTATTTTAGATATTAAACTAACCAAAACGCCTGATACTGTTGCCATAATATTACAATTCTACCCAAGTATTGTCGGGATTAAAATATATTTTTTTTCCACTCCCAACATCTCCTGTGGCATACCCAACAATTCTAACCACTTCACCTGTTCCACCAGGAGCTATTTCTGTGATGGAACCAGGGACACTTCTTAAATATAGAGGAACACCGATAGTAAACCCCCAACTACTATTATACGCATAACCTCTAACCAACATACCTTCCGATGGACTACTACCTAACGCAATTGCTAACATACTAGTTGATGTTGTTGCGGTTGTAGCATCGGTTTTTAACCAATCACCATTAATATCTAAATAAACAACATCACCAGCATTAAACGAACTACCAACACCACCAAAAGTTACTATATCACCATAACCTTCAACACTGGTTGTTCCCGTTAATTCTGAAGTTGGGTCGTGATAAAAAGAAAATCTTCCACCTGAAGTGTATATTGCATAATTTTGTGACGCACCGCTAGCAAAAGATCGTAAACCTATATTTGATTGTGCGCTTCCATTAACACTAACATCTAAACCTTTTTTATTTGTACTTAGAAAACTACCACCACCTAAAACATTAATCAAAGCGCCTGTTTGAGAATCACCACCATTCGTGTCGGCGTTAGTGTTAAGCACTTGCATACCAATACTATCTCCTGTTGTCCCATTAATAAAGGCTTCGTAACCTATGTTAAAAATAGTTGCATCTGAAACCGTGACAGAGTAACCTATATTACGTTGGGATTGATTTATAACTTCAAAGTTAGAACCATATTTTCTACTAAAACCATTGGTAATAGATCCCGAAACAAGACCTTTTATTCCATACTGTAATGGAAAGGTTCCATATCCTGTGGAATTATTCGATACGTCTATACCTGTATTATTTCCGTCATTATCTCCTCCTGCACTAATTAAAATACCTGTGTTTGAACTTGAAGCACCATAAACAGTAATTTCTGCTCCGTATAATTTTGTATTACCAGTTGGTGTTCCTTCAGAATCGATCAATAAAGAAGAGTGTTGTGGAAAATTATGTTGTGAAAATATTTTTAATGAAGGAATAGTTCCTATTGTATCATAGATATCAGTACGGCCAGTTATGTTTAGTAATGTAGTATCAAAAGTCATATTACTTTCGGCAACTATTCCACCTGAACCATCTGAAGTTAATATTTCATTATTTAATCCCGGAACTGCCGGTGATGTTCCGCTTGTTCCATCAGTACCTGAAGTACCATTTACCCCTGATATACCACTAGTACCATCAGTACCACTAGTGCCGTTAGTCCCTGAAGTTCCATTTGTACCATTGGTACCCGAAGATCCATTAGTTCCGCTTGTACCATTCGTTCCTGAAGTTCCGTTAGTTCCTGATGTTCCGTTAGTACCTGATGATCCACTAGTACCATTGGTTCCGTTAGTTCCTGATGTTCCGTTAGTACCTGATGATCCACTTAAAATCGCTTGTAAATACGTTAAGGGTGCGTAATATGACGATCCTTGCGGACTTTGTGATGTATCCCCCGTAACTACTACGTGAATAATATCATTCAATGTGATCGCAGAAACTTTTGATCTATCTGTTAATCTGTTATAAATTGGCATCTTATATTATAAATATTTCTGTTAGTTAAAATAAAATTAAATAACACATATAAATATGAACTCAAATCCATTTTAATCTATTTATAGGATATGTCAAAAAAAAAGTTAAACGACTTGAAATTAAATCTTTATTTAAAAGAGTTAAACCTTTTAGATTTAGAAAAAGAATATGTTGATGAATTCACCACATATCATAAACCATTATTTATGGAAGAAGCAATAAAAATGGGTTATGAATCTCCAATAGTGACAGGAGAAACTAACTCTTGTGGTATTAAAAAAGACAAACCATTTGAGGTTTCAGAAAAAGAACAAAAAACAATCAAATCAATTTTTAGGGCTATCGCAAAAGAATGTCATCCAGACAAATCAAAAAACCCGTTAAGATCAAAATGGTATGAAGAATCTCAAATTGCATATGAAAAAAATGATTTATTAACACTTTATAAAATTGCAAAAAAAATCAATATTGAAATAGATTTTGAATCAAATGGCTTTATATTACTACAAAAGACAATAGAAGAAAAGAAAAAAGAATTACAATTGGTGTCAGGTTCTTTTTTATGGTTATGGGTTCATTCTGAAACTCAAGAACAAAAAGACGAAATAATAAAACAATTTATAAACCAAACAAAACAACAGTGATGAAAAATTTAAAAATTGGAATTACATTAGGTTTACAATCAAACACAGAATCAATATGGACAAACGGAATGAAACAAAATGTTCTAATGTTCGTTCATTTATTAAAACAATCCAAAAACAATTATGAAGTTTTTATATTAAACACATTTGATGTAGATTTTTCTGAAAAAAGACCTTCATATCTTAAAGATATCAATATCTATAACTTTAAAGATAAGTTTATGGAAATGGATCTTATTGTAATGATGGGAGCCCAAGTTTACGAAGAAGATATTAAGAAGTTTAAAGAAGATAAAAATAAAAGATTTATCGGTTACAAATGCGGAAACAATTATGTAATTCACATGGAAAATGTTTTGTTTAAAGAAAACAAAAAAAGATATTTTGAATATGAAACGACATTTGATGAACTATGGTATATTCCACAACAACACGATACAAATAACGGATTTTTCTCAACACTATATAGAACAAATTCATTCATTGTTCCTTTCATTTGGCATAATAAATTCTTACTTGAAGCGGTGATTGGAATTGAAAGTGGTTTTAAAGATGGTCGTTATAAAAAAGGTTATAAATATAACCCCGACAAAGAAAAAAAGGTACTAGGAATTATGGAACCAAATATCAATGTTGTTAAATATTCTATAATCCCAACAATGATTGCTGAAGAATCTTATAGGACTGAAACAGGAAAAAATAAAATTGATAAACTTATGATTACAAATGGCGAAAAACTTAAAGAAAATTATGAGTTTTTATCCATAATCAAAACTTTTGATCTGTATGAAGATAAAAAAATCACCGCAGAATCAAGATATCAAACATCATTTGTTTTAACCCAATATTTTGACGTTTTAATTTGTCACCAAATATTAAACCCTTTAAATTATTTGTATTTGGATGCTGCTTATTTGGGGTATCCTGTTTTACATAACGCACCACTTTGTAAAGATCTTGGTTATTATTATGAAAATAGTGACACAAAAGAAGGTGCCAAAATGTTGAATTATATTTTAACCGAACACGATAAAAATATTACGGAATATCACAAAAAAAATGATTTGGTTTTACAAAGGTATCACGCAGATAATCAAGAACTTATTGAAACTTATGACAAATTGATTTATAATCTTTTTAATGGTGGAAATAAAGATTTGGTTTATAATCCAAACACAAATAGATACGATAATCTTTAATATAATTTATTATATATAAAAAAAGGGGTTCCGAAGAACCCCTTTTCTTTTTGGTTAAAACCAAAGATTAAGCGTAAACACCGTAAGCAGTTACTTTACCACCCATTTTAGGAGTATAAGTAAACTGGATGTTAGTACCACCTGAGATTGTGTAGTCAACACCTTCTTCTTGTAACAATCCGTTGTAGTAGATTGTTTCAGAATTAGATCTTACTTCAGATGCAAGGGTGAAGTTTTTGTTAGTTCCATTAACTAAACCAGAAACTGCTACTTTCTTGAAGTAAGTGTTGTTGATTATACCTTTAACAGCGTCTAATTCAGTTACTACTTCAGAGAATGAATCAATTGCAGTTAAGTCTGTATTTGATAACAAGTTAGCAACTTCAGAAGACAATGCAGCCTCTAATGAACCTTCAGCACCTTGAGCTCTTGTTACTTCATTGTTAATCAATGTAGCTAATGAAGAGTCAGCATCTACTCGGTTAGAGATTTCAGTGTTGATTTTCGTATTCAACATCCCTTCAGCACCTTCAGCTCTTGCTTGTTCAGCATCAACGTCAGCAGTTCTATCAGAGATTTCGTTGTTGATTTTGTCATTCAATTGAACAAACAATGAATTATCCGCAGAAACTCTGTTAGAAACTTCAGTAGACATTGCTGTGTTAGCGTCAGTTCTGTTTGTTGCGATTACAGATTCTAATGAATTATCTTTAGATACTCTTGAAGACTCTTCATTACCAATTGCAGTACCGATTGAAGTTACAGCAGCTAACAATGCGTTATCATTTTCTAAGTCAATTCCATTAACAAAAGAAACGATTTCAGCAAATTGATCTAAATCAACTGTTGAACCATCAAGGATTGCGTCAATTCTTCCTTCTTCTCTTGCAATTGCGTTTTCTAATGAAAGATCACCAGATACTCTTGAAGAAGCTTCAGAAGAAATTGAGTTGTTGATAGAAGTTTTAGCTTCTGAAATTACAGACTCTAATGAACCATCTTTAGATACTCTTGAAGATGCTTCAGAAGAAATTGCAGAAGACAATTTAGAATCAATACTATCTTCTCTTACGATAGCCATAGATTCTTTAGTAGAAACCGTAGTTTCGATTGAACCAAATCCTCTAATGATTTCACCTGATAAAACAACATCAACAGATGTGTGGATTGAGCAACACTCAGAGATTTCTTGAGATAGTGCGTTATCAGCATTTTCACGAGCAGTTTCTTCAGCATTGATTGCGTTAGTCAATACTAACTCAGCAGACTTAGCTCTTGATTCTTCAGCATCAACGTCAGCAATTCTGTTAACGATTTCAGTTGATAAATTGTTAGTTAATACTAACTCAGCAGCCATAGCTCTTGATTCTTCAGCATCAACGTCAGCTATTCTGTTAGATACTTCAGTTGATAAATTGTTAGTTAATACTAACTCAGCGGCCATAGCTCTTGATTCTTCAGCATCAACATCAGCAGTTCTGTTAACGATTTCAGTAGACAAGTTAGATGCGATAGACGCTTCAGCAGCGGTAGCTCTTGAAGTTTCAACAGAAACTTTAGTATCTAATGATCCTTCAGCTGCAGTAGCTCTTGACTCTTCAGATGAAACTCTTGTTGTTAATGAATTCTCAGCAGATACGTGGTGAGCGTGTTCTGTAGAAATTTCAGTTGAGATCAAAGTAGCCAATGAAGCATCAGCATTTGTTCTGTTAGTTGTTTCAGTTACCAAGTCAGTTGCAATAGATCCTTCCGCAGCCATTGCTCTAGCTTTTTCAGTTGAAACCTCGGCTAATCTATTAGCAACTTCTAAAGAAATTTCTTCAGATAAGTCTGCCTCAACAGATTGTGCTCTTGCTTCTTCAGCATCAACATCTAAACCTCTGTTTACGATTTCAGAAGATAAATCAGCAGCGATAGAACCTTCGGCAGCAGTTGCTCTTGAAGTTTCAGTTGATACTGCAATTGATGAATTTGTTGCTAATGTAGTGATAGCGTTGTTGATGTCACCATCAGCCGATTGGAACGCACCAACGATTTCTGTTAATGAATCTAATGCAGCCGCATCAGTATTCGAAATAACGAATTCAATTTTGGTGTTTAATGAAGCGTCAGCTGCCATACGAGCAGATTCTTCAGAAGCTAAATCAGCAGCTAATGAACCTTCAGCGGCGATAGCTCTTGATTCTTCAGCATCAACGTCAGCAATTCTTGCAGTAGTTTCAGCGGCTAAATCGTTAGCGATAGAAACCTCTGAAGACATTGCTCTTGAACCTTCAGCTGTCAAATCAGTTTTCAATGATAACTCAGCAGCCATAGCTCTTGTTTCTTCAGCGTTAACATCAGAAATTCTGTTAGTGATTTCAGAAGCTAAATCTAAAGCCAATGAATTATCAGCAGCGGTTCTTGCAACAACTTCAGAAGAAACGGCAGCAGTTCTGTCAGATACTTCATTTGAAATTGACGTAGCCAAAGAGTTATCTTTGTTTAATCTAGCGTCTTCTTCAGTTGAAATTCTTGAATCGATTGATGCTTCGGCAGTTGAGTGATGAGCGTGCTCAGTTGAAATTTCAACAGAGATTAAAGTAGCCAATGAATTGTCAGCAGCCAATCTTGTAGAAGCTTCAGAAGAAACCGCGTTTGTTCTGTTAACAACTTCAGAAGATAAATTAGATGCAACTGAATTATCACCTGAAACTCTTGCTGTTGCTTCAGAAGTAACCGCAGTAGCACGATCAACAACTTCTTGAGCGATGTTTGAAGACAACGTTCCTAACTCAGCATTAACGTTTGATGAACCATAAGCGATGTCACCAGCAACGATACCAATTGGGGTTGTGATTGATGGACTTGATAATACCAAGTCCGATTGTAAGTCTAAAACTATTTTAGTAGTAGCCATAAAAAAATTATTTTTTTATTTATTAAAAAGTGATCTTTACACCTTGTTCTCAACTCTTGAGGCAAGTTGGATTACGCATACAAATAGTAACAGGGTGGTTTTAAGGATAAAAACACCCACGTAATAATAGATTAATTTAAATAAGGAGATAAATAAGAGATATTAATAATTGCCGCATAACACGACGATATTTACATATAAATATTTGGTAAATTTGAAAAAGACAAACTTTTTACAAATTATATAATAAATTTTTTAAATTCTTAATTGAATTTGTATATAAAAGGGGTCCACATGAACCACTTTCATTTAAGTAATTATTAACTTCTTGTTGTATTTCTTCCGTCTTATCAAACATAAAAACAGCTTTATTTCTTTGTTTTTCAACAGACATCTTAAATCCTTTTAATTTTAAATACGCCCCTAAATATAAATCTGACGTTGAGTATTTTTCTTCTTGTTCCATCATTTTTTTTCTTTCTTATTATAAATATGTTTATCTTTTAAGTTGTAATGTTTTTATGTTAATTTTATTTTAATTAAATCTATATGAACAGGTTATTTTACTCCAAGAAGGTGGTGAAATACTAAATGTTATGGTTTTTCCATTTATTGTGTAATCATTATTTTCACCAAAGTCTTGCAAAAGACCATTCAAATAGATGTGTTCACTTCCTGTTTTTGGTTTAATACTAAGTTCAAAAATACGATTAACCCCATTTATTTTACCAATAGGATATTCGTGATCAATAAAATTAATTTCACTATAAGTTCTATACGAACAAAGTAATTTACTTCCAATTTTTGGAGGATTATTAAATGTGATTGTTTTTCCACTTATACTATAATCAAGATCCGATCCTTTATCTTGTAAGAGTCCATTATAATAAATGTGTTCTGAATTTAATTCAGGTGTAAACCGAAGTTGGAATTCTTTATTTACACTATTGATAGATCCTGAAATTAATTCACGATCAATAAATGTTGATGAATTAACACCAGGGACTACTAAATTATTGGGTAAATTTCTAAGAACATCTAATTGGGTGGAACTTAAAAAAAAAATTTCTTCCCAATCTGTTAATTCAAAAGACCAAAATATGTTTTTAAGTTTGAAAAATTTAGAACCTCCATCAGTTCCGACAATCATACCAGGTCTTCTCCTGTCGTATGGTATTAAATTTAAATCCGATTCTTCGTCAACATTACGTAATCCATCAATACCATATAAAGGATCAATAACTGCATAAGTGTCTAATGTGTCCATCGGGGAGATGAAGCCCATAATCCCCACCCCACCGATTTTACTAAAATCGGCCATTTAAATTTCTATATACATATATAATATTATTCACATACCCACACATCAACTTTAGCAAAGGTTGATATATATGATCTATATACTGAATAAATAGTATAGTTCCCAAAATTGTCAATTATATTTACATCAGGTTTTGTTGTTATCGGAATAACAAAACCATTACAACCCGAATCACTATTTTTAAACATTGATGGTTGATTACTTGCGGATGGAATTAAAATATAAAAATAACCCGGACCTGATGGAATTTCCAAATATAAATTAGTTGTTTGCGAAGTATCAATTGTCGACAACAACAACTCGTCTCCTGAATTAAAGTTTGCGTTTACTGATTTTCCAAAATAAATTTTTGGAATAGTCGTTGGTGTTGATGTTGGAGTAGGAGTAGGAGTGTTAGTTGACGTAGGAGTAGGAGTGTTAGTTGACGTAGGTGTCGGTGTAGGAGTTTCAGTGGTTGTAGGTGTCGGTGTAGGAGTTTCAGTGGTAGTAGGTGTTGGTGTGTTTGTAGGTGTTGCAGTTAATGTATTAGTTGGTGTAGGAGTTGGTGTTTCAGTGGTTGTGGGTGTAATTGTAGGAGTTACCGTAGGAGTTGCCGTTAATGTATTTGTAGGAGTTACCGTAGGAGTTGCAGTATTAGTTGGAGTTGGTGTTGGTGATGACCCAACACTTGGTGTAATTGTAGGTGTTGGGGTATTTGTTGGTGTTGGGGTATTTGTTGGTGTTGGAGTTGGAGTATTAGTTGGGGTATTTGTCGGTGTGTTAGTTGGGGTATTTGTCGGTGTTGGTGTATTAGTTGGTGGTAAATGTTTTTTTATTTCTTGTATAAAATTTGGTGTAATATCATGACCCTCAATTTGAGTATTTTCAATAAACACAACATCTTTTATTGAATCAAAATCTAAATCTAATTTTGTTTCAAATACGCCCATCATTGTTCCAGAATTAATTAAAAATCGTTTTGGAACAACAATTATTTCATTTGTTTTTGTTGTTAATATTGCATCAAAACAAATATATGTGTCATTTGGTAAACCTTGATTATATGATACCGTCGCTTTTAATTTTACAGATCCTGGAATTATCTCCAACAAAATATTTACCATAAGTTGTGGGAATGGAGTAATACATGGATTCCAAGTCGGTGTTGGTGTCGGAGTCACACTAATTGTTGGTGTCGGTGTTGGTGTTAAAGTAGATGTTGGCGTTGGACTTGGTAGTTTACACGGGTCTAATGTAGGTGTTGGTGTATTTGTTGTTGTAGGTGTTGGTGTCGGAGTTCTTGTAGGACTTGGTGTTGGCGTCGGAGTTGGGGTTGGTCTAACTACGTTTAAAAAATAAGGACAACTTGATGAAACAGGTTTAATCGTATATGTCCCATAAATCTCTCTTGGCGGAAATAATAAATAAGGCTCAAATAAAAATGGTAATGTTATTTGGTCAAAATTTAAAACAACATCGTCATTGTCTGGTTTGAATAAAACTTCGGCCAATTCGCCATCATAAAAAACACTATTAATTAATATATTCTGACTCATCTATGTGTTAATTATTGTATAAGTAAAATCATTAGGGAGACAAGCGGCAAGATCACAATTTGGACAATCGGGATCAAACATATAAAAAGTATCTCTTAATAATTTGAAATTATGTTTTACTTCAGGAGAAGACAATGGTTCGGTGTAAAATCTAAATTGAGAAATTGCCCCATCAAAAGTTCCTGCAAAGTTTTCTTCTAATAAAATGTGTGTCTTTAATTTATTTAATGTCGTGGCACTTAAAATATTATTTGGGAAACATTCTGGGTCTTGATTATAGTCATTCGCTTTTAACGAATAATCTCCCGTAAAACTTAAAACATTATTTATATCTGAAATTGTAAAATATGGTGTTGAGTTTTTATCAACAATAATACTTCCAGACACATTTGTAAGACCTGATAATGTTATTGGATTATTATCACAATCATTATAAACTATATCTGTGGTTACATTTCCTACAGAATAACTCCAAATTTTACAAAAATTAAGGGTTAAGTTTTCGTGAAGACCTTGAGTTCCACCACCCCAAGACATATTAAAAGGAACCCCAACTTGTTTTTCTTTATCTGTGTCTAACCCTCTTGGTATTACTTCTTCAAAATCTTCTATGGTATAAAATATTCTACCATTAATATAGATCTTTAATCTACCCATTCTAAACTTGGTGTCGTCTAACCATCTTTGATTTAATTGAACAATCTCAACTTGGCCAGGGACTTCATATCCGTTTGTGTATGGAGGAGCGATTAACGATACCGTGTTGTTTGCCAAACTTTGAAGTAATTCTACTCTTGTTATATCGTCTAATCCACCAAACCATCTTAAATCACAATAATCTAAATAAGTATATCGTTCCCAAACAACATTAAGTAAAAACCAATGCTCAATACCTAACCAAGATGGGTTCACTTCTAAACAATACGGGTAAATTGGTGGGGTGCAAATGTCAACTATCGTATATCCTGTCACATATGTTTGACCTGTCACACAAGAACCTGTTGTTACGCAATCTCCCGTAATTTTAATTGCTCTAATACCAATTCCGGGGTTTTGTGGTTCACCACATAATCTAAATGAAATATTATTGGATAACGCATCAAATTTTGGATCTTTTTCACAAGTATCTTCTACTGATGAAAAAATTGTTGATGGATATGATGGAGGGCATCCACAAGTATCACATCCACATGAAGGACAAGACGTGCAACATGGAACCGTTGGACTACACGCAATCACCGAAGGATAGGTATCACAAGGGGGAGTTGTTGTTGGTGTTGGAGTCGGGGTTGGGGTTGGGACATTAATTGTTGAGCAATTATGTTGAAAACACATCCACCCACAAGTTTCACAAGGTTCTTGATCACAACCACAACCACAAGTGAGTTTTTGTTCATTGTCACCTTTACATAAATTACATCCGTAGTTTAGATGTGGATCATAAACACCACCAATAGGTCTTGGTGGATACACATATATACATCTACTATTATTAACCGAATAATCACAACAAGCACAAGTTTCTTCTTTTGTTAAACCAGACGTAACCCTAACATAATCAGGATCACATTTTGCTTTACCATCGGCGTAATGATAGAATTTATTTTCGGCCCTTGTCCCCATATAAAAGAAAGTATTTTTATTGTTGGGGTATATTTGATTTAAGGTTGTATATCCTGGCGGTGGAGAATATTCATCACCAAATCTTGGTTTTAATAATAATTCAACAGACCATCCTTTGTGCATTCTTTCAGGAAGAATATCATAGTCATAACCAAATAACTTATAAAACCCTTGATAAAAACCACCATAAAGTTCAACATACCTTCCAAAAATTGGACTAACTTTTGAGACCATTTGATATGTTGTGTATTCAGGTATTCCTGAAAACTTATTGTTAGACGGAACATTTGTTGTTGTTTGAATGAACTTCATTCTTCTGTCATAATATAATCTGTCAAATTTTTCTGCGTCTGTAAATAAACCATTAGTAAAAACTAAAGAGTCCCCTTTAATTTTGGTAACCAATCCATTGTCAATACCTGTTAAACCAATATCACAAGTTGTGTTAGAACTAAAACAATTTAAATTTAAATCTTTTGGTTGGTAAAAATTTTCAGAAACAATAACGTTATTGATGTCATAGTTTCCATAGATTAAATTAAGATTTTGGGTAGTTAAAGGACTATTAAGATTAAGAGATATTGGTAATTTTTCACCATCATCAACACCAATTAAGTATGGTGAAAACACAACTTCTTGATTAAAATCAACCTCATCAGATGCCAACGACATATCTTGCCCGTCATAAATGACTTGCATTTTTAATTTCTGATAATTATATTGATTTATATTTTGATATGCCATTTCTTTTATTAATAAATACAACAAATCAAAGTATTTATTAAGAAAATTAAATCATGATTAAATTAAACCATGAGTATTACAACGAACCATATTATTTCTTTTTAAAAGATAAGGGAAATAAAATTGCTGTTTATTATTCGGTATCAAATACTATTAGTGAGTCAAGAAAACAAGATGACGTTATTGTTGTAGATAAAGAGGTGTTTAGAGAAATTCAAAATGTTATTTCAAAAATATTAAATTCAGGGAAAAAATTAACAAAAAAACAAGTTCATACTCTTTTAGATTCAAACGCAAAAAGAAAAGAAAAACCTGACGGAGAGTTGGGAGAGTTGGTTAATCCTGATGGGTCTGTAATTGGATCAAGTATTCCAATTTTAAACCAAAGAAACTTGGCTAAGAAAACTACTGACCAAACGGTTCGTATGACAAAGTCAAATCAATTTCCTTTTATCCGTGTTTATTATGGTGAAGGTGAAGAAAATAATGGAAAACCTTTAAGTGAAGTTGATCAATCAGAATCTTTTGGGTTTGAAGAAACCGAAGACGCTCCAACATATGATGTGGCAAACAAAATATTAAAGAAAATGGATGTTGAAGATCCAATTGAAAGAGATGAAAGATTGAAAAGATTTGGTTTTGATAAGAAACTAGATAAAGAACTTAAACAAGAAAAAAGAATGGGTCAATGTAAAAATTGTTTTACAAAAAGAAGATTGGCGGAACTTGAAAAACAAAAAATGGAAAAGATGATTGACGAAATTATTATTTCAAAAAAATCAAAAGACAAAGAGGTTGTTAAAAAATATAAAGATGAAGATGACAATAACGTCATTTCAAAAATTTTAATGAGAAATATTGAGGCAATTAAAAAATTGGCAGAAAAAGAAAACATTAGCATAGAAAAATTAATCAAACATTTAAAACAAGGTGAATAGTAATTTATATAATAAAACAATTCCATTACCAAAAGAGGTAACCGAATATTTGCAAACCTGTTTTGACGAGTTTCCAAATTCAGATTCTTCTATTGAAGGTCATAAAAGAAATGAGGAGTTAAGAGATACGGGTTATGTGACTTATCAACAACTTGGAAGAATTAAAAATTGGTTTGATACATATGATGGAGATGGGACCGATGCACCATTTATTTTGAATGGGGCTGATTATATGAAAAACTGGGTTGAGGGAACAATGAAACAATTAAGAAATAATGATTCATTGGCGAATAGAGTTGATGATGAGTTTATGCCAGATCAAATAGACGTTAATCTTGTTAAGGATCTTGGTCCATATGCCAATATGGTTAGACCATCAAAAGATCATAGCACCTTTACACAAGATGTTAGAATTAAAGAAGACTTAGACAGAATAAACCAAATAATAAAAAAAATAATTTAAAATGCAATCAGAAAGATTAGATTTCAGTCAACCGGCAAATGATTTAACCGCAATTGCCGACTTACAAAGAAAAAGCCTTATCGTGAAAAATGATTACAAAACCGTAAATCCTTATTCATCGGTAAATCCTGACGCAATTTCAGATGGAGATGAATCAGGAAAAGGAACGGGAATTTTTCTTGACACAATAAATGGTGGGTCTTCCATTGATATTGTTGAAAGAAAAAATGAGATCAAAGTAAACGAATTTCAACCAAACAGACCTTACACTACTCCATCGGCATAATGAAACTTTACAACACCCTTAATAATCTTATATTAGAAGTAGCATCTAAGGATCAAATCATAGACGCTATAACTAACAGAAGAGTGTGCGTAATTTATTACAATGGTGATGAACCAGGAGGAAGAGGGTTAAGGGTTATTGAACCTGTTGCTTTTGGTAACACAAAAAGAGGCAATCCTGTTTTAAGAGCGTGGGACAAAGAAGGGGCTTCACATACAGGTTATTTAGGGAAAAAACCATTACCGGGGTGGAGGTTTTTTAGGGTTGATAAAATGGAATTCATAAGACCAACTCAAGAAACGTTTGACACACCAAGACCTAACTATAACCCAAATGGGGATAAAAGTATGGAAAATGTAATAATAAACGCAGTTTTTTAAAAATGTAAATTAAATTAATATGAATTCAGAATCAGAATTACTACAAAAACTCATGGTTTCAAAAAAAATCATGGATAGACATAATGAAATTGGTAGAGGTCAAGTAAGAGAAATGACAACTCCTGTTGTAGAAGGGTATGATGCTGCACCAGCAAAATACAATATACCACAAGAGTTTATGGAAGAAACCAAACCTTATTCACCCCCAAAACAACCGACCCTTCCAACAGAAGATAGGATTGCAAATTCAAAACTTCCCGACGAAATTAAAAGATTAATGATAGAACACCCAATCCAACAACCAACAATGGGAGTTGGGTCTGGCGCGGTTTTAAGTAATGAATTGGTTGAAAAAGCGTCAAGATTAATGAATACAAACCCTAAAGGTGATTTTATTAAAGAAGAAACTCAGAGAAGAGAACCACAATCACAAACACAACAATCATCAATTGGATTATCGGCAAATGATATTAAAAATATTGTTAGAGAAACAATGGAAGATGTGTTGTCAGAAAACGGACTATTGATTGAATCAGAAACTAAAAGTTCTGAAATGTTTAAATTTCGTGTAGGACAACATTTATTTGAAGGTAAAGTTCTTAAAATTAAAAAAATGACTAAATAATACTTTTCAGGCAAACCCCAAACAGAAAACCCATTTCAAAAGAGTGGGTTTTTTTATTGATTATTCTTTAGTTTTTGACTACAATTAAACAAAAAGAAAATATGTCAAAAATTAACGTTTTAGTGACCCCCTCAGATACGTCAGGAGTAGGAAAATTTCGATCGGTTGACCCCCATATTAAACTCCAAAACCTTTATCCTGATGATTTTCACGTTGATATTGACTATCAACCTAAATTAAATGATATCAATTTTTGGAAAAAATACCAAATTGTTCATTTTCATAGAAGTATGGGTCAAATTGAGCAATGCCCACAATTAATTAAGTCATTACAAAGTTTGGGAATTGTTGTAATTGCTGATATTGATGATTATTGGTTACCAACAAAAGAACACCCAATCCATCAACTAATTGTTGAAAACAAACTCCACACAAAAATTGTTGATAATTTAAGAGCTGCAGATTATGTGATAACAACCACAGAGATATTTGCCAATGAAATTAGAAAGTTTAATAAAAATGTTATTGTTTTACCAAACGCAATTGACCCAAATGAACCACAATTTAAAGAACCAACACCAACATCAAACAAAATTAGAGTTGGGTGGTTAGGAGGATCATCACACTTACACGATTTAAAATTATTAGACGGAATGGTTAATAAATTATCTCCGATGCAAGATAAGTTACAATATTATGTTTGTGGTTTTGATATTAGAGGAACAGTAACTGAAATCAATAAAGAAACAGGACAACAAACACAAAGACCGATCAAACCACAAGAAACCGTGTGGGTTAGATATGAAGAAATATTTACAAACAACTATAAGATTATTTCTCCTGAGTATAAAACGTTCTTAGATAAATTCCAAGAAGGAGATTATCCGGCAATTCAGAATGAAAATTATGTTAGAGTTTGGACAAGACCTGTAGATTCATACGCAAGAAATTATTCAAATTTTGATATTTCTTTGGCACCGATTAAAAATCACATATTCAACAGAATGAAATCTCAATTAAAAGTGATTGAAGCAGGATTTTACAAAAAAGCGATAATCGCGTCCAATGTTGGTCCATATACAATTGACTTAAAACACGCATTAGATAAGGGTCAATTCACAAATGGTAACGCATTATTAGTTAACGAAAGTAATAATCACAGCGATTGGGCAAAAAACATTAAAAAATTGGTTGATAATCCAAATATGATTACCGATCTTGGTGAAAGATTATATGAAACCGTAAAAGAAAGATATGATCTTAATTTGGTTACGAAAACAAGGGCACAATTTTATAAATCTTTAATTAAATAAAATATGAACACATTAACACAACAATTAACACCACAAGAAGTATACGATAACTATATCAATCATCCGTCAACAAACGAAAATTTTATGTTGTTTTATATTATCGCTGATGACTCATCATATAAGTTTAAATCACATCAATTTAATTCAAAAGACGAAACCAATTGTATTTCACTTTTAGAGTCAATTATGGATTTAGAAGGGTTTGCTGGATTTCCTTTTGGTGGTAAAATAACGTCAAATAATTAAATAAAAAAATGATTAACATACCAATAACAAAAATTTTATTTTTAGACATTGAAACCGTTGGTGGGTGTTCTGATTATCAATCATGTATTAAAACTAACCCTAAAGTCGCAGAGCAATTTGACAAATACTTTGATTGGTTTTTAAAAAGATTTCCTGAAGATAAAGAATGGGAGAAAGACAGATCAACGGAAGAACATATGAATATAGTGTTTAAAAAAAGATCGGCTCTTGTTCCTGAGTTCGCAAAGATAGTTTGTGTATCCATGTCTTTTGTTTTAGACAACGGAGAAACAAAAAAACAAACATTTTCAGGAGATGATGAACATGAATTACTAATACAAGTTAGGGATCTTTTAAACAGATGTCATAAACTAGATTTTTATCTTTGTGGTCATAATCTAAAAAACTTTGATATCCCTATGTTAGCAAAACGAATGATAATTAATGGGATTATGCCATCTAAGATTCTTCCTTCATACGATACAAAGCCTTGGGAAATTAAAGCAATTGATACAAAAGAAATTTGGCAATATGGGGCATACACCGCAGTTGGTTCATTAGATTTAATGTGTGCTTGTTTAGACATACCAACACCAAAAGATGGTGAGATTAATGGGGGTATGGTACACGAAGCGTATTGGGAACATAATAGGTTAAAAGAAATTGCAGAATACTGCGAAAAAGATGTAAATGTGTTGATAGACGCAATAATGAAATTAAAAAGTTTAAAATAATGAGCGAAGAGTTTGATGATATATCTGAAAAAGATATGAACGATATTAGAGAAATATTAGATTCCATGACCAATAAAGAAGATGATGATATTGATTATGATCTGATAATGAAAACTTTTGGATTAGATATTCCAGAGTTAGAACAAGAAATGGAAGAATACTTACCAAAAATTGATTTAGAATTTGTTAAATCTAATGTAGATTCCGTTAATCCAAAGCATGTTTATGAATCAGATTCGGGTTTTGATTTATATTCAACCGAAGATAAGTGGATTCATTCGTTTGATAGGGAACTAATTTCAACTGGTCTTCATTTTGATATTCCTGATGGATATGAAATTCAAGTTAGATCAAAAAGTGGTTTGGCTTTAAAACAAGGACTTATGGTTTTGAATTCTCCAGGAACAATTGATCAAGGATATTTGGGGGAAATTAAAGTTATTTTATTTAACACAACAAAAAATAAAGTTAAAATTGAGAAGGGTCAAAAAATTGCTCAAGCGGTTTTATGTCCAGTAGTTTCAGGTAAATGGATTAACTTTGTTGAAAAAAATAAATTAGAAAATAAAGATAGAAACGATAATGGTTTTGGGTCAACAAATTTGTTTTAGATTAAATCCTTTTTTATTTATCAAGTATTTATATTTAAATAAAAAACAAAATATAAATATTATGAGTTATGGTCAGTGGCAAATTAATGAACAATTAACATTTAATGAATTTGGATACTACTCAAATGGATTGACTTATGGTAGTCAAAAACCGGTGAAATGTGTTTGTTTATCATGTGGTATGGTTGCAAATAAAAAATTTACATATTCTAAATCAAAACACAGGTGTAAACCAATTATTGATGGAAAAAAGAAATGTTTTAAATGTAAAGAATTTAAATTAACTGAAGAGTTTTCCAAAAATAGGTCAAGTTATGACGGATACCAAAAAGTTTGTAAGGAATGTTTTTCTAAATATGAATGTGTCAAAAAAGGGTATAAAAAGAAGTCTGAAAGTTATAAAAATTCATTAGAACATTATTTTAATAGTAAATTACCATCCCTAAGAAAAAAATGTCAACTACAAAATGTACCATTTGATTTATTGAAAGGAGACCTATTTAATATCTATAATTTACAAAACGGCAAATGTTATTATACTGGTATTGATATTACACATAATAAAGGGACTCTCAACTTTAATAGCATCTCAATAGAAAGGTTAGACCCAAAATTAGGATACACTAAAGATAATTTAGTTATGTGTTCGTTTAATGTTAATTCTTTTAAAGGTATTATGGATGAAAATGAATTTAAACGTTATCTTAATTTAGTATTACCGAAATTAATAGATTATAAAAATAGTTAAAAAAATATGATAACGATAATTTACTCAACACATAAAGATCAAGATTACAATAAAAAATTCCAACAACATTTATTAAATACCGTTGGGGTTAAAGACGTTCAAATATTGGAATATGAAAATCATAACCAATTTTCATTATCGGAACTTTATAATTCAGGAATTACCGAATCAATATATGATATTGTAGTTTGTTGTCATAACGACATAAAACTTGAAAAAGGGTGGGGTAAAAAACTCTTAGATGATTTTTCTAATAACCCCGAATTCAGTATAATTGGGAAAGCAGGGTCTTGTTATTTTCCTGAGTCTGGTGTTTATTGGGAAAGAATGAATCAAACAATGGTGGGTCAAGTTTATCACCACCCTGAAGGTCAAAAAAAATGGATTAACAGGTATTCAATAAAAATGGATAGTTTAATTCCAGTGGTGACCATTGATGGATTGTTCATTTCTTTTGATAAAACAAAAATCAAACACAACTTTGATGAGACGATTGGGAAGTTCCATTTTTACGATCATGGGTTTTGTGTTCCAAATTATTTGGACGGAATTAAAATTGGGGTAACATCTTCTTTTGATATCACCCATGAATCTGTTGGAAAACCAAATGATGAATTTTGGATGAGCAAAGATAAGTTTGTTGAGAAATGGAAAGATAAATTACCTTTAGATTTAAAACCCTCTGAAATCTTCGTTCCACTTATTAAAGAAAAACCAATAAAAAATATTGGTAAAGTTGCAATAATAATACCAACAAAGGGTAATGTTGATATGTTATATGATTGTGTTAAGTCTTTTTATGACCACTGTAATCAAGACTATTTTGAAATTTTCATTGCCGACACCGGGTCAACAGATGATGAAAAAAATCAAATTAAATCTCAAATTTTACCATTAGGCAATGTTAATTTAATTGAATACGATTATTACAATTTTGCTAAAATTAACAACGATGTTGTTAAAAATCATGTAAATGAAGATTACGAATTTTTATTATTCTGTAATAATGACATTAAAATATTGAATAATGTGATTTATGGCATGTTAAAACTTTTTAAAGAAAAATCTAGAGTTGGGACGGTTGGGTGTAGATTACATTTTGAAGATAACACAATACAACACGATGGAATTATATTTGGGTTAGGAGGTGATCAAAATTTAACGCTAACACACGCCAATCTTGGGTCATATTATTTATACACAACCGGAACAAAAGATGTTTATGGAAATACCGCGGCGTTAATGATGATAAGAAAAATCTTGTTTAATAAAATTGGAGGATTTAATGAAAAATACACCGTTTGTTTTGAAGATGTTGAATTGAACCTTTCTTGTGTACTTTTAGGATTTAAAAATTATTATGATGGTAGTTTGGTGTCGTATCATTTTGAAAGTCAAACCAGAGGTAAAAGTGTTGAGTCAAGAAATAAAGAGTCTTACGATTATAACAACACTTTATTACCGTTTATAAATAAAAATTATAATAAACTATTTAAAAAGTAGTATGGAGGAAAAAATTACATTTATTATACCGTCATTAAACAGACCCACATTAGATAGAACTATTGATTCATTATTGAACCAAACAAATACAAATTGGAGATGTATTATTGTTTATGATGGTGTTGATGGCATTTCTTTTAATGACGATAGAATTAAAACAATAAAAATTGATAAACTTGGTGGTTTTAGTGGTCATCATGGAAAATCAGGTTTAGTAAGGAATGAAGGAATAAAATTGGTTAATACAGAATGGATTGGCTTTTTAGACGATGACGATTCAATTCATCATAAATACGTTGAGGATCTTTTTACAAAGTATTCTAATTTTGACTTTGTTCTTTGGAGAATGGTTTATGAAAATGGAATTGTATTACCACCACTAACAAGTGACCAAATAAAATTTGGTCAAGTAGGAATATCATTTTGTTTTAAAAACAAATTTGAAAATTTATTATTTGACAATAATAGAGATGGTGAAGATTTTGATTTTATAGTTAAATTAAAATCTTTAACCAATAATTGGGTTGTAACACCTGAAATATATTATAACATAAATCACTAATGAAAATAACAGAATTTTTTGATAAAACATATTGCGTAAATTTAGATCGTAGACCAGATAGGTGGAGTGAATGTGTTGTTGAATTTGAAAAAAACAAACTAACAAACGTTAATAGATTTAAAGCTGTAGACGGAAAAGAGTTAAACCAAACCTCATCAGGTTTTATGACACCATCAAGGTTGGCATTAGTTTTAACAAACATACAAATATTAGAGGAATCAATTCAAAATGATTATAATTCAATATTAATATTAGAGGACGACGTTGAGTTTGAAAAACAAGTTGAGGACATGGACGAGTATTTTAATATGTTACCAAAAGATTGGGATATGTTATATTTTGGGGGAAACCATAATACACATATGGGAATAAATCCACCAGTAATAGTAAATGAAAAGGTTTGCAAATTACATAACACATTTAGTACTCATTGCGTTGCAATAAATAAAAAATCATTTAATGTCATATTAGAAAGATTAAAAAAATACGATAACGCATTAGATGTGATATACGCTGAATTACAAAAATCATTAAATGTTTATTCTTTTTACCCTGTAATTGCAACCCAAAGAGTTAGTTTTAGCGATATAGAAAATAAGGTTACAGATTATAAATGGTTGATAAAGTGATTTATGAATTTTATAACAACAAATCATCGGGGTGGTATTGGTAATGTAATGTTTAAACTTGCGGCATCAATCAGTATGTCAATTGATAATGGGGTTGATTATGTTTTTTCTAAAGAATTTATAAGACCTATCGATCCTGATTATAAAAATTATGATAATAATATTTTAAGAAATTTTAATTTTATTGATAGGTTGCCACAAAATTATTTTGTTCATACTGAAACCCAATTTAATTACCAAGAAATAAAATACAATAAAGGAATTAATTTACTATTAGATGGGTACTTTCAGAGTGAAAAATATTTTATAAATAATAAACAAACTATTATAGATATTTTTAAACCTACGGAAGAAATTAAAAATGAGATATTAAAAAGTTTACCTGAAGTTAATAATTATGTTTCTATACATATTAGAAGAGGTGATTATTTAAAATACCCAAATCATCACCCACAACAATCTGAAGAATATTATAAAGAGGCGGCAAAAATTATTGGTATAAATAATACTTTTTTAATTTTTAGTGATGATTTAGATGGGGTTAAAAATATGTTTGATTATTTACCCAATAAAATATTCTATACTTCGGGTAAAGATTGGTTAGATTTATATACGATGAGTTTATGTAAAGATAACATAATTTGTAATAGCACATTCAGTTGGTGGGCAGCATATCTAAATCCAAATAAAGACAAGAAAGTAATTACAACAAATAAATGGTTTGGGTCATCAAATGCCCACCTTAATATATCAACACTATTCCCATCAGAATGGATAAACCTTAACAAATAAGAAATGGAAAAAATATACTCAAAAGTAGAAACAGACAAACTATTACACGTAATTAATAGGTTGGATGAAATCAATGGTAGAACAGAAGTTATACCTGAAGATAATTTTATTCAATGTGCAACATTAAAGATGGAAAAAGATAAAACATTTCCACCACATAAACATATTACTAAAGATAGACACTATACGGAACAAATTGCTCAAGAATCTTGGGTTGTTATTAAAGGTAGTGTTAGATGTATTTTATTTGATATTGATGACACAATTATTGCGACTCCAATACTCCAAGCTGGAGATGCTAGTTTCACACTTTACGGTGGTCACACTTATGAAATTTTAGAAGATAATACAATCGTATATGAATATAAAACTGGTCCTTATGAAGGACAATCACTTGATAAAAAATTTATAACAAATGAGTAATTTAACTTTAAATAGTAATGAGATAGGTAGATGGTTTAATGATAGGGGAGATTATACCCATAACATAACATACGATTTAAATGAAAACTCAATCATTATGGATTTGGGTGGATATACTGGGGTTTGGGCACAACAAATGGTAGATAAATATAATCCAAATGTTTATATCTTAGAACCAATACATAGTTTTTATGATGGAATGGTATCCAAATTCGCAAATAACCCTAAAGTAAGATTATTAAATGTTGGTGCAGGTATTGAAGATAAAGATGGGGTTATTTATATGGGTGGAGATGGGTCATCATCTAATTTAATTAATGGGGATGGGGTAAATGTTAAATTTAACACAATTGACACTATATTAAATAATTTTGGGTTAGAGTATGTTGACCTAATTCAGATTAATATTGAGGGTGACGAATATCCATTATTAGAAAATATGATATCAACCGGATCAATTAACAAATTTAAAAACATACAAATCCAATTTCATTTGGGGATTGAGGGTGATATAGAAAGAAGAGAAAAAATCCGTAATAATTTATTGGATAATGAATTTAAAATAAATTTTGATTATCCATTTGTTTGGGAATCATGGGGTAAAAAATAAAAAATTATGATTTATTTAGTAGGAGATAGTCACGTACAATCATTTAATGATTCATATGTTAAATTGTGGCTGACGGCACCAACGGCATATCAAAACATAAAAAAAATTTCACAAATAGATAGTTTTTTATTGTCTAACCCTATAAACAAAAATTCGGATTATATATTCTTTTCTTTTGGTGAAATTGATGCTAGGTGTCATTTAGGGTTTGTTGCCGATAATAATAATAGAACATATGAAGATGTTGTTATAGAATGTGTTGATAGATATTGTTTATTTTTAGACCATTTTATAAATTCAGGGTATAAAGTAGGTGTTTGGGGTCCAATACCTTCAGGTTCTAATAATAGCATACAAGGAAATGGGGCTATGAGTTATAAAACCAAAAATGAAAGAAATATAATTACACAATTATTTAATGACAAATTAGAAGAAATGTCTAAAATTAAAAATTTTGAATTTAAAACACTTTTTCATTTCATTGTTAGTGATATGAACAACTACGATAATTATTATTCAATTGATAATATTCACTTAAACTCTGGCATGTTTAAAACAAAATCAAATGAGGTTAACATTGATGAAATGATTAATTCTAAATTTAAAGATTTATTATAATGAAAATAACAGGTAAAGATGTTATTGTTCACGATGATGTAGTGTCAAAACAAGATTTGCTAATAATCGGTTCGCACGTTGCAATTGATAAAGGTGTTTATTGTTCAACAAATGTAACAATAGGCGATTATGTCCATATTAGTCCATATGTTACAATTATTGGAGGTAAAAATAGTTCTTTTACCGCAAAAGGATTTAATAATATAATGGCCGGAGCTAGAATTATTTGTGGGTCAGATAGATTTGATGATAGTGGATTATTTGGAGCAATGATCCCAAATGAATTAAAAGGCACTCAAATTATTGAACCTGTTGTAATGGAGGAATTTTCAAATATTGGGACAAATGCGATTGTTTTACCAGGATCAACACTTAGAAAAGGCGTGTTATTAACCGCCGGAAGTTTACTGATTGGAGACACTGAAGAATGGGGTGTTTATAAGGGTAACCCAGCTATTTTGGTTAAAAAAATAAACCCAACAAGGATTATTGAAAATGCTAAATTATTAGGATATAATGAAGACTAAAATTAATATGGTTGGTGGATGTTTTCAACACACCATATCAACAAATGATTTACCTCCAAAATTTGTTGAGTGGGTAAAAGATGGGTCGGCACCAATATCAATACACATTGATAATGGGTTACACACCCCAACTAATCCAAAGACAAAAAACTATGGGTGGTTATGCGAATCAAAAACAATTACCCCGAATACATATAATTGGGTAGAAAAAAATATTGAACTTTTAAAAAATAAATTTAAAAAAGTTTTTACTCACGACGTTGAGTTATCTAAATTATCGGATATTTTCCAACTTACACAATGTAGTGCCAAATCTTTTTTATCTCACGGTGAAATATATCCAAAAACTAAATTGGTTTCTATGATTGCATCAAACAAAACCATGTGTTCTGAACACATTTATAGGCAAAAAATTATTAAAAAATTTTCCAATAAATGTGATCATTTTAGTAGAGGTTATAACCCCATAAATAATAAAGAAGATGGGCTAAAAGATTATTGTTTTTCATTTGCAATGGAGAACGCAACATATTCAAATATGTTTACGGAAAAAATTACAGATTGTTTTATGACAGGAACGATTCCAATTTATTATGGGATTAGTAATATTGGCGATTACTTTAATACGGATGGGATAATAATATTAGACGACAATTTTAAAATTGAAGATCTGTCATTTGAACTTTATTATAGTAAAATGGATGCGGTAATAGATAACTTTAAAAGATCCATTGACTTTCCTCATGCGGAGGACTACATTTTTAAAACCTTTATTAGTGATACCGAAGAATTGGGAGTTTGTAAGAGTAATCCTGAGGTGTTAACAAAAGAAATGGAAGGTAACAAAATAATATAATTATCAAAAAGATTACTTAAAAATGGATAGATTTATTTTAAACGTATCGGCGGGAGGTATATTCTCAAAATTTATTTTTGTGATACAAAATTTAAAAAAATAAAAAATGAATTTTAATGTTGTTTCCGAATTTGAAAATCGTATTTCTAATTTTTTTGGGTCTAAATACGCAATTGCGGTTGATAGTTGTACTCATGGAATTGAGTTATGTTTGAGATATACTAAAGAAAAAAAGATATCCGTACCAAAAAGAACATACCTATCTGTTCCATTTTTAGCCGAAAAAATGGGATTAGAAAGAGAATGGAGAGATGAAGAGTGGGAAGATTATTATACGTTAAATTATGGGGATAAGATAATTATTGATGCTGCGGTATTATGGAGAAAAGATAGTTATATCCCTAACACATTTATGTGTGTCAGCTTCCAATATCAAAAACATCTTTCATTAGGTAGGGGTGGAGTGATTTTACTTGATAATGAGGAAGATTATCTTATCTTAAAGAAAATGTCTTATGATGGTAGATTACCTAATATTCCTTGGAGAGACCAAAATATTGATACAATAGGGTATCATTATTATATGACACCTGAAACTGCAAAGTTAGGGTTAGAAAAATTAGAGAACGCAATTAACACAGTACCTAAAAAATGGTCAGTTAATGATTGGCCCGATTTAACACAAATGAAAATTTTTAATAAATAAACAACAAATAAAAACAAATGAAAAAAGCATTTATTACAGGGATAAACGGACAGGACGGATCTTACTTATCTGAATATTTGTTAGATTTAGGTTATGAAGTTCATGGTATTATTCGTAGAAATTCAGTTCCTGAAAACCAACAAAGTAGATTAACCGATGAAATTAGAAATAAATTACACATATACTATGGTGACCTTTTAGATCAAGGTAGTTTAGAAAGATTATTAAGTGATATACAACCAGATGAAATATATAATTTGGCAGCTCAAAGTCACGTTAGAATTAGTTATGATATCCCACAATTTACTGTTCAAACAAACGCAATCGGGGTCATTAACATTTTAGAAGCATATAGAAGGGCTTGTCCACAATCCAGATTTTATCAAGCGAGTTCATCAGAAATGTTTGGCAGCTCAGTTGATGGGGATGGGTTCCAAAGAGAAACAACAACTATGACACCAGTATCACCATATGGTTGTTCAAAAGTGTTTGGATATAATATTGTAAGAAACTACAGAAAAGCATATAAATTACATGCATCAAATGGTATTTTATTTAACCATGAATCACCAAGAAGAGGATCAAATTTTGTTACAAATAAAGTTGTTAAAACCGCGGTTGAAATTAAACTTGGGTTAAACGATAAATTAGTTTTAGGTAATTTGGATTCTTACCGTGATTGGGGTCACTCAAAAGATTATGTCAAAGCAATGCATTTAATTATAAATAACGATGTTCCTGATGACTTTGTTGTTTCAACAATGGTTACACATTCAGTAAGGGATATGGTTGAGTATGTATTTGAAAAATTAGATTTAGATTATACAAAATATATAAGTTTGGATCAAAAATTTATAAGACCTGAAGAACTTGATTATTTGAAAGGTGACTCAACAAAAATTAGATCCCAATTGGGGTGGGAACCTGAGTACACATTTGAAACAATGTTAAATGAAATGATTGAATTTTGGTTAGAATATTATGGAAAATAATAAAATTGTAGGAATAACCTGTAGCACGTTTGATTTACTACACACCGGTCACATTATTATGTTAGAAGAATGTAAGAAACATTGCGATTATTTAATATGTGCATTACAAAACGATCCAACAATAGATAGAAAAGAAAAAAATAAACCAATCCAATCTCTTGTAGAAAGATACTTGCAATTGGATGCGGTTAAATATGTTGATAAGATAATCCCCTACAACGATGAAGAAGAACTAGAGGAACTTTTTAGTTCTTTGGATTTAGATGTTAGAATAATTGGTGAGGATTATAAAGACAAAAATTATACAGCAAAAAGTATTTGCCAAAAAAGGGGTATTAGAATTATATACAATAAACGTGATCATAATTACTCAACAACAAACCTTAGAAAAAAAATCTATGATGGAGAGAGTAAAAAAAGATTTATTAATTAAAATATGGCAATAAGAAAAAAACCAGATCCAATAATTAAATTGGAGACTAAAGATTCTAAACCTTTTTCAAAAAAAGATTTAATTAATTCAATAATTAAACGAAAACAAAAAACCAAGTTTTTAACCAACAGTCAAAAAGTATATTACGATAAGTTAATGGAGAATGAAATTACGATTTGTTCTGGACCTGCCGGTACAGGAAAAAGCTATATTTCACTAAAAGCCGCAATTGATTTATTATTAGATCCAACTAACTCATATGAGAAGATTATGATTGTAAGACCCGCGGTTGAAAGTAGTTCATCATCTTTAGGTAGTTTACCTGGTGACTTAAGGGAAAAAATGGGTCCATATGTTTATTCGTCATTATCCCTATTAGATAAGTTAATTGGTAAGGAAGCAACTACTAAACTAGAGGAAAGTGGCGTTTTAGAAATTATGTCACTATCATTCCTTAGAGGATTCAATGCTGATAATATGATTTTGATTTTTGAAGAAAGTCAGAATTCAACAACCGCTGAAATGAAAATGTTATTGACCAGAATTGGATTTAATTCTAAATTTTTTATATCAGGCGATGTTGATCAATCTGATAAGTTTAAGAAAAAAGAATTATCTGGTCTATATGATGCGGTGGTTAGACTTAATGGTGTTAATAAAATTGGTATGTTTGAATTTCATATCGATGATGTCGTTAGGAACCCAATTATTATTGAGATACTGAAAAGATATGATACGGAATATTAACTATTTGCGTTTTAAATGACTAATTAAATGATTTAATTTATTCTTTAAAATAAATTGATAGGTCGATGAATCATAAGTAATCAAATCAAGTAAATACACATGTTTATTAATAATTTGACCCACCTCAATCAAGTTTCTTTTTTTTCTACGACAACACATATGAGAAGTATATTCATCAATTAACCCTAATTTTGATATTTTAACATATGCTAATTTTTCATTATTATAAAAATCTTTAAACGAAAAATACTTATCTGAGATTTTTTTTAAATCCTCCTTTGAATATATTTCAGAATAATAATCCCCAACAATAACGGAATCGATTTCACGTTCTGTTATTTGTAAATTACAAAGTTTATTAACCTCCATTATCTTTTCTTTTAATTGTGTTTTGATGTCATCAACATAGTTTCTATTTCTTTCCTCAATTACGATTAAATTTATATTTTTCTGTTTACTAATTTTTTGTTTTTTAACATCGTTAATATTATTATTATGCCAACCTTTACCATTATATTCAAACCCTATTTTAAAATCTGGTAAATAAACATCAATCTCATATGGTTTTATAATGTTTCTATCATTATAGTTTATATTATTGGTTATTAGACTTTTAATTATATTTTTTAATATAATTTGTGGTATACTAAAATTTTTACTTATCATATGGGAACAAAATTCTTTAATTAGACCTTTTTTACGGATTGATGAATAAACTGACGAATCTTTTTTTTGTAATTCAGATAAACTTTTATATTTAAGAGCTTCGTCTCTTAAGAAATCATCGGTTAAGTCTCTACCAACCATTTTATTTCGTATCCTAATACATTTAGATATGTGTTCGGAGCTTTTACTTAGACCTAACTTATTTGCCTTATTTTGTATTGAGATTACTGACTTATTTAATTTTAAAGATAAATCCTTATTAAACATATTATAAAAATGTTCGGATAAATACCGAATTTCATATTCTGTCCATTGTTTACGTTTTGGTTTGTTTTCTTCTACCATATATATAAATATCCCAATCTTTCTTTTTATTAAAATATTTACTAAAAATAAAATAAAATTATCATAAATTATATGACAAATAGAATAGGAATTGATATTAACGGAGTATTGAGAGATACTATAGGAAAATTTGAACAATTATATGAAAAACACTTAATTGAAAGTGATCCAAATGGGTATGTAGGTAAAACATATTATGTGGACATATCGGGAAACACTGAATTGGAGGTGTCCGATATAATTCCTTTTGAATATAAAAAACTAACCGACGTTGACTCTTTAGACTTGACCAAACATTTTGCGTTTCGTAATAGTGAGGAATTATTTTCATTTATGTATGAGGAATATTCAATGGAATTATTTGGTCACGCCCCATCAACGGAGATGGCAACATTTAACATGTTAAACGATTTGTATCTTGAGTTAAGAGATGAGAATGAATTGTTAATCGTTTCAAGTGAGATCGGTAAATCAAAACCATCATCATTATTCTTTCTATCTAAATTTGGATGTTTATTAGAAAAGATATTTTTCTTTAGCGAAATAACAAAAGAATCTATGTGGGATCAAGTAGATATTTTACTTACTGCGGATCCTATATTATTGTTAGATAAACACAAAGGAAAAGTGGTTGTTAAATACGTCACTGATTACAATAAACATATTAAATCTGAATATGAAATTTTTTCACTGTCAGAATTTAATAACACAATAAAAACAATAAAACAAAATGTTTAAATTATTTGGAGAAAACTATTACATAGACATCGATAACATCGAAAAACAAGTAGAACTACCAAGTTTGAGTGGTGAGTCTCAAATACACTTGGTAAAATACGAACTAATTAAAATGATGATAGACACAATTTTAACTGAGTCTGAACCCGTTGATGAAAAATTAGGACCCGCTAATAGCGAATTAACTATTCCTTTTAAGATATCTTTCAATTCATTATTAATGAAAAACATAATAAACAAACTATAAAAAAATTATGAGCACTGAAAATTACGAAAAGTTAGAAAAGTCCATAAATAATATGAAAGAAAAACTTTCAAGAATTTATTTTATGGTCCAAGACACAAAAGGAAATGCAAAAGCATCTGTTAGATATATCTATCAAATGGCAATTACTTTAAAAAGAGCGGGTTATAACGCAATTATCTTACATGAAAAACCTGAATACTTTGGCGTTTCATCTTGGTTAGATGAAACATATATGACTGAACTTGAGCACAGACCAATTGAGGGAACAAGTTTGGAGATTTCTCCTGATGATCTTATCATTATACCCGAAATATATGGGTTTGTTATGGATCAAATAACAAAACTTCCTTGTGGAAAAATTGTTTTGTCACAAGCGTTTGATCACATCTTTGAGACTTTACAACCTGGACAATCATGGTCTCAATTAGGTTTTTACAAATGTATCACAACATCAAACAAACAAAAAGAATTAATTGAGTCGGTAATGAGAAGCGTATCTGTTGATGTAATAGAGCCGGCAATTTCTGAAGGGTTCCAAAAAAATGAATTCCCACCAAAAACAATTATTAATATCCACACAAGAGACCAAAGAGACACCGCAAACTTAATTAAAACTTTTTATGTTAAATTCCCTCAATATAGATGGATAAGTTTTAGAGACCTTCGTAGTCTTTCTGAAAATGAATTTGCACAAGGAATGAAAGATAGTTTTATTTCTATTTGGATTGACCAAACAAGTTCTTACGGAACATTTCCACTTGAGTCTATGAAAATGGGAATTCCTGTTTTAGGTTTGGTTCCTGATATTGTCCCTTCTTGGATGAATGAAGATAATGGATTATGGGTAAACAACAAAACAATAATGGTTGATGTGTTATCAGACTTCATCCAAAATTGGTTAGAGGATAATTTAAATCCTGAACTTTTTGAAAGAATGAAAATCACGGTAGATTCCATTCCAACAAATGAAAAATTTGAAGAGGATACAATTTCTTTATTCTCAGAATTATTCGAAAAACGCATTGAGTCTTTCGAAGATCAACTATCTAAATTTGAAACAATATAATTATGAGCACAAATAACACAATATCAGTCATCCTACCTATAAAAACAGGTAAAGTTATCGGGTTTGTCGACTTCTTTGATAGATGTATACAATCAGTAAGATATCAAAACGATAATCTAAATGAACTAATAATCGTTCATGGGTCTGAAGAATATTTAACCACTTTTTTAAACGAATATGATTTCAGTGGTATGACAGTAAATTTAGAGTCTTGGAATCAAGAACCTAATTTTGCTAAACAAGTTAATCATGGTGTAAGCATTGCAAATTCTAATTGGTGTTCTATATTAGAATTTGACGATGAATACTCAAATATATGGTTTAAAAATGCTCTTAATTATATGGACATTTATAAAGATGTTCATGTGTTTTTACCAATTGTTGTTGACGTTGATGAAAAACTAGTTTTCGCTGGATTTACAAATGAGGCGACATTTGCGGCTAATATATCTTCTGAAATTGGTATTTTAACAAATGAAACATTACAAACATTTCAAAACTTCCAAACGTCAGGTATGGTTTTCAAAAAAGAAAAATATCAAGAAATTGGTGGGATGAAATCAAATTTAAAATTAACTTTTGGTTATGAACTACTTTTACGTTTAACTCACAATTCAGCAAACATTATGACAATTCCAAGAATTGGTTATAAACATATGAATTTAAGAGAAGGATCAATTTTTTGGAATTACAAAAATGGTGAAAACAAAATGAACCAAGATGAAGCTAGATTTTGGATTGAGACCGCAAAAAAAGAATACTTATTTTCAACTGAAAGAGAAATAAATTACGAATCTCAAGAAGTTTAATGTCCAATAATGAAACAGAGATTTTAGTTGAAAAGAAAAAGAAAGGTAGAAAACCAACATCTAATAATTATTTTGACGAAAGAGAAGAAACGGCGGTTAGGAATTTTTTAATCGCCGAATCTTACGAAGAAAAAAATAAGATTTACAACGAGTTTTTAAAAGAGCCTTTAGATAAGATGATATCTTCAATAATTAGAAGATATAAATTATACAGAAAAGACATGGACTATGAAGAAATACATGTAGACACACATTCGTTTCTTATGACAAAAATAGATAAGTTCAAACCATCAAAAGAAAAAAAGGCATATTCTTATTTTGGAACTATTTGTAAAAATTATCTTATGGGTCAAATTATGAAAGACCAAAAAGAAATGAATAGAAAAATATCGTATGAAGATATTTCTTCTGATTTATGTAATAGAGAAGAAATGTCATATACCATAGATGAAGACACATTAAGCTCGGAATATGTTATAAAAAAATTTTTAGAAAAATTAAAAGAAGATATTGATAGTATTGATATCAGTGCCCAAGAGCATAAATTAGGAGCGGCAATCTATGATCTTTTTGAAAACTATGGGACAATTTTTCCTGATACAAATAATAATAAATTTAATAAAAATATTATTTTGTTTGAATTAAGAGAAATGACAAATCTTTCAACAAAAGAGATTAGAAATTCAATAAAAAAATATAAAAAATTATATTTTGATTTGATACAAGAATTAGTTAAAACTTAATATTTAATAATTATGCCAAGACCTCCAAAAAAAGAAATTAATTTAAGTAAAGAATCAATGTTATCTTTGATGCAAGAAATCTATAATGAACTTGTAGAACAAAGAAATACCGCAATCAGAATACAAAATAAAATGTTAACAATGATGAAAGAACCTGAAGATATGACTCTTATCGGTCCTGTTATTGAAAAACAACAAAAAATTATTAATGATTGTGTTGAGAAAAAATTAACTCTTTCTAAATTACAATCACAAATGTGGCAAAAAAATACCGAAAAAGAAGAAGATTTTAAATTGTCTGATTTAGAACTTGACGACGAAACGTTTCAAAACTTATTAAAAAAAGACATTAATAACGATGGTACATATAAAATGAAAAAATAACATGACATGGCAGTTGATATTAATGATGAATTAAAAAAAGCGAGTCAAAAAACAAATGTTTATAAAACTTATAAACAATATAAAAAAGATTACGAAGATTTAAAAAAGAAAGCTGGTAGTTCTCAAGAAACGGCAAATAAATACGTTTCTAATCAATTAGGTGATTTTGTTAAATGGAGGAAAAAACATACCGCAACTACCAAAACTTTTACTGACGAATTAATTAAACAATTAAAAGAAATTAAAGGTGCTGGTCTTGAGACAGATACCGTAATAAAACGAGTATTTGTTAATTCATTAAAAAAAATAAAACCAGAAATTAAGAATTTAATTATTGAAAATGTTAAATCTGCGTTAGCATGTAGTAATGTTCAAGGATATCAATTTAACACAACTTATTATATTCCTGTTAAATCTATTGATTTATTTGGTAGTCTTGAATTATCTACCGATGACAGAATTGGTAAATTATTTTACGAAGTAAGTGCTTCAACATATAACACATTTCCTTATTCTATGAATAGAGAATTGTATGATAGAACTCAAAACTTAAATCAACCTTTTGCCGCTGTTGCCGGAAATAATTATTTAGGAACATCACAACAAAATCTTTTTGACATAACATATGTTGATAACTATGTTGACCCAATCACAACACAAACAATTCAAGGAAGTTTTTTTAAGGTAGATCTAAAACCAAGAATTAATTTTCCAACGGTAGATGAGTTTTTAAATGATTATTATAGTACTATTGATATTTTAGATTACAAAACTTTTTTTACCAACTTAGTTGATTATGTTACCGGAGCAATTTCATTTGGTAGAGGTGACGGAAAATTAAAATTAGATGTAATACAAAAATCTTTGTTAATTATGCAAAGAATATTGGGACTTTGTTCCGACTCAAATAAAGAAATAAATGTAGGTGGAACATCAAAAGTTTCTGAAATTGATAATGTGGATGAATCATTTTACGAATTTAATGATATTGATTTAAGAGTTATTGATCAAATAACTTCTGATATAAAATTAGGGGTCGTTGAGTTTGAAGAATGTGATAATGTAAAAATCCCGATGAATTTAGATGCTGTATTAACGGCATTAGATGATTTACAATTTAATGAAGACACATCAGATGTTAATGAAATTAACGCAGCCTTAGGTATTATTTATCCGGTTGTTGATGAAAACCCAACTTACAAATTATCGGTTGATTCTGGATTCTTCACACAATTTGTTAAAGCGTTAGTTAATACCGTTTTATCACCTAAAACAATTTTACCAATTATGATATCCGCAGGGATGTTAAATCAACCAATATTTAAACAAATCAATAACATTAAAGATTTTCAAAAAATTTTTAAAAATTTCTTTAATGAGTTTTTAACTAAAGTAGCGGCGGTTTTTACCAAAGCAATTTTTGAAGAATTAAAAAAAGAAATAAAAGCTCTTGTTAGATTATTATTAAAAGATATTACGGACGAAAAAAAGAAGAAAAAATATCAAATGATATTATCAATTGTTGCAATACTTCCAGCACTAATACAAATTGTAAAAGATTTTAGAGAATGTAAAAGCGTTTTAGATGAGTTATTACAATTATTGAATATTGGGATTAAAAAAAAGTTGGACGCATTAAAAGAATCAGGTGCTGATTTACCATTACCTTTATTATTATCTGCAAAATTTTTAGACGGATATTCACCAACAAGATCGTTTTTAAATACCGTACAAAACCTACAAGAATTGGGGGTCCCAACAGGTCCTATGCCTGACGGGAGCCCAAATAAATTTTTAGCATCAATTAAAGCAATGATTGATGGAAATTCTCAAGAAATCGCTGAAAACGGAAAAGTTGCCATTGGAATTGGTCCATTGACAATCACTCCAGCAGGCATTACAAGACCAAAAGATTCATATGGAAAATTCATTTAACATTAACGAAAAAAGAATAAAAGCAGGAGAAATACTTCTGATAATTAAAGAACATAAAGAAAGGTCAAATAAAGATCTTCAATTGGCGATGGACTTTATACAAGAAGATTTTAAAATGACTAAAGAGTCTTTACTGAAACTAACACACCATTTAGATAAATTAGAAAACACTTATAATTTATTACATAAAGAATATTCAGATAGAATTAAAATAAAATGAGTGAAGATAAAATTATATTTCAGGGATTTGTAATAAATAATCAAGATCCTTTGATGCTTGGAAGAGTTAGGGCAATTCCAATTAGCGAGACCGAATCTGCTTTATTACCTGAAGATTGGGATCCAGAAAAAGATATTTGGACAGAAAAAGACCCCATAATTTATTTACCTCTTTTACCTTATTATATTAGTCAAGTACCTGAAGTTGATGAATATATTCACATATTTTATTATAATAAAACACAGGTAAACGATAATACCAAATTTTACATACAAGGGCCAATAACAAGACCACAAAATAATAATTTTGAAAATTGGCACAATTCAGAATCAATGCTTGCTAGTGGAGTTTTTTTAAAACAAGCAAATAACATTAAAGATCCAATAAGTTTGGAAATTAAAGGTCAATCTAAGGGTATATATCCAGAACCAGGGGATAATGCATTATTGGGTAGAGGAACTTCAGATGTTATTGTAAAAGAAAGCGAAGTTTTAATAAGGGCAGGAAAAAATATACCAACACAAACTTCTAGCTTTAATTTACCAACACCAAGACAAAATAGAGGATTTTTACAAATATCAAACTTTGATTTAGAAAAAAAACAACTTGATCCGATTAAAAAGACATTGTTTTCCAATAAATCACAATTAGTTAAAAAACTAATAGAGTGGGAAATAACAAGTGAAGTTCAAATTACAGGGTTCACATCTGGAGGAGGAACAACAGGATCAACTTTCTATAATGGGAATATATCACTTTATTCTTTACTACCTAAAGATAAAACTAAAAGCACAGAAATTAATATGAATACACCACTTGATCAATATAAAAGTGGTGTTGAATATAAATTAGAATTTACCGGTAAAACTCAAGATGAGGGGGTTAAAATTATCAACCAATTTATAAATGGTGTAAATAATGGAAAAATTAATGTTGATGGATATACCCAATTTCCATTAGAAAATGATTCAAGATTAGAAAAACAATTTCCATTTTACTTTAGACCAACAAAAAATAATATTGATAAATTATCATCTTCGGCATCCACAGATTTTAATATGGTCAATAATTTTTTTAAAAAAATTAAATTATTACCTTCAGATAAACAATTTGGAAGTGTATTGGTATGGTCAAAAAATATTGTTGGTCAACAATTAAGTTCTGATAAAATTTCATTAAAACAAAGCATTTATAAACCAAATCCTGTTTCATACGGAACCATGGCGTCCGATTTTATTTATTTTCTTTCTCATAAAACAGACATACCTTCTAAATCAAAAATAAACCTACAACCAAAAGAAACTTTGTATGGTATTGAGCAAGAGTATTTCACACAGAATATATTACCAAATACAGACCCAATGGTTAGAGGTAACGAATTAATGAAACTTTTAACATTAATTGTTAGATTTTTAGGGTCACATGTTCATAACATAAATGAAGCACCAATTCCAATCGGAGTTGATGGAACACAATTAGATGAAATCAACAAAATTCTTCAAGACGCAGATAATTCAATATTAAATCAAAATATTAGAATTAATTGATATTTATAAAGAAAAAATAAATGTCAATTAATAACTCCTACTTTAGTAGAAACAACACAATCGTATATAATAGTTATGTAAATACAGGTAGAAACCCTGTAATGCAACTTTATTATGGTGATGGCGGACTTGTAAACCCAATTGGTTATTCAAGGTTTATTTTCGATTTAAACTTAGATTTATTAAGGGAAAAAATCGCAAACGGAACAATTTCAACAGATTGTCAAAATAGTGTAATAACTCATGTTTTAAAAATGACAAATTCTTCATCTTTTAACGAAGAATTATTAAACACATCAATGCCCGATGGAAGTTTAAGGGCAACATCATTTGATTTAATTTTATTTAGAATACCTCCAGTTAATTTTGATCCTTTGTTTCCACAATATTGGGATGAAGGTGTTGGTTACGATTTTTATGATGTTCCTGATGTTTTAGGACCAAATAGAGCATACTCAGACAGACCCTCAAATTGGATTCAAACAACAACAATTAATAATTGGCAACAAATGGGGATATACGACAATACAAATGGTGGTTTGGTTCCGTTTTCAGCAATTACAATTGTGGATATACAACATTTTGAATTTGGAAATGAGGATATTGAATTTGATATGACGCAAGAAATTAATGATGTTTTAACTGGAGTAATTCAAAACCCAACAGGATGGGGAATTGCTTACTTACCTCAAGTTGAAAATTTATCAGGAACCACAGGATCTTATTCAGTTGGTTTCTTCACAAGACATACTCAAACTTTTTATGAACCATATCTTCTTACAACTTACGACGATTTAATTGAAGATGATAGAAATAACTTTTCTATGGGTAGGTCTAATAAATTATATCTATATATCTATGAAGATGGAGATTTTAAAAATTTAGATCAACCTCCATTGGTTTCAATTTCAAATTCACAAGGAACTCCAATTTCAGGACTTCAAAATCTTCAATCTTGTTTAAGAACAAAAGGTGTTTATGAAATAACAATTCCACCATTAATTGGTTATCAAACACCATGCACATTTACTGATACGTGGTCAAATATAGAATTAAATGGTTTCAATTTACCAAATCAGGTTAATGAATTTATTGTATATCCATTTAAAAAATCAATTCAAATTGGAACAAATACAAATGATCCCGCACAATATGGATTTTCTTATTACGGATTAAAACAAAATGAAAAGATTTTAAATACAGACATTAGAAAAGTTGGGGTGATTATCAAACAAGCTTACACCACAAATAAACAACTTCCGAATGTTGATGGTCAATATAGAGTTTATGTTAAAGAAGGAACGACAGAAGTCATAGTTCAGGACTGGACAATGTTGAATAGAACTCCAAATGAATATTATTTTATTTTTGACACAAGAGATAAAATACCAAATGAATATTTTGTTGATATAAAAGTCACAACATCAGGTCAGGTTAATGTTTACAAACAACAAATTAATTTCTTCATTGTAAATGTTAAATCAGAATAAACAGATATTTATAAAATAAAATATTATGGCAGTACAAAATTTTGAATTGTGTTTTCAACCAGGTGTTATTATAAAAGCTGAAGATGGTGGATCAACGTTAATAACAGGAAACACATATTCAATCATAGACCCCACTTCGGGAATAGACCCCACTACGGGAATTACATATTGTGCAACACTTATTGGATCAGCAGGACCTGTGAGTACTTCAAATTACGTAGGAATGTTATTTGATAGTTGTTCTTCATGTCTTCAAAGTATACCATCAACAGCAAATACAATTGGTGATAGTTGTGTTATCTGCGATCCTTGTTATTCAGGAGGAACAGCAACTACGGTTTCAGTTCCACATCCGGTATGGACTGGTTTATATGGAAATTCAGTAACTCAAGGAAACGCAATACAATTAGGAGGACAAAACGGATTATATTCGTAAAGTTTAAAATTAAATAAATAATAATATGAGAAATTTAGATTCAATAATTAGAAGAGTTATTAAAGAAACTCAAGAAGAAAATTCATCAAGATATATGTTCTTTTCAAATTTAGAACAAATGAGAAGACAATGTGATATATTATTAGATTTTGACCAATCTATGATTGAGGACATTTTAGAAAATGGTCACGATTGGGCGCAAGATCACATTGCTGAGGCCAAAAACAACATGGATCAAGTTTTTGATTTTCTAATGAATGAAAAGGAAGGAGAAAATCATTCTGATGATATGATGATGTCTGAAGGAAGAAAAAAGAAAAATGTTGCAACAAATAAAAAATTATGGCAACAATCTCTAGCTTGGGCAAAACAACGTTACGAAGTTTGTCCTAGTGCATATTGTAACGGAGCTGCGGTAAAACGTTACAATTCAAAAGGAGGTAAATGGAAAAAAGAGTGATTTCTTTAAGAAATTTTTGTTTACTAAATAATCTAAGTGATAGTGCTTTGCAAAGAGTTGGTAAAGGACATTTAAAACAACACAAAGGTTGGTCATGTTCGTATGAAACTATCACATTAAAATAACCTACTCAATGTTAATTTTTTTTTTTAAAAATTTTTTTTATTTGATTTTATCACATATATTTGTAGTTATAAACTAAACACTAACTATGGAAAAATTCTTTAAAAGATTCTACAAACGATTTAAGGTCAAAATGGCTCGACACATGAGAAACAACATGAAAACTTATGAAGAAGTTGATTTACATGAAAAAACCGCATTTAAAATTTGTGTTAAGTTAATATCACATAGAGATAGTGATTTTATGATTGCACCAATGTCTCAAAAAAGATTTATTGTTAATGAAAAGTTAAATGTCTTTATCATTATTGATTATGGTCGTGTTGAAATAACAAATCATATTTTTCATTATGATGTTAAATTAAGTCTTCGTGATTATGAAAGAATAACTTATCTTTACGACACCGAAACAGAAAAACGAAGGGTGAATACCGAAACAGAAGTTAAATCAAATATTAAGAATTCCCTTCAAAATATTTTAAATAAACTTACAGAAAAAATAGAAAAAGAAGAAAAATAATTATTTTCTTGGTTTATAACTTGTCATTACAGGTTTTTGACCTTTACCTGATTGAGTATCTTTTTTCTCTGCTCTTCTTTTTTGTTGACAAGCAGATCTTTTTTGCGAATCAGACATTTTACTAGCAACACCAGCCGCACGACATTTAGGATATGCACCCTTACTTGTATCCGTTCTACCACAAGGGGGGTGTTTTCCGTCAACTTTACGACAAATGTTAACCCAAGGACCTTTTGGTTGAGAAGATCCCTTAGGCTTCTTCTTTTTACCAAACCAAACCGCCAAGTCTTCATTTAATACACCTTTGTCGGCAACCTCAACCCACTCATTAAATGGAACCTTTTCAATATATGGTTCCATTTTTTCTTTAAATGAAGCTTCTCTGCTATTTTCAAAATATTGGTTAATTATATTCCCATCATTATCACTAAATGTTGAATATGGATTGTGTTTGATATAGTCTTGTATTTTAGCTGCGGTTCTTTCTAATTCCCGTATTTGACCACTTCTTAAATCCCAACTTTTGTCATAACTATCATATTGAACTAATGGACTTTTATATTTTGAAACTGATTGTGTAAATGGTTTTAAAGATTCTTCAGACCATGGCCTCAATCCGGGTTGGATGGGTGCAATATAACTTCCTCTACCACCTGAACTATCTCCTGTGGCTTCTTTAATTACTTTTCTAATGATTTGATTTAAACGATCCATTTTATTATAATTATAAATATCTAATTAATTACTTATGGAAGAAGAAAATAAAAATTTTGGTAATTTATTTAACACAATTGAATTGTTGAATGAAGATCATTTAGAGTTGATATTATCAACAATGGATGATGAACACGCATTATATTATTTAATTGAGGCCGTTAAATCGGCACATAGAAAAGGTGCTTTTTCTATTGGTGAAACTGAAGTCATCTCAAAATCAATTAGAGTTTTAATAAAATAATTTATTTGATTTACTAATATTCTCTTTACCCCACATAGGTTGTAAATTATCTAATGACCAACATTTTACAAACTCATCATCACCTATTTCTGAAATGGATATAATTTCTACGTATATCAACAAAATAATGTATATTTGTATAATCCGCAATTCCATATTCTATCAAAACCTAGTTCCTTAGTTAGTTCAGATTCTGTTTTAGAAAAATCCATGTTAGGATATTTCTTTTTTAGGTTATTTTTTCCCATAGAAAATTTATGAAATCTTTTATATTTATTAATCTTTGAGTTGTAATAGTAATATGTCGGTTTTACTACTGAAGTTAGTTCAAATCCTAATTTTGTATAAAGATTATTATCGGGATTGATTGTCCACCTTCTATCGGCGAAACTAACAACACTTTTTGGATTATATTCTTTAATAAATGTTTTTAAAATTTTTGATGCTAACCCACTTATTATATAGTCAGGATTAGTGGCGAATCTTGATAATTCAAATTCATCTGTTTGTGATTTGGTCATATTTCTTTTACGATTAAAAGTCATTATACCAACCATTATGTTGTTATAAAACGCACCGTAGAAAATATCTGATTTATCATTGCCCTGTATATGAAAATTGGTAAGAAATGAGTTTTTAAAATTTTTTGTTATTTTTTGAATTTTCACATTTCTCCCACCAATTCTTATACCTTCACTTTTATTCAAAATGTGTTTTATTTTAGTTTTTGTGAGTTCTTTATTAATTATCCATTCATCTTCATATATATGATATAATTCATACCCCATAATAGAACAATCAATAGTTTTATTAAGATGATATTGTGAGGTTTTACCCATTTTCTCGGTGTGATAATACAAACCATTATATTCAAAACAAACTTTTAGTTCTGGAATTACTATATCAATTTCTTTACCATTCAGTATTTTCCTATCCTTTCCTTTGACTACCCCAAACCCCAAACTTTCCAAAAACTCTTTTATTTCTATTTCACCCTTTGATGTCCAAGTAGGTTCTAAATATTGATTTAATATTTTTGTTGAGTCACTTAATTTTTTTGACGTAGATTTTGATACGATTTTTGAGTTTGGGTAATTTAGTTTATATTCTTCAATACTGATATTATGTAAATTTTTAAGGTGAGTATTAGTAATGGATTTCATTTTTTCACCACACAACACACATGTTACAAAATTTTCTTTATTATCTAATAACTCTTTTTTTATAATTTTTTTATGATGTATTTTTTCAGTCGGAAAATTACTTAGATAATCGTCAATTGTTATATTATGAATATTATTTACGTGTTGCTCAAAACATCCAGTTTTATTTTTAATATCAGTTGTTTCCCATTCACATAAAGAACATTTACGAGTTATTTTTTTTTCTTGTGGGATTATATCAAAGTATTCTTCATACCACTTCTTACCGTTTTCTATTTCATATTTTTTTCTTTGGTAATTATTTTGAGGAATATTAATATCTCCGTAATTTTCTAATATATGTTTTGTTAATTTACCCGATAAATTATTAGGATCATTTATCTTGATGTTTGTTTTCTTACAAATGGCAACATAACTACAATTTTCAGATTCGTATTTTTTTGTTTTTACAATTTTTAAATTTACATTATTTTTGATTTGACCACCTTTCGGTTTAATTTCTATATTATTTTCCTTTAATATGGAACTTATCTTTTTATGTCCTACTTTAAAATGTTTTGCAATTTGGTGTGTTCCGACCCCACCATCTTGATACATTTTAATCACATCATCTATGTAAATTTGATTCTTCATATACTATAAATATATGATGAATTAATTTATAGTCCATTTAATTTTCTACCATAAATAAAAAAAGGGGTAATTTTCATTACCCCTTGTATTTTTAAGATATATTAAGATTATCTCAATTCTCTTAAGTCGAATGTTCTAACACCATCTACGGTAATTCTTCCGTAGAAACGGTTATTTACCATCTTTTTCGCGTATCTGGTCATAATACCTTTGATTGGCGTAAAGTTGAATGGGTTATACATTGTAGGTGTTAATTGTAGAGGAACATACGGTGCGTAAATGTAACCTGTGTCTAACAATGATGTTCCTTTGTGTCCGATCAAAACTTGGTTTGGTGGGAAGTAAGGGTCACGGTAAACTTGGTAACGACCTGATAATGTTCCAACTCTTTCAATACCCATGTTGTATTGGTCTTGATCTGGAGCTGCGTTAGATACGTGGAAGTACTCTAAGTCATCAAAGATTGCAGAAACCTCAGAAGAAACAACGATCCAGTTAGCACCACCTCTCAAAGTAGATTTGTGGATTTGTGCTGACAATTGGTTAATCGCTGTAATCAAAGTTTGGTTCCAGTCTTTTTGAGTGTAAGATGTAGTAGCGTTAATTCTTCTCCATCCGTTGTAGTCCCAACGTAATTGCCATGCTGCACCTTTACGTAAGTCACGAAGGATCTCACGGTCAATCTCAGCTGCTACTTGTTCTGACAACAATGCTGTCAATTCAGCTTCAGCGTCGATGTTATGGAATGCAGCAACGTCTTGTGCTAATTCAGGAGACCATTGTGCTCTTAGTTTTCTTTCTGTAACAGATACAGTTACTGACTCAAGGTCAAAAGAAACCTCACCAATTTGGTCTTCAAATTCCATCTCAGCATATCTTCTATACCAAGCTAAAAATGAACCACCTGATGTTCCTGAATAGATAGTAGTTCCTGTGTAACCATCTAATGATGTTGCGTCACAATCAGCACATACTGGACAAGATAAATCTACTTCTAAATAGATACAACCATCTTGAGAACAAATGTTGTTGTAGTTTCCACCGTCACCAGTGTTTGTACCTGTCGCATTACCTGAGTTACCAAATACAGTTGCCGTGTTAGTACTTGTAGGTGTTACAATACCTTGACCATAGATTTGTGTAACAACTCTAAATAATAGAGGAACAAATACGCTTTGACCATTATAAGTACTTGTAAATACATTACAAGGTGTAGTTTCTGCAGAAATTGCTGATGTACCATAAATTCTTAAATCAGAAAGGAAAGATTCTGTATCCATTTCATTTCCATCAGGACCGATAAGTTTTCCAGTACCTGCGTTAGCAAAACCACAAAGTTTCATGATAACTTTTCTTGTGTTTCCTGAGTACGATGTTAAAGGTGCATTAACTAAGCTACTACCAGCCCATACTTGTACAGTTGTGTTTGCTGTAACTGCAGTCCATTTACCTTTAGAGTAGTCAAACAACCCTGGAGGATCTAAAGATGCCTCATTTCCTTCATAGAACAAGTCATACAAGTCTTTTTTGTATGAATATGGTCCTGATGGTGGATAACCAGCACCTACATCTGTCGGTCCATTAGGAGATCCAATTGGTGCGTAGTGCTCACCACCCGCTGATCCGTTATTTGGTGTTGAGTTAGGATAAAGATTTGCATATTCTGAAGATGCGTTTGAATATCCTTGGATTCTTGGTACAAAGAAGAACAATTTACCAATTGGTAAGTTCATTGCTTGTACAGATACGATGTCGTTAGCCAACAATTTAGAGAATACACGTCTCACGATTGGGAAAACAACTGTTTCAAATGCTCCGTTAGAAGAACCATCTGAAGTTGCTTCGTTAATCAAGAAAGATGCTTGGTTCTCATATAATTGAGCTACGTTTTCTTTTAGGTGGCCTTTAAGACCTTCAAGGAACCCTAATCTGTCCCATTTGTTAATAGTGTCTTCTTTGATAACTTTAAGGTGTTTTAACCCGATGTTACCTACAAGACCTGATTCTAATAATGCTCCCATTTTTTTTGGTTTTTATTATTTATTGTTTATTTTATTTTTGTCATCAAATCCTTCATTCTTAAAAATTGTGGATTTTCATACGTTTTTGATTCAATTAAATTAGATGATGAACCTGTTGATACAGATTTATTCACAGTTCTTTCAATTGATTCGTTTATTGAGTTTTCTTTACTTACACCATTTCCTAATTCATTTTTAATGGCTTTGTATAGATTTTTCGATTCTTTCAAAGATTCAACATTATCAAATCTTCTTAAGATGTTTATTTTTTCTTGTTTTGTGGTTGAATGTTCAGTAAATAATCTTGTAGAGTAAGCCAAGTTAGAATTAAAAACAGCAACTTCATTTAACTTTGTTCTAAACACATCAAGAGCTTTTCTGTATTCTTCGTTTTTCTCTCTCAATGAGTTTACTTCAGTAGATTCAGAAATTTTAAATGGATTGTATTCATAATTTCTGTTGTTTGTTCTTGCTTTTCTTAAACCTCTACTATTATTTTTAGATCCATTACCATAAGTTCTTGAAGCTTCTTTCGTCTCAACTTTTTTCATAGATCCTTTTTCCATATTCATACCTTCTTTATATTCAAATTTGGCTTTTCCTGTTCCCATGGCTTTAGTTCCTTTTCCAAAAGCTTCTTTTCTTTTGGTATTGAAACCTCCGTTCATGTTAGGTTTTTTATCGTAATTGAATTTAGGACCTTTTCCGATTCCAACACCTTTTTCTTTAATGGCTTTTTTAACGGATTCCATAACTGAGTCAAAATTTTCGTAATCCATTTCCATCATTTCCATGTCATCCATTTCCATCATTTCCATGTCATCCATTTCCATCATTTCCATGTCATCCATTTCCATCATTTCCATGTCATCCATTTCCATCATGTCATCTTCTTCGTCCATTTCAATTTCATACATAGTTTCCATGTATTCGTCTTCAATGTCATCTTCTTCGTCCATTTCAATTTCATACATAGTTTCCGTGTCTTCTTCAGATTCACCTAATTGGATCATGTATTCGTTATCACCGTCAGTAAGATGAATATTTTCACCTTCTTTTTTCACAACGATTCCGTCTTCATCACCCATTGCTTTGAATACTCTTAAAACTTCTTCGTCTGACGCTCCCGTCATGTCAATAGTTTCTTCATCATCGATTTCAGTTTCGTCGTCCATTTCAGTTTCGTCATCAATTTCAGTTTCGTCATCAATTTCAGTTTCGTCATCAATTTCAGTTTCGTCATCAATTTCAGTTTCGTCATCAATTGACAGTTCTTCATCCTCAATCTCTTCTTCATCTTGTTCTCTAAGAGATTCTTTTACTAGTTGTCTGATTTCTTCACTCATTGTAGATTGAAGTATTCCTTTTGCATTTTCTTGTAGAGTCTCCTCCAAATTCTTGATTTGAAAAAGAGCGTCTGCTACTACATTTTTGTTATTTGTCATACTTTTTATAAAATATTTTTCTAATAAATATCATCAAAAAGTAAAAAAATTGTTTTTTTGATATAATAAAACAAAAAAAAGGGGAAAAGACTATTGTCCCTCCCCCTTTTTAAACTAAATTAATTGATTATTATCCTTCAATAACCTCATCAATTTTACTTTCACTAATTGAAGTGATTCTCCAATCCATAGTGTAATTTTCATAAACTTTGGTTACTTTGGCCTCAACATCTGTGGGTGAAAACCCTTTAACCAATTTTTCTTCTCTCATTTTTTTAACTTTTCCAGTTTCAGTGTCAACCATATCGGTTGTGATCTTTGCGATAAAATATTTTTCGTCCATAATTAATTATTTATTCAAATAATCGGATAATCTATTCATTAAGTCAAGTGATTTATTACCGTTTTCACCAACATGTCTTTCGGCGTTCATTTTTTTCTCCTCATCTAAGTTCTCTTCAAATTTAGATCTATCATCTTTATCTGTGAATAAATAAGCTCCTGGCGTTGATGGAGATGACACTAGGTCAAAACAAATTAATTCAAAATCATCTTGGACTTCATTTTGTTCTCCCACTTTTTTAAGTGATCCCACACCACGAGAAGAAATACCTAATGTCACACCTTGTCTTAAGTAGTTTGCTGCTAAATCACCTTTGGTTGAAACAATTCCTCTTTCGTGAAACCCTGGACTTGTAAGTAATTTTAATTTACCTAAAAGTACTGGACCTTCCCACCAAATGTCGGTAATTGCGTGTGATACTCTATCTAAGTCAATTAATGATGATTCAGGGTGATTTAACTCAGATAGAGCCGTTCCTTTTTGAATCATTTTTTTATAATTTTCAGATTCACGCTTTAATATCTTTTCAGGATAAATCCTTCCGTTTCTATTTGGGGTGTTGTATTTTTGAAGAACAGCATAGAACTCAAATGGTTTTGAGTGATCTAACATATCACGATTTTCTCTAATCATTGATAAGTTTCTTCTATCATTTGGATCAATGTATCCCGAGTCATACTCAACAAGGATCCCCTTTCCTGAATCTCTTGGTCCTAATATTTTTAAATTTTCCATTAAGTATTTTTATATATAAATATTAAATAGTTTCGGTTTCTTTTTTTATGGGTTTAATATTTCCATTTTTAGTTAAAAAACATTTGAAATATTTGTTCTTGTTTAAAACATCCCCATACACGCTTTTGATTAGATTTTTTACATGTTTTTTTAATTTTGGTGATTTAAAATCCATAGGTTCTAATAAGAATAAATTTATTTCTAAATTCATAAATGATTTTTTATTTAGTTGGATCCCGCTTGTTCTTAAATCAAGATCAACAATAAATTTGGTGTCAAAAACGGTTTTATTGATATTATCCAAAACCGTGTGTTTAACCGATCTTGACATGTTTAATACAACTCGGTTCCAATTTTCTAAGTCTTCTTTTGGTTCAACCCACGTTTGTATATTTATAAAAATTGATTTTAAGTTTTGGGAGTCTATTGTCCCATAATGTGATTTAAATGTCCGATACCCTGTTAATTTGGCAGTTTTTCCTTTTTTCATATATTTTTTTCATACGCTAATTGTTTATTTTGTTATAATTGTAATCAATTATTATATTTATATCAACAAAGATGAAATTATGTTAATTGTGGAGGTAAAAAATGGTAATATTGAAAAAGCTTTAAAAAACTTAAAAGGTAAAGTAATTAAAACAAAACAAAGCTCAATTCTTTTTGATAAAAAAGAATTTGTAAAACCATCAGTAATTAAAAGAGACGAAACTAAAAAAGCGATCTACATTCAAAAATTAAAATCTAAAAAAGATTAAAAACTTTCGTTAAGTTGTTTTAACTTATAGTAGTTTAATTCTGAAAACGATTCTGTTTGTAATTTTTCTAATACTTGATCTATTGTTGAAATAGTCTCGGAATTAGACTCATTATTTTTTTGTTTATTTAATTTTGAAATAACGCTTTCTTTTTCTGAATTGTAGTTTTCAATCAAAGTTTCTTTTGATGTGTTCAAAATAACTTTTAATTCTTTTTGTTCAGATTCACTCAAAGAAGATATGAAATTTTTAATGGTTTTGTTTGCAACATTAACCATAGATTTTAAAGGAACTTTGATAATCTCTTTTTCAACATCTTTGGTTGATTTTAAGTTTTCTGAAATAATTTTTTTACTTTTAATTTTACTTTCCAAAGTTAAAATATTTGTAGAAAATAAATTATCAATTTCTTTGTATTTGTTTTCACAAACAATATGACCAACCCAAGCATTTAATTCTTTAATATGAGTAGGTTTAACTTTATTAATTAAATTTTCGTATGCGGTGATTGATTCGTTAATAAATTCATTCACAACCGACTCAGACAATCCTTTCTTATCGTTTAATTCGTCATAAAGAAAAAATATTTTTGAAATATTTTTATTTTTTAATACAAGTTGCTCAAAAACAAAAAGATTATTTTTAAGATTTTCTTTTTTATAAGAATCAACTAACTGAATCTCTATCTTTGATTTTAATTCTCCAAACATTTTTTATATTTTCTAATAAATATCAACTTATTATTTTTATTTCACTTTCAGTTTCTATTACCACTCTTGCACCACAACTTAACAATGGTTTCTCATCTCCGCTTCCACAGTAAACAATCCTACTTGGTCCAAGTATTTCAACCTCATTACAATAAGTGTTTTTTCTTCCTTGTTTGATTGTGATTACCGGTAAGTCAGTATGTTTTGTTTTATTAGACCTAATGTGATGTTGGTTCACATGGATTTTGGTTTTCCTCACAAAGTTTCAATCTTATCTTTTATTTTTTTTATTATCTCCCGACATTAAATCTCCATTTTGACCAAATTGATCAATATCGTCATAAATTCTTTTTAGAATAAATTTAAAATTTTTTTTTTGGTAATTTTTCTAATTTACTCATATCTAGTCACCTAAGAGTTTTGACAATTGGTCGTCCATATCGCCTAAAGAATTATTAATCTTTTGAAAGTCTAAAAATTCATCTTCATCAAAATCATCTTCCATTGATTCTAATATTAATTTATTTTTATCTTTTTTAATTGATTCAGGAATTGGTGGTTCTCCGCCTGACGGTGGTGGAGGTGCCCCTCCTTCTGCAGGTGGTGCCCCTCCTTCTGCAGGTGGAGATCCAGCGGAAGATGTTCCTCCTGACACTGGTTGATAAAGTTTATCTACGGTGTTAAAAATACCTGTTTTAGTGATGATTGTTGCGGTATTGTCAAGTTCAGCAGAAACCGCTCTTTCCATTCTAATTTGTTGTAATTCAAGTTTAATTTCATCATCAGAAAACCCAAATATATGTTTTTTCGCCCAAGTTGCTGATGTTGGCTGAATTGATTTTGGAATCTCTGAAACCATATCTTTATATAGAGTTACTTTTTCTTTCCAAACATCAATCATTAATAGATCGGCTTGTTTTGATGGATTTGTAAGTTGTAATGTAAAGTTTGATAATTCATCTTCAAAACCCATTAAATATAAATGGATAATTGCAATTTTATTCATTTCGGCAATTGCCGATTTTTGAATTCTGTTGATTGTTCTTGCAAATCTAATATCTAACAACGACAAGTTTTTACCATCACCAACAGGTTCCTCAAACCCTAAATATGCCTTAGGAACACGAAGTGCCGTTACTAATTTCTTTTGAATGTATTCAATATCAGCAATTTCAGATAAGTTTGCTGCTCCTGGCAAAGTATCAATTGGGCTTACTTGCGTTGCATCACGAACAGGAATAAAATAATCTTGATCTACCGCCATTTGATTAAACCTCAAGTCAACATTACCTGTTTTTCTATCAACAACTTGATCTCTTTTAAATTTATTGGCAACTCTTTGTACATACGCTTCAACATCTTTATCGTCCATATTTCCAACAAATACTTTAAACACCCTTCTCTCAGGTGCTCTTGATGTACGATAGATTAACATCGCATCTTCAGACAAAACTAATTGTTTCCAAATACGACGAGCCTTTTCTAACATTGACGTTCCGTAAGGAAGTTTTCTGTCATCACCTAAAAGTCTAAAGTGAGCAACCTCCCAAGTATTAAATTCAGCGTCTCTTGCTTTCCACGCAAATTTTAGAGCCTTTCTATTTGTGTTAATTGTCGCTTGAAATGTTCTAGAGTCAATTCCCCTTTCAAGTCTTTCAATTTCAATATTGGGTAGTTGAAGACATCCTGTCACCCCTTTTTCATGATCCAATTTTAAATAAACAAAATTGTCACCATACTTACACATGTTTCTAATCCACATTGGTAAATTGGTGTTGATATCTAAAACATTAACAAATAGATCAACCAATATACTTTTAATTCTTTTTGATTCTGAATAAACTTGTAATATATATCCGTTTTGATCGGGAGTTGTGGATTCTTCGGCGTAAATGTCTAACGCTGTTGAAATTTCAGGGGTATATTCCATAGATTCATAATCGTAGAATGATGCCAACCTTGTTGGTTCATAATAAATCGCTTGGGTGTATAAATTATTTTCAACCTTAGCCCAATTTGTACTTAAATAAAGGGATTGTTGATTTTGTAATTTGGCCCTTTCATACTCGGCCTTATCTTGTGTTTTTAAAAGTTCTTTTTTGTCTAACTTGTAGTCTGGTTGATCTTGACCTAATGTAGAATCAGGACCAAAAGTCTTTGATAACCTTTGCCAAACCGTTAGATTTTGATTATTATTTTCCATATTAATAATTTAACTATTGATATAAATATCTAAATAGTAATTTAATGATTATGGTTTTGGAGCAGTAACAAAAGGAACATCAATTTTGATTTTAAATGGTAAAGTTATAGGTCCAGGTCCTCCATATGAAAATCCTGTTGTAAAGTATGATGTTGTGGACACAACACAAGGATCAGATCCGTTGGCAAAAGATGTATTTTGAAATACCACAGAATTTCCTGCGTTTCTTATTTGTATATATATAGATTGTCCTGTAAATAAACCTATTTGACCAAATGATGTGTAAGTGTTACATTGTTGTATGGTTTGAGTATTACCTAATTTGATCCAATTCTGACCTAATGGGAAAGGTTGAGCTGGATTATAAGGACCCACTAAATATGCATACCAAACAGCACATTGCATGGATGTTTGAGGAGATTGTACAGCAACTTCAATAGGTAAATACGCATTATAGTTTGGACTTGGTGTTGGTGTAGGTGTGTTTGTCTGTGTAGGTGTTGGTGTAGGTGTAGGTGTGTTTGTCGGTGTAGGTGTGTTTGTTGGTGTATTAGTCGGAGTGTTTGTCGGAGTGTTTGTCGGTGTGTTAGTCGGTGTATTTGTTGGTGTATTCGTCGGTGTGTTAGTAGGTGTGTTAGTCGGTGTGTTAGTCGGTGTTATAGATGGGGTGGGTGTTGGAGTTAAAAATGGTAATATTTGTTCAAATAATTCACGGTCAATTGGTGCCGATTTTTTATATTTAAAATTTGGTTGGAAAACCTTTTGTCCAATATATTGTTGTCCCGGAACAATAAGTCTAGAACCATTTGCAATTTTTCCTGTTTTTTTTCTAAAATTTAAACCCATAACTTTATTTCATTAACCCCCCAAATAACCAACCATATTTTTGATAATCATCTCTGGTTGGCCCATTATTTTGAAATCCATATCTTTCTCTTAACACATTTTCATTGGGAATAGTCGGATTAAATTGAGCTTCTTTCCCAACTGAATCATTATTTACAACAGCCCAAGAATTTATCATAGATTTTGCTTGTTCGGTTGCCTTTTCTAATTTTGAAAAAGATGATTCCCCAACATAAAGTGCTATTGATATTCCCATAATTAAATCATCGTGTTGACCTTTTTGGTGATCTGGTCTTCCATTAATATAAACAAATGTGTTCATTTCACTAAACAAACGAACACTTCTTATTTTAAATTTATGTCTAATTGATTCCTCAAAGGCCGCAATAATCTGAACTCTTTTATTATTAAAGTTTATTCCTGGTATTTTTTCACCACTTCCTTTGTTTGTTGCCCAAAAGTTAAATGCGTCAACACCATCAATATATAAATTTCTAAATCCTAATTCTTGTAGTTTTCTAACCGTTGTAATACCCATACCACCGGTAATATCCACAACCACAAACGCGCTATACATCATACCCCACTTATAAGCAACTTCGGCTAAAGTATCAGGTGGAATTTTTCCAACATATTCCAAGACTTGTTCTCTGTCATCAAAGTCAATAATTTGAATTGTTGAATAATCTTCGCTATCACCACGAGACACGTCAATACCCATAATATATCTATGACCCTCAATTGGTTCTTTCCAAATCCAAAGTGAGTTACCCATAAGTTTTGAAACTGGATCTAATAAACAATCATTTTTTATTTCTTCAAGTTGTTTGTTGTCAAATACGTTGTCACCTGAACCTAAGAACTCACAATTTAACTCTTGGTTAATTTTTCGTTTGTCGTATTTAAGTTTTTTAACCATTTTTTCATACCAAGAAGAACATGGTTTGTATCCCTGTTTAAAAAAATGTTTTAGTTCTTCATAATCTCTTTCGTATGGATCTGTATGTGAAAGAGAAATATTTTTTGATTCATCATATTCTTCACGATTTAAAAGATAGTGAACCAAATCTTCTGTTGGGACCAAATATAGGTCTTTTGTATATCTTGGGTCTCTATACCAAAACATTTCAGAAATTTTAAATTGGTTCATTCCTTTTAACGCTTGATCGTAAATGTCGTGATATATTGGGTCATATCCGTTTGGTGTTGATATTACAATTACCTTACCACCCGTAGATAGGGACGCCATACAAGCAGCCCAAAAATCACCATCGGCTTCAATAAACGCCGCCTCATCAAAAATAAGAATTGTTGGTGTAAATCCACGAAGGGCATCTTTTGATGTTGCAACCGCCTTAACTTCAGATCCATTATTTAACTTATAGTGTCGTTGTGAATTTTTTTCAACGGCAAATCCCGCACCAACCCAAGAAGGCCATTGATCAACAAACGCCCTAATTTTATTTGCCATCTCCATTGATGTATCAAGTTTGTTGGCAATTATTAGAATTTTTTCAGGTTGTGTTTTTTTGGCAAATACCAATCTTTTTGAAATCCAAGCGGCCGTTACGGTTGTTACTCCAGCTTGACGATATTTTAAGGCAATATTTTCCTCAAACTCCTCGTAGTCATGTAATAATGAAACTTGATCAGGAAATAGTTCCAAAGGAACATATTTTGATACGGTATTATCGTATGTTTGTAAATACGATCTAAGTGCGTATGGAGTATCTCTCATACACTTTGCATATTCAATTAAAACTTGTTCTTTAGATAACCCCATATTATATAAATATCAATTAGGGTTTTTTATTGTGAATACTATTTTTTCCCAATAGAAAACATTTTTCCTATTGGTAATTCCATAGGTGCTTCTTGAGAAAACATTGTTAATTTTTTTGGTCTACGGATAATCATGGAATCTGATTTTTTAGATTTTTTTTTAATCGTATTAATCAAATCTTTTTTGGTCATTTTTGGTTCAATATTATTTTCAATAATATTAACAATTCTATCTTCTAAAAATTTTTGTAAATTTTCGTTTGTTTTTTTCTTTTTATATTTTACGGTTTTTTCGGGGTGAATTTTTTCTGGCATTTTTTTGTAATCTTTTTTGGTTGTTGAATCTGAAAATTCTTTTGCCATTTTACACCACTTACATTTTTTGTCAGAACATTTATTACAACGAGCCCAAAATAATCCTTGTTGAGCTTTTGATTCGAATTTTTCGTTAATTTCAGATTCTGCCATACCCATCATTGATCTATTTTCACCTGAATCATCACCCATACCATCATCTTGCATAGATGTTTCATCATGTGGTGCTTGTTGACCTGTATATTCTTGTGAAACGTCTTTTGAAAATACATTTTGTGATGTTACCGAATCTTCTTCGTCTTCTCTAATCTCACCTTCAGTTGGTGTCGCTTTTATACCTGTGTTTGTTTTTTGAATTACCATTTTTTTACCAGGAACTTCAGGTATTGTAGTTCCTTTTTCTAAATCAGCATTTGGTATGTCATAACTAGTTGTTATTTTTTGTGTAACAGCTTCTTTAGTTTCCTTTTTCTTAAGTTTTTTAAACTTTTCAACTAACAAACCAACTTGTTTACTAGACATTGAACTAATGATTCTTGACGACAATCCATTCTCAATTAAGAATAAAATATTTTTTTTAGTTTTCATAAACAACCTTTTTTTCAAATTGTAATACTATATCTCTTTCATATAGTTTGTTTTTAACATCTTCTTCTTTTTCACCAAAATGAAACACCAATCTTTTCACCAAAGAAAAATCAATATTATCAGTTTCTTTTTCCCAACCCAAAGCAATAACACCATCCATAGAGTCAATTAACGAAAATACGTCCGAATCTTGGACAAGATCAAAACCAATTTCTTCGTTGATCATTGTCCCGACTTTTTTAACATATTCTAAATCTGGAGGTAAAGGATAACCGTTTGCAGGTTTTGATTCCCAATTTTCACCAAACACTTCCAAAGTGTCTGAGAAAATAAACTCATATATATTATCTCCCTTATAGTTAGGGCCTAAACCGTTAATATAAATCAATTGATTCATATAATTTCTCCAGTTTTTGTAATTTTAACTTCGTTAATTCCTTCTTTAAAAATTAGATTTCCTTTATTAGAAATACCAAAAAGTTTTACTCTTGGGTTTTCTCTAACATAATCCAAAGCAACATCTAATTGATTTGTAGATTCAGAAAGACGAATTATATTTTCTTTATTTTGTTTAAATAATAGATTTGTTTTTCTTTCTTTTCTTTTTTGATATTCGTTATCATCGTTTTCGTTTAATAAAAAATATTTTGATAAAACTTTATCTACAGTAGATTCAGAAAAAGTGCCATGTTCAAATCTCTCAACATCGGGGTAATTTTTTCTACCTTTTCTTCTTTCTCTGTGATATTCATCTTGATCATCAAAATCTTCATCAAAATGATGTATTGATGATTCGGTTTTTTCTCCTTGCATATTTCTAATTGCGGTGTTTGCATATGCTCCACCTAAATAAGCTTGAAATGCGTCACCAAAATTATCATATCCTTCAGACATTTCAGGTTCTTGTGGTGGTTCAGGGGCAACTTCAGTTTCCTCAACATCAACTTCTTCTTCTTCACCACTATCTTCACCTTCTTCTTCAATACCTTCTAATTTATTAATGATTTGTTCAATATCGTCTTCATCTAAAACATCAACATCAATTGCCGATAAAATAGAATTAATAATATATTTGATATCTTTAGGGTCTAACTCTTTTTCTTCTTCGTATGATCTAATTTTTTGGGCTAATTTTCCCGTTAAAATTTGAATTCTTTTTAGATCTGAAATTTTCTTCTCTTTAGGTTTTTTTTCAACCTCAACATCAATTTCCTCTTCTTCATCAGGCATCGGTGGTTCTTCTGCACCTCCCATATCAGGCATTGGTGGTTCTTCTGCACCTCCCATATCCGGCATCGGTGGTTCTTCCGCACCTCCCATATCAGGCATTGGTGGTTCTTCTGCACCTCCCATATCAGGCATTGGTGGTTCTTCTGCACCTCCCATATCAGGCATTGGTGGAGTTGGTTCAACAGGTGGTGCGGGTGCAGGTTCTTCTGTGGGTTTTGGTTTTTTAGTTTTTAGTACGAACTTTTTTTTTTGCTCCCCTAAAAGTGATGTCCCTTCGTGATTTTCAAATAACGTGTTGATCTCTTTAGTCATAAGATTCAAACGTCTTAAAGCTTGTGAATAAGAAGAATAGTATTTTCTTCCTTTCATTGGTTCAATATATTCTGATTGAGACTCGTTAATAGTTTTTTTTACGATATATCCTTGTCTTTCTTTGATAATCTCATAAGTATTACCATCAGCCAAACTAATTTTATATTCTGTTGATTGAATATCATTATTATTTTGTGGTATGTTTTCATTATAACGAGCAATTTCCATTATTCGTTTAATTTTATCCATTCCCTCTAATTTTTCGCTACCAATAGGTTTAATTCCTGACATAATTATTTTTGTATTATGAATTATTTTTTCTTAATAAATATATCAATAAATATAATTATTTTAATTTATGTTTTTTTATTGTTTCATTGATAGACCTTTTTCCAAAACTTTGTGTGAAGCGTCCATTAATTTTTCTAAATAACCATTCCTTCTTAATATTTTAAACACCAAATTTTCTGATGAATATTCACCATCTTTCTCAAGCCCACAGGTTCTAAACTTTTTTATTTTTTCTTTATACTTGGAAATTAACTCTTTTGCGTCATCAATAGATTCACCTTCAATATTTTCTAATACACCATCAATAATTTCCATCCATTGTTTCGCCTTTCTTTCAATGGTGTTTTTATCAATTTTAACTTTTTCTTTTTGGGGTTCGTTTTGCCAATCATTATATAGTAAAGAGTATACACCACTTGAAAAATGTGCTTCATCTTCAGACTCAACGTATAGTTCTGCTTCGTAACCAAATATTCTAATATCGTGGTTTTTGTTGAATATTGCCTTCTTTAACATAAACAATTCTTTATATAATTCAACATGTGATGGTGGGAATTGGTTAAAGTTTGCGATAATGTGAATATCAAAATCTGAATACTTTGACCAATTGTAATTTGCTAATGATCCTGTTAAAACAATATCTGTAACAACAATTTCAATTTTTAAAAAATCAATAAATTCGTTAGCAATCTCTAACAATCGTTCTCTAACTTCAGGTTTCATTTTATATGAGTTACCTTCCTTGTCCCAAATTTTTGGATTTAGTTCATTTTGAGGTTTAAAACTTTTAATAATTTCAGAAGTATTCATAACAATAAATACTTAGAAATTAAAGTTTTCTATAAGTGTGGGCTTTTGATATATTTTTGTTAAAAAAATTTCCTTGAGATTCTGCAGATCTAAATGAGGTATATAGTTGATGAGGGACATCGTTATATTCATATCTGACTCCGTTTTTAAACTCGGCAATCATTTTTTTGGTTATTGTATCATATTGTGTTCTAACAATATTTGATGATTGAACTTCATTTAAAATTGTAGTTCCGCTAATTATCTCGCTCGTTATTGCCATCTGGTTCTCTTAATGGGGTTATGTCATCTATATGACTAAGTTTATCCATAATATAATAATGAACTTCGTCTCTGTCAACATCAAAACCATAATCTTTAATTATTTGAAAAATCTCACGCATTTTTGGTTGGAATTTAGAATGTAAAAACATTAAGTCATTTGGATAATATGGAGGTCTTTCAATATCTTTTTGTGTCCAACCTTCTCTTTGAAAGATTTCTCTAATTTTGAAATATGTATTTTCTAACTCTCTTGTTAATTCTAAAGTTTCCGCGAATTTTTTCCAACTTTCCATAACTATAAATATACGAAAAAAAAAATCCACCGATGAGGTGGATTTAATAATTTATAATTTTGTTTTAGTCTTTTTGTGTTGGTGAGTTAAAGTTTTGTATGTAACGAAATAAATTATTATACGCAGTATTCATAGCAGCATATTTTGGGAAATTTGCTTTGTTAGTGTTTTGGAAGGCAAAACAAAAATTACCATCTAGAAATTGTTCATTACCTTTTGTAATTTTAGGAATACAAGCCGATTGGAGTTCTTTACCTCTTACCCCTTTTCCTATCACAAGACCTTGTATTTTACCTATATTACTTAAAATTGTTTGTCTAGCTTTAGAAATTTCCATAGGTGTATTATAAAATGTTTGACCGAAAATAGTTGACCCGTTTGGTGTTTGTTTTTCACCCTCAGCATTAGAATAATTCGGCATTGCAGATTTAACAGCATTTACGTAAGCAGTTACGTATGGGGTGGGATTAAATCCGTTTTCTTCCATTAAATAATTTCTTGATGTCGCATTTTGGTGCATTTCCAAAATACGTTGTTTTTCTGATTCTGAGATTATAAACTTGTTCATAATTTTTTTATTTAATAATAAATATACTAATAAAAAAAAATCACCAACTTCTTGGTGATTTTCTAAATAGTAATTTTTATTTTACTTCTTCAAAGTCAACATTTGTAACTTCTTCGTCTGAACTTGTTTCATTTGTGGATTCATATAACTTTTGACTAATTGATTGAAATTCATTGTTAATTTCATCCATAAGTTTTTTTACATCATCAATATTTTTTTCATTATGAGCATTTTTTAACTTATCAATTTTTGAAGTCAAATTTTGTTGTTCCTCTTCTGATATTTTATCTTTTAAATCATCCAAAGATTTTGAAACTTGAAAAATCATTGAGTCGGCAGAATTTAATGTGTCAACGTCTTCTTTTAGTTTTTTATCTGTTTCTGCGTTAATTTCAGCCTCTTGTTTCATTTTTTCAATTTCTTCTTTTGATAAACCTGATGATGCTTCAATACGAATTGTTTGTTGCTTGTTTGTACCTTTATCAACCGCAGATACATTAATAATACCATTCGCATCAATATCAAAAGTAACTTCAATTTGTGGAACACCTCTCATAGCAGGAGGCAATCCATCAAGATGGAATTTACCAATAGTTTTATTATCTTTTGCCATCGCTCTTTCTCCTTGAACCACATGAATTTCTACGGTTGGTTGATTATCAACCGCCGTTGAAAATATTTCAGATTTTTTTGTTGGTATTGTTGTATTCGCATTAATTAGTTTAGTGAATACCCCACCCATAGTTTCAATACCTAATGAAAGTGGCGTAACGTCCAATAACAATACGTCTGTAACATCACCTCCTAAAACACCCCCTTGGATTGCAGCTCCTAAAGCAACAACCTCATCGGGGTTTACACCTTTTGATGGTTCTTTACCAAAGAATTTTTTAACAGCTTCTTGAATTGCTGGAATACGGGTTGACCCACCAACTAAAATAATTTCATCAATATCTGAAGGTTTTAGTCCCGCATTTTTAAGTGCCGACTCACAAGGTTTAATTGTTCTTTTAACTAAATCTTCAGTTAATTGGTCAAACTTTGATTTTGTAATTTTAACAACCAAATGTTTTGGTCCTGTGGCATCTGCCGTTAAATATGGAAGATTAATTTCAGTTTGAGGTGAAGATGATAATTCTACTTTAGCTCTTTCTGCAGACTCCTTTAATCTTTGAAGTGCCATTGGGTCTTTTGTAACATCAATTCCTGTATCGTTTTTAAATTCGCTTACAAGAAAATCAATAATTACTTGGTCGAAGTCGTCACCACCTAAATGAGTATCACCATCTGTAGATAATACTTCAAAAACTCCATCCCCAAGTTCCAATATAGAAACATCGTGAGTTCCACCACCACAGTCAAAAACAACAATTTTCATATCTTTAGACATCTTGTCTAATCCGTATGCCAATGCTGCCGCTGTTGGTTCATTGATAATTCTTTTAACATTTAGTCCCGCAATTTCACCAGCCTCTTTTGTTGCCTGTCTTTGAGCGTCATTAAAGTATGCAGGTACCGTAATTACAGCGTCTGTAACTTTTTCACCTAAGTAATCTTCAGCCGTTTGTTTCATTTTTTGTAAAATGGCTGCTGATATTTCTTGTGGGGAATAGGTTCTATTGTCAATTTCTACTCTTGGGTTATTTTTTTCATTGACAATCTTATAAGGAACTTTAGAATGTTCACTTTTTGTATCATTAAACGCACTACCCATAAATCTTTTAATTGAGTAGATTGTTTTTTCTGGATTTGTAACCGCCTGACGTTTAGCAGGGTCTCCAATTTTTCTTTCACCATCTTTGACAAATCCAACAATAGATGGTGTTGTTCTTTTACCTTCGCTGTTTGTGATTACCACAGGTTCGAGACCCTCCATTACTGCAACGCATGAATTTGTAGTTCCCAAATCCACTCCAATAATTTTTCCCATTTTTATTTAACATTATTTTTTAGTTTATTTTTGGTCCATTTTTGACCAAAGTTGTGCCAATATAAAAGATATGACAAAATGTCAGTATATCAAGTTAGTAGTATGACAATATTACAAATAATTAAAAAATATTGATTTATATTTTTAGTTGGATTACTTTTAAAAAAAAACACAATATGATAGAATCTGCAGACAACAACGAAAAAGATAAAGCTAAAAAACCTGAAACAGGCTCTAAAACTCTCGTCCTTGATAATTTTTCAAGAGATTTGATTAAGGCGGCCGAAGAAGGTAAATTAGACCCAATAATTGGTAGAGAGCAAGAAATAAATAGAATTGCCCAAATTCTATCAAGAAGAAAGAAAAATAACCCAATTATTATTGGTGAACCTGGTTGTGGAAAAACTGCAATTGTAGAAGGATTGGCTAAAAAAATATTTGAGGGGGATTGTCCTCAAAACCTTGTTGGTAAAAGAATTGTTTCTTTAGATTTAACTTCAGTAGTTGCAGGAACAAAATACAGAGGTCAGTTTGAGGAAAGAATGAAAGTGATAATTGAAGAATTGTACGCAAATCCTGATATTATTATCTTTATTGATGAAATCCACACTATGATTGGAGCAGGTAACGCTTCAGGTTCTATGGATGCATCAAACATATTTAAACCCGCTCTTTCAAGAGGTGAAATACAATGCATTGGTGCAACGACCTTAGAAGAATATAGAAAAAATATTGAAAAAGATGGGGCATTAGAAAGAAGATTTCAAAAAGTAGTTGTTGACCCATCAACAAAAGAAGAAACATTAGAAATATTAAAACAATCAAAAGACCGATATGAAAAACATCATAAAGTAAAATATAGTGAAGACATTTTAAAACTTTGTGTTGAGTTGGCAGATAGATACATCACAGACAGAGAATTTCCCGATAAGGCTTTTGATATTATTGATGAGGTTGGAGCAAGAAGTCAGGTTGAAATAAAACTTCCTGAAGTTATTGAAAAACTAAAAAAAGAAGCTCAAGAAATAAAATCTTTGAAAATTGAAGTAATCAATAAACAAAAATATGAAGAAGCCGCAGATTTAAGAGATAGGGAAAGAAGAGTTTTAGGTGAATTACAAAAAGAAAAAGAAAATTTTGAAAAAAATAGAGACCTATATAGAAAAGAAGTGACGGAAGATATTGTTTATGATGTTACATCTTTGATGACAAAAATTCCAATTAATAAAATAACAACAGATGAATCAATTCAATTGGCATCTTTAAATGAGGTTTTAAATTCAAAAGTAATTGGTCAAAATGAGGCTGTTTCAAAAATTGCAAGAGCAATTCAAAGAAACAAGGTTGGATTAAACGACCCTAAAAAACCAATATTTAGTGGACTTCTAATTGGAAATTCAGGTGTTGGTAAAACTGAATTGGCAAAACAATTAGCAAAACATATGTTTAATAGCGAAGATGCACTTATTAGATTAGATATGAGTGAATTTTCAGATAAGATTGCAACCTCAAAATTAACAGGAACATCACCAGGTTATGTGGGGTATGAGGACGGTTCACCATTTTTAAATAAAATTAAAAACAAACCTTACTCTGTTATTTTGTTAGACGAAATTGAAAAGGCACATCCTGAAATTTTTAACGTATTTTTACAAATGTTAGATGAAGGGTTTTTAACGGATGGTCACGGAAGAAAAATTAACTTCAAAAATTGTATAATTCTAATGACATCTAATGTTGGGACTAGAGTTGTTCAACAGTTCGGTACAGGTGTTGGTTTTTCAACATCACATAAAGAAGAAACAAAAGATGAAGAAATCAAATCTTTATTGGAAAAAGAATTATTCAAAAAGTTTGCTCCTGAGTTTATTAACAGATTTGATGACATCGTATATTTTAAAGACCTTAACGATGATGATTTAATGAAAATCCTTAATTTGGAACTTGAAAAATTATACAGTAGAGTTTTGAATTTAGAATATAATGTTCAAGTTGAAGATTCTTTGAAAAATCATTTAATTAAAGTGGGAACCGATACAAGGTTTGGAGCTCGTATTTTAAAACGGACCGTTCAAAAATGGATTGACGATGCAATTACGGAAAAAATTCTTTCAGATAACCCAGAAAAAAATTCAACATTTGTGTTATCTTTTGATGAAAAAAATATTAAAACTGAAGTTAAAATTAAAAAACCAACAAAAAGAAAAAAATAATTTGTTAATGTGTTTTTTTAGTTTATATTTGTTAAAACAAACCAATAATGAACATAGATAAATTTAAAGAACTTCTTTCCGTACCATCAAAAACATATCAAGAAGAAGATATGGTTGAATACATATGTGATGAGTTGGAAAAAATTCAAGGAGTTACATATTACCGTGATTCTATGATGAATATCTATGTTACAAAAGGTATTTTGGAAGAAGATGAATATTATCCAATGTTTATTGCTCACACCGATACCGTTCACACCAAAATTGATAAAATTGTTGTTAAAGAAGAAAAACTTCAAAGACCTTATACTTTTGGAAAAACTTTTGACAACACAGAAGTTGATGTATTAAAAGCATATGACAAATATGACAACCCAACAGGTATTGGTGGTGATGACAAATGTGGAATTTTTATTTGTTTGGAATTATTAAAACAATTAGATAAAGTTAAGGTTGGTTTATTTGTTTCAGAAGAAACAGGATGTCACGGCTCATCAAAATGTGATGAAAACTTTTTACAAGATGTTGGTTATATTACACAATACGATGCACCTGGAAATCACCTAATTTCCGAGATTTGCTCGGGAGTTCGTTTATTTGAAAGAGATAGTGAATTTTTTAATATTGTGATTCCAACAATTGAAGAGTCATTTAAAAATGAAATGTTAGTTCAATCTCACCCATATACCGATATATCACAACTTAAAAAGAAAATTGATGTTTGTTGTATTAATATGTCTTGTGGATATTACAATATGCATACCTCAAATGAGTTTATATCAATTGATGATGTAATTTGTGCAATTGATGCAGGAAAAAATATGGTTGAAAAACTTGGATTAAAAAAATACAAATACGAATATAAACCAATTGTTTATACGCCAAATACCGTTATGAATTCACTAATTGATTTTGATTATGATGAAGATGAGTTGGTCCATAATTTGGATTCAATTGAAGTGATTGAAGAAAGTGAAGGAATTTATATTATGGATTCTTATCAAGGGGAATCTGTTTTTATTTCAGATGAAAATTTACCAGCACTTTATGAAATAATAAGAGAAAGACTTCTTGGATTATAAATCGTCTTTTGTTAAATCAAACAACGGTTCTGTATTCAACAAATTTAATAGATATTCAAAACTTGTTTTCATCATTTTGTAGTTGTAACCACCATCAAGTTTTCTAAATTGATAAGTTATTTGCAAATTTTTGTTATCAACTTTATTAATCTTAATTGAATATTTTTTGTTTTTTGAATATATCCACGTTTCAAGACCTCCCAATTTTTGTATTTCATCTATTAATTTAAAAAACTTCAAGTTATACTGTTCGGTATTATCTTTAATGTTTTCTAGTTCATTTTCAAGAATACTTGTAACTTTGTTATTCCAATATTCATTAAATGCTTGTCCGTCCCAAAAATTATGTTGCATTTCATAATATTCAGGAAGGTGGTTTACATTTGCCGTTTCTACGGCCTTAAATAATAAATCCAATAATAAATCATCAGGTTCACCAAATCTTGCAAATAACATAATGGCAGACCCCCAACTTAACTCATACTTCCAAAAACAATATTTATCTGAATATCTTTCAATACCAATTTCATCTAAACAATTACAATAAGCCTTTTCTATACCTTCTGGCACCTCATTTTCAACCGCAAGAACTGAAGCGTCAATATAAGCATCAGTAATTGCATCTTCTAAACCTAAAATTTCAAGTAAATTTGTGATTTTATCAGTATCTTTTGAAATAACTTTACCATTTTTCAATTCTATTGAATTATATACTTCAGAAGAAAGGTATTTTGAAATTTCTTTAACTATAGATAACTGCTCATAAGTAAAATAATCAATAACATACCCCTCACGCCAATCATCATATGTTCTATCACTAAAATCACGCCACCAACTCCAATTACCATTATACATAGATTCATAGTTATGGGCATCATACTCACCATCACTACCATCTTCATAATAGTCTTTGAAAAAAAATTGTAAGTATTCGGATAAACCATCAAATGTAAAATGTAGACCATCTTGTCTTACTTCTATAATACCTTCATACGAATTTCCCTCACTATCAAAAAAATCAACATCATAAGGGCTCAATCTTTTTTTATTAATCTCCAATATTTTTTGGTAGTCAGATTTTTCTTCATCAGAATCATCATCTTCAAAAAGAAATATTTTTTTAATCATATTTATAAATATATTGTAAAATACAATTAATTGTATTATCTTTGTTTTATAGTTCTTTGAAAATATGGGCCCGACTTGGATTTGACAGGCGTTGGTTGAATATAAGGAGCATGCCGGGACTGAATTAATCTCGTTAAAAACTGATTCACACTATATACGGCAACGTACTAGATAACCTTTCAGTGGTTGGTTTAATTGCAACTGAGCAAGTTACTGTAGCTTAATATAAGCACGGAAACGGGAGCCGGTTCACATACGCTTAGCAACAGAAGTGATAAAAGTGGATTACCATTAAACTATAAATTGAATGGTCCATTGGTTGTTAATTTACGATGGTGAAGAACAAATTAACCTTGTTTTTGGTCAAGACAAAATCAAATATTTTGGGGTATTAGAAAATACCAACCTAAGCATGTAGTTGTCTTTTAGACAAGACGAGCTGGACGAGGTTTCGATTACCTCCGGGTCCACACTAGACATTTTGTACTTCTGGCCATATTTATATGAAAATATTATATATGGCCAGAGCACAAAAAAAATATCATTATATCTATAAAACTATTTGCTTAATAACTAATCGGTTTTACATTGGAATGCACTCAACAGACAATATTAATGACAATTATTTAGGTAGCGGTAGAAGACTATGGAATTCAATTAATTATCACGGTAAAGAAAACCACAAAAAAGAAATATTAGAATTTTTTTCTAATAGAGAGGAGCTTAAATTGAGAGAAAAAGAAATTGTCAATAAAGAACTTATCAATGACGTTTATTGTATGAATTTACAATTAGGTGGTGGAGGTGGGTTCAAAGATGACTCACATATGGTGAAAACATGTAAAGCGGGGAATGAAAAATTTATAAAAAACATGTTGGACCCTGAATACAGAAAAATATTTTCACAAAAAATGTCAGAAGCAAATAAAAAAAGTTTTGAGTTAGGTAAACGTGTTGGGGTAAATTTTTATGATTGGACAGGTAAAAAACACACGGAGGAATCCAAACAAAAACTTAGCTCAAAAAAAAAGAACACAGGTATTGGTTCCGATAATTCAGTTTGGGGGATGAAATGGATGAATAAAGAATGTAAAAATAAAATGGTAAAGCCAGAAGATTTCACCTATTATTTATCTATGGATTGGCAATTTGGTCAATATCTTAGTGAAGAAAAAAAATTAATTTTAAGAAATAGTTTAGATAATGCTAGAAAATACTACAAACCGTCCTGTACGGGTAGAAAGTGGATTAATAAAGATGGGAAAAATAAAAGAGTATATGAAGATGAACTGAAAAGTTTTTTTGATGATGGTTGGGTTTTAGGTTGTTTAATAAAAAAATAATTGTTTTTATAAAAAATTTGGAACTTAAAATAAAATTAGTATATTTGTAGAGTAATCATTCATAAACCCTTAAAAAAATGAAAAAATTAATTCTTACACTTTTTGCAATTTTACTTTATGTGAATGCTTACACACAAACAATAGACTATTCAAACTTTGACTATTTATTGTATGAAAAAAAAGTTATAGAAAAAATTAATAACTACCGAAGTGGCATTGGTTTTAAAAAGTTATATACCTCGAATACTTTGAAAAACTTTACATCGGTAAACACATCAACTCAAAATTCAACTCAAGACAGGGCGTTTCATTTAAAGGCCGATGACACTAATGATACAATAAACAGAAAATTATATAGTGAACTTTATAACCTTACTGGAGGTAAATGTGGAATAAAAGAACCACCAAGCGTTTTTATTAATGAAGGATATGGAGAAATAATATCAGTAGTTAGTGGTAAATATGATACCTATGATGAATTGGCAATCGAAGTATTAAATGCCTGGTTACATTCTCCTCCACACAAAAATACAATTGAAACAAAATTTGTTAATTTAGATGAGTATGCGGGGTTAATTAGTTGTTCTGCAAAAATTTCAAAAAGTGGTAAACTATATACTGTAGTTAACTTTGTTTCGGTTTCTAATTTTTAAATATAAGGTTTTACGTATTTAGCATATCTTTGATTTGATGATGTTGTATTACCTTCTGAAATTCCCATCATATATATTAATTTCGAATCACTTTTTGATACGTTAGTTGATGGTGGAAATATTTTATCAATAGGGTAAGAATTATTATATTGTTGACTTGTAATTTTAGTAATTCTTTTACCTGTAGGGTCCCAATAAAAATTCCACCTAACTAAAGGCACGGTATATGGGTTTTTCATCACTCCTGGATTCCATTTAATTTCAAACGCGGAAATTTTGTCGGCACTATTTCTAATTATTTGTGGACATTGGTTACTGTAATCATCAGGTCGACCGGCACCTCCTTGTGAGGTTTTTCCGTTACAAAAATAAGAACCTGTCAAAACCATTTTAGGAGATATGTCATTGAACGTTTTAATACCACTAATATTATATATTTCATCTATTGTTTTAAATACCATCCTACAAGTTATAAATTGACCGGCATTTGGGTATGTTACTGTGTCCTTATCTTTATCAGTTTTACCACCAGTATCAACAACCCAAGATTGAGTTGAAATTTTTGTAACATCAGCCTTTTTAATATTGAATTTTGCTAATTTCTGAAACAATGATGTTTCAAAAGACGAACTTCTTTTTAACGCTAAATCTTTATTTTTTTGGTATAAATCGGTTTCTGTTGGGGTGACTACCTTCCAATCGTTTGTGTGGTCAAATCCTGTTGGTTTACCTCCCCATGAATTACTAGCTCCCGCAGTAACTGTAATGTTAGAACAAATCATACCACCAGAACTTGTTCTCATTTTTTTTGCTTCTGGGTTAGCATCTATTTTGGCAATTAAATTTGTAATAAATGTATCAATAAATGCCGATGGGTCAGTCGCACCCGCAGCATAAGTACTTTTTTCAGAATGTTGGATATTAACCTCTTCAGTTAATAATGGTTTTCTATTAAGAACCTTTGCAACTTCTTTAATATGCATTTCCAAAATGCGTTGTTTTTCTGATTCTGAAATTATAAATTTACTCATATTTTTTTATTATCTTTGTTTAATAAATATACGACAAGTTTATAAAAGTTTATTTTTTCAAAAACTTAAAAATTTTTTCAAAAAAATTTGGATATATAGAAAAAACCCGTATCTTTGTATTGTAATCAGTTATTAACCATCTAAAAATCAAAATTATGAAAAAATTGTTTTTTGTTTCCCTTTTATTATTTTTTGTAACGTCGTTAAGTGCCCAAACAAAGTATAACTTTTTTGGTTTATATGGTAATGATTACTATGATATTACCGATAAAAAAATGAAGTATGAGGATATTTTATCGTCTGATAATTTGGGTCAAAAGTTATTAAACGGAGGGTTTAATCATTATGAGATTAATTTAGAAAAAAAGACTTTTACTCATAATTATGTTACTTTGGAAACTGGGGAACCAGACCGAAAAGAAGTTGTCAGTAAAATTACTAACCTTGTATATGGTAAAGGATTTATTAAGTTTAATGTTACAACTAAAGACTTTGGTAAATTAAACTTGGTCATTAATAATGACGATTCGGATGATATTGGTCTTGTTGTGGTTTTTAAAGAATCTGATAAAACCTACGCGGCGGTATTTAAATAAAAAACCCCCCCATTAAGGGGGGTTTTATTTATTATTTTTTTAATAAATTTTGTACTTCAAATTTGTAACTATTACCTGCCTTAACATTCGGGTCTGCGGGTGCTCCTTGGGAACTACAGAATTGTCTTGTAAGGTCATTAATTTTTCCGTATCCAAAACGGAAATAAGGACCTCCGTCCGTTATTGATGATACTCCATCGTATAATGTAGAAGGGTTCATTGAATCGTAACTTGTATCGTTTTTATCAGATTGAGTTGTTCCACATGCTCCGACCATTTTACTCACATCGTATTTTTTATTACCTTTGTAGTCAATAACCATACCATTGAATGAAACCTCAAAAGGAATCATCATAGGATAACCAGGTCTTTTTTGTTTTGCGGCAATTGTTGGGTTTGACATAACAACTAAGTATTTCAACTCACCTCGTCCAGCATCTACAATTGGAGTATTAGATTGTTCGTTTATTACTCGTTTTACGATACGAGCCAAGTCATTTTCTGTTAATCTAACAATTCTTTTCATAATTTTTTTTTTATTAGTTAATTTTTTTATTATCTTTGTTTAATAAATATACCTTACTTTGAAAAAGTTCAATTTTTATGCAAACATTTCTTCCATACTCAGATTTTAGAAAATCATTAGAGTCATTAGATAACAAACGTTTAGGTAAACAACGTGTAGAGGCCTATCAAATTATTTCAGCAATTACAGGTAGACTTCGTAAAGATGGAAAACCATATAAGGGTTGGTTAAATCACCCTTGTTCTGTTATGTGGAAAGACTATGTTAATTCACTTAAACAATACTATAATGATTGTATTGATGTTTGGGTTGAACGAGGTTTTAAAAATACAATGGAACACGAACATATTGAAGGTGAGTTTGTTTTACCTCATTGGTTGGGTAATGAAGAATTCCACTCTTCACATAGAGCAAATTTATTACGTAAAGATTTTGAGTATTATTCTAAACATAATTGGACTGAAGACCCCAATGACCCATATGTGTGGATGGACGATAAGGGTTTGTGGTATAAACAAATTGTTGGAAGTAAAAAGCGAATTTACTTATAATAGATTTTAGAATATATTTAAAATGTGAAAATAAATTTATTATATATTACTCCACATTTATCTACTGGCGGAATGCCTCAATTTGTTTTGAAAAGAATTCAATCTTTATCTAATAATTTTAATATAAAACTTGTTGAATATTCTTTTTTTGGTGACAAATATGTCGTTCAAAGAAATAAAATAATTGATATTATTGGTAGAGATAATTTTTATTCATTGGGTGATACAAATGACATTGAAAAAAAATATCAAGTTATTGATATACTTAAACAAAATAAAATAGACATTGTTCATATCGAAGAAATATCTGAAGGTTTTGAAAGTTTTAACAAAATACCAACTACCATATTAAATGAATTATATAACAATAACAGGACATGGAAAATTGTTGAAACTTGCCACAATGTTTGGTTCAACCCAAAAAAAAGAAAATTTCATCCTGATTCATATTTGTTTGTAACTCCTTATCATTTAAAAACATTTGAAACTGAAAATGTTTATAAAGAAGTTTTGGAATATCCAATCGAAAACAAAAAACCTTCACTTGTTGAAAAATTAGAATCAAGAGTCAATTTGAATTTTGATTTGAAAAAAATTCATGTTTTGAATGTTGGATTATGGACGGAAGGAAAAAACCAAAAAGAATCAATTGAAGTCGCTCGAGTTTTAGAACAGACGCACCCTTATTTACATTTTCATTTTGTTGGAAACAAGGCTGAAAACTTCGAATCTTATTGGAAGCCTTTAATGGATAATTTGCCATCAAATGTTACAATTTGGGGTGAAAGAAATGATGTTGATTCTTTTATGATTGCGTCAGATATTTTAATGTTTAATTCAACTTATGAATGTAATCCGTTGGTTTTGAAAGAATCGATTTCTTATGGTTTAAAAATTATAGCAAGAAACTTACCACAATATATGGCAATTTTCGATAAATATATAACACCAATATCTGATAACAATATTATACATATTTCTAATTTATTAGTTGATGTAACGAAGTCTAAAACATCTTATATGGTTGAGTATGATAATAGTTTTTCAAAAAAGTTAATTGACTATTATTTTAATGTTCAAAATTTAAAATTTCAAAAAAATAATCTACATCAAAAAGAAATTAACATAAATCACCATTTTGTTTTAAATCCATTTATAGAAATACTAACTAATGATAATTCAATATATGAAGTTAATTTTTATGATGATAATCATAATAGAGTTTATACAAATAAAATAAAAAACAATTCTTGGGTTAAATTATATCGACAATATTACACAAAGTGGAAAACAGAAATAAAAGAAAACGGTCAGGTTATTTTTTTTGATGATTTAAATTTAGAAAACAAACGAGTTTATATTTCTTTTGAATCAAAATCTTTGGGGGACACATTGGCTTGGATTCCATACTGCGAAGAGTTTAGAAAAAAACATAATTGCAAACTTATTGTTTCGACTTTTTTAAATGATTTATTTGTTTATAGGTATCCCGAAATTGAATTTGTTGAGCCAGGAAGTCCTGTTTTGAATGTATTTTTGCAGTATCAATTAGGTTGGTTTTATAATCAAAATAATGAATTTGATTCTAATAGACATCCTAATGACTTTAAACTACAACCTCTACAAAAAACTGCAACAGATATATTAGGTTTAGAGTATGAAGAAATAAGACCAAGACTTAACCTTCCTAAGGTTTCAAAAAAGAAAAAAGTTGGCATTGGGTTTCATTCAACAGCTCAGGCCAAATATTGGAACAATCCAAATGGTTGGCAAGAAGTTGTTGATTATTTAACATCTAAAGGGTATGAATGTATGATTTACTCTAAAGAAGGTGATGGATACATGGGAAATAATTATCCAAAAGGAGTTACCATATTTAGTGGTGGTAATTTAAAAGAAGTAATAGGTGATTTATTGAGTTGTGAATTTTTTATAGGTTTAGGTTCAGGACTTTCATGGTTAGCTTGGGCTTGTAAGTTACCGGTAGTTCTCATTTCGGGATTTAGTGAAAAATTCGCTGAAACAAAATTAGATACGTATCGAGTTATTAACGAAGATGTATGTCATGGATGTTTTAATAAAGAAAGATTAAATGCTGGTGATTGGAATTGGTGCCCATTACATAAAGGAACTGAACGACAATTTGAATGCACAAAAAAAGTTAATTCTGAAATGGTAATTGAAAAAATAAAAAGTTTTATTCGTTAAAATTAACTAATTCTATTGGTACACAGATTATTCCCTGTTCTGTAAAAATGTGAATAAATATATCATCCACAGGTTCCCATTTTTCAAAAATATAAGTAATTCCATTAACTGTGACGTTATTCATATATTTGGACAATTACTCTTTTATGACCTAAATTGTCGGGGGTTGTAGTTGAGTTTTGAACCGCGAATAATAAATAATTATCAATCGCAGGATTAAATGAAACTAAAGTTCTTGTCCCTGATGTTAAATCAGTACTTATCCCGTTTGATGGATTATATACATATAAGTTAGTTTCATCAAAAAAGAAATTCCTCTCAAATCGTTGTATATAAACCGATGAGTTCATTGCTCCGGCGGTTCCCATTAATGTCGCGCCCGATAAACTATTAGTTGTATTTATATAAATCCTACCCGTTGATGTGGTAGAACCCGAAGTTTTAGTTAGTAAATTACGAATATAAATCGAGTTATTAGTTGAAATGGTGTTTGCAGGTATCAATACGGTTGCACTAATTTGATTGGAAGTACCAATTAGATTTCTACCCACAACACTTGATAAAGTCCTTGGGTCAGAATTTATATTTCCTGAACCAAGTAAAGTGACATTATTCAATGTCTTTATGTTAGTTCCACTTAACAATGTATCCTGTTTGTCATCTAATGCATCTTGTAAGTCAGTCTGTGAACTAATCGTTCCTGTTATTGACCCCCATGTAGTCCCACTTGACGATGTTCCACTAGTACCATCAGTGCCCGATGTTCCCGATGAACTCATTAATTGCCAATAAAGTGGTCCATCTCCATCATCTGGATTGATGTCATAATTTGTCTGTATACATATGTAAGAACTACCATTAAAGAATATAACATCGTTTACTTGATATGTTGTGGTGTTGTTCCAATTTCCTGTCCAATTAAAAGATGTTCCATCATCACCAGCTTGAGACATTAAAGCCCAACTACTATTAAGTGGAGGTGGTGGAGTTCCTAAATTACCATTTGTTAATGAAATGTAAGAACTACCATCATACTCAACAACATCATTAATGTTGTAAGTGACTGCAAAGTTCCATGAACCATTCCAATTAAAAGACAAACCACTAGTTCCATCTGTTCCTGACGTTCCGTCAATTCCATTAATACCTGAAGTTCCATCTGTTCCTGACGTTCCCGATTGTGACATTAACCCCCAAGCAGTTGGGCTTCCAGGTGGTAGATTACCAATATTACCATTGATTAATGAAATGTAGGAACTTCCATTAAACTCAACCGAATCGTTTACATTATAAGAAATTGTAAAATTCCAAGACCCGTTCCAAAAAATTGAGATTCCATCTGTACCAGACGTTCCGTCAATTCCACTAGTCCCATCTGTTCCTGACGTTCCGTCAATTCCATTAATACCTGAAGTTCCATCTGTTCCATTAACACCTGAAGTTCCATCTGTTCCTGACGTTCCGTCAATACCATTAACACCTGACGTTCCGTCAATTCCATTAATACCGCTAGTTCCGCTTGAACCTGAAGTTCCATCGGTGCCAGAAGTTCCACTACTACCACTTGTCCCGTTTGTTCCCGATGAACCTGATGTTCCATCTGTACCACTAGACCCATTGGTTCCATTAGTTCCGCTTGAACCGCTAGTTCCATTGGTTCCTGAAGAGCCGCTAGTTCCGTTAGTTCCCGATGACCCCGATGTTCCATCTGTACCTGAACTACCACTTGAACCCGAACTTCCTGACGTACCATTAGTTCCCGATGAGCCGTTTGTACCACTACTACCACTCGAACCTGAACTACCATTGGTTCCATTTGTACCACTACTACCTGATGTTCCATCTGCACCACCACTTCCTGATGTTCCGTCCGTACCAGAAGACCCTGATGTACCTGAACTTCCATTAGCCCCATTTGTACCGCTAGTTCCGTCCGTACCGGATGAACCATTAGTCCCATTTAACCCACTACTTCCCGAGGTTCCACTACTTCCATTTGTACCATTAGTACCTGAACTTCCACTAGTTCCAGATGAACCACTTGAACCATTAGTCCCGTTTATACCACTAGACCCATTTGTTCCTGAAGTACCATTTGTACCGCTTGTGCCGTTAGTGCCTGATGTACCACTACCACCTCCACCACCTGAAGTTAATATTGTATTTCCATTTTCATCCACACCCAAAAGATTCACGGATGAACCACTTGATAGGCCTAAAAACTGTATTGTTCGACCACGGTTTACAATTAAATCTATGTATTTTTTCTTCAACATTATTTATCGACAACAAAAATTGATATCAGATATTGATTCTGTTATATTAACATATAATCTTTCTTTTAATGGTATTTCTATCAATCCTTGACTATTTGTTATAAAAAACGAACCCTCAAATCTACCAGTATCCGATGTGTTTCTTTTTGTAAATTGGTAATATACCGTTTTTTCAGTAGAGTCATAAATGCAAGTACCTCTTGCAACCTTATAAACGTTTGTTTCAACATTTACCATAGAAAAAAAAATGGTTGCACCGCTTAATAAATCATCTTTTAGATTATAACTTGTTCTACCATCTTTAAAAATATCAAGACTTAAAACGGGTAAAGTTGCATTTTTTCGAATAAAAAACTCCATACTGATAAATAGTCCATATAAGAAAAGGTGTCCTCTCGGACACCTTCCTTAGATACGAAACACCCCCTTTTCTTTAAAAGTTTATGAAATCTTTTTTTAATTAGACTTCTTGTTGTTTTTATTTGATTGTGACAACATACACAATATTTTTTATAAAAATGTATTCACGATATCCAAAAAGGAATCTTGAACCATTAAACTATCGTATCCTGATTTAATTAATTTTCTTTTTTCTAATTGCAATTCTAAAAGAAATGTTTTATTTCCAACATCATCTCTTTCTATTAAAGACTCAACGACAAAATCAAATCTATTATTTATTAATTCTTTTTCAACTAACATTTTAGATTTCATTTCTTTTTGTTCAGTTATGATATTCTTTATTTTGTCGTTCAATTTATAAATATTTGCGTTTTCTTGAATTTGTAAGTTTAACTCTAAAAATTCTAAATTTGGTGACACATTTGTTAATTGTTTAATATAATCTTTTGTTTTTCTTGATAATTTTTTAAAAATTCTAGCATGACAACTTTTTATTTTTTCTTTTTCTTTTTTCAACATGTTTTTGTCTATGTCGTCAATTGATGTGGTTTTTCTATAAAGAGAAACATAAGTTTGGTAATACTTTTCAACAATGTCTTCACATTCTTTTTCTGTTAGTGATGTAGTAGTAGTTGGCGATGTTGAAGTTGTTGGTGATGTAGTGGTTGGTGATGTTGTAGTTGTTGGTGATGTAGATGTAGTATTTTGTAAGTCTAAAATTGTTTTTTTATATTCATCTTCTGATATTTCAGTAAAAGTTTTTCCATATTCCTCCATATCGGTAACACCTAAACGACCCTTACCATTAAAAACATATTTTTTATCTTTTGTTGAAAACATATAAAGGGAATACACTGGTGGAAATTCTACTTTTAAAACATAATTTTCATTTTTATAATATTGGTCATCTTGTAATTCATCATATCTAACCGTTTTACCTTGAGGGTATGTTGTGGATGTGTTTTCCGGAGTTGAAATTATGTTTTTATATTCATCTTCAGTAATTTTAGTGAAAAACTCACCAATTTCTTTTTTAATATTTTTTTGGCGATGAATATAATATTTGATTCCTTGTGGTCCGACTTCACCTAAATATTTTTTTTTCTTTATTGAATAAAGATAACACAATAATCCAAAAGCTTCTATTATTTTAATTAAATAGTTATCGTTTTTATAAAATTTTGGACCCTCCAAATTATCATAATCAACAACATCACCAATCGACTCATTAATTAATTTTTTGTTATAAACATTACCTTCTTTTTGTAAAAAGGACAAGAAATCTTTTTTGGACATTATTATTGTAAATTCTAAATTATCTTCATTTTTTAATCTAAATTCATACTTTGGTGATTTAGAAAAAATAAATTTTGTATCAACAGTTAATATGTATTCACCAACCTCAACGTTTTCAAACTCAAAAAAACCATTTTCATTGGCCTTAGTTTCATAAACAATGCTTTTAATATTTTTGTTTTGAAGTTTTACTGTTGGTAATATTTTTTTAATATTTTTTTTAGCCCTTTCTATTTTATCCTTATACTCACTTTTTATTTCTTGTGTTCTATCCGTATTTTCAGGATTTTTAAGTTCCAAATCCATTTTAGTTTTTAATGTAGGAACTCTACTTGCAATATATGATAAAGATTGAAGTGGTTTACCTTCATATGTATTTATTAAACCAGTTTTAACTATTGAATCTAAACCTTTATCTTCAACGCCCAAAACGGAACCCACAACACTTCCTGATTTAAACATACCTTTTAATCTTGTCCCTGTTGTTAGATTTGAATAAACATCTGTCACTCTTGGTCTTTCATTATTATATTTAACCAAATCGTCAATTGTTTTATCTATTGTTTTAACTTTGTATGTTGATGTTAAATCATCTACTTTAACTGTTTCGAATTCACCTTTATAAACTGACCCGTTTTGGAATGTCATAGTACCTTCACCTTCTATTTTACCTTCATAAAATTCACCTTCATATTTATCACCATTATCAAAAACTATTTTTCCATTACCTTCAGGTAAACCATCACTAAAATTACCTGTATATGTGAATTGGTCATCGTGGAAATTTGGTCTTAGTGGTGATATGTAAATTTCATCTGCGACTTCAGAAGAAATATTAGATAAAGTTCCTTTACCTTCGAATTTTCCGTTTTTAAAATTTCCAATATAATATCCTTCCTCACTTTTTAATTCACCCTCACCATTTTGACAATCACCATTCAAACAATCAAGAGAGTTTACTGATGTTGTGGTTGTTGTTAGTTCATCAGGTAAAAAATCTTTCACCGATACTAAACCGGCTACTAATTTATCATAATCTTCTTTAGTAATTTCTTTGAATTTTGTTCCGTACCGATGGAAATCTTTTTTAAAAAAAGTATAGTATTTTACAGTATTGTTATTTGTTATAAATTTCTTATTGCTCAAGTCGTATAGATATAATTTATATGCAGTATCATCAACCTCAGTTGAAATAATATTCACCACATATCCTTTACTGACATAATACTTACCGGCTTCCAAATTATCAAAATTAACCATATCACCATATGATTCATTAAGCAATTTATGAAGTTTAAGAATATTATTTCTTTCTTGTTCTGATATTATGAACTTTCTACTCATCTATAAAATAAATATTTTAAAAAAGTATTAAATGTGAAAAATACCAAATTTTCCATCAAATCTTTGGTTGCAGTCTTCCAAAAATCCTTCAACAGTTTCTTTTGATAATTGTGATAAACTCAAATCTCTTTTTGTAAAATACAATGTTCTACAAAATCCACGATTTATTTCAATATCATTTTTTTGTGATTTTAAACTACCAAAAAACTCTTTTGTCGGTTTGAGTTTATAAATTTCTATTTTGTCAGAAAATGCCGAATTTATAAAACTTTTTGTAAAGTATTTTGCAACTTCTTGTGGTGGCATTTCAGTTGTCCAACCTTTTGAAATTTTTTCTTTAACCTTTTGTTTAATCCGAACTGGTAGTTGTTCCAATCCTTTTTTTTCGTTGATTTTAAGAACGTTTATTGCTTCCTGTTCTTTTTTTTTTAGACCCTCCTCAGGTCTCGTCTCAACTTTTTTTTCTTTATCTTCAGGTTCTTTTTTATGAAGGTCCATATTGGCCAACTCTCTTTTGTTAAAGTCACCTTTAACTAAAAACCAGTTTCCATTGGTTGGTCTTGAAACAGACCAAATTTCCATTTCACCTCTGTCCTCACGAAGAATCTTTAATACGTTAATCAATCCAACAAATTCTGTTGACTCTATAAGATGTGCCAAATCCTTTGTAAAAAGAATTCTTACAACATTTTCGTGTGTATCAACAACAGCCCTTACAAAGGCATCGTCTTCATCGTATTTTTTTCTGTAATGGTCAATTCTATCCATCACATCTTCCATTTTAATTTTAACATCTTTATACTCCGCATTATCCTCATCATATGATTGGAATTTGAAAGTATCTTTCCAGTGTTTAAAATTATCTTCTCCGAATTTAGTTCTTGGTTTCATATTATAGTTTTTGTAAAAGAGTTTTTAAATCTATTGGTGGTTGTGTGTCTTTTATTATATCCGCAGAACTTGACAAATTTTTAGCCGTTTCTTTGGCATTAATAATATTGTCAAATGTCCCATCGTCATTCATATCTTTTGGATTACCGAGCTTAACATCATTAACACTCAACTGTTGAGGAACTTCGTCAAATTCATCCGCCGAGTATATTGCATATTTAGGATTTTCACCAACGGTTTTTGCAGGTATTGTAACAACATCAAAAAACTCTGTAAAATTAGTTCTTCTGAAATTAAATTTATAATCACCTTTATAAATAGGTGACCAAAGTTGTCCATTTTTATCTTCTATGGCACCATTTTCTATACTAATTTTTTCAGTTATTTTTTCGACATTTTTTGGGTTTTTAATAACTTCTTTTACTTTTGAAATATCCAAATTTTGTTGGTCAGGCTTAACAGAAATTTCTTTGTAGGCAACCAAAGATTCTTTTATTTTTTTCAAATCTGAAACTGATAAATTATTTTTTTGCATAAATAACGTAGTATTAACGTTTGTTGGGCTATCCCCTATTGTAATTTCACCGGTCTTAGTATCTTCAGTTTCAGAAAGAGACAGAAAGTTAACTAATTTACCAAAATCTGACCCAAGAACACCACCTGTAGCATCAACCTGTAGTTTTATATAATCTCTTTTTTGTATATCATTTAATGAATCCCAATATTCATCAAACGCCTGTTGTTTTGATTGCAACAATTCAGTCTTAGTTACATCGGGGTCAGTATACAAAAATGAGTCAATCTTTGTTTTTAATACAACACCGGTATTCCAAACCAAATTATAAAAATTTGAATAGTCTACAATTGAGTACCCAGACAACTCGCCCCAACTTGTATACATTTCTTTAGTATATTCTTCCCAAATTAATTGTCCTGTTTCTTTTCCATTCGATTCTATTGTATCAATACCAAGCCTTTCAAGCCTCGCGTCTATAAATAACTTACCAGCAAGTGGTATTATACATCCTATTTTTTTATAAAATAATAATTTAGCATATTGTATAAAAAAATTCATTGCAAATTTTTGCCAATTTCCAAAACCTTTTTTAGAAAACAATTTTCCTATTGCTTTGGGGGTTCTTATATTACCAGTAAAAATTGCAGATAAAATGGAACGAAACACATTTTGGCTTTTTAGTGTTTTATATAAACCTTTAACTGATTCAAAAAGACCTGAAATACCATTATTTAATATGTTTTTTAATGAACCCCGAATTTCTGACATATTACTAAAAAAATCCTTAACTTTTTGCCAAAAAGTTGTATCTGGTTTTATACCATATCTAGTATCTAATTCTTTTAAATAATCGTCTAATTTTTCAGGATTCCAAAGCCAACCTTTACCATCATAAAGTAATGCTTCTTTCATCTTTGAAATAATTTCTTTAGGTACTGTTGTATCAGTAGATAAATCATCTATTAAATCATCCCATATTTGTTTTGCATTTTTTACAGAACCATCAAGTTGGTCTATATCATAAGCAATAGCCCTAATTAAAATATTAAACTCTGGTGATAATTTTTCATTTACAACAATTTGGTCCGCAGGAAAAGTTTTTAATCTTGTAACATTATCAACAAATGACTCAGATGGGTTATATTTACCCCTCAAAGATAATAATTTTTTGTTGATATTTCTAGTAAATCTCAAATTTGCCTTATTGGCCTTTTGCATATCTAATATCGGTTCCAAATTAACAGTGGAACCTTCTTTTTCTAAATTGTCCAATAAAGAGTGTTTAGTACCTGAAGTAGTTTCTTCCGGCCTTTTTATGAAGTTATCAAAATCTGTTTTAAATTGTCTTAAAAACCATGTTTTAAATTCAGGATACTCTTCTAATTTAAACCCTAAATTTTTCATTAGTCTTTTAACCTCGTCTTCTAATAACCCCTCCATTAATTCTCTGGAAAATCGATTTTCTACTTTAGAAGGGTCTTTACCGCGATATCCTTCTAAAATATCAAAAATTTCATCTAGAGCCTCGTAATAAAGTTTGTTGAATGCATTATTTGGGTCCGTAAATTTTGCGGATAGCACACTTTGTATTTTAGAGTTAAATAATGCATCTGCTTTGTTTATATCTGCCGACGCCGCTAACTTCTCTAATTTAAGTTTTAATTTTTGTAATTCTTTGTATGCGTCATCAGAAAGTGAACCTAAATTATCAGCAATCGCAGCGTTTTTAATTACGTTTTTTGAACTAACAAGTTTTTTAGATAAATCATCAACCCACGTAGCGGAAAATCTTTCATTTTTTGGTAAATACCCGTTCAAGTCCCCAATCAATTTTTTAGTTTCGTCAATGTTTTCAAAAACTTCATCACTATGTTTAAGTAATTTAACCCAATTAGCTAATGGTCTTATAGGGTTTTCATTAAGAATCATAGGTATTATATTTTCATTAATGTGGTTTGTCGGTATTTTAGACATACCCATTAATTCTCGCATTCTATCTATTTCTGTTATTAAAACTTTACTCATAATTTTATAAATATCTATTAAGTTTAGTTTTTTCTGTAAACGGTATCAATAATACTTATTGCTCTATTTGCGTTATACGAATTTTCAAAATCTATATACTTGTTTATTATATCAACACTATCCTTTTGTTGTTGCGGTGTAAGTTCATCAGGTTCATCATTTGATGTTTCCCAAGTATCAATTAAATTAAATATAGACTGTTTCATTAAATTTATTTGTTGAGTTTCTTTGTCTACTGTCACATTACTAACATTTTTTATTTGTCCGCAACTGTCATTTTTAATTGTATTTATTATACTTGAAATAGTTTGTGAGTTTACTACCCCTGTTTGTGGTAGGTTATTTTGACCTTGATAAACTTCCACCATTATTTTGGTTAATTCATCAAAGTAACCCCAATTTAATCCTTCTTTAGATTGTCCTTTTGAAAAAAGAAATCCTGTTACTGTTTCAGTATAAGGATTCACCGAAATTACTTCAGAAGTTTTTATTGTTCCGTCCAAATATTCGGTTTTTATTTTAAATCCTGTACCTGACATTATTTTTTTACTTGTGACGGTATTTTTCATTTTAGGATAAATGGTATCTAAAACTTTTGAATAAGATGTCATAACCCCTAAGTTACCTAAAATTTCAATTTTCTTTACGTTACTTACATTTTGTAAAGTAATTTTACTACCTGAGTATGTGTCAGTTTTTCCCTTTGTTTTTGTAATTAAATTTTTTAATGTTTGAGGTGCGTTTTTTAATGACTTATCCTCTCCATAATTATTTTCTACTTTATAATCTATTCCCATTTTAGGTAGACCTACGCACTGCAACAATACTAATTGTAACATTTCAACCTCAACTTGATAGTTTTTACCATTTTTTAAACTAATAGTTTGTTTTTTTTCAAATATATTTTCAAATGTAACTAATAGTGTTGCCTTAAACATATTCTTACTATCCCTTAATAATTTTTGATATTCTTCATAGAGTTTTATTTCTGCAATTTTCTTACATTCTTCTGGTGATGAAGTAAAAGGTTGTGGGTTTAATTGTAATATTAATTCGTTTTTTAGTTTTAGTATATGATTTTCTACCATACTTTCCGTACTAAGATTATTTTTTAATTTACTTGTCCGTATTCCAATTAAACTTGTTAGTTCATCAAAGTTAAAAGTGGCCGAGCACTCTCCTAAATTATGATAAGCCCACCAATCATACGAGTATGTTACCCCCCAAATCATATAAAAAGTCCTCATAATCCTGTTATTCCAACCTAAACCTCGAGCCATATCGGCAACTAAATCTAAAACAAATTTTGAACCTTTATTCTTAACCGCCTTATTTAAAATTTTTGCAGTTGCTTTTTTTAATTGTCTACCAATTATTTTAGCATTACTTGAAGATTTTAAAAATTCTTTTTCCGCTTGACTAAATGGTACATCACTCTGACCTATTAATTTTTTACCATAACCATTAAGTGCCTTTCTTTCTGAACCATAAATTTTGACCATTTGTTTAAATCCAGGAAAATTAGTTAGTTCACCATAAGGTATAAACGACATAGCAAGAACAAATCCCGCCATATAAGGGTCTTCATCATAAAATTCATATAGAGCCGCGTCTATTTGTTCTAATGCCGAACCAACAACCATACCAGGAATTCCACCATATATTGAAAGTATCAAACTTAATATAGGTGAAAAATTATGATATAAAGACACATAGGGACCAAAGTCAGTTTCATTAGACAACTTATATTGGTCATCAACTTTTCTAACTACATCTCCTGATTTAGAATTGGTGTTTAATTTTGGTTGTTTATATGCGTTGACGCTTTGAATACTATTTACGGCATTTGGAATGTTTATTTGTGAACCAACATTTCCGGGAGAAGTGCCAAAAAAATTGTTAATAAACCCCCATGGATTAGAATCTTCAAATAAACTTAAATCATTTTTTACTTTTGGAAAATTAAAATAAAAGTCTTGTAAAACAAATGTGTTGTAAATGTTTCTACTACGAGATTCATCCATACGACCCATATCATCTTGTGAGTAAAGTTGTTGTTTTAACGTATCTATAAGATTTTGGTCAAATTTATTAAATTTCCATTCGCCAGCCGCTTTATTACTTATTACATTAACTTTAAAAAAAGGGTCTAAAGTCGTGTATTGTATTTGATTAAAAAGTAAATTAGTCAAATACCTCATAGCTGATAGTGCAGCATCATTATATGCGTCTATTGGTGCCTTGTATCCAGGACACCCCCAAGTCCAATAACTTTTTGGTATTTTAAAAAACCCTTGAATAAATAATACAGATTTAACTCCCGCAGCCTCTTTAGACTTACACCATTCTTGCTCACTAATAAACTGTATGTTGTTTTCAGATATAGTCTTACTCCTATCAAATTTTATAAGTGATAGTTGTCTTAATATTTCTTCATTTAAATTATCTTTCATGCTGAGTATTTTCCCGTTTTACCAAAAGTTCGACCTGATGACCATTTTTCGCCAGCCTTACCTAACATATTACCTTTACCTCTTTTTGTTTTGTCTTCTCTTTTTCCACCTAAAGTATTTCCAGGTCCTCTAGTTACTCCCGTTTCCCATTTTTCAATAGAAGGATAACCTGAAGATGCACCACCTCCACTTGCTGCAGCAGCTTCCTCTTCAGACAATTCATTTTCTTCAATTTCTTCTATGTCAATAGTTTTTTTTTCTAATAACATTAGATTTAAAATTCTATTAATATCTTCTTTTAATGTTGTCATTAATTTTATTTAAATTGTTGTTTTGGTAGTTTTTTTGGATAAACGATATAATATTCATTTAAAAAACTAATCAAGTCATCTTCATTTGTTAAATAATCAAAATCATCATCTTCCCACTCATCCACTTCTTCTGTAATTGTATCAAAAATGTTAAAGTCTTTGGTTTCATCATAACCAAATTCTTCAAAAAAACTATACTCAATTGTATCTTCTCTTACAACATCATCATCATCACCCATTAGTCTGAATTCGACATTAATTAAATTTTGGGTTTTGTCTATGTGATGTGTAATTATCTCACAAACCTCCATTTTATTTATTTATATAAAAATTTATAACCCGTCTAACGGATTCTTCAATATTATCTCTTTTTACTTGCAAATCTTCATCATCATCCACCAAATTGTCAAACTCATCTTCCTCCAATTCAAAAACATCTACAGGACCTCTTGATTTGAATCTATATGCGGGTTTTTCATCATTGATATTATAAAATGTCATTGATTGACCAGGACCTCCTGATTCAAAATCATATGCTGGTGTAATCTCATCATAATTAAGAGGTTTTGCTGTGATTTCATTTACTCTATTATTGGTATATTCTTTTACATTACCACTATTATCTACTGTAACTCCGACTTTATCTCTTGCGGCATCATAAACAGTAAGTGGTGTCATATTAGATGGAACATTTTGTGTTGCGTACCCATTATAAACTTGCGCATGTTGTTTTAAAATTGACTGTCTTTCTTCATCAGTCATTGTTGAATACCCTCTCATATTGTTTCATCATTTGTATATTTATCTGCACTTAAAATCCAAATTTGTTTTGCAGTTCTTGCCAATCGGACCATAGTTTTTTGTATGTCTTCAAGACTATATTCCATTTTTTTATTTTCAAAATATTTCATTGATGCTCTTACAAACAAATTATAAATTTGCGAAGATTTATCAATTAGTTTATTTATAAGTATCTGCTTTTTTTCATTTGGTTTGTTATGATAACTTTGTAGTTTAAAAAAATCTCTAATATAGTCAGGACCCATAAGTAAAAACTTACCTCCTTCCATTGCCATATTATGGGAACCTATTCTTCTTTCTAACTCCAAAAACTTAAAAACATCTTCAAGTTCACCTTTAGTAAATGCTGCAAAAAAATCTCCTTTTGAAACTAATTCATCTATGTTTCTAAAATTAATTTCCTCTAAATTTTGTTGATTTAATTCATCATCCATAATCCAAGTATCCAAATCAGGCATCATAGGTAATCTACTTATAACTTTACCGTCGTCGTCATACCATTCCATTTTGTATCTGAAACCAGGGTCTTCAGGTTTTTCTTTTGGCATGTTTTCAATACCAAGAACTTTACCCTTTAAAAGAGCTAAATTTTCTCCATACATTTCAATTAAAAAAATTCTATCTCCTGTTTTAAGAGTTGGTTCCATAACAATAAATATTAAACAATACTAAATGCTACCTAATAATGGTTAAAGACCCACTTAATTCTTTTTTCTCGTCTGTTTTTGGTGAACCAAATCTCATAACCCAAGTGTAAATACCATCTTGACATTTAACATTATTGTAAGTACCATCCCATTTTGCGCTTGGGTCGTGACTTTCCCATACGGTTTCGCCCCATCTATTGTAGATATAAAAATCAAACTTATATATATTAACCCCTGAAGTTATGATTGGTTGGAAGTATTGATTATATTGGTCACCATCAGGTGTGAATGTGTTTGGAATATAAAATATTTCATTTGGACAAAGTTCCAAAGTCACAACAAATGTTTTAGGATTTGATACACAACCATTATCCCATCTAACAACTTGAAATTGAAATACTCCATCTTGGTTCCAAGTTATGTTCAAATTTTGTATTTGTGTTGTGTCTCCAAAATGATACCATTCATTATATCCTCCACTTGCAGAATTGGCTCCAAAGACATCTGTAATTGTATCACCTTCACAAATTTGATGGTATTCTGTACTTTCACCAACAATACCATTTGTGACAGGAATTAAATTTGGTCTTGGGTAAACTTGAACATATATTGAAGTGTCGAACCAACAACCTGATTGGTTATATTGATATGAAACACTATCTATTCCAATAAATCCGTTATTTGGACAATATTGATTACCCCACACATTCATTCCAACAAACATTCCATTTGGTGGGGTTGCACTTAAGTTAATACAATTATCGTATTCACAAAATGGACCAACAGGTGTGATTACAGGAAGAATATTTAAATCATAAATGGTAAATGTTTGAGGTTGACTTTGACACCCAATTTGATTTTGAGCAAAAACCGTTAATGTGTTGTTGTATAATCCACCATTAACTCCAGTCACATCTAAATTAATTTGGTTTGTACCTTGACCTTGAAAACTTCCAATTCCTGAAGACCAAGTATAAGTTAAATTAGGAAATACACTTGATACCAAGTATTGATTATTTATTGAATTAAAACAAACAGTATCTGAACCCGTTATTGGATTGATTGTAACTTGTGGTGGGTCTACTAAAACAACGGTATTTGTTGCAGGACAATTATTTGCATCAATTACCGTAACACTATAATTTCCACTACACAAATTGGTTGCGGTTTGTGTTAATTGGTTATTAGACCAAACAAAAGAATAAGGGGCAATTCCATCATTAGGGTTTACAGTCGCTAAACCATCACAATAACCAAAGCAAGTTGGGTTTGTTCCAATAACTGAAGGTGCTTGTAGTGGTAATGGGTCCACTAAAGTTGCAGAACCATTATATGTACATCCATTGGCGTCATTTAAAGTAAATGTATATGTCCCATCACATAAATTAGATAGTGTTAAATTATTCCCTAAACCATTCCAATTTATAACAAATGGACCAACACCCCCAACAGGAGTTACAATAATAGAACCATTACAACTATCGGTACATAATGGGTTATTTACCGTTACGTTTGGATTTGGTAGGTTTGGCGTTGGGGTTACTAAAATAGTATCAGGTCCTAAATTACCGGCACCTACATTACACGAAGACCAACCTGCATTACAAGTGGGATAAATTGGTGTACAAGTATAATATGCCCCTTGTGATGGTGGAGTTACTGTTATTTGTAATCCTGTACCAATTGGATTTGGGTTACCAACTTGAAACCAAGTATATGTTGGTGAAACGGGTGGTCCTGATGGTGTATAACGATGAGCATTATTTGTTGTTGTCCAAACCGTTGAGTTTCTACCTGCAACCGTTACAGCTTGTGTTCCTGCTGCATTGTGTATTCCTTGTACCGCAGTTCCACCTGCCCATTGTTGACAATTTGGTTTATTTGCAATGTGGTTTTCAATTATATTTGTTGATTCATATAGTATAATATGAAAAGTTCCTTGTAAATTGGTACAAGAAAACATAGGAACACCAATCCAACTAACTACTAACTTACGACAAGGTGCCGTTCCTTGAACTTGATATCTTATTTGACCCCCAATACCTGGATGCCAATCTTGCCAAGGACCCATTATACAATTTTTTGGAACCGCAGCATTTGGTGTTGGAATTGTTAAAGATGCAAAAGTGACAGGTTGTGCTCCAGCACCTAATGATACCCACCCATTAGAACCAATTCTGAATTGAGTATAGGTTTGACCATAATAACAAAAAGTAAAACCAATATTAAATATGCCCGATTGTGAGTCATCCCCCAACGCAACTAAAGCCCCTGAATTAGTTTGAGTAACGTAAGGAATGTTTGTTACATTATAATTTGTTGTTTGATTTGGTTGTGAACCTGGTCCACACTGTGATAAATCGGCAGTTAATGTTGTTTGAGAAACCCCGCAAGGTAAAGTCATATCAGGACCAATAAAAGGACAATATTGGGAATATGTGATAAAACTGATTAGTGTAAATATTAATGGTAATAACTTCATTGGTTTTTTATTTATAAATAGATTTTATGTCTGATTAAAAAATAGACAATTTTCTTTTAGTGTCAATTTTTTATTATATCGTTTATTTGTATATTTATTTAATATGACGAAGTTAAAATTAATTGGTAGTCTTGTTGACACAATAAAAGAACAGGGTAGGTACTCTGGTTTTTATGTTGCTGGTCCAAAAGAAAAACAACCCATAGGTTATGACTATGAGGATAAAAAAATTTTAACCGTTTCTGATGTTGAAGATTGGGGGGAGGTTAGTGATGAAGAAATTGAAGTATATAAAGAATTAGAAACTTTTCCAGCAAAAGGTAAATGTAAGTCTTGGTCTCACTTATCTAAAAACGGAAAAAGTAATGGAGAATTAGAAGGTTCAGATTTACAAAATTTAAAACACCACACAAGTAAAAAATTATCACCAGCGGCTGCGGTTGATTTTGATAAAATGGAAGATAAATTTAAAAGTGAAAAAGGTCGTGTTTTTAAAAATTTTACAGATGCATATAGGACTTATGACAATCAATGGGAAATATTTGATTGGAATAAATGTATCAAAACTGGTAAAAATATTAAAAAAGAAACCGAAACTGTTGTTGCCGCATTTCCAGGAACTTCTAACCACGGTTGGGGTGAGGCTGTTGATATCGGTGATTCTGAAGCTCAAACGTGGATAAAGGCAAATGGAAAACAATACGGTTGGTGTTGGGGTGAGGCTCCAACTGAACCTTGGCATTTTACATACAACTTAAGATATTGTTCTTAAAAAAGTTTGTAGGTTAAAATTTAAATTGTATATTTGTTTTTTAATACTAAAATCAATGAAAGAAAAAATCGCAAAAGAAGCTGAAAATTATAAAAATCATTCAAAAAAAGACCTAAAAAAAGTAATCGCCACTTATAAGTTTTTTAAACTTTTAAATGACGATACTTTAAATTTTGTTTTTTCTTTTATAATGGTCCTAATACCTCAAATTTTATTTTTCGGTATCAATCTTGTTACTGTTACTTTTTCTATTATCTTTCACTTTTTTGTTGTTTGGCGAATTGCCGTAAAAAAATACAAATTAAAGTTGGTAAAAGATGATGAAAAAGAAGATATAGAAGATATTTTAACTATTCTTAATGGTTACTTGAACTCTAATTAATAATAGTATCTTTCATCTAAATCACCACCTCTTCTTGGTTTTTCAGGTTCCATTGAGTCTTTTCTCACCATCCCGTGAAAGAACATAGCAACTCCTAAACATGCTATAAAAAATGACAATGGACCACAATATCTACTACATCCTGTGGTTTCGACCATTTCGTGCACTTTAAGTAAAAATTGAAAATCTATATATCCTGGAATCATCGATACAAATGATAAACCACCTAAACCTAAAATTGATAAACCACCAAACATATTTACTCTCGCGATAATTGATTTAATTCTATCAAATTTATCTTCAGTTAAATATGATTCATAAAGACCTTCACTTAGCAAATCTTCAATTTTATCTGAAGCCATTTCTTCTTTAGAAGAACCTTCATCACCTGACTTATTTTCAAGTTTATTAATAGCTCTATCTATATTAATTCTTGATGACGCATCTTCCAATTCTTCTAAATCTTCATCAGACATATCTACCGCAAATTCACGTTCAAATATTTTTGCCGCGTTTTTAACTGCTGCTAAAATATCAAAACGACCTCCACGACGTTTCATATCTAAATCAATGTCCATTTCCATTTCGTCTTTGGCCTCACGGACCATTTGTTTAATCAATCTTGTTAATTGTTGCTCATTAACTTTAAATTCAATTCTTCTCATAATTTTTTATTTTAAAAATTTTAGTTTATATAATGTTGAGTTTATTAGTTCAAAAATGGTATCAATTTGATTTTGAAGATATGAATCTTCGCAACAATCTTTTAAGTTATCAATTTGTGAACATAATTTTTTCATATAGTTGCAAGTTTGTTCTGTACTTTGCCAATCTTCAATATCCATTGTTTCATATCCTTTAACAATTCCGTATTTACCTTGGTAGGATTCTATTAAACCATCTACCAAATCATCAATACCTTCATAATATTTTTGAAGCGCTTTGTGTTCTGAATATGATTGAGTTTGTAGGTGTAATGCGTGAACTTGTGTTTGTGAATGTAAAAGAATTGAAGCAAGTTTTGCAAAATCTTCAGTACTTCCTTCAGATTCGATTGTTTCATCTTCCATTTCAAAATCTTCCATTTCTTGTTCACTCATTAATCGGTTAATTTTGAATTTTCTATTCAGTAGTTGTTTTTTTGTAATCATTTAAAAATAATTTTATATTTATAAATATGTCATTACTAAAAGAAATATTAAGAATAAGTGATTTAATGAATATAAATGAGTCGTTAAAAACAAAAAATAATATTTTTTATAAGTTTGATATTGAAGAATTTAAAAATTTTCCTCCTCCGTCTGACAATAGTTCTGAAACCAAAAAAGAAATTGAGTTTTTAAAAACAATAGATTTGAAACAAAAGTTTGTTCAAAAAAAGGACGACATAGAAGGTAATTTTATTGAGGTTTTAAAATTAAACGGTATTAACGAAAAAAAACTTATTAATAAAATTACTAAAGATGTTAGGAAAATAATTTTAGAATTAAAACTTTTTTATAAAAGACCGAGACCATTTAGATTAGATAGTAAACTTAATGATAGACTTTTGGACTCAATGGAAGGTTTTGCGTACCCATCGGGTCACTCAACACAGTCATACCTATTATATCACGTTTTATCTGACCTTTATCCAAACTTAAAAACCGAATTATTAAAAACTACAGAAGATATTGTTTTTTCAAGACAAATGGCAAAGGCTCATTACCCGTCAGATATAAAATTTGGTAAAAAATTAGCCAAATCTATGTTCGATTACTTAAAAAAAGAAAAATTAATTGGTTAAATCAGGAATAATCACTTCTTCAACAAAATATTCAACCTCACTTATTAACTTACCAAGTTCCTCATGTAAATATCTATCATTACCCCCTTCAGGTTTTGAAAATGGGTCTGTCATATCATAGGTTTGATAGTCACCAGTGTCCTCGACAAAGTCTAACATACCTAATTTGTTATCATCATCTACAACAATACACCCAACCCATTCAGTATCACCCCAATATACAATACCAAATAACATTTTAACACCCATATCTTCTTCATCGTAGTCAAACTGAAAGGTAAATGTGCTACCATCTGCTAGTTTTTTTGACCATTTTTCACCTGATTTATCGTCCGTATATTCTTTTTCTGGCATTTCTACTTCAAAATCACCCTTTTGACCTGATTTTAAATGTTCAGAATACTTGTTAAGTGTTACTTTTTCGTGTGAATCTAAGTTTGCATACCCCACTTCAGCCATTTTATCTAAAATTTGGTCGATTTCAGGTATATTTTCCATTAATATCCTATATTGACTTTCTGTAATAATAATTTTCATAATTATAAATATCTATTGTTTTGAATTTACCAAAAAATTAGTATTTTTGTAGTATGTTGTTAGAAAAACTAAAAAATATACCAAAAAGTAGTGGTTGTTACCTTTTTAAAGATAAAAAGGGGCAAATTATCTATGTAGGTAAAGCAAAACACCTACCAAATAGGGTGAAATCATACTTTTCTAACAAAAATCACTCAAGTAAGACAAAATTGTTAGTTGAAAACATTGTTGATGTTGATTTTGTGACCACTTTGGATGAAAACTCCGCTATTGTTTTAGAAAATGACCTAATTAAATCACACAAACCAAAATACAACATTAAACTTAAAGATGATAGGTCGAAAAAATGGTATTTGACACTATCTAATGGTGATTTTCCTCGTGTTGAGGTTAAAAATGATACAAACTTGGATGTGACTCCTCTTTTTGAGGTGTCAAGTAGTAATCTTGCTTACGAAATTTATGAATTAATCCACGATATTGTGGACTTAAGGTCTTGTTCTTACGAACTAACAAAAGAAAATATTGAAAATGGTAAATTTACCACTTGTTTAGAGTACCATATGGGTCGGTGTTCAGCCCCTTGTGTGTCAAATATCAATAAGTTTGTATATAAATCATTGATTGATGACCTAAAAGAACTACTTACATTCAATTTTGTTTCATATAGAAAAAAATTAACTCGTCAGATGAACACCTTTAGTAAAAATATGGAGTTTGAAAAAGCAAATACCATTAAACACAAGTTGGAAGCACTTGATAAGTATGAAAAGTGTGTTGAATCCACAAGAATTGGTGGTTATTTGGTAATTGCTGATGAGTTCAAGACTACTTTTAATTTACAAAACAACCCGATTGACATAGAAATGTATGATAACTCCCATACTAATGGGGATTGTCAGGTATCTGCACTTGTTAGATACACAAATGGTAAGAAAAACACATCAGAATACCGTAAGTTCAACATCAAAACCGTTGATGGTCCTGATGATTACGCATCATTTGATGAGGTTTTACGTAGAAGGTTTACAAGATTACTTAAAGAACGTAAAAAACTACCTGATATGGTTATTATTGATGGTGGTAAAGGTCAATTGGGAATTGCAAAGAAAGTGTTTGACGAACTTTCACTATCTAATCGTATAGATTTACTATCTATATCTAAAAATGCTCAACACAGGTCAGATACGTTACATTTTATTGACGGTAGAAGTATAAAATTTGAAAATAAAAAGTTTTTTAACTTACTTGCAACAATTCAGGATGAGGTTCACCGATTTGTTATTACATTTCACAGAAAAAAACGTACTAAATCAGTTATTGGATAAAAATAAAAAATCCCACTTTGGTGGTGGGATTATTATTTAAAATTAGTTTTGATTACTATTCACCAGGAAAAATTGATTTTGATACCTTCACATTAGGTGGTAGTTGTACATCACCTCTTTTTGGTCTTGGGATTCTTTTATACCTTTCAGTTGGGAAATTCATATTTAACTTATTAAGTTCCCTCTTGTATTCCTCACCGTATTCTTTTATTCTCATAATCACGTCATCAACTAATTCCGTGTTATCATTATATGATAAACCTGGTATCATTTCCATACCTTCTTCTCTTTCAGAGACTACTCTTCTGACAATTCTTTTAATATCGTTTTCGTTTAAATATCTTTTCATAGTTAATTATTGTTGCGGTTGTTGTTTAGTAAAGAAATCTTTCAAATTAGTATAAAGTGTGGTAAGACTTAATAGTAACGAACTTATTAAAGTCGCTCTATCTGAAGTCTTTTGAACTTTATCCATATCTCTAAATTCTCTTGCAAATTGTATTGATGCATTTGTAATAAAACCTTTCATTTTATTACAATCCACATAAGACTGACCTTCTTTATTTTCACAACCAAGACAATCCTCCATTTGTTTTTCTTTTAATTGTCCTGTAGGTAATAATTTCATTAAATCACCACAAGCTCTACAAGTTTTTGGTGTTGTTTTACACAACTGATTTACGAACTCTTCAATTTTTTTTAATACTTCCTCATCAACAATACCACTTGCTGATACAATATTTTCATTTAAGGTTAAAGACCTTTTATACCCCATAAGGTATTTAACATTTTCTATTTCTTCGTTTATATTGTTTTTCATAATTTTAAAATGTTGCGATTATTTCTTCACATAAGTTAATGAATTCATTAATAATTTTTTGGTTATCATTTACAATACCATCCATTAAACGGTTATAAACTTTAGGTCCCATACCTTCTAATACACTTATCAAATCTCTTTCTAAACTTGGTTCATACCCATCAACATATTCATTGAAAATAAATTCAATTTTAGCCGTTAGTTGTCTTCCGTAGTTCATATTTTGAATTTCGTGTTTGTGTGTGTCTGTCATCATCATCAAAACATCACCACTTCTTTTATTTTTTGGTAATGTCATCAAACTATCATAATATTCAGCACCCTTTACAAGTTCCATCATCAAAAGTGGTAAGTGAGGGGCTCTTGCTTCAAAAACCCAAACCCCTTTTTGTGTCTTGTCAGGATATACATCACAATAAGCAACTCTTCCGGCCCCTGATGATGCCATATCTTCTAATTGAGCCGTATTTTCCCAATAAAATCTTGAAGCCCCTTTTACAAACGCATCATAAGCTTTATAAAAATTTGGGTCGATTGATTTAATGTCATCTTCCATTTTTTTAATGGACCCAAAACCTTTTCTCCAAGCGTTACCTTGAACTCTTGCCATTTGAAAATTTCTTTGTTTGATTTTATCTTCAAAATCAGGGTCCATATCTCTAACTTGTTCAACATCTTGCGAAGATGGTGATTGTTGTTTCATTCTCCCACCACTTCCGCTTCCTAAAGCAACGTCCATTCTTATTTTACCTTTGTCAACTAAATTTTTAATATCGGGATACATTTCATAAAAGGTGTTCATTGCAAGTGAAAGTAGTTGTTGTGTTTTACCTCTTTCCATTGAAGGTAATCCCATCATAATTGATGCTGTTTGCATGCTCGATGGTGCAGGGTCTTCGGGGTCATCGTACTGAGCCTTACTCGCCTCTTTAGCTCTTTTTTTAAACTCATCTGGTAAATAATCACCAACAGGTCTTTCAAATAATATCCTTCTCATAAATTATCCTCTATTTTTTAAATATTTCATAACAAAATCTTCTAAATCACCACCACCTCTTCTTTTACCTTGTGGGTGTGTGTCAGGGTCTTCATATGGTAAACGTCCCGGGTCTCTATCAGGTCTTCCTGGAGTAAATGGTCGCTCCTCTCTATCGGTATCAGGTTTTGTTCCCGGTCTTGTTTTTGGTTTTGTTTCAGGTTCTGCAACATCAGGGTCTGATAACTCCAATTCATATTCCACTTCCTCATCTTCAAAACCTTGTGGATGAGTATCGGGGTCTTCGTATGGTAAACGTCCTGGGTCTCTATTTGGTCTTCCAGGTGTAAAAGGTTTTTCTTCTCTATCAGTATCAGGTTTTGTTCCCGGTCTTGTTTTTGGTTTTGTTTCAGGTTCTGCAACATCAGGGTCAGCATCCATAAAATCTTCAATCATAGATTTTTGTTCTGAAATTACTCGACCTCTTTCATAACCAAAAAGATATTTCATTTCATTTAGTTCGTTTAATAGGTTTTTTTTCATTTTTGTTTTTTTTATAAATACTTCGTTTATCGTTTAAAATTACAATTTATACTTACCATCAGTAGTAATGGTGTAATAATCGTAGTTTGCTAAAATTTTCTTATCTTTATTCATATAAATCACTCTTGGGTGACTTCTCATAGATAAACCATTATCTCTAATTATATCTCTTAGCAAACCATAATCTTCAGAATCAGTATCCACTTCAATTCTAATTCTAACTTTTGTGTCATTTGTGTTTTTTACAAAAACTTTATCCTCATTCAAAACTTTAAGTACATCATCCATATTAGTTCCGTCATTGGCCACAAGTATGAATATATTTTTACCTTGGGTTTTAGATTTTAATAATGCAGTGTTTAGTGATATGTCTTCAAAAACCAAATCCTCATTTATTTTAGACTCGTCTTCTATTTCAACATCGTCTTTAACTTTCAATAAAGATTTTACAAATTTTTTAAGTTCGCTTCTTTTATACTTAACTATGTAATAATACATATCTTGATTTGGAGGGAATTTAAAAACAATTTCACCACCTTCAGGCACTGCATTTTTTACTATATCGTTTTCACTATATTTTTTTATAACTTTTTTAAGAAATTGTGAATACGCATCTAATCTTGCTAATTTTAATGCCCCTTCTTTATCATTCTCTAATGGTGTTTTGGTGTGCCCATATATTGTAAAAAAGTTTGATTTATATGTTTCAGGTACATATAAACCAGGTTTAAAATCATCTATTTCTTGTTTAAACTCTTTTGTACTCATTAATCCTATTGAAATGTCTGAATCTGTCCCTGCAACAAGTTTTGTATCTACTTTTTTTGGTTTATAACCTTCAACATTAATTATTAATTCAATGTTTATAGTCATTGTTTTTGTTGCCAAAAATTCGTAAACATTAGATTTTGTGTTTAGAATGGTCCCTTCTTTTACTAATAAGTCACCATTATTGTCAGTTTTACTATTATTTCTTGAAATTTCTTTACCATCTGAGGTTTTTCTTATAATTTCAACATCAATATCTTTCAAAGGTTGATTTAACCTATAATCGTAAACATTTACATTTAAGCTTGTACTTGTTCTAGATACTCTTGTTTCTTGTTTTCCTATTTCTGTTTGGGCTCCAATTTTAATTTTTTGAGTTATAGGTTGTATTACATCATTTAATTTTGTTACCTCAACAGTAAAACTTTTTTCACCACTAAATTTAGTATCTTTTTTACTTCCTTTTACACTATAACTCCCATCTAAAGATATTTCATAACTAACCCCATCTTCTACTTGTGTTTCTATTTCAAAAGTATAATCTGATTTTGCATCAACGGTCAATAATACTTCACCACCTTTTTTAAAATTTACCTTACATTCAAACTTTTCATATGTTTGACTTGGCGGTAAAACAATAGTTCCTTCGTATTTTGCGGTTGTAGTCTCACCTTCAGTTATAAGACCATATAAAGACATAATTTGTCTTCTTTCACTTTCGGTAATTAATAAACTATTTCTTTTCATAACCTTATAGTAAATAAATACTTTATTTATCCAGTTTATCTGCCAAATAATAATTATGACCCAAAGAATAATATAAAAATTGACCTTTTCTTTTTAATACTGAATTGATGTTTTGGGTTGAATCTACTTTTACCCCAACAATTTCTTTTTCTTTTGGGAGTTTTCTTCCCGTGTGTGTGTTCAAAACATCTTGTATTGGGTCTAAAAAGTACTTTAATTTTTTAATGAGTGATTTTTTATCACCAACTGTTCCAATACCATACTTTTTACAAAGTGCTTTGATTTCTTGTAAATATAATGTGTCCAAATTTCCCATACCACAAAGATACAAAAAAAAATTAAATTACAATGACTTTTTTAAATTATCTGCAGCCCTTAATGCTGATTTTTCGTCTTTGAATATGCCACTATTTGGGTCGTACCCGTCAATTTTTAATTTAGAATTTTGAAGTTCTGTAACATCAATTTGTTTTGGTGGGTTTGCACCTTCTATTTTAATAATCTTATACTGACCATTTTCAGGTTGGACTTGGTATGTTATTTCATTTTCATTTAATATACCTTTATTAATTAAATAACGTCTTTCATTAATCAAGTTTACATCTCCAGTATATCTAATTTTTCTATTATTCATAATAATTGTTTTACTATATAAATATAAATGTTTATAGTTAAAAAAAATAATAAAATGAAAAAAGTACAATTAGGAGATACCGTTACGGTTCATTACACAGGAAGATTGGAAAACGGAGATGTTTTTGATTCTTCTATGGTTGAGGGAAGACAACCATTGACCACCAAACTTGGTGAAGGTCAATTAATTAAAGGTTTCGAAAATGGTTTATTAGAAATGTCTATTGGTGATAAAAAAACAATTAAAATTTCTCACGAGGATGCTTATGGCCCTTATAACGACTATATGGTTCAAGAAGTTGAAAAGGATAAAATGCCAGGAGACGTTGAAGTTGGGACTCCGCTTCAAGCAGATACACAAATGGGTCCTGTAAATTTTATTGTAAAAGAAATTAAAGAATCTACAGTTGTGTTAGATGGTAACCACCCTTTAGCTGGCGAAAAGTTAATTTTTGATTTAGAGTTAGTAGAAATTAACTAAAAAACAAAAACCCCCATTGGTAGCGACACTTTTGGGGGTTTTATATAGCCATCGCTATACCGGTCCTAAGCCGTTTTTTTAGTTATTCATCAACAACAATATTTATTATTTCTTCAAGTAATTTGTCTGATATATATACATCATACATAGTGCTACGAGCATGTTCTCCTTCACCAAAGTAAGATAACGTATTATTAATTTCATAGTTAACATTTCTTAAAATGTAACTATCTTTTTTTAAATTATCTGAAGCATCTAAAATTGTAACATCATAGGCAACATAATCATACCATTCACCAACAGAAATCATCGGTTTAATCCCAACAATTTTAAAAGAGTATGTTACGCTCTTGTCGTCGGATTCTGACCGTGACTCCGGCATTAAATAAACTTTAGTTTCAAATTCTTTATTTGAAATACTTTGATTTAACGATTGAATTTCTTTAGGTGTAAACACAATAATATTTTAGTAGTATCTTCTTTTGTATCTTCTTGACTCACTCATACTACTAGCCTCACTTTTAGCCTTACTTAAAGAATCTGAAAGTGCCTTTATTGCGTTATTAAGTGCTGTGGATTTTTCTGTAATTTTTCCAATACAAGCCTGAATGGCATCTATTTCGGACATTTCAGGATTACCCCCGATACACGCGTCTGGAATTTCTTCTTCTTCAAAACCTGCGGTTTTCATAACCGTTTGTTTCATATCAAATTCTTCATCCTCTTTAATGATTCTTCTTACTAAATTTGAAATTTGTCTATCTGTTAATCTCATCTTTTAATTGTTTAAGTTTTTTATTATTGTGCTCAATCATTTTAAATGTTTTCAAAACACTTTTTCTTGATTTCTTTTTTTTACCTTCTTTTTTTGCTTTTGACATAGTATAAATAAATACTATAGAATATTAAAAAATTACTTATAGTCTTCTAGTTTTAGAACATCAACAATTTCAACAAAATCATCATCCATTTTAGCATAAGCCAATCTATCATCTTTTTCTTCAGAATCAGTGTAATGACTGGTTTTAATTTCTAATTCATGTGAAAAAATTTTATTATTATATACAAGTTCACTAAAATCTTCTTCAGACATAATTTCTCCATCAATGTTTTTTATTTTGGAACCAACAACAACATAAGTTTTTCTTGTGACACTATAATATTCTTCTTCAGAATCAGTTTCACCATAACCATAACAAATATCACAATCCTCAACCCTATTTCCATCACATTGACTACATGTTTCATTACCCGAGCCTTCACATTCAGGACATTCAAAATTACCTGAACCTCCACAACTTCTACATCTTTCTTTTCCTTCTCCATCACAATGGACACATTCAACTTCTATTTCATCTCCTTCATCATCTTCTTCGGTTTCTGTTCCTTTACCATCACAATACCTACATTCTTCAGTTCCTTCCCCACTGCAGTCATAACACTCTATATTTCCTTCACCATCGCAGTATCTACAATCTTGAGTTCCTTCTCCTTCACAAGAACTGCAATCGACAGAACCATAATCACAATTATCACAATCCACTCTAATAGTTCCTGTTTCATCATAAAAATCAACCGTAACAACATATAAGTTATTTATAATATTCATTATATCAGAACCTTTCATTTTAGGTCTGTTTAATAAAAACCAAGCAAAGTAAACAACTTTGATTTTATCTGATTCGTCAGGAGCTTTTGATAATAATAAATTAACTAAATGGTCAGATGATTTTAGTTTCCATAACTTTCCTTTTGAAATATAATCATTACTTGATGCGAACTCTGCCAATGATTTGGCCAAATTAAATAATCTATTAGGTTGTAATGCCATATATTATTAAATATCTTATAAAACAAAAAAACCCCGTATTAGACGGGGTTTAAATATTTTGGGGTATAAATTATACCGTCTGTCGTTTAGTGGATTTCATTGAACCTGACAAAACAACTTTATCAATTCTTGAATCCGTATATGAAAAAGCGTCAGAAATTTTTCTGTTCAATTCTTGTTCAATTGCATTTTCATGCTTATGAATATTTTGAACTTCTTCATTAATATGACGATGAGACCCTTCTTCTACATTATCAATTCGTTGCATAATGGTTCTTTCTACCATCGTAATTTCTCTGTTTGTTTCAGTTAAAATTCTACGAATTTCATTGTCTTTTGAATCCATTTCTAGTCTTACATTAGAAATATAATCTTCAAGTGACTTTTGTTGTTTTACCAACCGACTAATCTTGACCATACCTGTAATAACAAAAGATGTCATTGTGACCCCATATGTTACAAGCATACCCAAAACAAATGATTGTGTTTCCATAAGTTTTTGATTTTTTTTAAAGTGTTTATTTTAACTAAAAATATTAAAATAACCTACTTTATCAAGTATTTTTCATTTTTATTATTTCATCTATCTCATCCTCAACATAATCGGTGTCTAAATAATCTGTGTCATAATGATTTCCATCCCAATACTCATACATACCATTAGATTGACATTCCATTAGAATTGATTTATCTAAATCCATGTAAGATGAAATTGTTTGTTTAAAATTATTTATAACCGTTTCCGTTCTTTTTTCTTGGTGATAAACATTAAATACCTTTGGTGTTGGTCTAATAATACTTGAACTATCATTATTTTTATTTAAAAAATATAATTCACCAATAAAACTATAACCTTCAATATCGCCGGGTGTCATATTAACATACTTCAATACATCATCAACAATATTTAAATAATTCTCAAAAAAATCGGCACCATCACTTGGAGCATCACCATTTTCCTCAAACGCATCTTTCAACAAATTTAGAATTAATCTAAGTTGTTTTTCAGGTAACTTGTGTGGTTTATTTTTCACAATTAGCATTCATAAGTTTATAGTCGTCAAGTATATCGTTTAAAACATCAACAACAACGTTAGCCAATTTTCCATCTGCTAAGTCCAATAACATTTGATTTAAATCCACAACTCCACCTGTTAGATAAGATATGTCCATTCCAAAAATAGATACCGCTGTGAACAAAATATTTGAATCAAAAACATTTTTAGGTATTTCAATTGTAAGACTATCTATTTGTAGATAATACCCCGACTCATCAGGATTTGTTTCATTACAATAAATAATTAATGTTCCAGTCGCACTTCCTTTTACGTTTGATGCGATTACAGGTATTGTTCCTGACATTGCAGGAATTGGGTCTTGCCAAATTTTGTAATAAGCTTCAGCCGTTACTTTTGGAACATTTAAATCCATAGAAACACTAAACACATTATTTTGGTCAGGTTTTGGTAAAACATTATAAACGTTTGTTACTTGTATTCCTCCAACACCTTTTATATTCATTAATCTATACTCATAACCACCTGTCATATCCAAATATCCACAAAGACTTTTACACCCATCTCTACCTTTTTTACATTCTTTAGTACAGCAATTATTACAAGTCCAATCTATTGTTGAACAACCTCCGTGACATAAATCATAAGCAATATCACAAGCTTCAACACAGGCGTCATCCACAACACTCCAAGTATATTTGTCGTGAACATAAACCTCATTACAAAATTCAATATCGTTAATAACGGAAGTTTTATCACAAGATGATGATACTTTAAAAGTTAATCCTTGTATTTCTGGGGATTGAATAATTGTATTCAAAGTTGTTAGTATTACACCTTCAATACTATTTGGGTCCAAAGTTAGGTTTTTTTTAGAAAAAAGATTTTTAATAAATTGGATTAATTTTTTCATAAAGTTTTTTTTAATAAATACATTTAATTACAAAAAAAGTATTAAATTTGTTTTATTAAACAATAGTAAGGTGATGCGTAATTTATTTTTTTTATTTCTACTTTTTTCTTTTAGGTTCTTTGGTCAAGATAACAACTACGACTCTATTTGGAAATCGCACACTGAGTTCAATAAAAACTTATTAAAAACTATAGATATTAAAAAAATAGAAAGCTCTGTTATTGATTCAATTAATAATTTTAGAAAATCTAAAAATAAAAATGTATTAGTATTAAATGACTCATTATCTATGTTAGCACGTTCTTGGTCAGATTTTATAATTAAGGAAACATTAGATAGTGGTAAAGACACACTTCGTGGGAGACACTCAAAAATGAAATACATTGAAAATTGTTATAATTTAGCATACCCTTGTACTTTTTCAAATTTAAAATTAAACTTTTTTTATTCAAAAACTCCAAGTTATATTTTTAATGCTTGGATTAACTCCAAAGGACATAATGATGGAATGTTAATGAATGGAAAAACAATAGGGGTCGGTATAAGTTATGGTGTAACAGATGGTGGTGTTTTATTTTGTTTTGCAACTATGTTAATTGAATAAAAATTATCACTACCTTAATATGCGTCTTCACAAAAATTTTTAACTCCTTCTATAAAGGGTATTCCCGTCAATCCTTGGAATCTAAACATTTTTTTAAAATTTAGTTTTGGAATTTTAATTCTAATTTTTGGTGGGTCCCACTTTCTTGGGGGTTTTCCTGGGTCTCCAGGGTCGCCCGGTTCATTTTCTTCAGGAAACGTTATAGAACAAACCCAATTACCGTGAGCGGTTACTTCAATATCTTTGATTGTTACTTGTGTTGGTGGTGTGACTTCTATTTTTTCTCCTAAAATTATAAAAGTAATCCAAGAACCTCTGTACTGCGAATAAACGGTTTCATATTCGTTTTGAACTTGTTCTTTTGTTGGGTACTGATAAGAGGTTAAGGCTTTCTGTGCCGCATCAACAACCGTCATGCTCTCTTCCCATTTACCCCTTGATTTGTATGTGCTAATAATTTTTTTTAAACCTTCTTTAGTCCAAGGACAGTTGTTATATGTGGAAGATAACCTATAAACATAAAAATTAATTGGAGCAAAAGGACTATCCGTTCTACTTCTATTTGTGAACTGGCTGTCTCCCGCCTCGTCTAACGCATCTAATAAAGTACTCAAAGATGTTCTCCATTTATCATATAATGGTGCGTCAGGTCCTGGTGATTTATACCAACCAGGTCCTTGATTTGCCTTTATTACGTCAGTCCCTTTTTTTATTTCAATCCCACTTGGAACTAACTTGTCGACTTGTGAGTTCATTTTTTCACATCTATCTTTTGCTAAAGTTACGTTATTCGCCTCATTAGATGTTCCATCTTGTGAACCATATTTTGTACCAACTCTACTTGTAGAGGCTCCTGCATATCTTTCAAAACCAACAACTTTATATCCAGCATTTTTAACACTATTTATTGCATCATTTATTGCTGCCTGTATATTTGCAATACCTGATGCTGGAATTTCTGTTTGGTTGTCGTCATTAAATATTGCGGTTTTTAAGGCTTCAGGGTCATTTTTATCGGGGTATTGATAAACAAATCCAACAAATGAACCTTCTTTCAAATTTATTATTTCTTCTGTGATACCACTTTTATCGATTCCAACATTTTCGGTTTGTAAATCAAAAGATGTTGCCTTTAAAATGGGGTAACCGGCATTATCGGCACTTGTCTCAACATAATTTAAAACTGATAATTTTTCTTGGTCTGTAAATCTTACACCAACAGTTGCACCTCCTTCTGCTGCCAAGTTTTTTAATTCAAAAGACAAGTCAGAAAATACTTTTTCAAGTTCAGGAGTGATTGTTTGTGAAATACCTTTAACATCACCACTTGTTAAACTTTCACCCTTATCTGTTTTGTAATAAACGTCTTTGTATGTATTATTATACATTACTTGATAATATTTTTTTCCTTTAACTTCGTAATTTTCGATGTCTCCTATTTTATTTTTTCTTCTTAACTCAGGTGTAATTTTTACAAGTTCGGTTTGATTTCCAGGTGCTGGTAAAGAAATATATGGAACTTTACCACTTTCTTCAGTGTCTTGATATTTTAGAACCTCTAATAAATTTGATAATTCTCCTTCGCCACCCAAAGTTTCATTAAACACTTCTGTTGGGATGTAAATTCTTTTGTCAAATAATTCTTGAAGTTCTGCAATAAATTTTTCAAACGCCCCCGAATCACTTTTTAATAAACCGAAGTTTTTTATTTCATTTAAATTTTTTATTAATTTTGAAGATGACTCCCTATCTTCAGGGGTTTCACTTCCACCGGCATAACCTTCACCATAAAACCAAGAAAGAATTGCGTTTTCGTTTCTTATTTTTTTCCTGTACATCAAAGTAATGGTATCTTTATATGCGGGATGTTCAACAACGGATGGTGAATTTTTTTCATCTTGGTCCATTAATTGTTTTGGAGTTGGTAGACCTTGTTTTTTCGCCCATCTATTTTGAAACGCATTTCTAAATTTAATTCCAATATTTTTGAAAGTTTCTTTTAACTTTTCTGCAAATTTTTGCTCAGAAAGAACAGATATAGTTTTATTATCAAAAGTTATATTGTGTTTTTCATACAATGAAATAAAATCATTATAATACGTATTTTCTTCTTTCGTATTATTGTTGTGTTCGTAAATAAGAGACCTTATTCTTTTTATCTCTTCATTTAAATTTTGATTCATAAAAAATTATTTTCTTAATTTAGATTTTTTCTCATTTAATATATCTCTTATATAGTCAACAAGTTCAGATTCCATAACATCCTCCTCTTTTGATTTCAAATCATATTCTTCAGATTCAGGACCTCTAAAATAGTCACCAATTTTACTCAACCAATTTTTTTCACTTAAGACCCTTCTTTCAAGTCTTTGGTTGGCTTCTTGAATGTGTCTAATTTTACTATAACTTTTTCGCATGATTTTTAATATATAATAATAATTTATTTTTTTGTATTCTTATTTCTTATATAAATACTTTAAAAAATAAAAAATCCCCACAAAATTTGTGAGGACTTATAAATCTTCTTCATCTATTTTTTTCCTTAAAAAATCACCAACCCACGAACCCATTTGATAACATCCAAATAAATAGATTACAAATGTGGGTAAAAACGTTAAGGCCAATAGGATTGTTACAACACCGGCAAATATTATTGATAATTTTCTCATAAATTAATTATAAATAAAATATAATAAAAAATCAAAAAATTATAAACGGGAAACTTTATCCATTATTAATCTTAAAGTATTTTCAAGATTTTGAATTTCGTTTAATTGTTGTTGATTTAAATTAATTGATTCACCTTTAATTGATGAAATACGATTTTGAATTCTTGTATACTCATACATTAGTTGATTATACATTTGGGCTTTTTGTTCATTTTCCATAGTTAAATATAATTGGTTGTTTTTAAAAGGAAATAAAAAACCCCACTTGATGAGGTGTGGGTTTTTAGTATTTAAATACTTTTACACGATTTCTTTTAAGCCAATCTCTAACCCATTCTTCATCTTTGTTTGGCTGAATTCTTGCAAATATCCGACCTTCTTCTCCGTTACTTCTAATTTCACCTGTTTTTACATCATATAAAATCATATCAACACCCTCACTTGGTCGTTTAAGCTGAAAAACAAAATTTTTACCTTTATTACCCATTCTTGTAAGAACAACATCAGGGGTGGTCCGTGAAGTCGTATATCCACATCCATTACTATTACAAAATCTTGTTTCACCATTTATTTTCGCCTTAGCATTACAGTTATTAGGTATTTGTTCTTGAGTATATGTTCCTGTTGGACATTTTGACATTGAAAATGTAACGGGGTATTCTTCACCATTATTTAAAACAACATGTGAATCGGCAAATAAACTCCCTATGACAAGTTCTTTAATTGGTAGATAATCATCTTCGTCTTGTTCTTTAATAATACGTTTAACAAGATTGGTAAGTTCAGATTAAAAATTTTACATATATAAAATCTGATAATTCCAAAGAGCGGATGGTTTATCGTCTTCAGTTGTTGAAAAAACCATAGACATAACAAATTCTTTTTGTTTTAAAAAAGTCATTTGTGATTCTGTGATTATTATTTTCATATTATTCTTGGATTTTTAAATATTAGTCTTCATTGAAAAATATATCAATGATATGTGAGAACTTTAATCCCATAACACCAATACCAAGTTCTTCAAGGATTTCTCCATCAACATAGGAGTTTCCTTCCTCATCAATAAACATTTCAAAATCACCCCTATCCTGATAAAGATATTTTACACCATCAAGTTCAAAAAGATACATGGGGCCCCAAAGATTCAAATACATTTTTATAGTTAAAGGACTAATACCATCATCAAAACTCATTGGGACATCATATGTAGAAGTTATTTGTTGAATCTCATCAGTAAAGTCAATTCCCATCACATCAATTAAAAACTTCTTGTTTTTATCAACAGATTCTTTTATATACTTTTTCTTTTTTTTATATTGGAATTTACGATAAACAAAGTCATCATTTTCATCTTTTTTTTCAATGGGATAATAAAAATCAACACAATCACATTTATATTTTGTTTTCATATAAAAATATTCCAAAAAAACTTCAGAGAATATTTTTTTTCTAACCAAAGGAAGATAATTAAAAATTAATTCACTTGTTTCAATTGAAACATTCAATTCTTTTTTGCAACCCTTTGGTATTGCACTTTTTCTTAACCAAACATCCATTATGTTTTTACCATAAGAGTCTAAAACTTTTATGAACGCTTCTCCTGGTATATATTTTGAATCCAATTTTAAATCACCAACAATATTTTCCAATAAAGAAAATGCAAGATTTTTATATTGTTTTTTTGTGATAATGACTTTCATATAAGATAAATACCATTTAAAACAAAAAACCCCACCTCTATTAGAGATTGGGGCTTTTAAAATTATTATATGTTATTATACAAAATCATTGTCCATCATATTGTCATCATCTTCAACAGATGCGTATTCATCACATAAATAACTTAGTTTAGCATAACCTTCTTTAGAAAGGTATCCAAATATTGTTTTATTATCTTGGAACATTATTGTATAACCCCTATTATCCCCACAATTAATTCTTGCAGTACCAGAGTTTTTTATTACACCACTTGTATACTCACCATAAAATCCTAACGAACACTTAGAACCACCTGGTATTGTATAGTCAAAATGAATCTGTGAACCAACAACTTTAAGATTTTTTGCTTGTAGATTACATGCCCTTTCATAACCTTTTTTTGGGTCATCAGGAGAATTAAATACTTTTACTTTAATTACGTCTGTTGGTGATTCTTCAAGAACTCGTTTAACGATACGAGTCAAATCGTTTTCTGTTAATCTAATAATTCGTTTCATAATATTTTATTTTATAAATATATCGTTTTTTTAAAAACACCCCATTTCTATTAGAGATGGGGTTAATTTTTTATATTCGTGTTACAATAATTAAAATTCAATTCCAGGGAAAGAAGAACCCCCACCCATTTTTTTTGTAACACATTTTGTTATTGGGACAATTTTGGATTTAATTGTGTTAAAAGTATTTGAATCCATTTTACCCATACAAGCAAACATTTTTGTCATATCTCCTGATAATAATGTTACACAATCTGCAGGTATTGTTTGCAAATCTTTTAAAGTTGTATTTTCCATAACACATTCAAGTACAACCGCCTGAACGTCGTCAGATTGTTCGTTAATTAATGGTTTAACATTTCCCATTGTTGATTCAAGCAACGTATTGAATCTTCTTTTATATTCATTAATATTTCTCATAACATTTTATTTTATAAATATATCATAATTTAAAAAAGGAAGGGGGCGGGGGGAAGGTTCAAACGAAAAAAATTTTCCAGAAAAAAACCCCTCTTTATGGGAGGGGATTACTTAACATATTATAAATATTTTATTAGACCCTGGCATCAATAAGAGCTTTCATCAATGCATCTTCGGCCCTTTCCCAATCATTTTCATTAGGAGTTTCACCATTTTCAAATGACCCCCCATTATCTTCCAACTTCATTTTTGATTCATCCAATATATCAGAAAAGTTATTTATAATAACATCACTGATTAAACCCAAACACAATTCAGCGTTTTCAATATCACCTTCTTTTATAACACGTCTAACAATACGTGATAAATCTCTTTCTGTTAATCTTGTTTTCATAGTATAATTTGTTTAGTTATAAATATATCATAGGAATAAAAAAAACCCCTAACGTTGGTGTGTCCGTATTTCCCAATCTACTAAGTCCCTTTTCAAAACTCTATTTTTATAAGAACATAATGGTTGTAGATTCTTATAATGATTAAGTTTCAATATATCTTCTTCAGTAATGGCCGATGATAAAGGTAAAATATGGTCTAAGTCCCAACCATAATTCTCATCCCCATTATATAGACCATAATTTTCCAATGACATCCATGTTTCCCATTTAGATTCTATATATTCTTTCAAATACTCAAATGTACACCCGAGTATTTGAAATGATTTAGAATTTTTTTTATAACCTCTTTCTGTTATTGATTGACGTATTAAATTTCTAACATTTGTTTTGATTCTAAATAAAGGGTCCCTTTTTTTTCTAAATTTAATGTAATTTGTTTCTTTTCGATATTTTTTTACACGTTGGTTAACCCTATCACAATTTTCTTTATAATACTTACGATGATATTCATTGATGTATTCTTTTTTACCATCCCTATATTCTTTATTCTTGATTGATAGGTACTCTTTATTTTTTTCCTTATAATCTTTTTTATAGTTTGGGTTTTTTTCTAACCACTTTAGATGGTGTTCTCTATGTCTTTGGGGGTTTTCTTTATATCGTCTTAATCTAGATTCCTTCCTTTTATCTTTATTATTTTCACACCATATCTTACTCTGAGACAACATATAGTCTTTATTATCGGAGTAATATTTTTTTGTATATGTTGAATGACACCCCTTACAAAAAGACCTACGTTTTTCAGATTTAGAATTAACTAAATAATATTCATCTAACTTTTTTAAAATCCCACATTTTGTACATACTTTTTCCATTTTTTTAAAATAATAAAAAAGGTCCAAATTATCAAAATTTTTTCCAAAAATTTATTTTATCATATAGGGTACATTTTCAGATTTACAGGAATTTTCCCAAAAAATTTTTATGAACATATAGGGGGGTTTTTAAAATAAAAAGGTAATGATAGATTTAGGGGATTGACCCCCCTTTTGACCCCGACATTTTGTCATAGTAGAGGGGGGATACGGGAGGGGGGGACCCCCATAATATAGGGGGAGGGGGGTGGTGTATGCAGTAGGGGACCCCTATAGGTAGGTATATACCCCCCCATATAAATAATATAAAATATATGAGATATTATTTGGGGGTCTCAAATATAATTCTTATCTTTGTAATAACAATGTGAGACATATGTTGGGCTGGGGGAGAAACACCCTTTGGAGTGTAGACTCCACAACGCCCCACTTTTTATAAGTGGGCCCAACCTGCTTTATATATTATATAAAGGTCCCCACTTCTTTTTTTATTTTCACCCTCTTGTCAAAATAATATATTATTTATATCTTTATACTATGGTACTTATTAATCTTATACTTATGGGTCTTATAATCATTGGGGTCTCCACTCTTTTGTCATTTACATTTATATATCTATGTATGATGGTTCTATCTAATTACCCCCATTCCAAATTGTCCTCATGGATTAGACATAATATCATTATGGGTTCTGACCTTGAGCCTTAAGATTTAAAGAACTTCTCCACACTTTCTATACTCATATTAACTATTGTACTTCTTACTTGGTGGTAGTTCTTTTCACTTAGATTATAATACTTGTTTAAAAATTGAAGAACATCTGACATGTGGGCATCCACAATAACAAATTTTGTTTTGCTCATAATAGGTTTTTTTGTCCAAGTTGTTTTTGCAAATTCAAAAAACACAACCCCATCATCTATTATCCCTTCATTATGTTTGAATAAACATTTGATTCCATTCTTATCTTCTGTGATAACTTTGGTGAACTTCTCATTTAAAAACTTTTCTATATGGTCCATAGTAGAAATATATAATAATTATTTGATAAAATAAATAGGGATGACAGTATGACAGGGGGGAATGTTGATAAGTTTTTTTTATAATTTTCTTGATTTTGTCAAAATGTCAGTGTTGATTGACACACAACACAATCCCTTTTCCCACTTTCTACCACAATTATATCCCACTATTTACCACCACTTTTCCCCCTTACAATACTGTAAACCTAAAAAATCCCCTCTAATGAGTATAATAGAAGGGTTTTTTTATGTATACACATTTTCCAGCTAAAAATTGTATTATATCTTTATAAGCGAGGGAGACGATAGTCCTATAATACTTCCAACGTTTAAAGGACATTTTATACCCCATTTAATGTGTCATATAGTCATCCCCCAACGTTTGTGGTAAAATGTGGGACATATAAAATATATTATTCTAAATCAGGTTTATCCTGACAAAATAGTATATACCATAAAGTCCCCATAGTATATGTTCCTTATATATTCATTATCTAATAACGATAGTTTATATATATGAATACCACAGAAGTGAACATACCATAATACCACACCATAAATAAATGGGGGTCTATTATAGATGGTAGACTTGTTGTTAAATGGGGGGGGGATAATGTATAGAGTTTATACATAAGAACCTCATCATATATAAAATGTTAGATTTTCTATACATAATCGGATTATTTCCGATTTAGTGTAATCCCCATTACAGTAATCTACATTACGATAAAGTATATGTGGTAATTTTTAGGACATATCTTATATAGGAATGTAAGAGTATAGGATAAAATTATGAGGTGAATTCCGTAGTGATAACGGAGGACTATGAACCGAATGATTTAATCGTATACTCTTAATCTATTCTATCTAAAAATGCCTGTATTTGTACATTATCTTTAAATCCTTTTAAAATCCTCTCTTTAATTTCAGATGAAAATTCACAATTACCATTTTTACCTTCTAATGTATTTGTTGCACACGTTTGTTGACCGTCTTCTTGTATTCCACCAAATATATCAGTTATTTTATCATCTATAAAATAATAAATTTTTAAATATTGGTATGTATAAAATTCGTTACCTACTCTTTCTTGGTATTTTACAAGATATGCAACTTTATTTACTTTTTTTGTTGGGTCTGAAGGTAATGGTTGTGGTGTATAAATTGTGTGGATTGTTGCGTTTAAATAGTTTTCTTTGAATTCTTGTGACTTTGTGGTTTCATCAGTGCTTGTATCATACTGTGATTTATATAACTCTTTAATACCTTCGATTTCTGTTGGTGCACTTAATAGATTTCCATATTTTTTTATATACATATCTTCTGGAATTTCTGATGGTGGTATAAATCCTCCGACCACTTCGTCTTTCTTGTTTTTGAATATATCTAAAAACTTTCCTGTCTTATTAAAAAGACCCTCGTTTAATGGTTGTAACCCCATTAACTCTTTTGTTCTATTTAATTGTTCCTGTAACTTCATAAAGATAAATATAACTATGAACCGAATGATTTAATCGTATACTCTTATTTTTAAAAAACTTCTTCTAAATCAAATTCTAAAGATAGTGATATAGAAAATGCATACATAGAAAACATATCTTCCATTTCTTGTCTTAACTGTTCTGTTAAATTGTGACCTTTATAACGTTTGATATAAGAACACCACACCTTAAAGGTATTACATGTAATTGATATAAAACAAATATTTCTGTTTTCACTAAACCTTAAACTAACCTCATCTATGAGGTTTGGATTAATAAACTTAAAATATTCAATTATTAATTCCTCTATGGGTCTTTTCATTTAATTTGGTGACTTTAATCCTATTACTTCTTTATATCTATCGTATGTGTTATTATAAATGTCCAAGACCTCATCTTTATGGTTTAGACTTATAAGTTCTTGTTTTCCTGGAAATAATAACTCTGTGGTGTATCTAAACGTATCAGGGATTAATTCATTTAGTTTCTTTTCAAACTCCACGGCTCCTTTTGCTTGAAACAACTCTTCTTTGATTATTTCAATAACTTCCACTCTATATCCACCTGTATATCTTTTATCTGAAAATCTTCCTACCACGGAGTTTTTTGTATATCCCACCTTTAAAAAATCTTCCCCATTTACTCTTAAATGCACAAAATATACTCTATGTTCACCAAAACATGTTAATGCTCTATTAAACTGATAGTCTATTAGTTTTTCAAACCCTTCTTGCAACATAAGTTTTGCCAAGATTTCCGCTTTTTGTTTGTGGGAGCCGTTTTTTGCAACCAAGAACTCTTCATATAATTCTTTCATAGGTATAATTTTTGGTGTTAATATTTGGTTTGGCGTGAATAGTAAGTTTATATTTAACATCAGGTGGTAAATATGTATCAAGCTTTGTAGTTATTGTTTTACGTATGTTTCTTTCTATAAAATAAACATAATCAACATGTGTGATTTTATTTGTAACAAACTCAGTTGTAATATGATATACCTCACCAATAAACTCAACTTTTGTGTTGGGCTCATTAATAATCGACTCGATATAATTTGTGATATTTGCCATTGTAATAGCAAATATAAGAAAAATACTTTAAATAAAAAACCCCACCGTTAGATGAGGGTTATTTTTTTTTACATTTCGGAGTATGTAATCCACTTTATCATATTTTCTACTATTGTGAAAATTTCATCGTCAGATAAATTTGATAGACTTTCTATGTAACCATCCGTTTGTTCACCATAATCATTATATTTATATTCCCAAATTGCCAAAGTGACTTTATCTCCTTTCATATAAAAATTCTCTATTTGTATATTTTTTTGTATTCCTACGGTAAATATCAACTGAACTTCACCATTTGTCTGATAATATCCTTTTTGTTTTATAAAGTCCTTGATATATCCCTCTAATACTTCTCTTGGGAGTTCTCCTGTCTTTGTATTGATTTATGGAAGAGATAGTCCTGTCATTTTCATAAATTCATATAACCCGTGTTCTTCTATAAGTGATAAAAGTGATTGGTTTTTATCTTCTGATTCATTAAGTTTATTTTCATCTTCACATTCCTCAACCCAATATGGATTACTTACATAAGCCTTTAAATCCAAAGATTTTATTGATTTTTCTAAAAATTCAAATTCTTTTTCTAATGACTTAGTATTATGGTTTTTGGTGCTCATTTTACTTCTAATAATGTAATACCCATCTTCAGGGTCATATTCAACCCACATATCACAAACTTCACTATAATCAAACATACTTATTAGTTCCCTGAGCACATTTAGATTTTTTTCTTTATCATCTTCTGATTCATTTAATGGACTCCATTCACAATTTGGTTTTGTGTAGTAACCAATAAAAATATTTCGTATAGGTAGAAACGCTTCAAGGTCATTTTTAACCTCATTCATCATTTTTTTAATATAATTTCTAATTCCGTATAAATCAAAAAACTTATCATGTAGTTCTTCTTGACTAAAAACTAAATAAATGTCGTAATAATTTTCTTCTACTTCAAAAGAAACTCTTGTATCACATATACAATCTTCTTCTTTAAATCGTTCTAATATGCTATATATTAATTCATTATAATCTGGAGTTTTTGATTCGTTTACCTTTTGTTTTTGAAGTCTAATTGTTTTTTGTTTTGATTTTTCTTTTACCGTTTCAATATAATCATAAGCAGTCTTTAATCTTTTTTTTGTTTCAGGGTCTTTTGAATTTTGATATGCCGCTCTTACTCGTTGATGGATAAGATTAATAATTTGTGATTGTCTTTTGTGTGGTTTTGATTTAAAACTACTTTTGTTTAATGTATCAATAATATCTTGTTTTGTTCTAAACTTAACTGATACGGTATCATTTGGATTTTCATCAGTATATAATCTTCTACTTGAACCTTCAGGTTTTTTTCCTGTTCCTGTTTTGGGGTCTGATTCTTGAATGGTATCTCTTGTATATTTTCTAAATCTTTGTGGGTTTGCTTTTATTGCCGACTTTGGAAATCTTAATTTTGTTCCGTGTTTTCTTGCATTTTTTAATGTTCTTGCGTACTCATCAAGTTCTTGTTCAACACCATTTATAATATCTAATGTTTTAATGTTTGTTGAACTTTTAATCATTTCAGGTGCAACTCCTTCTTTATTTGCTTCTTCCCACCTTTTTGCACATAAACACCATTTATCACCAGGTTCCAACATATCAAGATTGTTTCCCATTGATTTGGTAAACTCTAAAAACTCTTCTGTAACTCTTGCACACACCGTATGACTTCCTGTATCGTCGTCTCCTGTTCTACAATATCCATCTCTATAAAAACCTGTCATTGGTTTTGTTGAGC